>Ga0308166_1002778_pt1 | contig 15610 bp, 14 predicted proteins | sample PhyCR2_2_FD_202137 | JGI IMG/M metagenome (GOLD analysis project Ga0308166, IMG submission 202137) | Phyllosphere microbial communities from UC Gill Tract Community Farm, Albany, California, United States - DLSLCC.R2 | ecosystem: Host-associated > Plants > Phyllosphere > Unclassified | place... | reverse complement strand
CATAACCCATAAATGCTAGCTGTACCAGGAACCACCTCCTTAGCCCGCGTAATCTCCCTTACGTGGGCTTATTTTTTTCTATACCAAGTCTCGCCTGCGTGCCTGCTGGGTCGTAGACAAAAAACTCCCATGGCCTCTGGAGTGGTTTGATACTCTGGATATGAAATCCATGTACGTTGATTAATGATTTTCAATTGAACTTATCAAAAGGACCCTGAGTGATGAATAACTATATTTTCGAAGCATTTGGTGAGTACAAAATTTATATAGCGTTCTTTTTGGCGATATTATTTTTTATGAAATCACCAAGCATCAGTTTCTTTACTGGACTCATTCTAAAATTATTCCGCATTAAATACTCTGATAAAGAATATGTCGAGTACGACGAGATGCTTTATAATCAGCAATTATTCAGGTTAAAGAATGGCGTGAGAGTTGCCTCTGCTGATGATGCAAAATTAATTTCTAAGGCTCTAAGCGAAGGAATAATTGAACGTTCAACATTGCGTTTTACAGGGTGGTTTGGCGCAGTGGGAGTCAAGAGAACGATGCGTCTGGAGTCTGTTAGCACGACTTTTTTCGGTGTTCTGTTCATTTTTACCGCTTGTAGCATCCTCTACGATGCGCCTTACATGAAAGCAGGTTATGTCACATACAATGTCAGCGATACAGAAAAATTATATATTTCTAAACACCGGGTATATGATAAAAATAATAATAACTCCTGGAACAAACTTCAATGTCTTAAAATCATCCAAGATGAAAAATCCATTCAGCATCTTAAAGATGCATGTATTTATATCACAACTGATGACCTTGACCTACGAACAGAATTGCAGGATGCAATTGAATCTGAATCAACTGGAAAAAAAGTTCTCGCTGCGCTCGTAGTCGCACTGACAGCAATAGGTGGCTTGATAATAGTAGGTATCACTAACTTCGTTAAATTAAATAAAATCGTATGTGATTTAAAAGGTATTAAATAGCGAGTATGTGATGAGTTAGAAAGGCAGTGTACTCACTGGATTCGTCCTGTTCTTACCCGCTTTTTTCCACACTGCTATACACTCTTACTAACGCTAAAAAAGGGAGCAGCGAGGATGGCAACCTATCCAGACAGTTTATTGATTCTCAATGGTAAAAGTGCAGGCAACGATCTGCTGCGTCAGGCAATCACTGATTTGCGGGAAGACGGGGCGCGGATCCATGTACGGGTCACGTGGGAAAAAGGCGACGCGGCACGGTATATCCATGAAGGCCTGACGTTGGGTGTCGAAACCATTATCTCCGGCGGCGGCGACGGCACCATCAATGAGATCGCCTCTGCGCTTGTCGACCTGCCCAGCGAAGACCGTCCGGTGATGGGCATTTTACCGCTCGGTACCGCCAATGATTTTGCCACCAGCGCTGGCATTCCGGAGGAGTTGAGTAAAGCCCTGCAACTGGCGATCCTCGGCAAAGCTACCGCCGTGGACATTGCGCAGGTGAATGACAAAACCTGCTTTATCAACATGGCGACGGGCGGGTTCGGCACGCGGATCACCAGCGAAACGCCGGAAAAACTCAAAGCGGCGCTGGGCGGTGTCTCTTATCTGATCCACGGTCTGATGCGTATGGACACCCTCAAGCCTGACCGCTGCGAAATTCGCGGCGAGGATTTCCAGTGGCAGGGAGACGCGCTGGTGATTGGCATTGGCAACGGTCGTCAGGCAGGCGGCGGGCAGCAGCTTTGCCCGGAGGCGCTGATTAATGACGGTCAGCTTCAGCTGCGTATTTTCACCGGCGACGGCCTGCTGCCCGCGCTATTTACCACACTGACGCAGCCCGAAGAGAGCCCAAACATTATTGCCGGAAAATCCGCGTGGTTCGAAGTGAATGCCCCGCACGGGATGACGTTTAATCTGGATGGGGAACCGTTGAGCGGGGAGCATTTCCGCATAGAGGTATTGCCCGGCGCGCTGCAGTGCCGGTTGCCGCCGGATTGTGTGCTTCTGCGCTAATCCCCTCACCCCAGCCCTCTCCCAAAGGGAGAGGGAGAGTGAGGTGTCAGGCGATCGTCACTTTGCTGTCCAGATAAACATCCTGAACCGCATTGATCAGCTTCACGCCGTCAGCCATCGATTTCTTAAACGCTTTACGGCCGAGGATCAGCCCCATACCGCCTGCGCGTTTGTTGATAACCGCCGTGCGCACCGCGTCAGACAGGTCAGTATCTCCACCCGCCGCACCGCCGGAGTTAATCAGCCCGGCGCGTCCCATGTAGCAGTTCGCCAGCTGGTAGCGCACCAGGTCGATCGGGTTATCGCTGGTCAGCTTGCTGTAGACACGGTCATCGGTATAACCGAAGTTCACCGCCTTATAGCCGCCGTTATTCTCGGCCATTTTCTGCTTCACGATGTCAGCGCCAATGGTTGCGGCCAGGTGGTTCGCCTGACCGGTCAGGTCAGCTGAGACGTGGTAGTCCACCCCGTCTTTTTTAAACGCGGAGTTACGCAGATACGCCCACAGCACGGTCACCATCCCGAGCTCATGTGCGCGTTCAAAGGCAGCGGAAATCTCTTCAATTTGACGACGGGACTGCTCAGAGCCGAAGTAGATCGTTGCCCCAACCGCTACTGCGCCCATATTGAACGCCTGCTCCACGCTGGCGTAGAGGGTCTGGTCATATTCGGTTGGGTAGCTGAGCGTCTCGTTGTGGTTCAGTTTGACGAGGAAAGGAATGCGGTGGGCATAACGCCGTGAAACAGACGCCAGCACGCCATAGGTAGAGGCCACACAGTTACAGCCCGCTTCAATCGCCAGCTCAACAATGTTCTTCGGATCAAAGTAGAGCGGATTGGCTGCAAAGGAGGCGCCTGCCGAGTGTTCAACGCCCTGGTCAACCGGCAGAATCGAGAGATACCCGGTACCGCCCAGCCGCCCGGTATTATAGAGCGTCTGCATATTTCGCAGCACGGCCGGTGGACGGTTGTTATCCACCATCACGCGGTCAACGTAGTCGTGGCCGGGCAGATAAAGCTGGTCGGCTGGAATGGTCATACAACGATGCTGTAAAAGGCTGTCGGCGTCTTTGCCAAGCAACTGCGCAATATCAGTCATAGCGATGCTCCCGTAATTCCGACGTCATGTCGGTGAGTGTTTATCCAGACCCACATTTTTATGGGCAGACTAAGCCTGGTACCGACTTAACAGATTTTCCAGCATTTGCATTTTTTTTCAGCACAATCTGCTGGCTCGATTCGTGTACAACAAAACTGTTACATTGATCAAACAATCACCACAAAGGTATTTCAAAGGTATTATTGAATGGTATGTTAAAGGCGTACTCTCACTGACATGCAGGATTAAACAATGAAAACGAAAGTCCAACTGTCATTCATGATGTTTGTTGAATGGTTTATCTGGGGAGCGTGGTTTGTGCCGCTGTGGCTATGGCTGAGCAAAAGTGGCTTTACCGCCGGGGAGATTGGCTGGTCCTATGCCTGTACGGCCATTGCGGCGATCCTGTCGCCTATTCTCGTCGGCTCGCTGACCGACCGCTTCTTTGCCGCCCAGAAAGTGCTGGCGGTTCTGATGTTTGCAGGTGCCATTCTGATGTACTTCGCCGCACAGCAAACCCAGTTCAGCACCTTCTTCCCGTTGCTGCTGGCCTACTCTCTTACCTATATGCCCACCATTGCGCTGACCAACAGTATTGCCTTCGCCAACGTCGATGACGTGGAAGCCGATTTCCCGCGTATTCGCGTGATGGGCACTATCGGCTGGATCGCCTCCGGTCTGGCATGCGGGTTCCTGCCGCAGATGCTGGGCTATAGCGATATCTCTGATACCAATATTCCGCTGCTGATGACCGCTGCCAGCTCTGCCCTGCTGGGCGTGTTTGCCCTGTTCCTGCCGAATACGCCGCCGAAAAGTACCGGCAAGCTGGATTTCAAAGTGATGCTCGGTCTGGACGCGCTGATCCTGCTGCGCGACAAAAACTTCCTGGTATTCTTCTTCTGCTCTTTCCTGTTCGCGATGCCGCTGGCCTTCTATTACATCTTCGCCAACGGCTATCTCACCGAAGTGGGGATGAAAAACGCCACCGGCTGGATGACGCTCGGCCAGTTCTCTGAAATCTTCTTTATGCTGGCGCTGCCGTTCTTCACTAAACGCTTTGGTATTAAGAAGGTCTTACTGCTGGGCCTGCTCACGGCCGCCATCCGCTACGGTTTCTTTGTTTACGGTGGCGCGGAACAATACTTCACCTATGCGTTGCTGTTCCTCGGCATTCTGCTGCACGGGGTGAGCTACGACTTCTACTATGTAACCGCGTATATCTACGTGGATAAAAAAGCGCCGGCGCATATGCGTACGGCTGCGCAAGGCCTGATTACGCTGTGCTGTCAGGGCTTTGGTAGCCTGCTGGGTTACCGCCTGGGCGGCGTAATGATGGAAAAAATGTTCGCTTACAAAGAGCCGGTGAATGGGCTGACCTTCAACTGGGCCGGAATGTGGACATTCGGTGCGATCATGATTGCCGTGATCGCCGTGCTGTTTATGCTGTTTTTCCGCGAATCGGACAAAGAGATCACCGCAATTGAGGTGGTTGATGGCGATGCTGCGCTGACACAAGGGGAAGTTAAATGAAACAAGAACGTATTCTCGGTGCTCTTTACGGGCAGGCGTTAGGGGATGCGATGGGTATGCCCTCCGAGCTGTGGCCAAGAAAGCGCGTAAAAGCGCACTTCGGCTGGATCGACCGCTTCTTACCCGGCCCGGCAGAGAATAACGCGGCCTGCTATTTTAAGCGCGCGGAATTTACCGATGATACTTCGATGGCGCTGTGCCTGGCCGATGCGATTATCGAATGCGACGGGGAGATTGACGCGGATATCATCGGCAAACACATCCTGAACTGGGCGCTGGATTTCGATGCCTTTAATAAAAACGTGCTGGGTCCCACCTCAAAAATCGCGCTTAACGCCATCCGCGACGGCAAACCCGTCAGCGAACTGGACAACAACGGTGTGACCAACGGGGCGGCGATGCGGGCTTCCCCGCTGGGCTGCCTGCTACCGGCGACGCGGCTGGAACATTTTGTCGGGCAGGTCGCGCTGGCCTCCAGCCCGACGCATAAATCGGACCTCGCCATCGCCGGGGCCGTGGTGATTGCCTGGGCGGTTTCGCGCGCCATCGACGGCGAGCGCTGGCAGAACATCGTCGATGCCCTGCCCGGCATTGCCCGCTACGCACAGGAGGCGAATACCACCACCTTCAGCGCCTCGCTGGCGGCTCGTATTGAACTGGCGCTTAAGACCGTGCGGGAAGCCCACGGTATCGACTCCGCCAGCGAGCAGATTTATCAGCTTATTGGTGCGGGCACCAGCACCATCGAGTCCGTTCCGGCGGCAATTGCGATGGTGGAGCTGGCCGGCACGGACCCAAACCGCTGCGCGATTTTGTGCGCCAACCTCGGCGGAGATACAGACACCATCGGGGCGATGGCAACGGCCATCTGCGGGGCACTGCACGGCGTGCAGGCGATTGACCCGGCGCTGAAGGATGAACTCGATACCGAAAACCGGCTCGATTTTGACTACTATTGCGAAAAACTGCTGCACTACCGGGAGCAAAGGGAGGGCGTATGAGTACGTTAGCCCAGCGTCTTGAAACATTACAGGCCACACGCCCGGTCACGGTGCTGGGCGCGGCGGTCATCGACGTGATCGCCGACGCGTACGCCCTGCCCTGGCGCGGATGCGATATCGAGCTGAAACAACAAGGGGTGAATATCGGCGGCTGTGCGCTGAATATTGCCATCGCCCTGAAGCGGCTCGGCATTGCGGCGCAAAACGCCCTGCCCGTCGGCCACGGCGTATGGGCGGAGATCATCCGTAACGCCATGGCAAGACAGGAGCTGCACAGCGCCGTGGAGGCCGAAGCGGGCGATAACGGCTGGTGTCTGGCGCTGGTAGAGCCTGACGGCGAACGCACCTTTATGTCGTTTAGCGGCGTGGAGAACCAGTGGCAGCCGCACTGGCTGGATGGGCTGAACGTCCCACCGGGTAGCCTGGTGTATCTGTCCGGCTATCAGCTGGCATCGCCATCGGGCGAACTGCTTACACGCTGGCTGGAGTCGCTGGAAAACGTCACCGCGTTTATCGATTTTGGCCCCCGCATTGCTGATATTCCCGACGCGCTGATGGCGCGGATCATGGCCCTGAAACCTATCGTGTCGCTCAATCGTCAGGAGGCGCAGATTGCCGCGGAGCGCGCTGGCATGGACGTTGATACTTTAGGCGTGCAGTGGCAGCACCGTTATGGCGCCGCGCTAATTATTCGTCACGACAAAGATGGCGCAGCCTGGTATGAAGGCGACGCATCGGGTTATGTTCCTGCGTTTCCCGCCACCGTCGTCGATACCATTGGCGCAGGCGACAGCCATGCGGGCGGTACGCTTGCCGGTCTGGCGGCAGGATGGCGTCTGGCGGATGCCGTGACGCTGGGAAATGCCGTGGCGGCCTGGGTGGTCAGCCACCGCGGCGGGGATTGCGCGCCGACGCGCGAGGCATTACTCCTCGCACACAAAGACGTATAGGTCGCTGCGACAGTAGCTGATGCTGTACTCAATCGGCCGGTGCTGCTGGTCAAGCGCAACCTGCTTGATCACCAGTACCGGTATTTTGTCATCCATACTGATATGCGCCTGAAACTCGCTGTCCGGCATCCGGGCGCTGACCCGGGAGCGGGTGCGTTGCGGAAAGATATTCTGGCTACGGAAGTAGTCGTACAGCGAGATGCCAATTGCGTCCGGGTCATGAATTAACTCAACCGGAACCCAGGACTCCTCAATCGACACCGCGTCATCGTCAACGTAACGAATGCGCTTAAGCAAGAATACCTCGCTGTCCGGGGGTACCGACAGCTGGCTGGCCACCTCTTCCGGACACTTCACCACCCGTTTATTCACCCACAGCGTGTTAGGTTTTTTACCGCGCAGCACCACCTGCTGGGAAAACCCGCGCGCTTCCTTGAGCGAATATTCAAAGATGTTGTTGATCTGTGTCCCGTAACCCCGGGCGCGCGTTACCACGCCCTCTTCTTCCAGCGCCTGCATCGCTTTGCGCACGGTAATGCGCGACACCCCGGTTAACTGACTCAGATCGCGCTCGCCGGGCAGAATATTTCCGTGCTCCAGCACTCCGCTGCGTACCGCGTTTTTTACCGTTTCGGCAAATTTCAGATACAGCGGCATGTTGTCGGGCGCGGCGATCCGTTCATTCAGTTGAGCGATTAACCGGGTATGCGCTTGTTCCATCTCTGTTTTCTCAGGCGTGGTGTTTACTGCCAGTATACTGGCTTACCACCATGCATGAAAATGATGAACCGGCCCAATACCGTGACCCACTTCCAGAGTATCGGCTTTTGCCAGCGCGGCCGAGAGCCACGTTTTGGCCTCGCGTACCGTATCGTCCCAGCTGTTGTGCCGTGGACGCAGCGCCGCCAGCGCGGCAGAGAGCGTGCACCCCGTACCGTGGGTATTTTTGGTATGCACGCGCGGGGCCGTGAAACGCAGTTCACCGTCGCGGGTGAAGAGCCAGTCCGGGCTTTCATCGTCATCGAGATGGCCGCCTTTCATTAGCACCGCGCCGCACCCCATCGCCAGCAGGGCGTTCCCCTGCTCTTTCATCTCACGTTCATTCTGCGCGTGCGGCGCGTCTAACAGTGCGGCCGCTTCCGGCAGATTTGGCGTAATCAGCGCCACCTGCGGCAGCAGTTTCTTACGCAATGTCTCAACAGCAGAGGCAGAGAGCAGCGGGTCCCCGCTTTTAGCCAGCATCACCGTATCCAGCACCACATTTTGCACCTGATAACGTTGCAGCCGCTCGGCCACCGCTTCGACGATATCCGTTTCTGCCAGCATCCCAATTTTGGTGGTGTCGATGCGCACATCGCTGAATACCGAGTCCAGCTGTGCACCGACAAAATCAGGTTCGATACGGTAGACCGACTGCACGCCACGGGTGTTTTGCGCCACCAGCGCGGTGATCACCGAGCAGCCGTAAGCGCCAAGAGCCGAGAACGTTTTCAGGTCGGCCTGGATACCTGCACCGCCGCTTGGATCGGTACCGGCAATCGTCAGAGCATTAATTCGTTTCATGCCTGTGCCTCCAGGTTGTGCAGCGCATCAAGGAACGCGCTGGCAAAGCTGCCCGGCCCGTGAGACTGCGCAACGGCGATCGTTCCGGCACGCTTCATCCATCCGCAGGCAGCGGCAACATTATCCAGCCGCTCCCCCGGCAGGGAACAACTCGCCGCCACCACCGCCGAGAGCGCACACCCGGTGCCCACCACGCGGGTCATTAACGGATCGCCGCCCACAACCGTTCGGGTGCGCTGGCCGTCGGTGACGTAATCCACCTCCCCCGTCACTGCCACAATGGCATTGGTCTGGCGAGCCAGCGCCTGCGCGGCGGGCAGCGCGGCAGCGGCGGTGTCGGTGGTATCCACACCGCGTCCCCCAGCGCTCATCCCCGCAAGGGCGAGAATTTCCGACGCATTGCCGCGAATGGCGGCTGGTTTCAGGGCAAGGATTTGATGACAAAAGCGGGTACGGAACGCCAGAGCGCCTACCGCAACCGGGTCAAGCGTCCAGGGCTTGCCTGCCGCCACCGCGCTCTCGATGGCCCGACGCATCGACTGGGCGCGGGGGGTGGTGAGGGTACCGACGTTAATCAGCAGCGCATCGGCCATCCCGGCAAACTGCTCGGCCTCTTCGGCTTCAATCACCATTGCCGGAGAAGCGCCAAGCGCCAGCAGAACGTTGGCCGTAAAGGTTTGCACGACATCATTGGTCATACAGTGCGTGAGCGGGGAACGGGTTCGGAAGTGATGTAAAACGTGTAAATCGAGCAGGTCAGGCTGCATAGGTTCGCTCCTGCCTTGCGTGAAGAAGCGATGACCAGGGAAGGCATCTGACTTCCCTACGCTGGCATTATCCAGATCAGGTAATACGGGTATTTCTCAGCCTTCACAAAGAAGGGCACCCCGAGTCAAAATACTTTTAAAACAAATAGTTAGATACAAACATTTGCTTGAATTTAGTGTAACCGTAGCGAAGGCCACGGTGCAAGGGGTTTCTACAAGGCCAGTCGCATGCAGCATGTGGCCGCAGCTTATCGTAGGGAGATCATTCCTGTATTTTTTAGCCATACGTTTCGCGATAATTAAATCATTGTTACCTAAACACGATAATTTCGTTGTTTTTAAACCGTTACAACATGATATTTTTTCATGTGGAAAATATTTTGCAGAGGCAATCATAAAAGTTTCATTCAAAACAAATAACGAAATCAATAGAAAGAAAAACCAAAAGACGCTTTAAATAAATTAATTAAACAGGCGTAATAATGTAATTTTTTGACGAAAACAGATAAGCAAGATTAATGTATTCTTAGTTTTACCCAAGAACGCCCGTCAATCCCCATAAAAATTAACTCCTTGTTTTATAATGAGTAGATCAATCCGCTCTCAAACTCCCCTTTTTAGCCATGCGTGCCAGTATTGATGAAGATCAATAAATAAAACGTGAATATCCGGGATAGTTGCTGCGCGTTACAAAAAAAGTGATTTAGAAAAAATCACCGTAACCTCCTTTTTTAAATTAAATATAACAAGACGTTATATCCTCCCGCCAGGATAGCGAAATAATTTTATTGATGAGAGTTTGGAAATGAAATGTATTAAAACCGCCGTATCTGTTTTTATTTTAACTTCTGTTCCTGGCACAGCAGTTCTTGCCTCTACCTCGCCGGTTACATCCAGTTGGGGGGACGCATATATTTCCGCAAAGAATGAGCAATTTACTGCCACACCTGTTATTACCCTGCCGACGCAACAAACACCGGTTGCACCACAGCCAGTATTATTAGCCCCTCACCTGGACGGGCAGCATATTGAGCCTGGTCAGGCGCCCACGCCTGTTCTGCCGCCGCAGAAAACTCCCGTGAAACAAATTGCGGTTGACCCAATACAAACCTCTGTTGATGGTTCTGCAACGGCGTTGAAAACCGCGCAGGCAACACATTTAGACGGTCAACACAACCAGGTCATTAATGGTCGTGATGGCCGTCCGGGCAAAGACGGCGTGACGACGATTATCACCCGTAATGTCACTGATACAGCCGCCGTTAAACAGATCAATACGCTGACTACGCAAACAGCCGGGCAAGCACAGGAGCTCAACGCGGCCCGACAAATGCTTATTCAGCAGCAAAAAAGTTCTAACGCACAGTTTAAAAGCCTTAAAGACGACGTGGACGATAATAAAAAAGAGTCCCGTAGTGGAATCGCCGGTGCCGTTGCTATCGCTTCAATGCCGCAAGTCGAGCGGGATCAAACGTTTATGGTGAGTGCGGGTGCCGGGACTTTTCATGACGAAAGCGCCGTTGCGGTAGGCGCGTCCTTCCATGCGGGTGAACATGCCATTGTGAAAGCGGGTGTCACCACCACAACGAATAACGATTATGCTGTAGGGGCGGGTATAGGGCTTGGCTGGTAATTAAAAACAACCACATAGAGTAAAACCATTAATCGCAAGTTGCGTTTAAATTCCTGAAATAATTTTGATGTCTGCTCTTGCAATGACATGCTTTGTTTATATCAAAGCAAGAGCGCAATTAAATCATCTACTGGGGTGTAAAATTAAAATAATTTACTGGTCATTAGCGGTGATAGTTATTTTTATAATAATTATTATCATCACAGCATATATTAAAATTGAGATGTTAGCGCAATGAAAAAAACGATATTTACTGTAGTCATACTCGGCATAGCGTATTTTCTCGGCGGATGTGCAACAAAGGCGTCAAGGATGCAGGAGTGTCTTAATGAAGGCATTTCTAAAGACACCTGTTATCTCGCAGAATCACAACGCCAGGCAGCGATCAGCAACGCGTCGATGAATGCGGCTTTTGCAAATGCGGCTCATGCGGTGCAACATGCACAAATGACACATAAGCACAGAAAAGAGCTTGCTCATTCAGGATGTACGCAGGTTGAGGAAGCTAACGGCGAATGCACTGCAAATTCAGATAAAAGTCAATCGTGTGATTTAAAACAGCTCTCCCGCGAGGCCGAAGCGGTAATGAACGGTACCATCGATGACGGTGCGGCATTCCTGCTGGGGCAAGGATGGAAACCAAACAACGGTAAATGGCATAAACAGGGATATATCTTAACGCTGGTGGTTGAAAAGGGAATTGTTGTGAACAGCCAGCTGTCAAAATGATGATCTAAACCGGCAACAATAAAGGGGTGGCTGCCCCTTTATTGCAAACTCACCATGCGAATGAACGGGAAGTCGTTACTCCAGCTGCCAGGCTCCGGCTTCGAATAATAACGCTGAGCCACCCCAGGCAAATACGTTTATTTCCCTTCGCCCTGCCTCAGGATAAATTCGGCTGCTTAAACACGCGTCGCCTTCATTGACAAAAACTTCCACGGATGAACTGTCGAAGAACAGACGCAGATTAAGCGTATTATCCAGGTTCAGCGCGATGCTTCGTGTCCCGCACAGGCCATACTGCGGATAGTTTCTCTCAAGAACCAGACGCTGCATTTGAGCATCCACGTAGACGCGCAGCCCCTCTCCCAGACTCATGCCGTACTGCTCGGCACTGCTGTTGGCACAATCCCACTGCAGAATAACCTCCATCGCGTCGCAGCGTTCCACCAGAGCCATCTGCTGATTGTTAAGCGTGCTAACCGGCCAGGGGAACCACGCTCGCCGGAGGCCTTCGACCTCTCTGGCCGGTCGCATTTGCAGACGGTTATCCGCACTAAGCGTCAGTTCGCGCGGTAAAGAGAGCATGCCAGCCCAGCCATCCTCCTGTTCCGGCTGGGAGGATTCCCACATGTCCAGCCAGCCGATAACGATGCGGCGACCATCAGGCGTGAGGAAACTTTGTGGCGCATAGAAATCATGCCCGCGATCCATCTCCACAAACTCACCTTCCCGCACAAAAGGCTGCCCGGGCTGCCATTCGCCCAACAGATAGCCGCTCTGGAAAAGATTACGGTTTTTGAATCCTTCAGCGGCCATCCCCTGAGGCGAAAACATCAGCACGCGTTTGCCATTGAGCATGAAAAAGTCCGGGCATTCCCACATGTAGCCCATCTCTTTTTCAGCCACTGCCAGCACGCCCATATCCTGCCACTGGCGCAGATCGGCAGAACGATAAACGCGCACCTGGCCCGTCTCACCGTCCCGTGCACCGACAACCATGTACCAGCTCTTCCCTTCACGCCACACTTTCGGGTCGCGGAAGTGATGCAGACCTGGCGGGGTATCAACGATCATTCCCTGCCGGACAAAATGAATGCCGTCACGACTGGTCGCCAGACATTGCACCTGGTAGAGATTCGCCTCGTCATCAGGATCGCCGTGGAATTTATGTCCGGTGTAAATCAGCGCCAGCGTATCGCCATCCACCACCGCCGATCCGGAAAAACAGCCATCCTTGTCTTCAGGCCCTTCTGGCGCCAGCGCAACGGGGAGATGCTCCCAGTGAACTAAATCCTTGCTACGCGCATGGCCCCAGTGCATAGGCCCCCACTGGGTGGAGTACGGATGATGCTGGTAAAAAGCGTGATACCAGCCGTCAAACCAGACCAGGCCATTTGGGTCGTTCATCCAGCCAGCGCGCGCAGCGAGGTGGTAACTCGGATACCAGCGCAGGTTGAGCCTTTCGCGTCTGGACTGAAGTTCCTGCTCTGCTTTAGTAATTGAATACGCCATTTTTCTACTCTTTCGATCAGATGGTGGAAGGTTGCGGCATGAGCGGGTCAGAAGAGGATTTACCCGAGCGCAACAGGAAGATGGAGATAAACGTGGTGCTGAAAACTAACAGCCCCATAATGAGATAGGACTGGGCGAAGCCGTATTTCTCATAGCTGTAACCCGCCAGCGGCGAGAGGACCGAGGCGATCACCGAGCTGGTACAGGCAAAGCCCACCAGATAGAGGGTGGAAGAGAGCCGTTTATCGAAATGTAAGCTGTTGTATTTAAAAATTGAGACCAGCAAAACGGGCAGTTCGACCGCGTGTAATAGCTTGGTAATGGAGATCAGTACCGGTCCCTCAACCAGCCCCGAAGCCACCATACGCATCGCCATCACCATTCCCGCAAAAATCAGGCCATTCTTTGCGCCAAGGCGGTTCACCAGCCATGGGGCGCAGAACATGCCCGCCGCCTCAAGGAAAACCTGGAAGGAGTTGAGATAGCCATACATGGCGTTTCCTTCCTGTAACGTCGGGAACTGGGAGGAGAAATAGACCGGGAACTGCTGGTCGTAAACGCCATAAATACAGGTGCCGATAACAAAAAACACCAGCGCCCAGAACCGCGGCAGTGTCAGCAGACGCAATGCATCTTCCAGCGTGACTTTACCGCCTGACACCGCTTCCTGCATGGCGTGCGGGGCGGAAGAGACCCTGAGACGTGCCAGCAAAACAAAAAACAGCAGCCCTGCAGAGCTCGCGACAGCGAAGTTCAGCTTCGGATTAATGTTAAACAGAAGTCCCGCGAAAAAGGTTGCCACCGCCCAGCCAACCGATCCCCACATCCTCGCCTTGCCGAACTCAAACTGGCTCTGGCGGGCGACACGCTCGGTATAGGACTCCAGTACCCCTATCCCACCGTTAAACGTCAGGCCGATATAAATCCCGCCGAAAATACTGCCGAGTAAGACGTTAATCTGCAGCAGATAACCAAACAGCAAAAAGGCCGGACCAGAAAGAATGAGCAGGCTGGTCAGAAACCAAAGAAGGTTCTTGCGCAGACCAAGTTTGTCCTGAATGAATCCATAGCAGATTTGAGCGAAAAGCGCGGAGACAGAAAGCACGGCATAGATAATGCCGGTGTCGCCCGCTTTTAAGCCCACCTCCTGGTGGAGCCAGATGGAAAGCAAAGAGCCGGAAGAAGACCAGGTGACAAAAAAGAAAAACAGTAATGCGCTCAATAAGGGGTAGCTGTGAGAGTGATGCGTTTTCATCATGACATTCTCATGTTGGAGTAATGACAAAATGGTAACGTTAACATTGAGCGCGACTCATGCGGTTTGGATCAGATTCATGATGTTAATCACGAAAGTTAACGTTAACATTACAGAAGTGAGATCGCGATCAATTATTCATCAATGAATCCTGTCTGGCTCCACTCACATATCCACTTTCCTTTTACATCAGTAACTTAGTTGTATACTCTTTAACACGTGACATTAACGGAGTAAGAAAATGGCTTCCCTGAAGGACGTCGCAAAGCTGGCTAACGTATCGCTGATGACCGTCTCACGCGCGCTTAACAACCCGGAGCGCCTTAAACCGGAAACGTTGGCACGCGTACAGCAGGCTATTGAGCAGACCAGCTACGTACCCGATCTTTCCGCCAAGAAAGTACGCGGCGCGCATGCCTCGCCAAAAACCATAGGCGTGCTGGCACTCGATACGGTGACGACACCTTTCTCGGTGGAGATTACGCTGTCCATTGAAGAGACGGCCCGGATGCACGGCTGGAACAGCTTCGTCATGAATATGTTTACCGATGACAACCCGGAGGCAATCGTCGATCTGCTGCTCTCTCACCGCCCGGACGGCATTATTTACACCACCATGGGATTACGTCAGGTTCCTCTCCCGGCCAAGCTCCTTACCCTCCCCTGCGTGCTGGCCAACTGCGAAAGTATCGATGAAAAGGTCGCCAGCTATATTCCTGATGATGAACAGGGGCAGTACGCCGCCGTACAGGCGTTACTCGCCGCAGGCTATCGACAGCCCCTGTGCCTGCATTTACCCGCCGATCATCTGGCCACAACCCGACGCCGTCACGGGCTGGAACGTGCATGCCGTGAAGCGGGGCTCGACCCGGACCGTCTGGATCATAGTTATATGGCGTTTGGGGACGAGCACTATCGCGACATTCCGTCAGTTCTGCAGGCGCACATTCAGAATGGCCTTCCCCAGTTCGACTCGGTTATCTGCGGCAACGATCGTATCGCATTGATGGTTTACCAGACCCTGCTGGCGCAAGGAATTCGCATCCCTGAAGATATTGCGGTTATCGGCTATGACAATATGGTGGGCATTGGAGAACTCTTTCTTCCGCCTCTTTCAACGGTTCAACTGCCGCATTATGAAATTGGTCGCCTCAGTGCTCTGCATATTATTAACGGTGAAACCCATCGGGAAACCACGCGCGTTGAAAGTCCATTTTTAATGCGGAATTCCATTACGCATCTATGATGACCACCGCTTTTTAGCCCTGTCGCAGTAATAAGCAGGCTAAGGAGGCGGTCAACCTCCCTTTCAGGGAAAAATGGCACGATTTGTCACACTCTTTTTTATGATTTTACCCTCCGGGCAGTTAGCACGTAACCGGCTGTTTTTATTTGCCATAACGCATAATTTTCTTTCTCAAAACGGGGATATTCCGTCCCCTGTGCCCCATGTCACAAAACAGTAAACAAATTAACCATTGAGCCCCGTGGCAAAAGGCTCTATATTGGCGGCGTTTTTTTCAGGCCCCCATCTGTTTTTTAACTTTTTATTCAATCGTGGCTCATAACGAAGC
>Ga0308166_1002777_pt1 | contig 15613 bp, 17 predicted proteins | sample PhyCR2_2_FD_202137 | JGI IMG/M metagenome (GOLD analysis project Ga0308166, IMG submission 202137) | Phyllosphere microbial communities from UC Gill Tract Community Farm, Albany, California, United States - DLSLCC.R2 | ecosystem: Host-associated > Plants > Phyllosphere > Unclassified | place... | reverse complement strand
GTCAGGCAGAATCATTTTATTTTGGGCATCCCCTGGGCGAGATGCGTCTGGTAAGCAGAGTCTTTGAAAGATAAGACCTTTCAATAACACGAAAGGCTACCTCACCACTAACTTTGCAACAGTGCCATATTCAGTACGTCGCCGGCGACAAGTCGAGGGCGGGTTACCTGCAGACCGGCATGATGTACCTGTTCGCCGGGCACATCGCGGGCGGCGACTTCGTGCTGCCGCAGTATCAGGACGAGTTCTTTCCGGCGTTGCATAAGCGCTGGCACCCCACGCACCGCGCCCGTGTTCAGCAACTGGACGAGGAGGTCAAAACCAGGAGGTACGACGAGCTGCACAATGCCAAGGGCGTGCCCTTCATTTTCCCGATGCTCGAGACCGAGAACCGCGAGGAGCGCAAGTTTGGCGTGCGCACCGTGCTGTCCTCGCAGTACTTCCGCGACATGCCCGAAGCGCTGCGCCAGTCCGCGAACAACGTCTATATGGTCGGCGTCGACCCGGAGGATCGCCGGCTTCTCAAAGAGCGCTTTAAGGTGCCGGACGTGACGCTGGACCGCTTTGACCGCATGGGCAGCGGGCCGTCGGCCGACGGCAGCGGCGTGCCGTTCCTCGGCATCTTCCGCATTAAAGGGGGCAGCACCATCGCCCACATCATGAAAAACACGGTGGGCCCGGAGGAGCTGTGGGGCCACAGCACCACGCCGGTCGACATGTCGCTGCGCCGCATGCTGGAGGCCGACGTCGGGGCCGAAACGGCCCGGCGCATTCTCGGCCGCTTTTTCCCGAACGGCAGCGCCGAAAAGGTCATCGCGCACCGCCAGCGCACCGCCGGCGAGACGGGGGGCGAGAGCGTCATCCGCGCCCTTGCCACCGAGCTTATCAATCAACAGGGGTACGACCTCTGACCTTCAGGAGTGCTGATATGCAGTCATCCACACACCGGCGTCCCGCAGGGCGCCGGCTGCTCGCGGCCTGCGTGCTGGCGGCGCTGGCGCCCGATGCCCTCGCCTTACCGGTCGAGGTCACCAGCAGCGTTCCGGCAGAGGCTATCTCAAAACAGATAATGCCCCTGCAGACGACGCTTGCGGAAATACTCGCGGCGGAGCAGGAAACCGGTACGGCCGTCGTTCAGAATGCCGATAAGGTTACCACGGCCGTCACCGAGGCCGCCCGTACCCAGCGTGAAGCGGAGAACTTTAACCGCCAGGCGGACAGGCTGGAGAAGGCGCGCGCGTCTTATACGGTGCCCGACAGCATCTGCAGCGAATCCGCCTCCGGGGCGGCGGGGCAGGTCAGTCAGGCGACCCGGGCGGCGGCGTCGAAGCTCGCCGGCGGCGGCGGGGTGTCGAGCGCGGCCGTGCGCGAGACGCTGGCGAGCCTGCCCACCACGCCCCGCCAGGGCGGCTACCGCAGCGCGCTGATACACGCGGCCTACTGCACCGCGGAGGAGGCGAAGCTCTACGGCGGCACCGGGCTGTGCCCGTCGGTGTCCCGGCTTCCGGGCGGCGACACCGAGGCGCGATCGCTTTACGACGGGGCGGGCCCCGCGGGCAAGGATCCCGAACTCACCTTTACCCAGGCGCAGACGGACGCGGCCATGGCCTACGTGAACAACTCGGCAAAGCTTGACGCCGGGCGTGCGCCGGGAAAGGGCGAAATACAGAGCGCCACCGGGCAGGAGTATCAGGGCCTGCTCACGCAGTACAGGGCCATGCAGAGCGCGGCGATGCAGCCGCAGCTGGACATGGTGGCGGCGAGCCAGCCGCAGGACGCCACGCAGGCGGCGCTTGCCGAAGCGCGGCAGGCACCGTCGGCGGAAAGCTACTTTCAGCAGACCGCCTCAGCGCAGGCGAAGTCGACCGGCACGATGAGCGATCGCGAGTTTGAGGCGTTTGAGGTCGGGCGCCGCTACGCCAACACCGCGTGGGTCACGGACCTGCAGGCCATGGACGGCGACAACCTGGCGCGCGAGATGGCGCGACAGCAGAGCCTGGCCAACTGGCTGGCGCTCGGCATCAAAAACGAGCTGCGGCAGGCCAACATCCTCAGCGGCCAGCGGCTGGCGCTGGCGGCAAAAGGCGAGTATGCCCCGCAACTGCAGGCGCTGTCCGTGCAGATGAGCGCCGGCGTGAGCGCACAGTAACCCTTCAGGAGTAATTCAATGATCACAAGCGTTACCTTCGCGCCGGACGCCGGCGCGCTTTCCTCCCTGCTGGAGGCGGGCCGCGGCCCGGTTCTGGTGCTGGACCCCTGCGGCGCGCTGTGGGCCGAATTCTGGCAGTCGCCGGGCTGGAAAAACCTCTGGCAGGCGTGGCGGCTGGCGCCCGGGCAGACGCAGGAGGGCGACGTCTGGAACGTGCTCGGCGCGATGCGCCACGTCAGCGCGGCGGACGGCAGCGCGGCGCTTGCCGGCGCGCTCTTCCCGCCGGGCGGGCACAGCGACCTGACGCGCCGCCTGATGAGCTGCCTGTTGACGTTTGCCGACGACACGGGGCACTTTGCCGGACATTCCGCCGGCCTCGGCGCGCTGGCCGGACAGCTCTGGGCGGGTGACCTCTGGAGCAACCTCGCCCGCTGGACCCGCGAGTACCCTCACCATCCGGCCCTGCAGGCGGCGCGCGCGCTGCTCACGCAGGAGGGGGCGAGCCGATCGGCAATGGCCATCCGCAGCCGCATGGAAATCTTCCACCACCCCCACGTGGCGGAGAGCTTCACGGGCGCGGCGGGGTTCAGCCCCGGCACGCTCCGCCAGCGGCCGGGGCAGGTCATCTTCCTGACGCCCGACATCCGCTGCATGGAGAGCGAAGAGCTGACGTCCGTGTACGGTTTTCTGACGGGCGCGCTGCAGGCGATGGCGGCGCTCCACGGGGTGTCGTTCTCGCGCGTTGACCCCGTTCTGGCCAGAGAGGGAGGCCCGCAGTGAAAGAGAAAGACGCATCCGCCCCGGCAGGGGGCGAAAAATCCGCGCGCATCATGGCGAAGCGTGCAGGGTGGGTAGCCCTGAACGTCGTGCTGCCTGCATGGGAGGTGGCGAGCTTCACGCGCCACGCCGGGCGCAACGTATCCCGGCTGTGGCAGCGGCTGCGGGAGGTGACGGCGGGACGCGGGCGCGGCGACTACCGCCCTGAAGACTGGGCGCAGGCGGTGGCGGACAGCGGGCTGGCCCCCGAAAGGCTGGGGCGCAACCTGCGCATCAGCCGCGGCATCTGGTGGGGCCTGATGTGGCTCACCGGCCTGCCGGTGGCGGGCTTTATTCTCATGCTTCTGGCGGCGGGCAGCAGCCCCGGCGCCACCGGCTGGGTGCGCGTCGGCTGCGTCACGCTGGTGCTCGCGCTGCTTTGCGTAACCGGGTTTGTGCAGGCGCTGGCGTCGGACTACCGGCTGTGGCAGCTGAACGAAAAGCGGGTGTCGGGGTCAGAGAACGGGAGTTTTCAGGCCTACCTTCAGGAAACGCGCTGGTGCCGCCGGGTCATGAGCGGTGGCCTGCTTTAAGAGGAAATCTATATGCGATACAAAAAGTACGAGCAGCGGCTCATCCGCGCCATCACGCTGCTGGACGACGCCGAAGCAGGGAGAGAAAAGGAAAATATCCTGTATCTGCTGCACGGTGCCCGCCGGGCCTGCCGTAGCAGGGATTATTATGTCGCCAGTCAGTACGGTTACGAAGCCCGTATGATGCTGCGCGCACTGACCCGCCGCAGGGAGGTATCCGGTGCTCCGCCGGAAGCAATCGAGCTCATTGCTTCGGCCACTGACCAGCTGCGGCCTGATTTTGTGATGCAGGTGCAGGCCATCTTTGCAACGTTTATGTCGGCGTCGCCGGTCTGGCGTCTGGTGGTGCTGGGTATCCCTTTTATCTTGTTCGTCCTCGCGTGCTGGCCGTGGCTGCAGGCGGGTGAATAAAGTTTTTACCCACGGGAGGGACGTGATGTATATACGACTTGATGTGTTTGCCGCCCTGCTGAGGATCAGGCCGGGCGAGCTGCTTCATGCGGTACGCACCACGGGGGAAATGGGGGGCATGACGCTGCCCGCCCGCAGCCGGGTGCGGGGTGAGGCAATCATGTTTGACCAGGCAGAAGCCACCGACTTCGCCGCACGCTGGCACGCGCGCGAACCGCAGGAGGGCACCCCGGCATCCGGCGCCCCCTGAAGGCGAACGGTGCGTCAGGACATCAGGCGGAAGTGCCATCGTTTTCAGCAGAATTAGAGATTAAAATTCAGCATATTCGCGGTATTACCAGTAACCATTTTGCGTCATTATCCTTCTACTGATTTTAGTACTCCACCTGAGATAACACCATGACACGCACCGAATGGCTGCTGAAGTTCCGTCGATGCCATAATCTGGAAACCCTGGAGAAGGTTTATGAGCACCTGAGCTATACCGGAGACCCGGCGGAAGACCTGGTCATGACGCAGGCCTATGATCACCGCAAGGCGGAGTTCGCTGCCGGCAAGCTGTTTGACCGCGTGCCGAAGCACGTGTGGCGCTACGTGAAGTAACCCCTGGCTGACGCCGCCCTCACCGGGCTGACGCCGCCCTCACCGGGCGGCTATTCATCAACCGGAGAGCACCGGCCCGTTAAGGGATAAAGACCGTGGTCGATTTTGTTATCAACCTGATCGGCTCTTAGTCTTTCTCGGCGTGAAGCAGCCGCGCCCTGCTGAGAGCGCTGAGACACCCCCAAGCGGCCGCGCAGGCGGCACCCACTCTTTTCTATCCGGTCAGCTCCTGACCCGCAGGTAAATCATGAAGCTACTGACAAAAATTCAGGCGGCGGCTCTGCTGTGCGTCGCGTCCTGCCCGGCGTTTGCCGACAGCGTGGACTACCAGACCATCAGCGACGCCGCCGGCAAGACCGGCGACCTCTCACGGCAGGCGCTGGTGATGATATTCGGCGACGTCGTGCTCACGCCGTTCCAGCCCGGGCAGTAGACGCTTATCGGCTCGCTGTTTGCCCTGCTCAACGGTGTGCTCTGCGCCGTGGCGCTGGTGTGGTTCCTTATCGTCACGCTGAGAACGCTGTTCAAGGGCGGGCAGGACGGTAAGGTCTTCAGCGCCGGGCGCTCGATGCTGCATCCGCTGATGAGCTCTGCCGGTTTTATCACGCTGGTCCCGACCGCATCGGGCTGGTCGCTGTCGCAGCTGGTGATGCTGTGGGCGCGGCATCAACAATGGGCATCGGCAGCGCGAACCTGTTCACCGATAAAGCGGCTGACATGATAAGCAGCGGCATGTCGCTGGTCGTCCAGCCCACGGCGCCCTCCACGCGGTCGGCGGCGCGCGCCGTGTTTGAGATGAACCTGTGCAAGTACGCCACCAACCGCGAGCTGTCCTCGCTCTATCAGGACGGGCAGGCGCGTACGGCGCTGATGCAGACGAAGGGTGGGAGCGGCGACTACACCACCGGCAACGGCAGCGCGATTTGCGGCAGCGCCCGCATCCCGGAGCCCTCAACCGGCGTGCTGGACAGCCTGTTCGGCTCGGCGGTTAATACGGCGAGCGTGACCACGGCGTCCCGGGGGGCGCTGGACACGATGCAGTCCACGCTCGATGCCGCGGCGCAGGCCTATGTCGACGCGTACCTGAGCAGGCGCGACCAGGACACCGGCACGCTGAGCGACCCGGAGACTACGATTCAGAACGCGGCCGCGGCCTATGAAACCACGGTCAACAACGCCCTGAACCAGCTCAACTATAAGGACTCACTGAAGAGCCAGCTGACGACGCAGCTCAAGACCTATGGCTGGATATCGCTGGGCGCCTGGTATAACACCTTTGCGACGGCCAACAGCAAAACGAACGAGGTGGCCAACGCGGCCCCGGTGACGTCAGGCGCGAGCCTGCACGGGGAAACGGGCACCGGCGACCTGTACCACCAGGTGTTTACGGCCTATCGGTCGCAGGTGCAGAACAGCACCTACACGGCACCCCTCGGATCGCAGACGGCGAAGGATGATGGGGCTGCGTCAAATGCTAGTGATCCTGATGCTATATTCGTCGGCATCTTCAATAGTCCAATGCAAAAACTAACTACAACACTAGCAACTTGGAAAATAGGCAATGAAGCTGATTTCTCTAATCAGGTTAACCCTCTAATAAAAATGCAATCAGTTGGGGATTACACTCTTTTGGCAACTGAGAGTGCCTTGACTACTTATACTCTGATTTACGCTGCAGCATCTGCGGCCGATAATTCGGTGTTAGGAACCTTGGGAAGAATACTTCCCTTTAATGTAACAGCCGCCGCCAAGGATGTTCTGGCAGAGCTCTCGCCCGTCTTCTATTTCCTCCTGTTACTTCTGTTTGCCGTGGGGTTCTCACTGGCCGTTTTCCTGCCCGCTGTGCCATTTCTGTACTGGATGGTGGGAGTATTTAACTGGCTGGTCAGTGTGATGGTGGGCTGTGCGGCCGGGCCGATGTGGTCAGCGACTCACCTGGGGGCTGAGGAGGACAAGGGCAGCCGCAGCGCGTACGGCTATATCTTTCTGATCGACATGATGTTGCGCCCGTCGCTGATGGTGCTGGGGTTCTTTTTTGCCTCGGTTGCCGTGATGGCGGGCGGGACGCTGCTGAATCTGCTGTTTGGTACCGCTATCGCCAACGCAAATGCTGACTCCATCATAGGTTTATTCAAAATGGTGGGCTGGCTGCTGATTTATGCGCGTATAGCAACCTTTGGCGTGACTCGCGTATTTGGCCTGCAGGCCACATTGGCCGATTACGTGATCACGTTCCTGGGCGGTGCAGGTATGGCCGGCATCATGGGCGGGCTCGTTGACGACGTTAAAGGCATGTTTGCAGCAGCAGGCGGCGGCGCGCGCAGAACTCCCGGACTACAGAAAGTGCAGAGCAGTGGCTCCTCTAAAGAGGACGGAATTAAGTAATTATACCTGGCTTTATTTACAGCCCTGCGTATAATTTAATCAGAGAGATTGCGGCAGGAGGATGCCATGAAAAAAGTACAACGTCATGATAACTGGGTTGATTATATCTGGGCTTTAACTCGCGTTCTTTATTATTTTGTTGCCCTACCTTGCCTGATTGTACTCGCATTATCTACGTTGGTCGGCATATTTGGTAATACTATGGTCCGCCCTGACTTTGCTTTCGCATCAATATTATGGGCAGCGATTATAATCCCTCTTGGATTCCGTCGATTTAGCATTATACGACGTCGTAACCAGCTCAAAAATATGGTAGCGCAACTCTCCGGTGCCGAACGTTTCAGTCCGCAGAAGCAGCATCAGATCATGGATGCAGGTCGTGGCAAGTTTCTGGGCGTTGACACCAGGACGGGCAATGTTCTGTACATTCATATCGTGAAGAAGGGCCTGGTTGACGTGTTGGGGCTCACCATGCGCGACTGGACGGACGGCGAGCGGGAAGCCGGTACGCTGCGTGTCAGTACGAAGAACCCGGACGTGCCTGAGTTGAGCATAAACGCCCATCCGGGCGTGGCCAGAGAGCTGCTGAACACGCTCGGTGCGATGAGCCACAACGCCTATCCGGAATCGTTCCCGCAGGAGCCGTGGCCCGAGTACGTTGGCCGCCAGAGCCGCTTCGTTGAGTACGAACACAACGTGGTGGTTCCGCAGGTCGTCTGATACCTCCTGACGTTCTGACGCTTTTCCCCTGACACCGGCCCCGCGCCGGTGTTTTTCTGTCTGCAGTATGGCGGGCCGCAGGCGCCCGCTTCCGTTCCCGGAACCTCTCACATGTACAACACTCACCCTAACGCCGCCGGCAGTAATGAGCCGGCCATGGTGCTGATGACCTTTTGCCTGGCGCTTCTGGTCTGCTGGCTCTTTTTTGCTGATTTTGTCCGCTGGAGCTGCTGGTTCCTTTACTGGATGTGGCGGCTGGCCGACTTCCCTCACATACACCGCTATGCCGCCGAACGTATCAACCTGCTGGCCAGCACCGGCAACGGCGCTGATTCTGTCGGACTGACCGAATGGCGGGACGTCATGAATGCCACCGCCGGCATTCTGTTCGTGCCCATGGTGCCGCTCATCGCCGTAACGGGCTGGGCGCTGGCCCGCCATCCGGCGCTGGGGTTTCGCAGCCGGCGGGCAATCGATATTCACTCGCTGCCGCGCGTGATGGCCACCTTCGCACCCTCGGTCGTTCCCGTTCTCTCCGGGCACCGCGGTGACGGCCTGATGAACGACACCACGCCTGAAAATGCCTGGGCACAGAAGCCCGAGGAGTTTGCCGAAGCGCACGGGCTGATTAAGCGCCGCGTGCTCGACCGGGACGCCGCCACCACCCTGTTCGACGCCCAGACGGGGCCGGCCATGATGCCCCCGGACCAGTGGCAGCCGCACGAGCGCGCGTTGCTGGCCGTCTTTGGCCTGCAGGTGTTTACCGGTGACCGCAAAGCCGCCACAACGCTGCTCGACGACCTCAACCGCTCCTGCATGACCCGGCGGCCGTTCCGCGCGCCGACGTTTCACAGCACGCCGGACTGGCGGATTTCTGAAGCGCACGTGAGGCGGGTGCTGGCGAGTCCCGGCGTGAGCGAGTGGCTGAAGACGCACCGCACGGTGCGCTCTGCGCTTGCCAGCCTTTACGGCCGCGACCTGCGCCTGCCGCCGGCGCGGTTCCGCTGGCTCAAGGGCTGCGACCGCACGCTGTGGTACGGGCTGCACACCGCCGACGCAGCGAAGGTGTTTGTGGAGGGCGCAGGCATCGTCGCGCAGGCCCGGGCGGAGCAGATGGCCGCCCGGCTCGGGCTGCTGTGCCCGCCGCTGATGACCGGCGAAGCGGTCGACGGTCTGCAGCTGGAGCTCGAATCGCTCGGCCTGGTGTACCCCCGCGACGTGCGATCGAAGCGTGCAAAACCGCCGCGCGAAATGCCTTTCCCTGACGCACTTTATCTGCCCGGTGAGGGCGACGACGAATTTTCTGACGGCGCTGACGTGCGCTGAAACAAGGACAAGACTATGAACATATCACGCAGAGAGGGCCCGTTCGTGGCCGAACTGACCGGCAGCCTGCTGAGCGCACGACGCGAAACGGGCGAAGCCGGGTGGGGAAGCGGCGGGGCGGAGTTTCGTACCGACGCCGCCGCAGAGTCGCTTTTCATTCTGCCGGTGGCGGACATGCCCGGATTCGTGATGCACGGCGACGGACTGTACGTGCAGCACGCGCACGATGCGCTGGCGCCGCTCTATCGCGGCGGCGACGCCGCGCAGCTGCTGCGCTGCATCACCGGACTGCTGACCGATGCGGAGCTCCGGGGCGCGAAGCGCAGAAAGTTTGCCGACGCCGGCTGGACGCTGGCACCTTATGTTCTGGCCGGAGGGTTGCTTGTCCTCGCCTGTGCTGTGGCCAGTCTCATCACGTCACCGTCACCCTCTCCGCACGGCGTGCAGCCCCCGGACGGCATATATCGTCCGGAGCCGGCACCCGCCAGGCCTTCCCCTGTTCCGCCCATGGCCACTCCCCAGGCGGTTCCCCGGGGGGCGGGCGAACGTCCTGCGCCGACCCTGCCGCAGGCTGCCACGCCCGCCGACGGCTGGGACCTGCCGCCTGCCGTGCGCGAGGCGCTGCCGGCAAAGCTGCACAGCGCGGCGTCGCGCGGGCTGTTCACCGTGCCGCTCTCAAGTGGCCACGCGCGCACCGTCTGGGTCTTCGCGGACCCGGCCTGCCCGAACTGCCAGCGCATGGAGCGCCACATTGAGACTGCCGCCGGCACCGTCAACGTGGTGATATTCCCGGTCACCATTGAGGGCCGTGAGGAATCGCTGAAGGCGCTGACCCCGGTCATGGCCCTGCCGGAAGCGCAGCGTGCCGCCGCCTGGAAACGCCTGTTTGCGGCCGACGCCGGTATCGGCGTACCGGGGAGTGCCGCGGCGCCGGCGGTGACGGACGAGACGCAGGCCGAAACGGCCCGCGGGGCAATCGGCGTCAACGAGGTGGCCTTCCGGGCGTATCGCCTGCCGGGCACGCCGTGGACGATTTCAGACGACGGGCGCTACGTGCCGCAGAGCGTGCTGAGCTCGCCGGGCGCGCTGGAGGCGTTTTTGAACGGAGCGGCTTATGACGGACAGTAACACTGCGCTCGACAGCGCGCGCGTCAACCGGCACGCGGGTCGCTCGTGGCTCACCGACGTGCTGAGTGAAGCCGGCACGCTGGCCTGGGGAATGATGGGCGCCGTGGGGGCGGGCATCGCGTGGCCCGCCACGCTGGTGCTGAGCCTGCCGGTGCTGACGTTCTGGGCGCTGGTCGTGGCGCCCGCCGGGCGATGGAAGATGCCGATGCGCATGCCCACCGACATGAACCGGGATGACCCGTCCACGGAGCGCAGGGTGCCGGCGAAGGTGCTGGGCTTTCTGCCGGTGGCCACCGTGCGCATCCATACGGGCCGCGCGGCGGGCATCCTGTACGCCGGCTATCTGCGCGGCAGGGACACGGGGCGCGAGCTGTGGCTCTCGATGGACGACCTGACGCGGCACGTGCTGATGTTCGGCACCACCGGCGCCGGAAAGACGGAAACCCTGCTGGGCTGGGTCTTTAACGCGCTGTGCTGGGGGAAAGGCGTCATCTTCTCCGACCACAAGGCACAGAACGACGTGGCGCTGGCCATGATGTCGATGGCCCGGCGCTTTGGCCGCGAGGACGACCTTCGGGTGATGAACTTCATCACCGGCGGGCGCTCGCGCGCGCAGGAGCTGCTGGAAGACGTGAAGGGCCGCCCGCAGACCAACACCACCAACGTGTTCGGCATCGCGCAGGAAACCTACACCATCAACCTGATGGACTCGATGCTGCCCAAAACCGGCGGCAGCGGCGGCGACTGGCAGGAGAAGGCGCGCTCGATGAACCAGGCGCTGGTAACCGCCCTGGTCTACAAGACGCGCCGCGAGGGCACGGTGATGTCGCAGCGCACCATTCAGTCACACCTGCCGCTGCGCAAAATCGCCGGCCTCTACGTGCAGGCCGTGGATGAACAGTGGCACGGGGAAATCCGCGTGGCGCTGGAGAACTACCTCAGCACGCTGGCCGGATTCGATATGGAGAAGGTGGCCACGCCGTCCGAGTGGGACCCGGAGGCAAACCGCCAGCACGGCTACCTGATGCAGCAGTACACCCGCATGCTGAGCCTGTTCAATGACACCTACGGGCACGTGTTTGCGCGCGACGCGGGGGATATCGACCTGCGGGACGTGGTGCACAACGACCGCATCCTGATTGTGCTGGTGCCGGCGCTGGAGCTGTCCGCCACCGAGAGCAGCACGCTGGGCCGTCTTTACCAGTCGCAGCTGGCCATGATTTTAAGCCAGGACCTCGGCGAGAAGCTGGAAGGGCGACCCGGCGAAAACATGAAGGTGCGTAAGTTCAGGGACCGCTTTCCGCTGCTCTGGATTATTGACGAGGTGGGCGCCGGCTACAGCGAGAAGCTCGGCGAGCTGGCCACCCAGATACGCTCGCTGGGCTACTGCCTGCTGCTGGCGGGGCAGGAAGTGCAGCGCCTGAAGACGGCGGCGGGCGACGCGGTGTGGACGCTGATTGCCAACATGGGCGTGCGCATCACCGGCAAAATCATGGATCCGAAGGACACGCTGGAAATTCTGCAGCTGATGGCCGGCACCGAATACCGCGCGCACATGAGCGCGATGATGCAGCAGGGCAGCATCCTCGGCAGCGGCCTGAGCGACGACCCCCGCCTGCAGGTGAGCGAAAAGAAAAAGGTCGACGTGGAGGAGGTTCAGGCGCTGCAGGAGGGGGAGAACGTCACCCTGTTCAGGGGCCAGGTGGTCCGCGGCAGCTCGCTGTACATCAGCGACGCCGACAAGTTCACGAAGGAGGCGGTGCGCATCAACCGCTTTCTGGAGGTCAACCCGCCGTCCGAAGCGGGGCTGCTGGCCACGATGCCGTTCCGCCTGCGCCGCAGCTACGTGCGTGCCGACCGCGTGCAGCGCATTCTGCAGGCGCTCGACGCGCCGGACGGGAAGCAGAACACCAGCCGGCTGGTGCTGACCGACCCGGCGCTGGCGGCGGTCGGCGAGTTTGCCCTCGAGTGCAAATACTGCTGGAAGCGCCCGCCTTCGGCCGCGGTGCGTTCTGCGGTGCTGTGGCAGATGGTGAGGGCTGGCCTTCCCGCGCGCGGGCGCGGCTATGAGGTCCGCCTGCGCGAGCCGCGCCGGATGTCCGCGGGGCGCGAGGCGATTGATAAAGCCGCGCAGAACTACGTGGCGCCGGCGCCCGTTAAGGCACCGGCACAGTAAACCCTGCGCTTCCATCCGACCCACCCTGACCAGGGACTCCCCGCGCGCGCGACGCGGCGCGCCATCATGTAAGGATGATTTTATGACGACCGTAACCGGCGGGCGGTGGCCTCTGCCTGCCCCGGAAAACTGGAAAACCCTGCGCCTTCTGGCCTGGCACGAGGGCAACCTGCTCGTTTCGCGGGCCCGCCTGCGGGTGACAGGGGGCGTGTGCGGTGACGCAGAGCATGCCCTGCTTATGGCGGCGCTCGTGGTGACCGACGAAGATGTGGACGGCGTGGCGCTCAGCCCTCACGCCGCTGACGCACTGGAGGCAATACACCGGACCGCCTGCGAAATCAGCGGGCCGGCGTGGCTGAGTGCGCTGCGATGGTCGCGCGAACATCATGCGCAGATCCGCGAGGACGACAGGCGCGCCGCCGCCGGTTTATGCGCTTTTACACTGACTGACCGGCTGAGGCCGGACTTACTGGAAAACTGAAATGAAACTGAACAAGGGAATACTGGCCACCGCGCTGTGGCTGACCTTTTCCACCGGTGCCGCCGTGGCGGCGCCTTCGATTGACGCCGGCTTTTCGCCCGAGGGCAGCGCGCAGCAGCTGGTGCTGCGCACGCTGGACGACGCGCGTGAGAGCATCAGGCTGATGGGGTACAGCTTCACCTCACCCGACGTGGTGAAGTCGCTGGTTGCGGCCAGGCGCCGCGGCGTGGATGTCAGGGTGGTTGTTGACGACAGGGGGAACCGCAGCAGGGCAAGCCAGGCCGCGATGAACGTGGTGGTGAATGCCGGCATCCCGCTGCGCACCAACGGGCAGTACAAAATCATGCATGACAAAGTCATCATTACCGACGGGCAGAACGTCCAGCTGGGTTCGTATAACTACACGCGCAGCGCGGCTGAATCGAACTCTGAGAACGCCCTGGTGGTCCGTGAGGTGCCGGCGCTGGCGCAGACCTATCTGGCGCACTGGCAGTCACGATGGGACGGGGGCAAAGACTGGCAGTCCACATACTGAATTGTTATCTGCAATCCTCCCGCTATCCGATAAAACCAGTTCGCCAGTGGTTTTATCGGAAATAAAATAAATCCCTTAAAAAGTGAGCTGTGCTATCCTGCGAAAAAGTAATACTTTTCTGAGGATGCGGTCATGCCAACTACACAGCCTGCTACTGCTCAGCCGAAACATAAACAAACTAGAAATCGCAAGAATCCGATGAGTGATTCTGAACGACAATTATCTTATGTAGCGCGAAAGCGTGAAGCACTTAAAGAAATTAAGATTTTTGTAGAGCCAGAGCTCAAAAAAGCGTTGATGCTTATGTGTCAGGATGAGGGTGTGACTCAGGCAGATATTCTGCAGCGCTTGATTAAGCATGAGGCTGAGTTGAAAGGGAAATTATAGTGGGTTCACGTTATTGCTAGCTGTAGCAATGAGTGATAGATTACTGATCGTTGAAGAATTTTGGCTGGCCACGCCGCAAGGTGGCAGGAGACTGGTACTGACGGATAACTGAAGACCAGAAAAAAGAAAACCCCGATAATCTTCGCTAAGTTTGGCGACTGGAGAAGATTAACGGGGCCCACTGAATCTGCATAGAAGCTGTTGCTCTATGCGGGGAGTATAGTTTTATGCCTTTTAAAGGTCAACTCCCTTCGCGCAACATAAGCGAAGGGAACGGTGTCTGAGCACATCTTTGCGATTTCTCCTGGTGGAGCGTCCGCCGCTTCTGCCGGTGTCTATCGTCCTTCCCGCCGCGGCGAGTCCAACTCACTGCGCAGGGGGCAGCCGAAGACGCACCGCAATCATCAGCCTGAATTCAACGGGAAAACCCCGCGCGGCATGGCGTCAAAAGTGGTGGCCTGCATCCGTCACCACGACTGGTGCCGCAACGCCGACCTGATAGCCCTGCGTCAGAAGGGCTACACCCCCTACAGCCGCATGTTCGACCGCACGTTTCGCCCAAAACCGATGCGCGTCACCGCCCGCTCCGAGAGCCGCGAGGCCCTGAGCGCCCTGTCTCTGGTGCTGGCCGCGAACTGCGACTACAGCCCGGACAGTGAATACATGTTTGAAGTGATGCTTCCGGTCGAAGACATGGCGCGCCGCATGAACGTGCTGCACGTTTACGAAAGCGGCCGCAAGGCTTACGACGTGCTGCTGAACGCTCTGCGCGTGCTCGAGCAGCTCGACTACGTGGTCGTTCACCGCGACCGCGATGCGGACTCCGGCCAGAACAAGCCAATGCGCATCTTCCTGACCGAATCCTTCTTTACCTCGCGCGGCATGTCCGTGGAGGATATCCGGACCTGGCTGCACAGGTACCGCCAGTGGGCGGTAGCCTCGGGCATCGCCGAATCCCTGCGCGACAAGTACGCCCGTCACCAGCTCAAAATGGCCCGCCTGGGCATCAATATCGACGGCCATCACTCCCTGAAGAACCGCCTGAAGAAAATAAAGCGCTGGGTCGTCAGCCCGGAGCTGCGCGCCGAAAAGGAGCGCGTGACCTCTGACATCGAGCGCGCGCTGGACGGCCACGCCGCGAACCTGCGGCAGCTGCGCCCGGCTAAGGGCAGCGACCGCTACCGGAACGCCTGGCGCCGCTACGCCGCGGGCGGTGGGCTGACCATGGCCGTGCAGATGAAGCTGGAGCAGTCCGTCAGGGCGGAGTATCCGCAGCTGAACGTGACGGACGCCGAGAAATACTACCGTCTGCTGCTGGAGCGCGCCGGCGTCCCGCTGCCGTAATACCGCCGTACACCTCTCTCTGTCTCTCCCCGCGGCCTCCGCGCGTCGTATGCTGGCATCTCCGGATGCCCGGCAGGATGACCCCTGCGCGCAATCCGGCCATAACCCCTCCCTGACGTCATTTTCCTGCCCGTTCTCACCTTCACCGCCACCGGCATCGCCACAACAACCCGACAAGTTCACCATTAACTTCGAACACCGTGGCAAACCCGACGCTCACCCCCGATTAACTTCGAAACCCCTTTAGTAGGTACCGTTAACTTCGAACGTTACTTCTGAACAAAACATGCTTTCTAAAGAAAGAGTACCCGGAGCCTGCTACGCAAGGCATCAGGGTAGCTCTCTTCGCTGTGCTCAGAGCAAAACATCCCACCGGTCTGAAAGCCCGCCCATACCCGGTCAGAAAGACAGAAATAGCTCCCCGGAAAAAACCCCGGGGCAGAAGCAGGGGCAGGCGTGACGCACCGCACTCACGCCACATCAGCCCCGCTGCAAAGCCGCGCCGCCCCGGGCCGGAGGCCCGGAACAGAGTGGCTTTAATACCGGGTGTTGTAACTACTATTGCTGTAGCTTTGGGAGGTGTCGCTGAAGCTGTCTTTTGTCTCCGACCGGCAGGCTT
>Ga0308166_1002775_pt1 | contig 15633 bp, 5 predicted proteins | sample PhyCR2_2_FD_202137 | JGI IMG/M metagenome (GOLD analysis project Ga0308166, IMG submission 202137) | Phyllosphere microbial communities from UC Gill Tract Community Farm, Albany, California, United States - DLSLCC.R2 | ecosystem: Host-associated > Plants > Phyllosphere > Unclassified | place... | reverse complement strand
TACAACAGCAGTCGACTGCACTCAGCTCTGGGGTATCGTTCTCCGAACGAATATGCAAAGAGCTTGAGGCAGAAGACTGGATAACCAGCTTCATGGCGTACGCTGCCGGGGGACAGGCCCACCAAAACGCTCTTGCCCCACCACTCGGCACCTCGCTCAGGCTCGGTGTGCCCGTAATCCGACAGGGATTTGGGGGGCCGCCGCCACGCGCCATCCATGGCGCGGGGCGGCTAAACCGGCATCCCTGCCGGTTTACCCCCCAAATCCCTGTCGAATTCCGGCCAGCGTGGTTTAACGGGGCGCCTGAGATCAAAAGCAGATCAAGATCAAGAGCGACTCGCTGCGCATCGTGGTTACTGTTGGCGAATGCAAAGTTGTGTAGATACCTGTGCTAATCGGGAGCAAGCCCCCTCCCACATTTTGCTCTGCACTGTGTCAGTGTCAGTGTCAGTGTCAGTGTCAGTGTCAGTGTCAGGGTGGGCTGTTTTTCAGGCGCCCGGCAGTATCGATACTCACCACCACCGACAACCCAGGCCGCAACCGCTCGCTCTCGGCCTGGTCCGGGTCCACGGTAATCCTCACCGGCACGCGCTGGGCAATCTTGACGAAGTTGCCGGTGGCGTTGTCCGCCTGTAACAGGCTGAACTCCGAGCCGGTTGCCGGAGAGATATGCTGCACCGTGCCATGGAATTTGCGATGGTTCAGCGCGTCAACGGTGAAGGTTACCGGCTGGCCGACCTGCACATTGTCCATCTGGGTTTCCTTCATGTTGGCGATCACCCACAACTGCTTGGGCACCAGGGCCATCAATTGCGCGCCGGAGTTGACGTACGCCCCCAGGCGCACGCCGATCTGCCCCAGCTGACCATCGCGCGGCGCGGTGATGCGGGTGTTGGACAAATCGATCCGCGCCAGTTCCACCGCCGCCTCGGCACTCGCGACTGCCGCTTCCAGAGAGCCGCGATTGACGATCACTGTTTTCAGGTCTTGCCGGGCAATTTCCAGGCTGGCCTGGGCCTGGGCTACGGCCGCAATGGTCTGGGCATTGGCGGCGCGGGTCACGTCCAGCTCGCGCTTGGACACCGAGCCATCGCTGATCAATTCTTCGTTGCGACGCAAGTCGGCGGTACTTTTGCGCGCCTGGGCCTGGCTGTCGACCAGCGCGGCCTGGCGCAGCTTGATGGTCGCTTCGGCGCTGTTGCGTTGCTGCACCACATTGGCCAGCGACGCTTTCTGCACGGCCAGTTGCGCCAGGGCCTGGTCCAGGCGCTGTTTGTAGATGCGGTCATCCAGGCGTACCAGCAGGTCGCCCGCTTTTACGTACTGGAAATCCTGCACCGGTACTTCGAACACATAGCCGCCAAGCTGCGGGCCGATAATCGTCACCTGCCCGCGCACCAGAGCGTTTTCGGTGGTTTCCACCGCGCTGCTGAACGGCGGCAATTGCCAGGCGTACAGCACGATCAGCACGCCGATGATGGCGATGGCGGCAAAACCCAGGGACGAGATGATGCGCACGCGCAAAGGCCGCAATTGCGTGGGCACGGCGCCCGGTGGCGTGCTGCCTTCCGGTGTGGCAGCGATGGCGGTTGTGGTGGTGGTTGAAGGTTCGGTCATGAAGTCGCGCCGCTGGGTTGAACAGGAGGGATTGCCTTGGTGGTGCTCATCAACCACAGGCTGCGGGTGAAGATCCACAGCATGGTCAGGATCGCAATAATCGCGATCAGCATGAACACATCGTTGTAAGCCATTACATTCGCTTCACGGGTAGCCGCGGTGGCCAGGCTGCGGATGCCCATCAGGTTGCGCAGTTCCGGGTCGGCGACGATGCCGCCGTAGGCCGACCCGCCGCTCTGCACTCGCGCCGCCACACGGGGGTCGATCAAGGTCAGGTGTTCGACGATCATGCTTGAGTGATACTTCTCGCGCACGGTCTGGAAGGTGCCCAGCAACGCCGCGCCGATCAGGCCGCCGAGGTTCTGGCAAATCCCGAACATCACCGAGAAGCTCACCAGGTTGCGCGGGTTGGTCAGCACGTTTTTCGTACCCAGCACCATGGTCGGCCCGAGGAAGAACGTGCCGCCAAAGCCTAGCAGGAACTGGCTGATGTAGAGGTTTTGCGGGCGCGTCAGGTTGCTGGAAAAACTGTCCATCACCGAACCTGTCGCCATCAGTGCCAGGGAAATCACCAATGGCATCAACAGGTGCGCCGGGTTGATCGTCAACGCGCTGACCACCAGCCCGGCAATCGCCCCGGCCAGCATCACCACATATAAGGTATGCATCTGCTGGTAGCTCATGTTCAGCATTTGCATGAACCCCACCGCACCGGTGGATTGCTCGGACAGCACCATGCGAATCAGCACTACCGCCAAGGCCAGGCGAATCATCACGCCGCTGCCCAACCAGCGCGTCATCAGCATCGGGTTGCTGCGGTTATGCTCGATGGCCAGCCCCGCCATGATCAGTACCAGCGAGCAGGCCGAGGCCACACCGATCCACGGCGCTTCCAGCCACCAGTCGATACGCCCCAGGGACAGCACCGCGCACAGTAAAGCAACGCCTGTGGCAAGGATGGCGAAGGTGAGGAAGTCGAGTTTTTCAAAGGTCTTGAAACGGTCACCGGGCGGCAGCTTGAGCAGGAACACGCAGCCCAGGCAGATCAGCGCCAGGCCCAGTTCAAACAGGTACAACCCGCGCCATTCGGCGATCTGCAGCAAGTCTTCGGAAAACAGCCGCGCCAGGGGCAGCGCCAATTGCGCGGTGCCCAGCCCCAGCACCAGGGCTTTCAAGCGCCACTTGGCCGGGAACGCCTGGATCATGTAGTACAAACCCAACGAACTCAGCGCCGCGCCGACCATGCCGTGAGCCGCCCTCACCGCAATGGCCGAGTTGAGGTCGTTGACAAACAAGTGGCCGAAAGTCACCAGCGCATACAACACCAGGAACACTTCGGTAAACGCACGCAGGCCGAACTGCTGACGAAACTTCACCAGCAGCAGGTTCATGCACACGTTGGTCATGACATACGCGGCGGGCAGCCAGGCCATTTCCGCGGTGGTCGCGCCCAGTGCGCCTTGCAGGTATTGCAGGTTGGCGATAACCAGGGCATTGCCCAGGCCACCGGTGATTGCTACCAGCACGCCCACCAGCGCAAACAGCCAGCGCTTGTGGGTGGGGTGCAGCGGCGTCGACGGCGAGCCGGGCAGGCTCGGCCGCTCGTGGGGCTGCCAGGTGTGTGGGGTGTATTTATCCATTCGGTGACCTTGGTGAGCCGACGTGCAAGGTCGGTGAAGCGCTTACTCAGGTAGTAGTAAACCTGAGCAGCGCTCATCTTTCCATGGCGAACGCACAATTGATCTTCAAACGGCCGAGAGGCTCACCTCAGCGATCAGGGTCCGGCTTGATCGCTATCTCAGGCACAGGGTTATAGAACGGCCCATAGTCGAGCAGCAATTCATCACCTTTCTTGATGTCTTTGAGCGCCACATAGAACGTGAGGTTTTTCCCGACCGCCACGGAAACGACATTGTTCGACTTCCACACTGGCCCATTGCGCAGCTGCGAGGTATTGATCAGGCTCAGAGTGTTACCCGTGTGCAGCCCACTCACCGTACGTACACCCGAACGTGTACCGAACAGGTAAGTCAGTACAGCCCGTGAGCCCTGCTTACGTTGCTCGTTGAACAACGACGCCTCGTCTGCATGGTACTTGCCGGCATACGGGCCAAGCACTTCAAATTGGGGAATATCGCGGCGCGCCCACACCGATGCGCCGCGCGCCGGCCCACCATCGTCCAGCGCCGTGACCACTTCCATAGCCTCCTCAAACCGAGCCTGGTGCTGGCCTTCGGTCCGCAGCCAGTCTTTGATCGACGCCTTGATCCGGGCTGAAACGCGTGCCTTGGTTGCGCTATCCAGACCGTCAAGCACGCCATTCCAGTGGGCGATACGGATGTCGTCGATAGGGCCTTCAAGTGATTGGGTCAAGCTGAGCCTGGGGTTCGCCGGGTCCTGCAGAATCGGCAGCGTATTGTCGATCTGATGACGAGGTAGTACAGGGGAAACGTCGGGTTCAACCTTGATAACGACGATGTCCGAAGACGAACCTGGGATCTGTTCGCTGTGTGGCGTGTCGGTGGGCGTGTTCAGATCCGAAGATTTCGACGGCGGCGGATCCAGAGGGTCGTGCGCAGGCCGTTTTCGTGTTGCACTCGCAGCAGGTTGCTCGGGCACGGGGAGCTGCGGGATATCTTGCTCTGCCCGATTGAGGCGTTGCACGGTCGCCGCTTTTAAAGAGCCATTGGCGTTGATGTACTGATGCCAAGTGTTTGGGTTGAGCCCGTGTTGGCTCAAGAACTGCGACTGCGTGACTGACGTATTCGGTTGAGCGCAGAGCGCCCGCCACTGGCGTAGATGGTCATCAGTAAGCGCGGTATAGGTGCGACCGGCCGCCCTGTTCAACAACGCTTCACCGGGCGGCCCCAGCCCCCCATCTTGCCGCACACCATTTTTGAACGTACTCGGATTAAGGTGATGATGGCCGGCAAATCCGTTCATGGTCATTGCGTCACGCGCCTGCTGTGTCTTGCTTTGCCAATCGCGGATATGCGTTTCGGTCAGCATTTTGAAGGGTGTATTGGCCGCGCGGTCGCGCACAATCTTGCCGGTATCGCTCAACTGGCCGTCAGGCTGCACATAGTAGGCGAAGGTTTTCGGCGAGAGGTTCCTCTGTTGGGCAAAGCCCTCGCGGGTAGTGCTGTGCTGTTGCGCGGGCGACAACGCCTCCCACTCGCGTAGATGCTCAGCCGTGATGATCTGTTTGCGTGCCGACGTCTGGAACGTGGGGGCAAGCGCGGTGTTTTGCTCTGCCTGACCGAGACGTCGCACGGCCGCCTCTTTCAAGGAGCCATCCTTTTTAACGAAGCGACTCCAACTGCCTGGGCTGAGCCTGTGTTGGCTCATGAACTGCGCTGGCGTCACTACGTTGTTCGGTTGCGCCAAGAGCGTACGCCACTGGTGTAGATGCTCATCGGTAATCACCTCATAGGCAGTACCGGCAGCCCTGCCCAATAGCTCTTCACCCTCTGGCCCCAGGCTGCCATCGACCCGCACATAATTTTTGAGCGTATGCGAATTCAGGTGATGATGAACGGCAAACCCGTCTAGGGTCATGGCACCACGCTCATGCTGAGTCATGCTTCGCCAACTCTGGATATGCGCTTCGGTCACCTTGTTGAACGGCGTGTTGACGGGGCGGTTACGCACGATCAAGCCGGTTTCGCTCAGTCGACCGTCAGCTTTCACGCAGTACTCAAACGTTTTCCAGGGCAGTTGGTGCTGGCGGGCAAAGCCCTTGGGGGTAAGCCTTATTTGCTCCTGACGCGGCAATGCTTCCCATGCCTGCAAATGTTCAGCGGTGATAGGCTTTGCACCACCGGTTGCCCCCAGGCGTTGCCATTGATCCCCCTGCACATGCTGAACCAGCAACTCGGTCTGCCGGTTGTTGTGATAAACCCGGGCCTGCACGACGCCGTCCTCCGTGCGCGACACCTGTCGGACTTCGTACACCGCCGCCTTACCGTGGCTATCGATATGACGTATATGAGACAGGTGCCCATCGGCGGCCACGTACACGCCCTGACCATTACGTGAAAGGCCAGCAATACGCGACTCAGGCACGTTGAAGTGACCAAACCATTCATAGCTCAGTTCGCTCACTTCTTCGAGGTGCGGCGCGCCCACCTTACCGGCGACAGCCTGGGTTGCGACCGCGAACTCCTCAAGCGGGCTGCCATAAGGTCGCATCGCGTCGGCATCAAAAGCATACCAATGGCCGTTCTTGAGCACGGCGGCGCCCTCCACCGTCTGTTCGGCCACCTTCACCACGCCTGTCGCCGCTGCGTCATACTGCTTGCTGATCGCCTTCAATACGTCGTAACTGCCGGTGGCACCTCTGAGTTTATTGACGGTTTTGGACAGTACATACAGGCCGCCGCTGCCCACCAACCTGGCCAAATCACCCAAACCACCCACCGGATTGAGCAAGTCAATCGTGGCGACGCCAATGACTTTGGCAGCCTTTAGCGCCTTGGCACCGCTGGAGAGAACAGCGCTACCGATCTTGAGCAGTTTTCCAGCCGTGGCGGCCCCCGCAGTAACAAAGCCGAAGATGTCCAGCATGAGATCAAATGCCGCCTCGCCATATTTGCCATTCTGAATATTGACGATGGCCGATCTGAAGGGGATCAGGTTCAACAAAAAATCGCTCAACGGTTTGGGGCTGTAATACTCGTCTATGGGAGTCTGCCCGCGTGCCTGTTCTTTTATTGCAGGGTCATCGAGATCAAGGTGTTGGACAAAGGCGTCGGCAATCGAACGGGTTCGAGCGCTGGTGAAACTATTCACAAGTGCGTCACTCAATGGGCGTTCACGACCCAGACCATCTGCGTTATGACGGGGGGTGAACGCTTTGGTCGTAGAAACATTTTTGCCTGCCTTGGACTCCTGAACCTGCGCTGCGTACACGCTCGCCCTTTCAATCGAGCCTTTATTGAAGTCGATGACGTAGGCTTTTGTCGTGCCATGCCGTTCAGTTTTGACCAACAGTCCAGGTTTATTTTGACCCTGCGTATTATTGAAATGACCATCCATGACGTATGAGCCTTCTTGGAAAAAGCTGATTTTTCCAAACTCGAAGTTCTTCCTATCCGCAGATGGGAGCTGCGAGATCAGGTGCCTGACGGTTGTATTGACGGCAGCCTTTTTTTCCTGGATGGCGCGTGTGAACTGCTGTTCGAAAGCCTCCCTGACCCCGAACGTGAGGTTACTGTTCACCGCCTCTATGGGAATGCGGGGGTCACTCGATTTAAGTGGCCTCGGATTCGGCAAGTCCATCCTGGCGTAGTCCAAGAGTGAATGAGTGCCGCTTATCCCGTTTTGCCCGTGCTCCACGCGAGACGCATCAGTGCTGAGTGCTTTGACTTCAAACAGCGCGCCCAAGTCTCCAAACCGGTCCTGCAACTCGATCTGTGCGATTTCTGTTCGCGTCGGTATTGCCTTGTCCAGTATTTTTGAAGCAGACATCCGCTCATCAAGCTGTTGGTTGAACTCGGTTCTGACAGTTTCAAGTTGTGCAGCGGTGTAGGTGTCAGCGTTTCTTTTGGAGATGACTTCATTCGCAACGCCCCAATCGAGTAACGCGGCAGTCTGGGCATACTGGGTGGCCACAGGGTCAACCCGTCGGTTTTTTTCAGCTTCGCTCATGACCTGCGCAAACGTCATGCCGGGAACTTTGCCCGGTGCCTGCGCCTCGATCGTCATGGCCGCAATCGTCAGGTTGGCCCAGGCCTGGCTGCCGATTTTCACCGTCGGGGGAATGTCTTTGATCAGAAACTGCGGAGCCGACTTGGCCAGCAACAGGTACGCACCGACTTTTGCCAGCGCAACGCTGGTTTTGCCGGTGCGACTTAAGTGTTCGGCCAAGCCTTCCACGACTGCCGATGGGGGGTGGCCCCAATAATGCTCACTGGCCAGGTCGAACCCAGCTATTTTGTTGCGCGCCGGGGCGCTGATCGACTCATGATCCATCTGCAACACGATGCCTGCCAGCAGGTAATCCGTCACGCTGCTCGCGCTGTCAATGCCCTGCATTCTTTGTTGCAGCGCCTTGCCCATCCGTTGTCCCTGGGGGGAACGGATCAGCGCTTCGAGCATCTCGGCAGGGTCGTCCTGCACAGACGCTGGGAGAGGCTGGCGATACCGCAAGAACTCCAGCACGCCGCCTTTGGTTTGCATCACCAGCGGCTGATCGCCCAGATGGTGCGCGTGATTCATCGTGATAAGACGCAAGCGTCGTTGTTCGTCTGCGCTCAAGGGAATCGGCCAGGACAATGCCCCGCCCAGATGCCCCAGCGAGGGGACGGGGCTGCCGGGCAACGGCACATCCTGGTTGGGAGACTGGGGAGTCAACGAGGTGTCGGTCACGGGCGCCGACTGATTTTCAGCGGCAGGCGGTGAAAGCGAAAAATGCGTGTGTGCCGCGCTGATGCTCGTCATAAAAAACGACCTGTCCATTGTCAAGGAAGCGTCCTGACGAAAGCGCCTGTTGGCGCTTTCGCTCGTTCATGGGGGGCTAGCGCACGAGGCGTCAGAGGCTGACGCTCCGAGCACTTGAACTCAGCGATCGGGATCCGGTTTGATCGCTATATCAGGTACCGGTTGATAGAACGGTCCATAGTCCAGCAATAGCTCTTCACCTTTCTTGATGTCCTTGAGCGCCACGTAAAACGTCAGGTTTTTCCCGACCGAAATGGACACGACATTGTTGGACCTCCACGCCGGCCCATTGCCCAGTTGCGAGGTGTTGATCAGGCTCAGGGTGTTGCCCGTGTGCAGCCCACTCACCGTCCGCGTACCCGAGCGGGTACCGAACAGGTAGGTCATTACAGCCCGCGAGCCTTGCTTGCGCTGCTCCTCGAACAACGACGCCTCGTCTGCGTGATATTTGCCTGCATACGGGCCAAGCACTTCATATTGAGGAATATCGCGCCGCGCCCACACCGAAGCGCCGCGAGCCGGCCCACCATCGTCCAGCGGCGTGACCACTTCCATAGCCTCCTCAAACCGAGACTGGTGTTGACCTTCGGTTCGCAGCCAGTCTTTGATCGATTCCTTGATTTGGGCTGAAACGCGCGCCTTTGTTGCGCTGTCCAGCCCGTCAAGCACACCATTCCAGTAGGCGATACGGATGTCATCGATAGGGCCTTCAAGTGCCTGAGTCAAGCTGAGCCTGGGGTTCGCCGGGTCCTGCAGGATCGGCAGTGTGTTGTCGATCTGATGGCGAGGCAGTGTCGGGAAATCACTGGGCTCAACCTTGATAACGACAGGCGGGACTGCCGACGTTGGCCCCGGGGCCTCTACGCCTTGAGGCGTATCGGCGTGCAGGGTCAAATCCGCAACCTTCGCTTGCGGCGGGTCCAGAGAGTCTGAGGCCGGTCGTTTTCGTGCCGTATCCACAGCTGGTTGCTCGGGCGTAAGACGCGGTCCAGTGTTTTGCTGTAACCGTTCGAGACGTTGAACTGCAATCGCTGTAAAGGAGCCGTCACTTTTAACGTACTTCGTCCAGACGCTTGGATTGAGCCTGTGCTGGTGCAAGAACTGCGCTTGCGTCATTGAGTTGTCCGCATGGGTGGCAAGCACTTGCCACTGGCGTAAAAGGTCACTGGTGATCCTGCGATAGGCGCCATCGGTTGCGCTGCTCACCAGCGCTTCGCCGATGGCCGACAGGCCACCGTCTGCCCGTACATGTGATCTGAATGAGTGCACACTGAGGTTATGGTGACCGGCAAAACCTTCCATGGTCATGGCGTCCCGCGCCTGCTGTGTCATGTTTTGCCACGCCTGAATGTGCGTTTCGGTCACCTTGTCAACCGGTGTGTTGGCCGCGCGGTCACGCACAAGCTCGCCGGCAGGGCTCAGTTTGCCGTCAGGCTGCACGTAGTGATCAAAGGTTCTCGGGGAGATGTGTTTATGCCGGACAAAGTTCTTGCGGGCAGAGCCTTGTTGTTGCGCAAGCGGCAACGCCTCCCACTCGCGCAAATGCTCGGCGGTGATCAATAGCATCGGCGCCCTCGGAGCATGGGCCGCAGGCCCCAGCGCAGCGCGCTCAAGACGTTCCCTGGCGGTCTTTTTCAAGGAGCCGTCAAGGTTGACCCAGTCTCTCCAGGTAGCGGGATGGAGCCCGTTTTCGTCAGTGAACTGCGCTTGCGTGACCCCGTTATCCGGGTTCTCGAAGTGCGCTTTCCATTGGCGAAGATGCTCATCGGTAATTCTGTTGGGGACGACCCCGGCTACTCTGTCCATCAGCGCCCTGCCGACTGGCCCCAAGGTCCCATCTCGCCGTACATGCGTTTTGAACGAGCCCGGATTAACGTGATAAAGCTCGGCAAATCCTTCGAGGGTCAACACGTCGCGCTGCGCCTGTGTCATGTCTTGCCAGTCACGGATATGGGTTTCAGTCACCGTGTAGAAGGGCGTGCCGGGCAGGCGGTCGCGCACTGCCACGCCGGTAGCGGTCAGTTGACCATTGGGTTGCACGTAGCGCTCAAACACTCTCGGGTGGAGATGTTTTTGCCGGGCGAACCCCTCACGGGTCAGGCTTTGTTGTTGCTCCAGAGACAGCGCCTGCCAAGCGCGCAAATGATCAGCCATGGAGGGCGGGGCCTGGCCTGCGCCAGCCAGTGCGGCGTTTTGCCGTGCCTGTTCCAGGCGCTGCAAGCCCATCTCCTTTAAAGAACCATCCGCCTTGACGTACAGCTCCCAGCTACGTTGGCTGAGCCCGTGCCGGCTAACAAACTGCGCTGACGTCAATGCGTTGTCCGGGCTCCTGAAAAGCTCCTCCCACTGGCGTAAATGATCATCGGTGATTTGGTTGCTTCTGGGGGCAACGGACGACTTGAGCAGCGCTTCGCCCCTGATCATCGGGGTACCATCCTGGCGCACATAACTTTTGAATGTACCCGCTCGAAGGTTATGAAGGCCGATAAATCCGTCCTGGGTCATTTCGTCACGCGCCGCTTGTGTCATATCCTGCCAGGCACGCACATGCGTTTCGGTCACCTTATTGGGAAAGGTGCTGGCGGGGCGGTCACGCACGATCACACCGGTATCGCTCAACTGGCCGTCAGGTTTCACGTAGTACTCAAAGGTTTTCTGGGGGAGGTGATTCTTTTTGGCAAAGCCCTTACGGGTAAGACTGGCCTTTTCATCCGGCGACAGCGCCTCCCAGGCCCGCAAATGTTCAGCGCTGATCTGCCCGCCACCGGGCGCCCCCAGGCGCTGCCATTCGTCACCTTGTACATGCTGGACCAGCAACTCGGTTTGCCGGTTATTGTGATAAACCCGCGCCTGCACCATACCGTCGTCCGTGCGCGACACCTGGCGCACCTCATATACCGCTGTTTCACCGTTGCTGTCGGTATGGCGTATATGCGACATGTGCCCATCGGCCGCCACATACACCCCCTGACTGTTGCGTGACAGCCCCACGATTTTGCTGTCTGGCACTTTGAAGTGCCCGAACAGCTCATGGCTCAACTCACTCAGCCCCTCGATGTGCGCCGTGTCCACCTCACCGTCGACAGCCTGGATCGCGACTTTGAACTGCTCAAGCGGGCTGCCATAAGGTCGCATGGCGTCAGCGTCAAATGAATACCACTTGCCGCCTTTGAGCACAGCAGCCCCTTCCACTGTCTGGCCTCCCACCTTCAAGGTGCCAGTTGCCGCGACGTCGTACTGTTTGCTGATAGTTTTCAACACGTCGTAGCTGCCGGTGGCGCCTCTGAGCTTGTTGACGGCCTTGACGCCTTTGGACAGGACATAGAGGCCGGCGGTACCCACCAACCTGGGCAAATCGCCCACCCCTCCCACAGGGTTGAGTACGTCAATGGCCGCCACACCGATGACCTTGGCCGCCCGCAATGCTTTTGCGCCGGTGGAAAGCGCCGAGCGGCCGACCTTGAGCAATTTTCCGGCGGTGGCGGTGCCGGCGGTAAGAAAGCCGAAAACATCCAGCAAGAGATCGAAAGCCCCGTCGCCGTACTTGCCATTTTGAAAATTGACAATGGCGGACCTGAAGGGGATCAGGTTCAACAAAAACTCGCTCAACTGCGCGTTCGCCGTGTCCAGGGCCGTCTGCCCGCGGGCTTGCAACTTGATGGCCGGATCGTCGAGATCCAAGTGCTCGACAAAGGCCGCGGCAATCCCATGGGATCGAGCACTGGTGAAGCTGTCCCATGGCGCGTTATTCAACGGGCGCTCACGCCCAAGATCATCTGCTTTGTGGCTGGGCGTGAACGTTTTGGTCGTCGTTACCTTGTTGCCCACCCTGTCCGCCCTGATCTTCGTATTGTAAAGGCTCGCTGTTTCAATCGTGCCTTTATTGAAGTCGATGACGTAGGCGTGCGACACGCCTTGCAGTTCAGTTTTAACCAGCAGCCCCGGTTTATTTTGACCATACGTATTGTTGAAATGACCATCCATGACGTATGAGCCTTGCTGGAAAAAGCTGATTTTCCCAAACTCCAGGCGCTGGCGATCCTCCAACGGCAGTTGCGAAATCATGTGCCTGACCACTGTATTGACGGCGGTCTTTTTTTCCTCGATCGCACGGCTGAACTGCCGTTCGAATTCAGCCGGCACGCCAAACTGTCGGTTGGCGTTCAAACGCGTCAGCACCCTTCGCAGGTCATTGCCCTTGAGTGAACTGCTCGGTTCATACGCCCTGAATGGCCGGGGTTCCAGCCAGTCGATCATGGCGATATCCAACAGCGAAATCCCTCCCCCTTCAATCGCCACATAGTGCTGATCAATCGCGAACGCTTTCTCTTCGAAAAATGCGCCAAGGTCGCCGAAACGCTCCTTGAGCTTGGCCAGTGCGATCTCTTTTCGAGTGGGCAGTGCTGTGTCCAGTGTCTGGGAAGCAACGAGCCGGGTGTCCTGTTGCGCGTTGAATGCGGCCCTTGCCGACTCAAGTTGCGCGGGGAGATAGTCGCCATCCTGTCTTTTTGTGAGCACGCCGCTCGCCACGGCCCAGTCCAGCAATGCCAGTGTCTGTGCCGCTTGGGTAACTGCAGGGTCGACCCGCTGCGCTTCTTGCGCCTCACTCATGACTTGGGCAAACGTCATACCAGGGACCTTGCCCGGTGTGTGTGCCTCAATCGTCATCGCAGCCATCGTCAGGCTGGCCCACGCCTGACTGCCGACTTTTACCGTCGGGGGAATGTCTTTGATCAGAAACTGCGGTGCCGCCCTGGCCAGCAACAGGTAGGCACCGACACTCGCCAGTGCAGCGCTGGTTTTGCCGGTACTGCTCAAATGTTCGGCCAAGCCCGCCACAACCCTGGAGGCGTGGTGCCCCCCCTGTGCGTCACTGCCCAGGTCGAAACCGGCAACGCTGTTGCGATCAGGCGTGGTGATCGACTCAGGGTCCATCTGCAGGGCGATAGCGGCCAGCAGGTAATCGCTTGCGCTGCTGTCGCTGTCAATGCCTTGCATTGTCTGTTGCAGTGCTTTGCCCATCAACCGCCCTTGCGGGGAATTGACCAGCGCTGCGAGTATTTTAGCCGGGTCGTCGCCCGCCTCTGCCGGCAGCGGCCGGCGATACCGCAGAAACTCCAGCACCCCGCCCTGGGTTTGCATCACCAGCGGCTGATCGCCAAGGGCGTGTGGGTGATTCATCGTGACAAGACGCAAGCGCCGCTGTTCGTCTGCGCTCAAGGGAACCGACCAGGATAATGCGCCTCCCAGATTACCCAGCGAAGGAGCCGGGCTGCTGGGCAACGGCCTATCCTGGTTGAGACGAGGGGGCGTGATTGAGGTGTCGACGCCGTCTGCCACAGGTGATGACGAATGTTCATCTGTCGGCAGGGGAAGCGAAAAATGCGTGCTTGCAGCGGTAATGCTTGTCATAAAACGCCTGTGCGTAGTCGAGGAGTCCGGCGCTTGCGGCCGTTCACTGAGTGTCAGCACCCAATGAGGAGGTTCCCGACCAACTGCAAGACTTCGTGACCGTGCACCGCTACCGCGTCAGAACAACGCGCTGACAAACATACCAATCGCCACCACCCCACACAGGCTGGCGAACCCCACTTGCAACAGCCGCGCGGGGACAACCGAACACAACCGCCTTCCCGCCAACATGCCGACGACACTCGCGCCGATAAACACCCAGCCCACCGGCTCGATACTCACGCCCGCATGAAACGCACCGGCCACGCCGATCAGCGATAGCAGGCTGACCACCATCAACGACGTGGCGACGATCCCGCGCATCTGCACGTCGGTCAGTTGCTTGAACGCCGGCACGATCAGGAACCCGCCACCCACGCCCAGCAAGCCCGATACAGCCCCCGTCACAGCTCCCAGCGCCGCCAGGGTGGCGCTGCACTTGGCGGTCCAGGAAAAGCGCCCGGTTTGTTGATCCAGCATGCAGTTCTTCTGGCCCCATGAAGCGGCGCCATGGTCACTCGGCCCAGCCTCACGCTTTTCCCGTTGCAGCATGCGCCAGGCCACCAGCACCATCAGGGCGCTGAACAACCCCATCAGCACCGGCTCCGACAGTTGGTGGGCGACGAACACGCCCAATGGCGAAAACAGCGCGCCCAGCAGGGCGATAAGCAACGCCGCGCGGTAACGCACCAGGCCATGGCGCAAGCCATCGATGGCCCCCACCGCCGCCGCCGCGCCCACTGCGAGCAGCGACACCGGCGCGGCCTGGGTCATCGTCAACCCCAGCCCCAGCACCAACGCCGGCACCCCGAGGATGCCGCCGCCCGCGCCGGTCAGGCCCATGACCAGGCCCATCAATACACCCAACAGACTGGCCAGCAGCATTCAGTCCACCTTGCTCAGACTTGTCAGCCACTCGCGGCCCTTGAGCATGCCGTTCCAGTAGAACCACGGCAGCAGCGTGGCCTTGAGGAACCACATCGAACGGCGCGCCCGGGTCGGGTCCAGGGGAAAGGTCGGCAGCAGCTTGCCGCCGTAGCCGAACTCGGCCAGTACCACCTTGCCCTTCTCCACCGTCAGCGGGCAGGAGCCGTAGCCGTCGTATTTGAGCGGCAATGGCGCCTGTTTGCGCAGGGCCAGCAGGTTTTCGGCCACCACCACGATTTGCTTGCGCACCGCCGCCGCGGTCTTGGCGTTGGTGGTGCCGCACACATCGCCCAGGCCGAAGACGTGCGGGTAGCGCAGGTGTTGCAGGCTGTGGGGGTTTACTTCGCACCAGCCGGCGGCGTCGGCAAGCTCGCTTTCGCGGATAAAGTCCGGGGCCAGCTGCGGCGGCACGACGTGCAACATATCGAAGGTTTTCTCTTCGACGCTCACGTTGCCTTCGGCGTCCTTGACTTCGAACCAGGCTTTACGCGCCGGGCCGTCGACTTTTACCAGGTTGGAGTTGAACGCCAGGCGCGCGTTGTATTTTTCGACGTATTTCATCAACGGCGGCACAAAGGTTGCCACGCCGAACAGCGCAGCGCCGGCCAGGTTGAACTCCACCTCGATGTTTTTCAGGGCGCCCTGCTTGAGCCAGTGATCACAGGACAGGTACATGGCTTTCTGCGGCGCGCCGGCGCATTTGATCGGCATGGCCGGCTGGGTGAACAGCGCCTTGCCGCCCTTGAGTTGCTGCACCAGTTGCCAGGTGTAGGCGGCGTGCTCATAGCTGTAGTTGGAGGTGACGCCATGCTGGCCAAGGGTGTCCGGCAGGCCCTCGATTTTCTCCCAGGCCAGGCGCAGGCCGGGGCAGACGATGAGGTTTTGCCAGGTGACGCGCTGACCGCTGTCGAGCACCAGGGTTTGCTCGTCGGGCAGCACTTCGCTGACGGCGGCCTGTACCCAACTGACGCCATTGGGCAGCACATCGGCCAGGGGGCGGCGGGTCTTTTGCAGGTCGTAGGCACCGCCGCCGACCAGGGTCCAGGCCGGTTGGTAGCAGTGGTAATCGTTGGGTTCGATCAGGATGATGTTCAGCTGCGGGTCGCGCTTGAGCAGGCTGGCCAGCAGGCCGATGCCTGCCGAACCGCCGCCGATGACTACGATATCGCCACTGATGGTCGGTCCCCAGTGTTGTTC
>Ga0308166_1002774_pt1 | contig 15640 bp, 17 predicted proteins | sample PhyCR2_2_FD_202137 | JGI IMG/M metagenome (GOLD analysis project Ga0308166, IMG submission 202137) | Phyllosphere microbial communities from UC Gill Tract Community Farm, Albany, California, United States - DLSLCC.R2 | ecosystem: Host-associated > Plants > Phyllosphere > Unclassified | place... | reverse complement strand
TGCCCTGCGTTGAAGAATCTCCATGCGATGCCGTCCTTTCAATTCACGGGCTGGTTGCCGTCGTCCTCGGCCGGGGTCCCGATGACGCCGGCCGAGGTGTCGACGCTCCCGGCGGCGGCGCCACCGCGCGCCTGCGCGCGAACCACCGCTCCCATTTGAAGCGCTGCGGGATTGACCACCCTGCCGTCCCCGATGAACAGCTTCTTCTTGCGGTCGAAGGCAGACGAATAGCCGCTCACGCCAAGGCGGTACGACAGCTCCGCGAAATACCCGGGCAAGCGCCGGCTTTTCCAGTCGATATAGATCTTGGTGCCGAGGTAGCCCAGCAGTGGAAAGCCGGCATATGCCGCCCAGCCAAACACGCTGCCCAACACCAGTCCCATGAACACCGAGGCAATCAGGAACCAGGCGTCCTTGAGCTCGGCGCCGGCAAACGCCACGCCGGCCTTGCCATGCCTGGGGACGTGCTCGGCGGTCATCGGTCACTCCGTGGATGGCAAACCAGGTGGTCGCGCCAGTCGGCCAGCTCGCTGCTGGCAAGCTCCGGAACGCAGATCTCATGCGCGCGCACGAAAACCTTTGGCCACTCGAGCTTGGCGATCGCGTGGTGGTGCCGTTTGCGCGCCACCGCCACATGCTCCCCGAGGAGTCTGGGCAGCTCCTGGTCGCGGTAGCGCAGCAACGCGTCTTCCTCCTCGGCGGAAAAGAACACGTAGGCCTGGCGCTCCGGGAGTGTCACGAGTACCGGCCGCGTGCGCACGCGCGTGTCCAGCAGCTGCGAGGCATGGACATACTCGCCACCCGCGGCCGGCTCGATGATGGCGGCCCCGTTGGCGTCACGCGCGCGCTCCACAAAGCCGGTTGGCGCCGCCAGCACCGGCGCGCACATCAGGCAAAAGGCAAGAACGATGGGTTTCATGTCGATCTCTTGCTGGTTTAAAAGACGTTATATTTAAATTAGTAAAATGATCAATTATTATTAAAATATCGTCATTGCGAGGCGAACGCCTTGGTGTAGGTCATTGCCGCGAGACGACGTACGGCCGGCAGCTTCGATTGCTGCGCGAACGTCTTTAATGCGTCCGAGACGCTCATCTCGCCCGTCACCATGCTGAAATCCTGCGCTCCGGCACCGGGGCCGACCGCAAGGACGAAGCTCGGTACTTCGGTGACCCGGTAACGCTGGAACAGCAACGGGTTGATTTGCCAGCGTGCACCGCGCCGGCCGCAGCATGTCTCGTTGACGCGGGCCACGCGCCGCATGGTTGCGTTGAGGTCGCCCCAGAACCCGTTCAGCACGATCGTGAGGCCCGCACGCTCGGCGTCCCTGGCCAGCGGGATGAGCGATGTATCGCTCACCTGTTGGGACACGAAGACATAACCGCCAGGCCGCCCCGCGCCGCTGGCGTCGCGCATGCTGTCGAACAGGCCCTGGGCGGCGACGCTGGCACCGGCCAGCGCAAGCGCCCCGGCCAGCAAGGCCTTAAAAGGGCGAGTAGACAGGGGCGCAACAGTCCTTCTTGCGGAAGATGAAATAGCCATAGTCCTTGTCCTGTGGCCGCGCAGCCCCTTTTTCCTGCAGGAGTAGCGGACGGCCGATCGGGGTGCACATGTTGTCCGGGAAGGGGAAGACACGGTTCATCTTGTACTGCCGCTTGTCCATCAGGAATTGGGGTACGCCCATTGCGCCGCATGAGCGCAGTGCGGCGGGGCCCGCGGTGGTCTGCTGCACACCGGCGGCATGCAGTTTGGCGAACAGGCGTGCCGTGAGCAGGTGCGCGGTCTGCTCCGGTGAATTGGTTGCGGCGACGTTGCCGGTAAGCGGGTACATGGGGCCCCAGGCCCCGGCGACCCAGAACAGGGATGCCGTCGGGAAGCCGGTACTGGCCGCGATCCCGTCCGGCGCCTCGGCGGCGATCTCCGGGATGCCGGCGAACGCATAGCCGTAGGGAGTCAGGAGCATCGCGAGTGCGTCGTCGTTCCAGGTCGGATCGGCCCAGCTGATGAAGGGGACGTCGAAGCTGCGCTGGTCGAGGCAAGGGGAGTCGGAAATCACGCCCAAGGCCGTCATGACCGGGTTGACGTACTCGTTCACGTGCATGAACGCGCTCTTCTTCAGTGTCCCCGCCGGTGCAGCGCTGTGCTGCTCGGCCCCGAATTCGAGCGCATTGAACGGCGGAGAAATGTCGATGCCGCCCAGCAATGGCATGCAGCCGGGCTTGTTGGTCACGTCGACCATGAAAACCGCTTCCCAGAAGCTCACCGGTGTCCCGACCGAGAGGGTGGACGGGCACGCACACACCGGGGCGTTGGCGGCGCCGCTGTCGTAATCGTCGCCCGACACACCGAGGCTGACCACGTTACCCGCAAGGCTGATCGGGAACATGCAGTCATAACACACGTCGGTGATCAGGTTCGGGAACCGGCCGGTGCAAACCGGACCAATGCCGGGCTCGCCGCTCGTGTGGCCGCCGGTTGCGGCGCCGGTCATAAGCAATGCGGCGAATAGCTTCTTCATCGGTGCATCCCGAACTCGATCCGCAACTGGCTTCCCTGCTGGGTGAGCTTTGCGGGCACGCTGCGCAGTTGAATGCCATACAGGCGTTGCAACTGGTCGATGATTACCTTGCGCTGGTCGAAGTAGAAGGGCACGGACGGATAGCCTTGCCACATCACATTCCGGAACCGGACGCGCAAGTCGTACGGCGACCCCGCTGTGAGGACGATCTTGAGGCGCTCCTTGCGGCCACCAGCGAGTGCGTACTGCACCTGGGCTTCGTCCCTGCCATCGATGAAGATCAGGCCGGTAGTCATTGGCTGGACTTTGAGCGGTTCGATGACGGTGCCGCGGCGCGCCACGATCCTGCCGGTCTGGTCGCGATAGTCCTGCGGAAGCACGAACCGCACTTCGTGCATTTCGGTCCTCAGGTGCGTGTCGCTCGGGATGCCCAGGGGAGCGGGATGCTTGATCGCGTCGACAACGTTCGACTGGTAATCGCGCCAGTAGCGGGCCAGGTCTCCGTTCGACTCCTTCTGACGGACGCGGTCCTTCATCTCCTGGCGCGCGTCGCGGTCGATGGGGACCGTCCGACCATGTGTCCCGAGGTCCTCCGCGAATGCCATGACCGGCACGACCAGGAACATGGCCATTGCGAGCACGCGCGTCATTCGGCCTCCCACGCTTCCATGGTGCCGGCGATGCGCCGCGCCTCGCGCGCCCGCTGCTGCCGCCCGCTCCGGATGCGCTCGTACCGGCGGCGCACCGCCGCGATGTAGCGCGCCTGCGCGGCCGTATTCCTGGATCTCGGGCCGGTGTTGTAGATGCCGACCGCGTCCCAAACGGAGGACACCAGGGCCATGTAGCGGGCAAGGATCCATGCGCCGACGAAGACGCTGCCGCATTCGGTGAGCAGGTCGGCGCGCGTGACACCGTAGGTGCCGAGCTCAGACAGGTGGATCGTGTTGATCCCCATCTTTCCGATCGCACGGTTGCCGTCGGCGAGGAGGGGCCCGACGGCGTCCTCGCGGTTGCCGGACTCCTGTTCGGCCATCGCGCGCAGCAGGTCGGCGTCCAGCCGGAAGCGCGCCGCCGCGCGATCGGTACAGTCCGCGTGCGTGAGCGGCGCCGCCAGTAGCAGGCAAGCGGTCAGGCAACGAACCATGTCGAGAACACCTTGCACACTGCGACCTGCAGCCAGAACAGGGGCAGTAACAGGGCCGGGAACGCCACCAAGTGGATGGTGCCGGACGCCAGCAGCGGCGCGACAGGCCCCGGGTCGGCCACCGCGAATGCGATCAGAAAGCCGAGCAGGAACAGCGCAACGGATGCGCGCTGGCAGGTGCCATGACGGGATTCGTTGAGAAAAAGACCGGGGACTGTTTTCATGGACGGTTCCCATGCTCGGAGCAGAGGAGCGCGGCGCGCGCGGTGCGCATGCGTTGTTCCTGCCGGGCGAGGGCGGCATGGATGTGGGCGAGGTTGTTCTTCTTGGCCGCGCCCATGAGCATCTCGGCGCGTAGCACCAGCGTCATCGCACGCGCGACCAGATCGGCACGTTCCTGCGGACCCACGTTGCAAGGCTGGGCCTGCAGGTTGATGCCGCGGCCGGCATTGGCCAGCTCGAGGGCCATCTGCGCATAGGAGCCCGCCTTGGCCGCGAACGGGTCGCTGATCCCGAGCGACAACAGCAAATCCGTCTCGCGCCGCAGCCTGATCGCGGCGTGGTTGACACCGTCCGCGTTACGGTTAATGACCTCATGCAGCTGATCGTCGAGAGCGTCGTGCGCCGTGCGGAGCAGCCGGCGGTCGCATGGCTCGGCGATCGCGTCGAAGGTCGACGTCGTGGCCGCAATCGTGGCCGGCGCCGGGACAAGGGAAGCGGCCTGTGCGGGCACCGGAGCCGGCACGGGACAGCGCTTGAACGGGAACCACGCAGGCAGCTTCATTTGCTGGCCAGCGCAGCAAGGCGTGCCTCGATCGTTGATGCGGACACTGCGCCGGGGATGATGGCGCCGTCCTCGAAGACGATGGCGGGTGTACCGAATATGCGGTACTTCGCGGCCAGCACCGCATTGCGCTCAAGCGGATTGCTGCACTTCGTTGCGGCCGGTTTCAGCCCGTGCAGCAGATACGCGTTCCACGCGGCCGTACGGCTGGTAGCGCACCAGATGCCCTCGGCTATGGTCGCGGCATTCGGATGCAGGCCGGCCAGAGGCAATGGAAGGATGAACACGGATACGTTGCGCAGCTTGCCCAGCTCGCCCTGCAACTGGCGGCAGTACGGGCAGTCCGGGTCCGAAAACACGAAGACCTTCCTGCTGCCGGCGCCCAGGCGGATCGCATCCGCCTCCGCCGCGCGCAGGTCGGCCAGGTCGAACCTGGGACGGTTCGCTTCGCGCAACGTATTCGTCAGCGAGCGGTTCTCCTTGAGGTCGACCACGTCGCCATTGATGAGAATCGTCAGGTCGTCGTTGATGTAGATGACTTCACTGCCGCGGGCGATCGAATAGAAGTTGCCGAACGCCTTCTTGACCACGGCGTCCTTCGTTTGCGGGTATTTTGCATGCAGGTCCTGCAGGAAATCGGCCTTGGCCTGGGTGCCGCCGGACAGGGCAAGGACGACAAATAAGGCGCGCATGGAACTCCTCAATCGTTGATGTTGACGTCGATGCCTGTTGCGCCCTGTGGGCGGGCCAGTTCCAGCTTGACGTCGGTGCTGGTAAAGGGAGGCGGCGGGTGAGCGTAGGCATCCTTGCCGATCCGCTGGTCGGCGTCCGGCACCCCATGCCAGTGCACGGTCAATCCCGGGTAGTCGCTTGGCACATGGTTGGCGTTCGTCAGCCGGAAGCTGACCTTGACGACACCAGAACCGGTGGGCGTCGCGCTGAAATTGGTGATCGAGACCGCAGGCAAATTGGCGGGACCCGGTCCGGGCACGGCGTTGACAGGAATTACGGGCCCCCGACTTGCCGCAGTGGAGGGCGCAACTGGCCGATGCCATGCAAACAGGACGCCCGCAACGATGACGACGATGCTACCGATCGCGACGGGCAGATGTTTCACCTTGAGCGACATGCGCGGCATATCCGGCCCCGATCGTTCGCTGGTGTCAGGCATGCCGGGCGCGTCTTCCTCCATCACTGCGTCGCGGAACCTGTAGACATCGATTCCACACATCGGGCAAGGCAGGCGCACCTGTTCGTCTCCAAAGGCGAGTTGGACGCGGTGACCGGACGGACAGCGAAACGGCGACATGGGTCCTCTCTACGAATAATTGTTGAGCACGATCGCGATATAGACGCCGCAAACAGGGACGAGCGAGATGGATGGCCACAGCATTCTGCCGAAGCGGCTGACCACGCCGTAGTAGACGCCGATGACAAACAGCGCCGCCGCCTTGGACACGATCATTGCCGGCGTGAAGCCGATCCTGGATATCACCCAGAGAAGCACTGGATTTGTCTCCGAGCGGCCGTTGTGGGCAGCATGGAACGTACTGTGCAGGTCGAATACCTGGAGCAGTGCCAGCAGGAGACATAGCCTAGCAAGGATCCGGTGATCTCTGTGCTGTGGCGCGTGAAACGGCGTAGTCACGGTTTTCCTCGGGTGAGCAAACAGTCCATCGATATGATGGACAAAAGATTAATTATGCTTTATTAAAAACTCAATTTAAATTAAATCTCGGTTCGCTGTGTATCAAGCTTTACGTCCGAGGGGCCTCTGCGAATGGTCCATGGCGAGGTGGACCGGCGGAGTGCTGGCGATGGATAGGTCGCCGTCGAATAGCAGGCACAACAGTTTTAAGCAAGCCGTTGCAATTTAGTACATAACAGAAAAGAATCTTTTGTTATTAATCATGCAACGTTCGTTGCATGATTACCGTTCGATGAAGAGAGCAATTTTGTGATTTCGGCGCAGACGATCAGCGGGAACGCGAAGCGGCGACAAGGACCTTCGACACCACGGATGGCGACGCTACAGGGAAGGACGGTGTCGAAGCTCATGCATTGCCGGGAGTTACACGGCATTGGCCTGTTGAGAGTAAGGTGGTCGCCATCGTCACAAGACAACGGCGACATCGCTTCGTGGACGCGGGAAGTCAACAGCGGGTGATTGCAGCGAAGGTGCTGTTGATCCGGAAATTCATGCGCACTGAATTAGGGCAGATTCAGCCCTGATTTTTGGCTCTAGGCTTCGATGACGCGGTGCTACCGTTGTCAACATGAACCGTCGCAAAGATCGGCAGACCGCCGTCCTCATCGATGCAGCCATTAACACCTCCTCGGCGCAGGGCGTGCATGTTGCAGCCGTAGTCTTGTCTGAATACGAGATCGCACACGGTACGATTTTGCGCGTCCTGACCTTGCCCAGACAACGCCGAGGCGCTGGCCAACGTCCAGGTTCTACGGTGCCGCCCGATCATAGCCGGGATGGGCTGACCTGAGCAGTAGTGCCCTCGGAGGTTGAATTGATCGCCTCATCAGGTATTCCGAAACCCTTGTGCGGTCTTCAGGATCGAACAAAAACGGAATGTCCGAAGAAATTCCGGCTCTGTAGACATGTTGAGTCCGAAGCGGTCAAACATCCTGGTTGCGTGTCCGACTAGAATCGGCGCCCTCTTGTGCCTGAACATTAGGCATGCCGAGGAAAGCCGCGTGACAGCTGTGTCTTGTTCAGTTTTGTAGCGAGTTCTCCACAGAAAATGTGGATATGTTGGCTCTAGGTCAATCGTTGTTTTTTCTTGTAAGGGACCGACGCTAACCAAATCGGTCACCCCGCAACAATCAGTTAGATCCTGAAATCCTCCAGCGTCTTGCCGCCGGCCAATCCGTCAATAATCCACTTGGGCTGACGACCACGCCCAGTCCAGGTCTGCGAATCGTCGGCAGGATTCCGGTACTGCGGCTGCACTTTTTTGCCGTTATTTCCTTTCGGCTTCGCTCCGCCATTCGCAAGCAACTCCTCGACCGAAACGCCTAAATCCTGTGCAATTGCAAGAATCTGTTCGCGTGCTTTTTTCACCTCTTGTTGTTGACGATCCTTGATTTCCTTATCAACCTGAGATTGCAGGCCTTTGAGCTCGCTGAGGTTGTAACCCGAGATATCTATTGTCGCCATTTAAGAACCTTTCAATGTTAGGATTGCTGATACGATTACCCAGGTACAATTTTACTACGAGACCACTTGTTGGGCACATCGATATGTAGGTCAGGTTTTCATTGTACTCAAAGAGCGCCGATCGGATATACCAAGCTACTGAAAGTCTGCGTGCAAATGAACCGTGGGGGTTAGCTGGAACGGCCTCGTCGCCGTACTTTTCCGAGGACTTGGCTTAGCAGCTTTCTAACAGGAATGCTTAGATGTAATCTGTTCACATCTTCCTCTGAACAGAACACATAAAGGGCGTATAACGAATGGCAAAGGCGCCCTACATTGAAGAAGGCAGGTTCCGGCACCTACCCAAGGTAGCCGCTATCTCAGGCGACTCACCCTTGAGAAACGTGGCACTTCTGACCGCTGTGTATGGCACAGGGATGATGCTTACCGAACGTGCGCAGATGCCAGTACGCGCGTACTTGAACGGCGACGGCACTATGCGAGTGAAATCATGTGTTGCCGCCGCGATCGCATACAACCGCAAGGAACGCCCGGCTCACTGGTCGAACGTCAAAGTTGTGAAAGCGATTGACAGCTACTTGGCATATCGCGTCGTCCACCGATATCGGCTCAGTCCAATGGCCACTGAGTATCGAGGTCTGGCCCCACACGGACCGATCTTTCTTACCGGCGATGGCATCCTACAAGCTCATTGAGCGGAGCACTGGCGGCGGCGGTGTCAGCTATTCGTGTGACTCTCTGAGCCAACCTTTTCGCACGCTGCACCTCAGGCTCGTATCGAAGGTGCAACTGCAACGTCAGGAAGAAGAACGTTCGCAGTGCGGGAATTCGAGATTGAAGCGCTCAAGCAAGTGACGGAACGTGGTCACCCGGCCATAGTGGAAGACTATAGAAAGGCGAACTCCAACACTATAGATGTGTATATGGGACAAGTGAGACTTGCGACCGCGCTTCCGCTTGCGCGATTTCATGGAGTGCAATTTGCAGCGGCTATCTATGTAAGAAGGCGTCCTTATTGACGTTGTCATCGAGCTCTTAGCAATGGACGGCTCTAACCGTTACCTATGCGATAGTCAAAGTAGAATGCAAATACGCTCCAGCTGGAGTCGGGATTCACAACGCCCCCTGGCCATGCACGTCCGCTCTGGGTTGGTTCCGGCCGTCCGTGACCGTTCGTGACTTTTACGCTTCGGCAAACTGTTATGCTGCTTCGAACGGCCGAGTTCGGCCAAGAGGGGACGTTCATCTTTTAAGGAAACTGATTCATGGACGACGCGTGCTTGGCTAGCTCGCTGGGGCCCGTGGCAGCCCACACGGTGTTTTGCAGCAGGTACGCTGATTCACACGCAAACGGGCTTATTCCGATTGAAAAGGTTCGGATGGGCGACTGGCTACTGTCCCAGCCAGACGCAAAAGACGGCTCGCCCCTACAAGCAAGCCATCAGTACGTTTGCGTTCGCGGAAAGAAGGCTCTTCCTCCGGCGCTACAGGCCAAGCGGCGAGTTGATCGAGAAATCCGTCGCTATCCTACCATTCAATTTATTTGATGGTACTCAATTCACGTGGGCACCTTAATAACAGTTACCCAATGCAGACACAAATTTTCGCATCAATCCGCATGGTCATTTACATAAGATCAACTTCTTGCCAGACTTTCCCAGCTTAAACATTTCATCTATACTTACTTTCTTGTTCGGGCCAAAACAATCTTTTCCTGAATCTTCAGGTGCTCTCTCAGCGTTTCTTATTGGCCCAATGTTTTTATCTAACAAATTTTCTACTTCCTTCTTCTCTTTTGCATAATCATCGTAAAGTTTTTGCTCAAACGGAGTTCTAGGCATTATATTGAGAAGAGGGTTGAATGGAGGGCCTACTAAAGTGGTTTCAAAGCGGGTTGGCAAGTCTTCGCCATTGCCAACAAAGTATGTTTGGGGCGCCCCAGGATAAGACACTTCCGTGAGGGTTACGACGCCGTTTTGCACCGCTACTACGATATGAGCAACTTGGCCAGGTTTTAGACTAAGCTGCTTTTCAGTTAATTTCGACCGAGCTTCGTTACGCACACGCTCATTCGTCAAATTCTTCACTATGTCCCTCGCCATAGTGAATATACTGAATACCTTTCCGATTGACGGATCTGGAACCATAGTGAATTTACTGTGCGCCTGCATGTCCATTAGGGACGAAACCACTTGATCTTGAGTCATAGCTTGAGAGAGCAGCAACCCTCCGTCCACTGCGGGAGCCCGACTTGCATCAATATTATTCGAGTCTTCGCCTTTCAAATTGCGTTTTGGGCCGACTTCGCCTTTGCCATCTTTCCGGTTATCGTTATTTATCTCTGGACGACTGTCCGGGCGGCCAACAATGTCGCCTGGATTTTTCTCCCCGACTTGGTCCGCATAGGCTGTCGCCATTATGATAAGCAGCAAAAGAAAAACAACATGTGAAATGATCGATTTCATAATCCCTCAATTGGCTCGTTGATCTTATTGGAATTTCTAACCGGCTCCAAATGCGAACGAAGCCGAACCGTGAGCCTACCACTATTTGCCGGACAGTGGCATTGAGAGATATTGGAAGAGCCAGCAAAACGGCCTACAGCGCTTTTCAGATCAAATAGCATGTGCCAGGACTGAGAGTCTGCCTCGGGCCAGTTACAGGCGTCCGCGACTGTGCGACGTACTAGGTCCTGTACATCTACAAGTGAGAGCAAGGATAACAACGACTGAAGCACTTGCATACGATGTCGCTTTTTTCGTCTATGCGCACGCCATCGGATCCCGTCTTCAAAACCCAGCATGACGCGGCATTGGCGGCCCTAGATCTGGGTTAGTACAACCAGCCTGCCTCCAGTCATCAAAGCTGGACCTGCAGTATCCGTCGACCGTCCGGCTGTCTGTCGATTTAAACTGAAGCAACAAAAAAAATGCCCGCTAATGAGCGGGCATAATCTATCCTTGGAAGAGAATAGAGGAGACGTTGTTAGTGTGTTGCATCGCACAAAAATCGTCCAATGACTTTTCGTGATGCCGGCAATCGATAATACTGATGGCTCATCATCAGGCGCTGTATGCTTGCGAGCTCCTGCAAAAGGGATGGTACGACGCTGGTGCATCTTCATTGCCGGCTACCTCCGGCAGGGTTCAGCCGACACGAGACGGCTCCTGAGTAGCGAGGTTGTGCTCTCCATCCTTGCTGTACTCCCGGACCTGGTCGAGCGCGCTCTGCCTCGTGTAGGCCATGGTCGTGGTGACGCTGGCGTGGCCTAGCGACTCGGCCACGACGCGGATATCCCGGCCTCGCACGATCAAGGCTTTGGCAAACGTATGACGCAGCCAGTGCGGCGACACGTCGCGCAGCTCGGCCGCTTCCGCGCCGCGGCCATCCCGTTCGAGCGATGAGGCGACTTCGTCGAGCCGCCCCTTGACGATCGCATATAGCGTCTTGCGCGAGGTGAGGCTGGCCCAGGCGCGGAAATAGCGACGCGTCTTGGCTTCGCTCACCATCCGGCTGCCAACCGCCACGGGGCGGGTTTTCGTCGACAACAGCAATCCATATTCCTCTCCCGCTTCCGGGACCGCAGGCAGACCGAAGGCACGCCGGTAAGCCATCAGTTCTTCGAACACGGCCCGCGTCATCGGCACGTCCCGTCCCATACTGCCCTTGGCGTGTTCCTCGTCGACCTTCAGGATCCAGTAGGTACGGGCGGTCTTCGGATCGGTCAGCGGATAGACGTCGCGCATGCGCGCGCCCACCAGTTCGGAGGCGCGCAGGCCGAGCTCGCGCAGCGCGACGAACGCGAACCGGTCGCGGGCGCGCAGGCGAGCCGCCGTGTCGTCGGCCACCGGCAGCGCATCGAGATAATCGAGGACGTACGCGTACAGGTCCAGGTCGAGCGAGCGCTCGGCGTTGATCCGTCGCGATTTCCTCGTTTTCACTCTCGCCATCGGGTTGCGGCGGATGACGCCATCCTCGTGCAACTGGTTGAAGAGGGCGCGCACGCAGCGCAGGATATCGTCGCGACTGCCGGAAGAAGGCGCCGTGCGGAACGGCGTGTAACCGGGTTCGTCCGCGCGTGCGAATCGCAACACGGGTTGTGGGGTACCGTCGGGACCGGGCCGGGTGCGGCCGGTGTCGATCTTGCGGCACAGGCAGTCCGCCGGCAAATCGCGCAGGAACGACACGAAGGCGTTCGCATCCGCCTGGGTCCACGCGATCAGCGGGGTCCCGGTCCGTTCGCAGTACCAGCGCAGCTTGGCGACGTGGTAGCCATACGTGTTCGCCGTCTCCTCGCTGTAGTCGCCGCCGTTGTAGCGTACGGCTTCCAGCCAGACGTCGACCGCCTTCCACGCGGTGGCGATCGCGACTTCGCTACCGGTCAAGACCGGGTCGATCGATACATCGTTCATCGCATTCCTCCGGGAGTACCACGCGCCATGCGCAGCTGGTCGATCGTTGTTGCGAGCCGGTCGATCTCGGCCTGCAAGTCCGCCACGCGCTCCTTTGCCATGCGCGCTTCGGCGCGGCCCATCTCCATGGACTGCATGGTGAACAGCCACTGTCCCTTCAATTCCTCGGCTAGATTCGCGACCACCGCCTGCTGCGCCGCGAGCGCGGCGTCACGCTTGGCGAGCTGGCTGGCCAGCAGGTCGGCGCGTGCCGTCTGCGTCTGCAGCTCGCCGGCGAGACGGGCGGCGTGGGCCCTGGCGGCGGCGGCGTCGCATTCAGCATCGCGCACCCGACCTTGCAGATAGTCGACCTGGGCGTCGCGGCCGGCCTGGGCGGCCACGCGGCCGAAGTGCGGCAGGTATTCATCGAACACGGCGCGCAGGGCCAAGGTGTCGGGCACCGCGCACGCCGGCGGCAGCGCCGGTGCGGCCCGCGACGATCCCGCCGCCGCGCCGGCAGCTGCAAGCTCCCGCTCGAGCATATCGCGCTCGCTGGCGATGGTCGGCGTCGACGGGTTCCGCCCCGGGGCGTGGGCACGCAGCAGGCGCCGGTAGATGTCCGGCCCATACAGTTTATTGGTGACGTCGTGCACGGCACGGATGAAGGCGCGCACGAACGGCCGGTGATCGCGTGGATCGACGGGATAGCGGTCGAGCAGCGGCGCCACGCGCTGCACGAGTTCCCGGGCCTGGTCGTCGGAAAGGGAAAATGGTGGCCGGCTCATGGATTTTTCGTGACGCGTCCGCGAAATGCGAGGCCGGTGGTATGCGCATGCCCGCGACTGACCACGGCGGCTGGGTACGACGGGTTGGCGGGAGCGGCTGGCATGGCTATGGCTGAGTTAGGTCAGCGGTAGCTTAACCGGTATGAAAAGCGGTGTCAAAACCAGTTAATCGACTTAGCCGGTATTAAGTCGATTAGTCATAATAGGACGGGTTCTGGCACGACGAACGGATTTTCCGTGGTTGGCCGCCCCATAAGTCCTTGATTTTTCGTGAGCCGATTGGCGGACATTTCCGGATTGCACCGGATTTCGTCATCAAGTCGTACGTTTACTTCATGAAGAGTCACACCTTTACTTCAACAGATGTTTGCTCGCCCAACGGACGAGCTCGGATAGCAATGCTTCGGTAAGTTCTCGAAGCGCGTTACATCGAACCAGTCGCCGGTAGCAGTACCTGAAGCGCGCGGATCAGGTTGCGCCCGGCTTCCTGGGTGAATCCTTGTTCTTCAGGACGGTTACATGAGGAGCAATGTGGTTGGGGCACGTAAGCAACCGTGCTGCCGGTAGCCCACACCGTGCAGTTGATCCGGCCGCTGATGTGGAACATGGAACTGCCATCAAGGCCGGTGCATCGTTCAATAGCAATGAGGCCGGCGATGGTCTTCAAGGCATGGCTCCATAGCAGGCAGAACTCGAAGAAATGCTGCAATGTGTGCTCCGCCTGCCCCTACCATGTGTAATTTTATTGACATAACTTTTGGTAAACAGTATAAAATTTAGAACACGTACCACCTTATACAAAAAACAACCAGGGGGCAGTTATATGAAGTATGCATTGGTTGTTGAAAATAGCGCACTAACCTGTAATAGCACTTCCATCCTTCTTGCATCGCTTGGATACCTTGTAACGCCTACATTTAATTTGAGAAAGGCATTACACGCTGTCCAAATGATTCAATTCGATTTAATCGTTACCTGGACAGTCGTGAATCCCGATGATAGACGTGCACTTAGTGGCGAATTCAAGCGTCACTCACCAGACGCTATACTGATATTGGTAATGGATGGTGAGTCCGGTTCGGTCTTGAATGGCAATGCCGATGGGATAGACGCGGTTCTGCAGAGACCTCTTACGGCTCAGGACATAAAAACGGTCCTTGAATCCAGCGATAACGATATTGTATTGCCGACATTAGCCTCACCCATGCAGGGCGAGAGACGAAAGCGTGCATGAACCTTATCTTGTATTTGAGATAAATGTAATTGCCGATTTTTTAACTTGAGAAGAAACGAAGATAGAACTATCAATAACGAGGCTTATAATGTTCGACACGCTAAACAGCGCCGATGACAGGTCGCACAACCTCCAGTCAGCGAATTCTGGGAAACAACAAACAGAGCTCCCCGATAAGCTCTTGCGGAAACTGCTGCTTGTCGATGATGAAGCTGACGGAGCAGAATTCGCGGCAACGCTGTTGAGTGCACATGGCCTGCAAGTTATCGTAGTCCACTCAGCACGTGAGGCACTGCATGCTCTTCAAAGCGACAAGGAAATCGATGCTGTTCTATCGGACGTCATGATGCCTGGCATGTCCGGACTTCAGCTCGCAGAGGAGATCAGAGTGAGGCATCCGACTGTCAAGATTGTTCTGATGTCGGGGCATATGCTTCCTGATCTGCTGAAGGATCATGAACAGCCTTATCTGTTTGCGACCAAACCCTACAGGATAGAGACTATTCTCAATCTGCTTCATAGCTAGGTTGCGTGGTAACGACATCAGTGTCGTTTGGACGTCGTACCGAGGATCGCAGCAGCAGACCGACTACCGGCATGTACGCAACGTGAAGCCGTCCCGGCCGCGCTGCTTGGTTGCATAAAGCGCCTCGTCGGCGCAGCGCAGCAGTGCTCCAAGTTCGACATCACTCCAGTCGCACGTTGCCATTCCAATACTCGTTGTTACCAGCAAAGCGCCGTCGGTAACGAAGAACGGTGCCCGTGTCAGATCGAGAATCTTGTGGGCGACGGCGTCCAGGTCAACTCCGGCTTCACGATGTTCGAGGACGATGACGAACTCGTCGCCCGCAAGACGGAAGACATGGTCCGTCGATTTCACCGCAGCGCGCAGTCGCAAGCTGAATTCCATGAGAACGAGATCGCCAACGTCGTGGCCGAGCCTGTCGTTGATCGACTTGAAATGATCGACATCCAGAAAGGCCAACGTCACGGGAGTTCGCAGCTTCTCTGCCGTGGCGGCGATTTCGTGGATTTCCGCCTGCAGGCGCCGACGGTTCCCGAGACCTGTCAACGCATCAGTCATGGCGAGGTGGGCCAACTTGGTTTCCGCCTCCTTGCGCTTGGTCGAAAGCGAATACAGCGCTCGTCCGAGCGCCCCAACTTCATCGCGGCTATCCAGGTTGAACACCTCGATGGATTCGCGTCCTTCCTCGACCGCTACAACGTTCCACCGCAATCGCTGGAGCGGGCGCAAAAGCGAGTCTGTGACGAACCAGCCGACGAGACCCGCACACAAGGCGACGAGAGCTGCGCCGATAATGGCCGCGCGCTGCGCCGCGTTCACGCCGCTGAACGCTTCGTCGAACGGATACACGGATCCTAGTATCCACTCCGGATTCCGCATTCGCTTATAAGTAATGATGGCGAGCGTCCCGTTCTTTGAACGGCCCAGCTTCCAGCCCTCCCATCCGTGCATGGCTGCGACGGTCGATGACACCGCCGTCCCCTGCTCGGTCAGGACATTCTTCAGCAGACGACTGGGATCAGGGTGGTGCAATATCAGCCCATCGCGAGTCAGGGCGAACAGGTAGCCCGTGCGTCCGGGCCGCAA
>Ga0308166_1002771_pt1 | contig 15658 bp, 11 predicted proteins | sample PhyCR2_2_FD_202137 | JGI IMG/M metagenome (GOLD analysis project Ga0308166, IMG submission 202137) | Phyllosphere microbial communities from UC Gill Tract Community Farm, Albany, California, United States - DLSLCC.R2 | ecosystem: Host-associated > Plants > Phyllosphere > Unclassified | place... | reverse complement strand
ATTCAACCAGGTGCAGGTTGGGGTTGTTCTGGATACCCAGCTCTTCGATACGCCAGAAGTTGACGGAGCTGGTACGGCGGTAGGTGCCGTAAACGGTGTAGCCCTTTTCCAGCAGCAGTTCCGCCAGGTAGGCGCCATCTTGACCAGTGATACCAGTGACAATAGCTTTCATGCGAATTAACCAACTCCATTAATGCCGCGCAAGGCGGATAAGATTCGACCGAATCAGACAGGCATAGTGATGACCGCTGTCCCGACATTTCGTTCTTCAGTATACATCGACCATGACGAAGGCTCGACAGTCAGCTGTGATGTGCTCATCGAGCCTTCGCTATCATCAACCCGCCCTGAAAGGGCGGGCAACAACCAAACTATTGACACACTGCCGGGCCTGCAAATCGCGAGATTATGCTTCCTACCCTTGTGGTCACGGCTGCAGCGTAAAGCCTGCAAAACCAACACCAAGCCGGCGCGGATCACTGGAAACGCCCAGCTTGGCGGGTGATTGAGCATGAGGTATGTTCACGACAATTTCTAGCTCACGATCACTGCACTGCCCTACCTTGAGCGCCAACGGGATGGATTTTATAGCGTCAACCTTTCCTTCAAATAAAACATCACTGCCCTGAGTGATAGAGATGGATTGGCTTCCAAACCCACTCAGCTCAACCGCAAGATTGAGAACATCTTTGCCAAAGTAGTACTGGGTGGAGTTGCAGGGAAGCGACAGCTTGGCGATTTTTCCTTTGGACCATACGCCCCACGGTTCCAAATCGTACCAACCCGACGCCAAGGAAAAATTCCCGTTTCCTGCCAAGCCTACAGGGTATCGGGCCGGCTCCAGACGCATTAGTACCTGAGAATATTGATCCTGGTTCAGATCGACAAACCGACTCTCCGCGGTGACAGGAATCGTGTTGGCCATCGCCTGAAACTTGGCGGGATCCATGTGACAGTGCGCCGGGATGATGACCGAACCCAATCCGTCGCCACCGAACAATGCCAGCTTATGGCAATCCGGCCCTAGCACTCCCCTGCGTTTGGCAATGTTTACGGCCTCGCCCATTCCTGAATAGCGCTCTACGAAGACTTCGAAGGGTGGCGTATAGAGCCCAGGAAGACGAGCTTGAATTGCATTTGAAAGCCAAGTCGGAGTCGAATATTGCTCATGATGCTTTGGATTGTTGGAAACAACACTGGCCGCACCAATAAGCAGGATCACCGCCCCCAATGGATACGCGAGCATACGCTGAACAGGGAATGCCCTTACTGCATACAGGACCAACGGAAAGAAGGCGGGCAAATACCACAGCGAATACCGCGCCAATCCTGGCGTGGCGCCGGAGTTCAGGTTGGTCGTGGACGAATGGGCGTAAAAATTCACCAGGCAGAAAATCGCGATGAATCCGTAAAACCACTTATCGCCCCCCAATGGGACGGATCTCGTGGCGGCAATACGGAATACCACGGCCAGTCCGATCAGCAAGACACCCAGAGGCCAGTTCGGGAGCAACCCGAGATCAGGATCTAGAATCCATATATAGAAAGTAGACAGATTCCCGCCTAAGGTCGCCCCCCCAGCCAGGAGTTGCGGGGTGATCACCCCAAAACGGAAAAAGTAATAGATTGGATGAGCAAGCACAGCCAGCGCGGTACCCACCACCAGGCACACTTCAAACAGCGTGAACGGCTTTCGGCGCTCCAACGTGAATCGATACAAGAATGGAACGAATGCAATCAGTGCAAAACTCGGATTTTGGGTGGCCGCGAGTGCAATGAGGAAAGCGCTCATCAGGTAGCGATTTGAAAACAAAAACATGACACCCATCAGCGTCACGCAATAGGTGAATAGCTCCGTATGCACCTTGTCACTGAACCACCACATTGGCGAGAACACGGTCATCAGAACAAATGCTACAAGCCCTCGCTTGCCATAGAGATGGTAGGCAACCATCGCGGTAGCGGAAAGCAATAGGAAATGCAGAAAAAGAAAGGATCCGTGCGGACTTGGACTCAAACCCAGAAGGTGCGACAACTTTTCAAAAACGACGGCAAGGAGACTATAAAACCAGAAATGGTTGAAGTCTGAGGTCACACCAAGTCGCAGACTAGGGAAAGACTCTGAAAGCCAGCTCGCAGGCATCATTCCAAGAATTTGATTGGATTGAAACAGCTCTTGATAGGAAGCGTAGGATGCTACAGTCATCCACGGCCTGAACGTCTCTTTCCACGCTAGAAACATGGCGTAGTACTCCATGCCATCGCCCACTCTTTGCGGCTCAAGCGTTCTTAGCCATAGAAAGGCTACTGCGGTGACGAAAGCAATCGCAAAGTAGGCAAACGTTCGTTTTGGAGTGAGGTCAGGTATAACGCTATGACGGTTAAGCATATTATGGCCTTGTTGGCAGCAGCTGTGCACAGCAGAAGACCTGCGCCCCGCTGCGCCACCTGCTGGCGTTTCAATTGCGCCGGGTTGCCCCGGCGCTATTGAGATAGAGTTTTCAATTACAGCCGCTTGGCCACAGCCCGGCCTTCGCGGATAGCGTAGTTGGTACCACGATCTTCCGGATAGATCTGCGCCATGGTCGAGATCAAGGCATTGTCGTACGGAGTCGAAGCGTCAGGTACATACTGCGAATAGTTACGCTCGGTCACCGGCTGTGCGTACTCGGAGCGCCATACCTTGTAGTCGACGACCCAGTCCTTCTCGAACTTGGGGAACATGCGCTTGAGGTGGCCCAAAGCGAAGTCCAGATACTGCTCGTCGTTGTAGGCCCACACCGGATCCTGAGTCGCCAGGTAGCGCGACAGGTAGGCGATGTGCGTACCCTTGTAGTTTTCCGGGGTGTCGAAGTTGGTGTGTTCGATCACGCCCACAAATGGAAAGCCCGGGTCGTTGACGTTCAACCAGTAGGTGTCGGACAGGCTGTGCTTCAAACGCAGCACCAGACACATGTTGCCCAGGTACTTGACGCGGCGCAGTTTGGCCAGCCACTGGTCGTCGGCCTTGCCTTCGAACAGATCCGCGATCAACGGGAACGACGGCGTGAACAGGAACTTCTTGCCGGCGACTTCGCCTTTGTCGGTGGTGACGGCTGTGATCTGCTTGCCTTCGGTTACCAAACCCTGGACCTTGGTATTCAGGCTTACTTCGCCACCGTGCTCACGGATGGCCGAGACCAGCGCTTCAGCCAAGCGACCGAAACCGCCTTTGAAGTAAGCCAGTTCTTCACCACCCTTGTCGTTACGGGTGCTGCCGCGAAGTACCAGCTTCTTCCACATCCACACGGCGTTGACCGCTTCGGCGTAGACCGAGAACTTGGAGTCGATCAACGGCTCCCAGACCACCTTGTACACCGACTTGCCGCACATGCCTTCCAGCCATTCACGGATGCTGAGGTGCTCGATGGACTTCCAGTCCTTGATCTTGCGCACCTGGAACACCAGCAGACCCAGGCGAATACGATCCACGAAGGACAATGCCTTGAAGCGCAGCAGGTCCAGCGGCGTGGACAGCTTCCACATGCGGCCGTTGAAGTACATGCCGGTACGGGTCGGCAGCAGGATCACGTCGCCTTCCAGACCCAGTTCCTTGACCAGCTCGGGTACGAACACGTCGTTGTTGAACCAGTGGTGATAGAACTTCTCGACACGCACGCCATCGTCGAATTCGAAGATACCGGCCAGGCCGCCAGGGGTGGAGTCCGCTTCGATGACTTGTACGCTCTTGCCTTGCTTGGCCAGTACATACGCTGCGGTGAGGCCGGTGAAACCGCCCCCTACAATCACTACGTCGTAGTTATTCATTGATGATTACCAGAATGGATAGGGTCTTGATCACTTGCGAGCGGCCTTGAACAGAGCCGGCCGGGACCAGATGGCCAGAGCACCGACGATGGTGGTCGGCAGCCAAAGCGCCAGGTGTACGATCACGGCGTAACTGCCCGCTTGCGCGGAAGTGCCGCCGATCAGGGAAACTGCGGTGAATGCCGCGAGGTGGAACGGACCTACATAACCAGGTGAAGACGGCGCCAGGGTGGACAGCGTGGTGATCGCCATCACCAGCAGCGCCATCAGCGGGGTCGCCTCCAGGCCAAGACCCTGCAGGGCAAAGTAGAACAACCCTGCCTCGCCCATCCACACCAGTACCGACAGCAGCAACATACTCCCCAGCACTCGTGGGCGGGACATCACGTCGAAGCTTTCGAACAGGCCGGCAATGGTGCGGAAGATCTGCTGCAGCTTGGGTGAGCCCCTGCCCGCGTCAGTCTCTCCGCCCAGCTTGTTGAACAAGCGCGCGAAGCTGCCGGAGAAGAAGAAACCTACCGCAAGCGCGATGCCTCCCAGCAGTGCCAGCACCACCGCACTTTCGCGCAGTGCAGGTGGGACTTGGAGCGTCTGGATGGCCAGCACGCCCAAGGCAAGACAGGCCAGCAGCGTAACCAGATCAATCAGCCGTTCGACCACCAGGCTTGTCGCCGCAGCGGTTTTGGTCACCCCCATGGCACTGGGGAATACCAATGCACGAACCACGTCACCCAGTCGCAGCGGCAGTACGTTGTTCAGCGCTATGGCACCCAGGAAAGGTGCGGCGCAGTTCTTGAAGCTGACGTTGCTGCCGGTCGCCGAGAGCATCACCGACCAGCGGAAGATCCGGACGGCATAGCCGAAAGCCAGGGACAGCACACCCAGGATCAGGTAATGCCATTCGAACTGCTTGAGAGCCTCCATCACTTCGGAGAACTTCACCAGACGGAAGATGGCTGCCAGACAGATGAGCGTGATCCCGCCCCCTATCAGGTGCTTGATCCAGCGCCGTTCCTTTACCGCTGTCGCTTGAGTCATGTGCTTGCTCAGATCCGCCACGGGGCTTTGTTGGCCGCCCACAGGGCTTCGAGTTCACGCTTGTCACGCAGGGTGTCGCAAGGCTGCCAGAAACCGGTGTGGTGGAACGCTGACAGTTGACCGTCTTTTGCCAGGTTGGTCAGGGGCTCACGCTCCCAGGAAATGCTGTCGCCATCGATGTACTTGATGACCTCAGGTTCCAGAACGAAGAAGCCACCGTTGATCCAGCCGATCTCGTCGCTTGGCTTTTCTTCGAAGCTGGATACGGCGTTCTGGGCGTCGATGTTCAAAACGCCAAAACGGCCTGGTGGCTGTACTGCGGCGACGGTGGCCAATTTGCCGTGCTGACGGTGAAACTCGACTTCCGCGCTGATGTTGATGTCGGACAGGCCGTCACCGTAGGTCAGGCAGAAGGTCTCGTTGTCCAGATAGGGGGCAACGCGCTTCAACCGGCCACCGGTCATGGTTTCAGGGCCGGTATCGACCAGCGTGATCTTCCAGTCTTCGGCCTGGCTGTTGAGAATCTGGGTATCGCCGGTGGACAGATCGATGGTCATGTCCGACATGTGACGGTAATAGTTGAAGAAGAACTCTTTGATGACATAGCCCTTGTAGCCCAGGCAGATGACGAATTCCTTGATGCCATGGTTGGCATACGAACGCATGATGTGCCACAGCAACGGCTTGCCGCCGATCTCGACCATCGGTTTTGGCTTGGTGTCCGATTCTTCGGCGATGCGAGTACCCAGGCCACCGGCCAGAATGACAGCTTTCATATTACGCTCCTTATAATTTGAGATCGGAGGGATCGAAGTTCAGACTTTGCTGGATAACGGCAACCGGATCGGCTCGCAATACCAGATAGATGCGCAGGATGTATTCCCCGATGATACCCAGCAGGAACGAATTCAAGCCGATACCGAACAACACCAGAATGTGAATGCTGGCAAGACCGGGCGGCAGTTCAGGATGGAATACCCTGAGCACCACGTAATAGAGGGCGCCGATCAGACTCGCTGCAAGGATCAGACTGCCAACGAAGGAAGCGGCCCGCAGCGGTACGGTGGAATGGTTGAACACCGCAGTTAGGCCCAGACGAACCAGGCGGTTGACGTTGAACTTGCTCTCGCCCGCCACACGTGCGTCGCGGTCGTAGGCGATACCGGTCTGATTGAAGCCGATCCCAGCGATCATGCCGCGCAGATAGGGGTTGGCGGTCTTGGTCTTGAGGAGGACGTCCACCACCTTACGATCGATCAGACGGAAGTCGCCGACATCGCGCGGAATGGGATGCTCGCTGACCTTGTCGATCGCCCAATAGCCCACGCGACGGAAGTTGTTCAGCAGCCAGCTCTCGGGGCGCTTGCGGCGCACGCCATAGACGACGTCGAAGCCTTCCTGCCAGCGCTCGAAGAACGCTTCCAGCAGTTCGGGCGGATCTTGCAGATCGGCATCGATCTGCATCACGGCATCGCCGCGGGTGTGCATGTAGTTGGCCAGAATCGAACGCTGGAAACCGTAGTTCTTTGAAAAACGGATGGCGCGAACCCGTGGGTCCCTGGCGGCCAGCTCGGTGAGCATGTCCCAGGTGGTGTCATCGGAGTGGTTGTCCGAGAACACGAACTCCAGGTCGCAGCGACTTTCCATCTTCGCGCCCAATGCAACCAGACGCTGATAGAGATTTGCGAGATTGCCCGACTCGTTGAGGACCGGAATCGATATTGAAACCAAAGGTTTTTTGTTTGATTCAAGCATGTGCGTATCGAAACCTTGCATTAACCATTCATCCTTGACTTCATGTATTCAACGACCGCTGGCAGCGTGTCCCTGAACGAATGGGTCTTGAGTGATTCAGGGACGCTGAAGACCCTGTCGAAATTGTCCTGCGCAGGTTCCGGTACGGCGCCTACCTGCAGAAGATGAGACTTGCCTAGCGCTTCGAAGACCGCCTCGGCCAGGCTGCGCAGAGTAACCGGCTTGCCATGCGCTAGATCCACCAGACCTGCCACATCGTTCGACACCAAGGCCTTGATGGCCCGTGCATCATCTTCGACATGGTGATATTCACGCAGCTGCTTGCCCAGCGTCATGGCGAAGTCGCTATCACTGCGCAACGCAGTCAACATCTGCCCCAGAAACATGAACGGACTGGGCTCGCCTTCACCGTATTGGGTATGGATACGGACATGGGTTGCGCGTGCGCCTGTTGCGTTGGCCTGCTCCACGAACTCGCCGAGTCTGACCTTGCTTTTGACGTAGCGATTGTCAGTCAAGCCATGTTCCATGGCCGTGCCGAATGTAACGACTTTGGTGCCGAGACCTTCGACGCCTTCGATGACAGCGCGCGGCAGGTCGTAGTTGACGGCCAGCAGCGCTTCGTCACTCAGCCGCGGGTCGAGCAGACCCGAACACACGTAGATGACCGAGGGTGCAGGCTTGCCTTGGGAAAAGTACGACTCGACGGCGGCCGGACCTTCGGTGGGCCACGCTTGATAATCCGCCCTGTCGAGGCAGCCGACCTCGGTCGGCTCGTAGAGCGCTGCCAGGGCTTGGCCCAACCGGCCGCGCCCCCCGAGGATGTAGATCACTCCTGAACGCCTGCACGCCACTCGTTGATCTGGGCGAGCGTGATCTCGCGGGCGTTTTCAGGGTTGGCATAGAAGTCGCGATACCAAACGGCTGTCTGCCGGACGACTTCTTCGGTATCCCACACAGGAATCCAGTTCAGCTGATTTCTCGCGATCGAGCTGTCCAATGCCAGGGAGCCTGCTTCGGGCAATGGGTTGTCCATGTACTTGAGGTCTGGACGCTGCCAATGCTCACTCATGAGCTCCAGAACGCTTCTGACGGAGTACTGCTTGAGCTCCTGTGGGCCCAGGTTCCAGGCCTTGGCGACACGCTGCGGATTTTCCGAAGCCAGTTCACCCAGGATCACCAGATACCCGTGTACCAGCGCCAGTACGTGCTGCCACGGACGCGTGGCATCCGGGTAGCGCAGCGTCATCGGCTGACCTTCGATGGCGGCACGGACGAAGTCCGGCACTAGGCGATCTTCCGACCAGTCACCGCCCCCAATGATGTTGCCGCCGCGGGCGGTGGCGATCGCCGGCCCCTGCCCCTCGGAGAAAGGATAGGACGCCGCATAGCTTTGGATGACCATTTCCGCAGCAGCCTTGGAGGCGCTGTAGGGGTCCTTGCCACCCAACGGATCGTTCTCGCGGTACGGCCACGCCCACTCGTTGTTCTTGTAGACCTTGTCCGTGGTAATGCACAAGACGCCTCGCACGCTCTTGACCAGGCGTGCCGCTTCCAGCACATGAGCGGTTCCCTGGGCATTGACGAGGAACGTCTGAACAGGCTCACGGTAGGATTTGCGCACCAGCGGCTGCGCGGCCAGATGCAGGATCAACTCCGGTTCAAAGGCTTCGACGGCCTTGTGCAGCGATTCGAAGTCACAGATGTCGCCGAGTGTGCTGTCGACTTCCTGATCCAGACCCATTTGCTGATAGAGCGAGGGGGTGGTATCCGGAGCCAGGGAGTAACCGGCAACTTTCGCGCCGATGGATGTCAACCACAGGCATGCCCAACTTCCAGTAAATCCGGTGTGTCCGGTCACCAGAATTTTCTTGCCAACGAGTCGGTCTTCAAGCTTCAAGCGGGTTGTCATTATACGTGCACCGTCATTGGTTTAGCTCGGTCCTTGCCCATCAACGGGAGAACGCATATAGCCGGCAATAATACATTAGAAAATGTCGCTTGGGTATTAGCCAGCCTTCCCCTGGAGTCTGCTGCGAACATGGCGACATGGCCGCTTGCAAGCCTTGGCGGTCAGGCACGGCTTGCAAGCTATATCGTTGCTACTTGCTACCTTCGAACTCCCTTTCCTGCTGCCCGACTTCTCCAGCGCAGTGGTTTATCGAAGGCGAGTCGCACTCGAAACCGAACAGCGCCCTCTTCAATTGCTCCGCGCTTTGCTTCCAGGTCAGCCATGGCATTTCGTCGGAACGAATGGTATTGCCCTCCGCATCGGTGCGGACCCACTGGCTCACCGCATCGGCCAGGGCCTGCGGCGTATCCCCTTCGAAGAAGGCGGCATGCTCGCCTGCCACTTCACGGAACACCGGAAGCGCCCGCGCCAGGATCGGCAACTTATGTTGGGCGGCCTCGATCAGCGGCAGCCCGAACCCCTCTCCTTCCGAAGCGGCCAGCAGGCAAGACGAAGACTCGTACAGCTTCTCGAGGTATTCATCGCTGATGCCCTCGAGCCAGAACAGGCGTTTGTTCAGCTGTGGGTGCTTACGCACACTGGCTGCAAGCTTGTCGACCATCCAGCCTTCCTTGCCGACGAAGACCAGATTCAGGTCCTCGCCTTCATTCCATAGCAGGTCGAAGGCGGCCAACGTCTGGGCGTAGCCCTTGCGCGGTTCAATGGTACCTACCGAGAGGAAGGTCGGTGCGCTGCGCAGACGGGCGAGAATCTCGACAGCACCGTCCGGCATCCCGGTGCTTGGCACCGAGGAGTTCAGGTCTGCGCCCAGATGGAACCAGCTTGTTTCCAGGCGCTTGTGATCAGGGCGCGGGGCGCCGTGCACTGCCAGCCAATACTGAAGGTCATGGGCCACGGCAGCGGAAATGCACAGAGCGGCATCGGCCTGGGTGATTTCATACAACCATTGCGCATGCGCATCCTTGGTGCCTGGCGGGAAGTGCTCCTCGAACAGGATCGGGATCAGGTCATAGACGACGAACGACGTTCTCACGCCGCGCTCGCGCATGCGAGCAAAGACATTGGCCTTACCGGCTTCCACGGTATACGAACCGCAAAAGTCCAGACCGAGGAATTGCTCGCCCGGCTGCATGTCGACCGGGTCATCGCGCAACCACTCGTTGGGGCAACCCATGAGCGCCATCATGAAACTGCGCGCATAGCGCCAGTGCCACGCACCACCCACGTTACTCAGCAGCACAGGCTCGAACAGGTAACCCGGCGGCGGTGATTCGATCAGTGCCAGCAACAGTGCTCGGACAACGCGCTGGATGCCAGTCCGTAGATCGATACGCGCCATGGCGGACACGTCGACGTAGATACGACGCAGACCGATGGTTGGCGGCTGATTGAGCGCGATGCACTTGGAAGTTTCGAGAATATCGACGCCGTCTTTGTTACTCGCGATGACGTCGGCCACCGAGGACACGAAGGCCTTGTAGCGACTGTGCTCATCGTAGTGGGCTTCGATTCGCTCCATATACAACTCGGCGCACTGTGCGGGAGCATGCTCGGCATGCACAAAGGCAGCTGCGCGGTCGCCCAGCTTCCGACATAGCTGTGGATCACCGCGCAATTGCTCCAGCGCTTCGGTCAATTGCGTGTCGCTGAACTGATCCGGCAGCTTGATCAAGACGTCGTCAGGCAGATCGGCCATTGCGCCGTTCGCATTGACGATGGTTCCCAAGCCGAAGTTGAAGCAGTCGAGCACCGCGGCCGAGGTTTCGCCGCGAGACAATTCACGCAACTGCACACCCACATCCGCCGCCGCCAGGTACATTTCGTAGGTTGCGTCGTCTGTCCAGCCAACGATGCTTACGCCTGACGCCTGCTTGCGTGCCTTGAGCTGTTTATCGATGTCCTGACCGTAGTCGGACGCTTCGTTCTGCCCGACGAACAACAACTTGCACTTGCGGTCCTCGCTCAACAGCGCGGAGTCGTCCCATGCAGAGAGCAGGCGGTGGTTGAGCTTGGTCTTGCCCATGAATCCGAAGGTGCAAACCACGAAGTCATCCGGCTCCAAACCCAGTGCCTTCCGGGCTGCGGCCCGGTCCGGCGTTGTTGCGGGAACCCGCAGCAACGGAATCATGGAGCAGTGTTCCGAGTTGCCGTACCAGTGCCGTGCCAGCGCCAGCGAGTATTCGGAATGCACGATCACCCCCAGGGCCTTGCTGAGCACGCCCAGGCTCCCGGGATAACGAGGTAGCGTCTCATGAACGCCGTCCTCGAAGAAATCCGCCACCGCCTTGTAACCATGGCTCTGGTACAACTCCTGTATCCATGCGCCAGGCTTGAGCGAATGCGCTTGGCGGTACCAGTGCACGTTGCCCAGATAGAAATCGTGCAACACCACGATGCCTGGAATCTCATCAAGCAAATCGAACATGAAGGCATGCATCGGGTTGTTGCCCAGGTGATAGATGACCCGCTGATACTGCGATGCATTTTCCCGGAACCACTCGACGGTGCGCAGAGTGCAGTTGGCCAACACCCACGTGTTGCTCACTTCCGCATAGCCGGTCACGACGTCGATATCATAGTAGGTGCTAAGCTCGGGCAGCAGCTCGGCGCTGTATCCGGCAATCCCGCTTTTTTGTGGCGGCAACGGCGAAACGTAAGCCAGGCGATGACGAGACGCAGGCTTTTCCAGCGGAGCAACGGCACTTCGCTTCAACAGTGCGAAGATGCTTGATGCATCGCTGCGCAGATCTTGCTCGTCGAAGGCAGCGCTTGAATGCGTTGCTAGAGAAATCATCCGCTCGGAAGGTATGTCGAGCGCCTGGCCGAAGGTTTCTGCGTGCAGCGGGCGCAGCAGCAATACGCTGTGGGTCTGACCACTTCGGTCGAACTGACGGGCCCACTGCGGGATGGGCGCGTTGTTTTCGAATCCGCTGGGACTGTCGACGATCACGCCTACCGACATACCACTGGGCAGCGCGTCGATGACCGATGCCGCCTCTTTGCTGCCGTCATGTACCGTATGGGACAACAGCAAAAGGTCCGGCTCGAGGTTGGCCAGGAAGGCCTCACGCACCAGTTCGGCGACTTTGGCGCGCCCGGCGTTTTTGCCATGGCGCAGGTCTACAGGCCCGGGAGCGGACCAGACGCGGATGTTCTTGCTAGGCAAGACACCGTGAAACTTCGCACGAATGGCTTCGATGCTACCATCGAGCAAGCTGCTCAAGGCCAGAAAGATCTCATGCTCGCCACGGTTCTCGACCAGGCTTTCGACCAAGTCCATGACGTAGCAGGGTGACTGGGAGTTAGCGCAATGAACCTGAGCGCCCTGCATATCTACTACAATCCGCATCAGCCCAAGTCCTTTTGATCAATAGCTTTTTTGAGGTCGTGATAAACCTGACGCGCTTCAACCGACAACCCTTCTAGGTGCGGAGGCACTGAACCGTCGCCAGGAGGACTGGAAGCCATCGCGGCATCGGCCATCATCCCATGGTTGTGCACCACGCTCCTGAGGGCCATGTACAGGCGCGGATAACGCTTCAGCGAGCCGTCCAGACGTTGACGCAGCATCGGTCGTCCAAGCACGAACTGGACTGCACCGCCCAGAACCTGACGACCCGTGCCGCGCACGCCCCGGACGATGGCACCGGGGGCGGTGCGCACGCCGTGTACCACCCAACGGGCCGGGCTGGTCACGCGCCAGAAGGTACTGCGCTGCATCGTCTGCAACTGCTGCTCCAAGGCGACCGCACGCAGGTACCAATGATGGGCATGTCCCAGCGAAGCATTGAGCTCGGTGCGAACCTGCTCGAGCTCCTGCGTCAAGGACGATTCGAAGAGACGCTGCTCATGGGTAGCGGCCGAGTCGACGAAACGCTGCTCCTGAGCCACCACAGCGTTGCTGAAGCGCGCCTCCTGGGCAATGACGAGGTCCTGAAAGCGTTCTTCCTGCGCCAATACCGCTTTGGTGAACCGCTCTTCCTGGGCCAGCAACGCTTCGTTGAATCGCTTCTCTTGAGCCTGTGCCGACTGATCGAAGCGGTCTTCGTGCACATCCGCCGAGTGCTGGAAGTTCTCATGCAACAGATTCAACTGTTCGGCATGATGAGTATGGATACGCTCCAGCGCGTCCTGCAAACCCGGGTAGGTGACGAACTGCGCAAGGGATTCTTGTGCTGGACCTTGCGCGATTTTGCTTTCCATCGCACCTAGCCGCTGATCGAGAACATGATCGTAACGCGCTGCCAGTTGATCCAGAGAGACGCCATAGGCAGTGTCGAACGCTGGCAAGAAACTGCCCAATTCATCCAGGCCAGCCTGCTTCTGGCCTATTACCGCATAGTCTGGGCTGACGCCCGAGAGGACATCCGACAAACCGATAACGGTCTCAGCAGCACGCAGCTCCGGGCGCTCCTGTAGCCGCACTACCTTCACCTTGGCAAAACCTGCATGTTCGGTCAGGAATGACAGTAAAGGGCTGGGCAAAGGTCGCTCATGGGTAGGATCCAGATAAAAGGTGTTGCTGCCCACGGCAAGGTTTTCGGCATTCGGCGTTTCGAGAATCAATAGCCCAGCTGGACGCAATACGCGCAACGCCTCGGCAACGACTTCTTGCAGAATGGGAAACGGAATGTGTTCAGCGATGTGAAAACCGGTCAAGGCTATCAGGCTATTGTCCGGCAACTCCCTGAGGGCCGCCAAGGCATCCGCGTTGCGCGCGGGCAGGCCCAGCGCCTGGCAGGCCTGCAGCATTCCCTCGTCGAGGTCCACACCCATAGGGGCGTAGCCTTCGCGTTGAAGCAACTCCAACCATTCGCCACGACCGCAGCCCAGATCCAGTATCGGATAATCCTGATAGAGACTTTTCAGCGGCTCCAGAAATGGCAGATACACCCTCAAACGCTCGCTAATCAGCTCTCTGGAACCGCGATGGCGGTCTTCAAAAGCGCGGTAGAAACCGTCATCCATCATTTGCACTCCACGACCGGAGGTATCCAGGCCAAGCCTACAAAGCTGTCCTTGGACATGTTGACCACATTGAACAGCAGCGCCAGATCGCGCCACTCGTAATTGTCCGCGACATGGCTGTCTGTCGCGTGCAGGGCAACGGCCACCGAATACGATCCGACGCCTAGCATGGCCGGGAAGCGGAATTCGTATGTTAATTCTTCGCCTTCACGCAAATCGGTTCGCACGCGCTTGAGAAAGTAAGTGTTGGTGCCAAAGACATCCTGACCCAACCGATCCTTGATCACATAGCCCACGACCAACTCCGGCAACTCGACGTTGATCTTCACCTTGATGGTCAGGCACACGTCCTCCCCTACCGCGATGTACTCGACCGGGGCGTTTTCGGCGTTGTACAGCGCTACGCTTTCGATAGAAGCCTTCCCACTGCCGGACTTGGTCTGGCGACCGCCATCAGTCAGCGTATTCACCTCGACCACCGAGTTTTCTTTCTGCGCGATGATCGCGTTGTAGTAGTCCATGACTTCTTCAGGCGGGCCATCCTTGATGATGGTGCCGCCATCCAGAAGAATCGCGCGACTGCACAGCGCCTGGATCGAGCCTCTGTCGTGGGACACGATCAGCAGAGTGGTACCGGCTTTCTGGTATTCCTTGATGCGACCGAAGCTCTTGTGCTGGAAGTAGCTGTCACCCACCGACAGGGCTTCGTCGATGATCAGTATCTCGGGGCGGAACGCCGTGGCTACCGAAAATGCCACTCGCATCTGCATGCCGCTGGAGTAGGTGCGCACAGCATGATCGAAATACTCGCCGATTTCGGCGAACGCTTCGATGTCGTCGATGGCGCTGTTGATCTCATTGACGCTGAAACCCATCAGGCCGGCGGCGTGGTAGACATTCTGCCGACCTGTGAGCTCGGGATTGAAGCCCATGCCCAGCTCGAGGATGGCCGCAATGCGACCATTCACCTGAACCTTGCCTTCAGTCGGCTGCAGCGTTCCAGTGATCATCTTCAGCAGCGTGGATTTGCCGGCGCCATTCTGGCCGACCAGGCCGATGGCTTCGCCGGCGCCCAGGCTGAAGCTGATGTGTTTGAGCACCCAATGCTCTTCGGTGGCCTTGACCGGCATGTAGAACCAACGCGCCATGCGCTGCCATTCCGAACGATAAGAGCGGTAGGCCTTGCCAACATTGGTGACTGTGAGGAGTGTCATAGGGAGTCCACCATTTCTGCGGATGCCCGACGGAACAGGAACAAGCCCAGCAGCATCAAGCCCAAGGCGATCAAGACCACCACGCCGATCTGCGCGAAATCAGGCTGCACCTTGTACACCAACACGTTGTGGTAGGCGGCGACGATGGGGTACATGGGATTGGAGTCCAGTGTGCCTCTCAGATAATCAGGCACGATGTTTATCGAGTACACGATCGGGGTGAACCAGAACCAGACCTGGAGCACGATGGGCATGACCTGCCCGATGTCCCTGATGAACACGTTCAAGACGCCCAGCACCAGGCCCACGCCGACGGCCAGCGCAACGATCGTGAAAGTCAGCGGGATCAACCAGAACATCTGAACGTTCGGGGCATGGCCCAGTGCGGCGAAGATGATCAATACCGCAGCGAACAGCAGCAGGTTATTGAGCAATGCGGAGCCTACGACGATGATCGGCAACGCGATACGCGGAAAGCGCATCTTCTTCATCAGGTTGCCCTGCTCGATGAACACCGTCAGGCAGCGCCCGACGATCTCCGCGAACAGGTTCCACGCCAGAATGCCAGCGATGAGGTACAGCGCGTAGGCGTACTTGTTGTCGATGCCCGGCAAGCGGGCACCGAGCACGTTCGACAGGATGAGCGCGTAGATAGCGACCTGGGCCAGGGGATGAATGATCATCCAGAGGCCACCGAGCTTGCTGCGTGCAAAGCGCGCAACGAACTCGTTCTTGATGGAGGTGACGATGAAGCCTCTGTAGTCCCAGATGCCTCTTAACATGCCAAACATAATTATCCTTTGATCAAACGCTCAATCTCAGCAACACGCTGAGCCACCAATTCTTCGCTGCCGCGGCTTTCCACGTTCAAACGCAGCAATGGCTCGGTGTTCGAACCCCGCAG
>Ga0308166_1002765_pt1 | contig 15670 bp, 9 predicted proteins | sample PhyCR2_2_FD_202137 | JGI IMG/M metagenome (GOLD analysis project Ga0308166, IMG submission 202137) | Phyllosphere microbial communities from UC Gill Tract Community Farm, Albany, California, United States - DLSLCC.R2 | ecosystem: Host-associated > Plants > Phyllosphere > Unclassified | place... | reverse complement strand
GCCGGCCGCGACGACGACCACGGCGCCGCGCGAGCGGGCGCTGTTGATCGCATTCTGCGTCGTGGTGTCGCAGGCGCCGGTGCCGCCCAGCGACAGGTTCAGCACGCGCGCCTTGTTCGCATTGGCCGGCACGCCGGTCACGGTGCCGCCCGAGGCCCAGACGATGGCGTCGGCGATGTCGGACGTGTAGCCGCCGCAACGGCCCAGCACGCGCGCCGGGACGATCTTCGCGTTATAAGCAATGCCCGCGATGCCGAGGCCGTTGTTGGTCTTCGCGGCGATCGTGCCGGCCACGTGCGTGCCGTGCCAGCTCGAGTTCTGGTCCGCGGCCGGGATGCCGGTGCCGCAGCTGCCGGCCGGGGCCCAGTCGCCCGGGTCGCTCGCGTCGGTGTCGCGGCCGCTGCCGTCGTTGGCGATCGTGGTCGTCGAGATGAAGTCATAGCCCTGCAGGATCTGGCCCGACAGGTCGGCGTGCGGACGGTAGCCCGTGTCGATCACGGCCACGTTAATGCCGGCGCCGGTCGACTTGTCCCAGGCGGCGGGCGCGTTGATGCCGCCGGTGGCTTCGTACAGGTCCCACTGCTGGGTATAGCTGGGGTCGGTCGGGGTGGCCAGCGGGACCATGATGCGGTCCGGCTCGGCGTACTCGACGTTGGCGTCGCGCGACTTCAATTCGGCGGCCAGCTGGCGCGCCTCGTCGAGCGACATCGTGCGGTTGAGTTGCAGGACGTTCGCGCCGTTCGCCGTCGCGCGCAGCGCGCGCATCGTGGCGCCATAGGTCTGGCCGGCGCGGTCGATCAGGGCCTGGCGCGCGCGGTCGATGCCGCGTGCGGCCACACCGGTCTTCGACGTATCGCTGTCGCCCTTGTACTTGACGATGATGCGGTCGGTCTGGACGACGAAGTGATTGGTTTGCGCCACGGCCTGGCCGGCGAAACCGGCGGCAACGAGGGCCGCTGCACAAATTTTCAACAAAGAAGAGATCGTGTGGCGCTGCGTCATGCTGCATCCTTTTCAGTAAACCGAACTGTGCAGCGTAACGAAAAACGGCCCTGTGCGGGCCGTTTTTCGGTGTTTTTACAACAGGAAAGTTTCGTTAAGTAATTGAATTTTAACGGTTATTAGCCCTGTCATAACGCATTACCAGGTGAGCTTGAGCGTGTACTTGCCGCTGGTCGAACCGGTGCCGCCGCTGTAATAAACGACGCGTACATAGCGCACCGACGTGGTCGTGCCCGTGTTGGACGACGTGGCGGTATCCGCGGTGCCCGTGCCGTTCTCGCTGCGTGCCAGCAAGGTGCCCGCGCTGTTGTAGATGTACAGGTCGTAGTCCGAGCTCGCGTTCGGCGTCATCGTCGCGCTCAGGGTTTTACCGGCCGGCAGCTGGACGGAGAAATAATCCGTGTCCGTCGAGCTGCCCATCGCGGCATCGACCGTCGTGCCGGACGTCGTCACGCTGTCGGCCGTGCCAAGCGTGTTGTTCGACTCCGTTTCCGACATCGTGGTGCCCGTACCGCCGCCCGTGCCCGCCGCAGCGTCCACCGCGGCCGAAGCGTCCACGATACCGGTGCCGCAGCCCGAGCAGCTGGCCGGGAACGGACGCGTGCTCGACTTCAGGCGCGACTCGACCTCGTCCGGCGTCAGATTCGGGTTCTTGGCCAGCATCAGCGCGACGACACCGGCCACGTGCGGTGTCGCCATCGACGTCCCCATATAGCCCGCGTAGCTGTCGGCGCCCGGCGACTTGGTGCCGGCGTTCAGGGTAGACAGAATGGCCGCGCCGCTGTCGCCGCCCGGTGCCGCGACGTCGACGATGGTGCCGTAGTTCGAGTAGGAGGCTCGGCCGCCGGAGCGGTTCGTCGCCGCCACCGTGATCACGCCCGCGCAGTTGGCCGGGTTGCTGTTGCTCGCGTTCTGGGACTCGTTACCGGCCGCCACGACGATCACGGTGCCACGCGAACGGGCGCTGTTGATCGCGTTCTGCGTCGTCGTGTCGCACGCGCCGCCGCCGCCCAGCGACATGTTGATCACCTGGGCGCGCGCCGCGATGGCCGGCACGCCGGACACGGTGCCGCCCGATGCCCAGATGATGCCGTCGGCGATGTCGGACGTGTAGCCGCCGCACTTGCCGAGCACGCGCACGGGCACGACCTTGGCGCCGTACGCGACGCCGGCGACGCCGGTGCTGTTGTTCGTCGCCGCGGCGATAGTGCCGGCCACGTGGGTGCCGTGCCAGCTCGAGTTCGACGCCGGTTCGCCGGCCCCGCACTCGCCTGCCGCGGTCCAGTCGCCCGGGTCGCTGGCGTCGCTGTCGCGGCCATTGCCGTCGTTCGCGATGGCGGTGTCGGAAATGAAGTCATAGCCGGCCAGGATCTGGCCCGACAGGTCGGCGTGCGGACGGTAGCCCGTATCGATCACGGCCACGCGGATGCCGGTCCCGATCGACTTGTCCCAGGCGGCCGGCGCGTTCAGGCCGCCCGTCGCTTCGAAGAAATCCCACTGCTGGCTGTACATCGAGTCGTTCGGCGTGAACAGCGGATGCATCATGCGGTCCGGCTCGGCGTACTCGACCGAAGCATCGCGCGACTTCAGCTCGGCCGCCAGCTTGGCGGCATCGGCCAGCGACACCTTGCGGTCCAGCTTGAAGACGCGGGCGCCGGTGGCGATCGAATGCGACGCCTTCACCAGCATGCCGAACTGCTGGCCGGCGCGGTCGACCACGGCCTTGCGCGAGGCGGACAGCGGCATTGCACGTGCGACCGACACCTGCCCGCCCTTGGAGACGACCGGTGCGCTCTCGTCCTTGTACTTGACGATGATGCGGTCGGTCTGGTCCGAGACGGCCACACGCTGCGCGGCGTGTGTGGCCGGCACGTCCGCGGGCACCCCCGCGCCCGCAACGCCGGCGCCGAGACCGAGGACGGCCGCGGCGCACAGTTTCAACACTGCCGGATACTTCGATTGCTGAGACTTCATGTTTATTCCTTTTAGAAAAACACAAAAGTTGATTTTCCGCAGGCGTGATTGCCTGAGATCTAGTTGTCTCGACGCTTTTTAAGCGCCGATTTCCCGTCTGAAAAGCGGGAGTGCCAGATTAGCGCGAAAGAAATAAACGTGTAGAAATTTCACAATTAGATTCGATGTCTATACAACACTTTCACCTATTGATAGCGCTAAAACCTAGATTCTTCGGAAAACTGTGAACTCAGCAGAAGAACATATCGCCTTGAAAGAACCCATGAATTAACAATGTTCCGTGACTGTCAGGCGTTGCGCACATATGCACACTCTCAACATTGAGATATCTCAATCGTCACCAAGGAAGAAAATTCGGGGTCAGAGCACTTTTTGGTGCACGAGCTTTAAAGCAATTCGCGATCGGGGCGCCGCCCGCCTCTCCCAAGCGATATGCCGACGGAGCGTGCGGACTTGAACGATTCGGGATGCGCAAGAAAATTGATCCGAAATGTGCTCTGACCCCGAATTAAAAAAGGCCGCGATCGCTCGCGGCCTTCTGTCTGACGACTTCTTTCTACAGCTTAGAAATTGCCTTTGAACTGGACACCGTAGGTGCGCGGCTCGTTGGTGAAGCCCGTCAGGTTGTTGAAGTCGATGGCACCCGAGATGCGGCGCTGGTCGAGGATGTTGCGGCCGAAAGCGGCCACTTCATACTTGCCGTCGGCCCAGATGTAGCCCAGGCGCAGGCCGCCTTCCGTCAGCGGCTTGCCCGTGAACTCTTTCGCTTCGTACAGGAAGAAATTGATCTTCGAACGGTACGACCAGTCGGTGTAGACGTAGAACTCGCCATTGGCGACCGGCATGCTGTAGCGGGCGTTCAAGTTGACGATCCACTTCGGTGCCTGCGGCAGCGGGTTGCCATCGATGAGGACGTTGCCGGCGGCGTTCAGCGGATCGGTGATCGTGCAGGCTGCGCACTTCGTCAGCGACAGACTCGGGTCGCGGATTTCCGTGAAGTTGTACGACGCGCTGGCGCCGACGCGCAGGTCCGGCGTCACGAGGCCTTCCAGGTCGAACTCGGCGCCGCGGCCAGCCGTCTTCTTCGCGTTGATCAGCTTGGTGACGTTGGTGTTGCCGCCGACCACGGTCAGCTGCTGGTTCTTGATCTCGTAGTCGTACAGCGAGAACGCGACGCGGGCACGGCGTTCGAACAAGTCGGCCTTGATGCCGCCTTCGTACGACGTGATCGTCTCGGCGTCGGCGACGGTGATGCCCACCGGTGCGAAGGTCGAGGCCGGCGCGATGCTCGGGGCGCGGAAGCCGGTCGCGACGCGCGCGTACAGGTTCACGTCACGATTCAGCTTGTACGTGCTCGACAGGTCCCAGCTGATCTTGTCCTTGCTTTCGCCGACACTGTTCGGACCCACCGGCGTGAAGCCGATCGCGGTGACGGTGCGGAAGTCCTTCTTGTCGTCCGTGTAGCGGATACCGCCGCGCACCGACAGGGCGTCGTTGATGTTGTACGTCACGGAACCGAACGCGGCCCAGGCCTTGTTGTTCTGCTCGCTGGCCTGGCGCGAGGTGCGGGCGCCGGTGGCGCTGTTGTAGCCGTCGCTGCCGCCCGTCACGTCTTCCTTGAAGTAGTAGACACCGGCCTGCCAGTTCAGCGGGCCCGTGCTCTTCGACTCGACGCGGAATTCCTGCGAGTACTGCTTCAGGTCGTCGATGAAACCGCCCGTCTCGGACTGGAACGGAATGAAGCCCGGACCTTGCGGCGTGCCGCCGTCGATGTCGCCGCGGCTGTAGTAGCTGCCGACCGACTCGTAACCGGTGATCGAGTGGAAGATGACCGGACCCAGGTCCCACGTGATGCGGGCATTGGCGCCGTTCGTCTTGAGGCTCTGGAAGTTCTGGGCGTTCGTCACGATGCTGTCGAGGTCGTAGCCGTCGGCGATATCGTTCGTGCCCTTCTTGATCAGGTTCGCGCGGAACAGACGGGCGCTGCCGTTGGTCGTGCGCTGGTGCACGTTGAACAGGGCGCTGAACGTGGTATCCGGCTTGTACAGGAATTGCACGCGCTCGGCGTGTTCGTTGTAGCCGTCCAGTTCGCCGGTCTTGTTCGTCTTGGCGACGTCGCTGTAGTTGTCGACGAAGTCGTCGCGGTGCTGGCGCAGGGTCGACACGCGCATCGCCCACTTGTCCGACAGCGGCACGTTGATCGCGCCTTCGACGTTGGCCGTGCCGTGGGTGCCGTACGACAGGTTGTAATAACCCTCGGTCTTCTTGAGATTCGGCTTCTCGGATTCGAATTTCACGACACCGGCCGGGGTGTTGCGACCGAACAGCGTGCCCTGCGGGCCGCGCAGCACTTCCACGCCGGCCAGGTCGAAGATCGGGTAGCCCTTCAGGATCGGGTTTTCCTGGACGATGTCGTCATAGATCAGCGACACCGGCTGGGATGCGAAGGTCGAGAAGTCCGTGTTGCCGTAGCCGCGGATGTAGAAACGCGGGAACGTGCGGCCGTTCGAGGACTCAACGTTCAGGCTGGGGGTCTTGCCGGCCAGCAGGCGGATGTCTGCGCCGCCGGACACGAGCACGTCCAGCTTCTCGCCCTTGATGGCGGTGACGGACACCGGCACTTCCTTGATGTTTTCGGTACGGCGTTGTGCGGTCACGGTCACCGTCTGCAGTTCGGTCGCCTGCGCAGTCTGGGCCAGGGCCGCGCCGCCGGGTACGGCTGCGAGCGCCAGCATTGCGCCATGCGCGGCGATGACGCGCTTGTGCATCTTGGACATCTTGATCATTGAGTTTTTCCTAGCTGGGAAGAGTAAAAAAACTGCCGCGTTGTCTCCGCCTGTCTCTCCTGCCTCGGCAAACTCGCACCTGATTGTTGATGTCTAAATATTGCCGGCATGTAAACCGGCAATTGTCGATTATGTGTATATCCTTATGCAAGGAATACGAATCGGCTTACACATCCATACAACAGTTTGTTGTATATGAGAACGTGGTGCGTCACATCCCTGTTCACTTTTTTCTGAAAAACCCTTGCAGGTTTTCGAAGGGATACGCTATGATTCGGGCCTCTTCGGACGTGATGACAAACGTCGGCAAGAAAAACCCTGAAACGGGCGCTTAGCTCAGTTGGTAGAGCGGATCCCTTACAAGGATTAGGTCGGGAGTTCGAGCCTCTCAGCGCCCACCAGTCAGTTTCAGAGATCTTGCGAAGTGAAGAACCGATCAGAGTAAACGGAGCGGTAGTTCAGTTGGTTAGAATACCGGCCTGTCACGCCGGGGGTCGCGGGTTCGAGCCCCGTCCGCTCCGCCAGTATCAAGAGAAAAGGTCCGATTCGTCGGACCTTTTTTCGTTTCAGACCCTGCACTCTATCGATGGTTCATCCCTATACCCGGTTCCGGATCCGCCTTGCCCGCCACGCCGTGGCGCAACTGGCGTCGCGCCTGCGCAGCTCCGCCGAGATCGCCATGCTCGTGCTGGGTCCGATGACACTCGGCCTGCTCGCCTTCGCCGCCCTGCCCGCCATGCTCGCGGCGGCCGAACCGCTGCCGTTCGCGCTGCCCCTGCTGTGCCTGCACGGCGTCGCGATGAGCCTGCCCATCGTGCTGCTGCGGCCCCGGGTCGTGCCCGCGGACGTGGCCGCCTGGTTGCGTCCGTTGCCCGTACCACCCGCCAGGTTGCTGCGCGCCGCCGCCGCCGTCGCCGCCTTGCTGACGGCACCGCTGGCACTGGCCTATGCGGCATCGCTGGCGATCTGGCTGGTGCAGGATCCCGGCTGGATGGCGCCGCTGCGCGCCGTCGGCGGCACCGTGTTCTCCTTCCTGCTGACGCTGGCCTGCGCCACCGGCCTGCTCGTGCGCGGTGCGGCCCTGCCGCAACGATCGCAGCAGGCGCCGGCGGACGCCGCCGCCGCGACCTGTCCACCCATGCCGCGCGCGGGTTGGTTCTACCTGTGGCGTCAATTGTTCTGGCTGCCCCTGTGGCGCGGCGCTGCCGCCGGCGCGCGCCAGGGCGCACTGCTGGCTGCCGCCATCGGTGCCGGTGTGTTGTGGATGCTGGGGCCGCAGGCGCTGCCGCGCGTGGCCGGCGCGATCGTGACGAGCATCCTGCTGGTACTGCTCGCGCACGAGGCCGACCAGGCACTGCGGCGCCAGCTCGCGCGCGTGCGCGGGCTCGCGGCCGGCTGGCCGGTCGACGTCGCCGCGCTGGCCTGGCATGCCCGCGCGCTGGTGCTGCTGGGCATCGCGCTCGCGCCCGCCGCCGTCACCGCGACGGGTGCGCTGGCCGGCGCCTGGCATGGTACGGCCGGCCGCTTTTATCTACTACTTGCCTGGAGCGTGCCGCCGCTGCTCGTGCTGACGCCTCCCTTCACGGCACGCGGCCGCATGGCGCTCGTCGCGCTCGCCATCATGCTGCTGTGCGCTACCGGAAGCCAACTATGGAATTGAATCCCGCCGTCGACATCAAGGATCTGGCGTTTCACTTCGCGACGCGCAGCGTCTTCTACGGCCTGAACCTGCAACTCGGCCCGGGCCTGACGTGGCTGCGCGGCCGCAACGGCCGCGGCAAGACGACCTTGCTGAAACTGCTGGGCGGCGCGCTGGCGCCGAGCCGCGGCCACATCCGCCTGGACGGCCTGGACAGCGCAACCGATGCGCTCGCCTACCGCCGCCTGAGCTTTTATTGCGGCGGCGAAGCGCCGGCCCTGGACTGGCTGACGGCGCGCGAATGGCTCGAACTGCATCTCGCGCTCTACCTGGATGCCGACCGCGCCGTGCTGGACCGCCACCTGGACGCGTTCCACGTCGCCGACATCGGCGCGCAGCCGGTCACGGGTCTGTCGCTGGGACAATATAAAAAGCTGCAGCTGGCGTTCGCGCTCGCACTGCCCGCGCGCCTGCTGCTGGTGGACGAACCGTTCAACGGCCTGGATGTCGACGCGGTCGGCGTGCTGGAAGAAGTCCTCGCGCGGCGCACGCGCGCGGGCACGAGCTGCATCGTGCTGACGAGCCACCTGGACCTGCGCATCGCGCCGACGGTCACGCTCGACCTCGACACGCAACCGGGCGTGCTCTGAACGCCGGCCGTTCAGGCCCGCCTGAGGAGGGGTGCACCGATCTCGACGCGGTTACGGCCACCGGTCTTGGCCGCATACAGGGCGTGATCGGCGCGCGCCAGCGCGGCCGTCAATTCCTCGTTCGGATCGATCATCACGAGACCGATGCTGACCGTCATGCGATAGGTCGCGGCGCAGGTGAGCGCCGGTGCTTCGGCGACGGCGATGCGCAGGCGTTCGGCCGCATACTGCGCGCCTGCCAGCGACGTACCCGGCATCGCCAGCGCGAATTCTTCTCCGCCCAGCCGGCCAATCACATCGTTCTCGCGCAAGGTGGCGCGCGCCGTGTCGGCAAACAAGCGCAAGGCCTCGTCGCCGCAGGCATGGCCGAAGCCGTCGTTGAGCTGCTTGAAATGATCGAGATCGAGCATCATCAGCGCGATCGGCTTGCGCAGGCGGACCGCCGTCTGCAGGGCGCTCTCGGCACGCTCGAAGAAGGCGCGGCGGTTCAGCATGTCCGTCAGGCCGTCGATCGTGGCCAGGCGCTGCATGCGCTGGTCGTCCTTCAGCTTGCACAGCAACAGGAAGCCGAAGCCATTGACGATCATCAGCAGATAGCTGGCCAGATAGGCGAAGCCATACACCGGATTCGTATTGAACATGCCCACGCCGCCATTAGCCACCGCCATCCAGATCCAGATCGCGATGGCGAACAAGGCATCGTTGACGCCGATGACACGCTGCAGCAGCGGCGCATCGGCCTGCGGCCGCAGCAGGATCGCGGCGGCACCGGAAGCGAACAGGGCGACGATGACGGCCACCACTTGCGTCATCTGCTCGCGCGACGCCTGCGCCAGCGCCGCGGCCGCGACGATGATCAGCGCCGCGACGGTGGCCGGTGCGAGAATCCGGCGCCAGTTGCGGAACCCGAAGAACACGCAGTACGAGGCCAGTTCCAGCGCGACACCGCCCACCCAGCCAAATGCGGCCAGCTCCTCCGCGATGGGCAGGCCGACATGCGGCGCCACCCAGCAGCAGATCTGTGCCAGACCCGACGATAGCCGTGCCCACATCCAGGTGCGCAGGCCCGGATTGGGTGCGGCACCGCGCATGTAACCCGCCATCAGCAACGCAAACGCTGTGTTGCCGACGCCAAGCGCCAGCATGAAGGTCTGGATATCGATCACTCGGTTCCTCCTGGCAGAACGTGGTGAGATGATGACATGAATGTAATAAATATTTCCCAAAGGAATTATATTACACGTTTTCCAATTAGGTGCACGCACGATTTGCACCAATGGTCGAGCGGTATGCACGGCGGCTGGAGGGTGTTGTGTCGCGTCCAATTAACTGAGCATTCGTTGCTGCGCAAGCACAAATGAATCGTTCATAATTGACAAAGCAGCCACTCGGTTGCATCGTCCTGGAGCTTTCGTGATTTTTGGTTTCCTGAAATCGTCCACGCTGTCCCCTCGCCAGCTTCGGCTGCAGAACACGCCGCTGTTCCGTTCCCTCAAACCGTTGGAAATCAAGTTTGTCGACGGCCTCATGCATGAGCGCCGCTACCTGCCGGACGAGATCGTGTTCGACGAAGGCGAGGAAGGCCAGGCGCTGTATCTCGTGATGAGCGGCCGCGTGCAAATCAGCCGCAGCCACAGCCGGGGCCGCCAGATCGTGGGCGAACTGAGCGCCGGCAGTTTCTTCGGCGACCTCGCCCTGCTGGACAATTCCCCGCGCAGCGCCCAGGTCCGCGCCCTCGACGCGTGCGAACTGGCCGTCTTCTTCCGCGACGACTTTCTCGCCCTGATGGAAACGGATGCCGTGATCGGCTACAAGATCTCGCTCGCCCTGGCGCGCCACATCGGCCAGCGCCTGCGCGGCTGGCTCGACGGCAACGCCCAGGTGGAGGCGCTGTGATCCACGGCGCCCTCCGCGACGAGCGCAGCGGTCCCTTCGTCTGGACCGGCATCATCGGCGTGACATGCCTGCTGCTGGTGCTGCTCGAGCACATGCTGTGGCTGGTGCTGCCCTTCATCCTCGGCACCGTCATGTACTACATCCTGCTGGGCCCGATGCAACGCCTGCTGCGCGCGGGTTTCACCCGCAACGTCTCGGCCACGCTCGTCTGCATCGTGTTCTACGGCGCCACCGTCCTGCTGGTGATGGCGGCGATGACCTGGACCAGCACGCCCGGCGATACGGACAGTTGGCACGAGACGGGCGCCCTGTACCTGGACGGCGGCGTCGCCTTCGTGCGCAACACGATGACGCTGCTGGAAGCCAAGTTCCCGATCCTGGCCGAGATGCATTTGACGTCCATCGTCAACAAGCGCTTCAAGGCCTACACGGACAATTTCGCGCAGCGCCACCTGACGACCATCCTGCTGGGCGCCGCGGGCTGGCTGCCGTCGCTGCTGCTGGCCCCGTTCCTCGCCTTCTTCTTCCTGCGCGACGGCCTGCGCTTCAAGAAATTCCTCGCCCGCGCCGTGCCGAACGCCTATTTCGAACGGACGTTATTCCTGCTGCACCAGGTCGACCAGACCGCGCGCCGTTACTTCGAGGGTTTGTTAAAGCTGACCGTGCTGGACACCATCGTGCTCGGCTTCGGCCTGTGGGTGATCGGCGTCTCGTCACCGCTGCTGCTGGGTTTTATTTCGGCGCTGCTGGCGTGGGTGCCGTTCGTCGGGTCGGTCGTGGGCTGCATGATGGTCGTGGTCGTTGCGGCCACGGACGCGCCGAACAATCCGCTGATCGCCTATGGCGCGATCGTCGTCTTCATCCTTGCGCGGCTGCTGGACGACTTCGTGTTCATGCCGCTGACCTTGGGGCGCAGCCTGCATATCCACCCGCTCGTGACGGTGCTGATGATTTTTATCGGCGGGGCGCTGTCGGGCGTGGCCGGGCTGATGCTGGTGCTGCCGCTGTTGGGGGTCGTGATGGTCGTTGGGGAGACCATGGGGCGGCTGATGACCAATCCAAGGCTCAGGGCGCGGCATCGGTATGCGCGCAGGTTGCGCGACAAACAGGCAAGCGCCGACCTGAGCGTCTGAAACCGGGGTCAGATCCCAGTATTTGGCAATGGCTTTTGGGCTATTTCCAAAAAACGGGCTCTGACCCCGGTGTTATTTGCGGCCGGCCTTGGGCTTCGACTTGATGGTCGACAGGATGCCCGCCTTCGCCTTCGGCGGCGGCGCCATGAACGGTGCCGGCTCGCTGCGACGCTCGCCGCCGCGTCCATTACGCCGCGTCGCGACCTCGATCACGCGGCCTTTCGGCGCCTCGCTGCGCGGCGCGACCGGCGGACGGCGCTCACCACGCTGCGGCGCAACTTCCTGTTCCGACCCGGCCGGCGGCACCAGGTGACGCTCGCCATTGCCGATCAGGTCGCCGCGGCCCATGCGCTTCAGGCCTTCGCGCAGCACCGGCCAGTTTTCCGGATCGTAGTAGCGCAGGAACGCCTTGTGCAGCTTGCGCGTCTTGCCGCTTTTCGCGGTAAGGACCTCTTCCGAATCCTCGGTGACCTTGTGCAGCGGATTTTTACCCGAGTGATACATCGTCGTCGCCATGGCCATCGGCGTCGGCGTGAACGTTTGCACCTGGTCGAGGTGGAAATTGTTCTTCTTCAGCCAGAGGGCCAGGTTCAGCATGTCCTCGTCCGTCGAGCCCGGGTGCGCGGCGATGAAGTACGGGATCAGGTATTGCTTCTTGCCCGCTTCGCGCGAGTACTTGTCGAACAGCGCCTTGAACTCGTCATAGGCACCGATGCCCGGCTTCATCATCTTCGAGAGCGTGCCCTCTTCCGTGTGCTCCGGTGCGATTTTGAGCAGGCCGCCCACATGGTGGGTGACCAGTTCCTTCACGTATTCCGGCGAACGCACGGCCAAGTCATAGCGCAGGCCCGAGCCGATCAGGATCTTCTTGATGCCCGGGATCGCGCGCGCCTTGCGGTACAGCGAGATCAGCTTGCTATGGTCCGTGCCCAGGTTGCTGCAGATGGTCGGGTACACGCACGACAGGCGGCGGCACGTTTCCTCGATCTTCTTGTCCTTGCACGCGAGGCGGTACATGTTCGCGGTCGGGCCGCCCAGGTCCGTGATGGTGCCGGCGAAATTCTTCGTCGTGTCGCGGATCAGCTCGATCTCGCGCAGGATCGACGGTTCCGACCGGCTCTGGATGATGCGGCCCTCGTGTTCCGTGATCGAGCAGAACGTGCAGCCGCCGAAACAGCCGCGCATGATGTTCACGGAATAGCGGATCATTTCCCAGGCCGGGATGTGCGCCTTGCCGTAGCTCGGGTGCGGCGCGCGCGCGTACTGCAGGTCGTAGACGCCGTCCATCTCGTCCATCGCGAGCGGCAGCGGCGGCGGGTTCAGCCAGACGTCGCGGTCGCCGTGCTGCTGCACGAGCGCGCGCGCATTGCCCGGGTTCGATTCCAGGTGGAACACGCGCGATGCGTGCGCATACATCACCGGGTCTTCGCTCACGGTCTCGAACGACGGCAGCCGGACGACGGTCTTCTGCGCTTTCTCGCGCGCGGCCGCCTGGCGCTGTTCGCGCGTCATGATGACGATCGGTTTGACTTCCGGTTCCGGCTGCGCATTGTCCAGCGCGCACTGTTTCGGATCTTCCAGCGCCATCGCGTACGGGTTCGGCTGCGCGTCGATGCGGCCCGGCACGTCTACGCGGGTGGAATTGTGCACGGTCCACTCTTCGTCCGGCAGCCAGCCGTGCGGCACGAGGAACGCCGTGCCGCGCAGGTCGCGGATGGACTTGATGTTCTCGCCCGCCTCGATGCGGCGGGTGACGTCGACGAGGGCGCGTTCTGCGTTGCCGAAGATGACGAGGTCGGCCTTCGATTCGAACAGCACCGAGCGGCGCACCTTGTCCGACCAGTAATCGTAGTGCGCGATGCGGCGCAGCGAGGCTTCGATCGAACCAGCGATGACGGGCACGCCCGGGAACGCTTCGCGCGCGCGCTGGCAGTAGACGGTCACGGCGCGGTCCGGACGTTTATTGGGCTCGGCGTTCGGGGTGTAGGCATCGTCCGAGCGGATCTTGCGGTCGGCCGTGTAGCGGTTGACCATCGAATCCATGTTGCCGGCCGTGATGCCCCAGTACAGGTTCGGCTTGCCCAGCGCGCGGAACGGTTCCACGGAGGTCCAGTCCGGCTGGCTGATGATGCCGACGCGGTACCCCTGCGCCTCCAGCAAACGGCCGACGAGGGCCATGCCGAAACTCGGATGGTCGATGTAGGCGTCGCCCGTGATCAGGATGATGTCGCACGAATCCCAGCCCAGCTTGTCCATCTCGGCACGGGACATGGGCAGGAACGGGGCCGCAGGGGCGCGACTGGAACGCTTGGCGACGTTCGCGAAAAGATTGGCAGGGGAGTTCATTGGCCGGCATTTTACCGGAAAACGCCTGTTTAAGCTGCGGACCCCTCGAAAAATGGCTTAATTTTCAATGGCTTGTCGTTAAATCCCCATGCTCGCGAGGATGTTGCCGAGCTCACGGAGGGCCGGTTCCAGGTGCGGATGGCGGATGGCGAAGCGGGCTGTCAGCTCCTGCGTGCGCGAGGCCAGGCCGTACGTATTCGCGTCCGGATCCTGGGAGCGCTTGTCGAGCACGTGCTTGATGTCGCCGTCGAGCTGGCGCAGCAGCATTTCCAGTTCGTCATCGACTTCGCCGGTTTCCTCGAGGCTGCGGTGCAGCGTCTTGAGGTGCGCTTTCAGGGTATTTTCGTTTTCAGGCAGCATGGCTTTCTCACGTCATGATGTTGTGAGAAGTCTACACCCGATAAGGGCGGCCTGGCGCGCCGCCCTTGTCGTCGGGATTACTCGCCCGTCAGGCCACGGCGCTCCAGCAGCGGCTCGATCTTCGCATCACGGCCGCGGAAGTTGCGGTACATGTCCATCGCATCCATCGTGCCGCCGCGCGACAGCAGCATCTGGCGGAAGCGGTCGCCGTTCGCGCGCGTCAGGCCGCCGTGTTCCTTGAACCATTCGACGGTGTCGGCATCCAGCTTCTCGGCCCACAGGTAGCCGTAGTAGCCGGCCGAATAGCCGCCCGAGAACACGTGCGAGAAGTACGTCGTGCGGTAGCGCGGCGGGACGAGCGGGAAGTCGACGCCGGCGTCGTGCAGCGCCGTCGCCTCGAAGCCCAGCACGTCGGTCGGGATCTGCCCGGCGCCCAGTTGATGCCATTTCTGGTCGAGGATAGCCGCGGCCAGGTACTCGGTCGTGCGATAACCCTCGTTGAACTTGGACGAGGCCTGGACTTTATCCAGCAACTCCTTCGGCATGGCCGCGCCCGTCTGGTAGTGCTTGGCATAGTTAGCCAGCACTTCCGGCCACGCCATCCACATCTCGTTGACCTGCGACGGGAACTCGACGTAGTCGCGCGGCACGCGGGTGCCGGAGAAGCGCGGATACTTCACGTTCGAGAACATGCCGTGCAGCGCGTGGCCGAATTCGTGGAACATCGTGCGCACTTCGTCGTACGTCAGCAGGGTCGGCTCGCCCGCGGCCGGCTTCGGGATGTTCAGGTGGTTCGCGACGACCGGATGCGTGCCCAGCAGCTTGTTCTGGCCGACATACGCATTCATCCACGCGCCGCCGCGCTTGTTCGAGCGGGCATACGGGTCGTGCAGGAAGATCGCCAGTTGCTTGCCGTCGGCATCGAACACGTCGAACACGCGCACGTCCTGGTTGTACACCGGCAGGTCGTGGCGTTCCTTGAACGTGATGCCGTATTCCTTGGTGGCGGCGAAGAACACGCCGTTCACGAGCACGTTGTTGAACTCAAAATAGGGACGCAGCTGGTTTTCGTCGAACGCGTAGCGTGCCTGGCGTACCTTGTCCGTGTAGTAATTCCAGTCGTAGGCGGTCGCCTGGAACTTGCCACCGTCGGCATCGATGACCTTCTGGATCTCGGCCGCTTCCTTCTTCGCATTGCGCACGGCCGGCTTGGCGAACTCGGCCAGCAGGTTGTTGACGGCGCCCGTCGTCTTGGCGGTCTGGTCTTCCAGCATGTACGCGGCGTGGTTCGGATAGCCCAGCAGCTTCGCGCGCTCGGCGCGTGCCTTGGCCAGGTCCAGCACGACCTGGCGGTTGTCGTAATCGCCGCCGTGGCTGCCGCGGGCCAGCGACAGGGCCAGCAGTTTTTCGCGCGTCGCGCGGTTGGTCAGCACGGACAACGGCGCCTGCTGGGTCGTGTTCACGACCGGCACCTTGAACTTGCCGTCGAGACCATCCTTCTTCGCCAGCGCGGCGGCGGCGTCGATGGCCTTGTCGGACATGCCGGCGAGTTCTTCGCGCTTGTCGACGACGAGCGCCGACGCATTCGCTTCCTTCAGCACGTTCTGGCTGAACTGGGTCTGCAGGGCGGCGATCTTGCCGTTATAGGCTTTCAGTGTTTCCTTGTCGGCGGCGGACAGTTTCGCGCCAGCACGTACGAAGTCGGTGTGATAACGCTCGAGCAGGTAGGCCGATTCCGGATCGAGGTGCAGCTTGGCGCGCTTGTCGTACAGCGTCTGGATGCGCTTGAACAGCTTGTCGTTCAGGCGGATCTTGTCGCTGTGGGCGGCCAGTTTCGGCGCGAGATCCTTGTCGAGCGCGTCGAGCGTGGGATTGGTATTGGCG
>Ga0308166_1002763_pt1 | contig 15671 bp, 10 predicted proteins | sample PhyCR2_2_FD_202137 | JGI IMG/M metagenome (GOLD analysis project Ga0308166, IMG submission 202137) | Phyllosphere microbial communities from UC Gill Tract Community Farm, Albany, California, United States - DLSLCC.R2 | ecosystem: Host-associated > Plants > Phyllosphere > Unclassified | place... | reverse complement strand
ATCGAGATTTACCGCGCCCTGATCGCCACACCCTCCATCAGCGCGACGGAAGAAGCCCTGGATCAGAGCAATGAGTCTTTAATCAATCTGCTGGCGGGTTGGTTTAGCGATCTTGGGTTTAACGTTGAGGTTCAGCCCGTCCCCGGAACACGTCACAAATTTAACCTGCTCGCCAGTACCGGACATGGCGCGGGCGGCCTGCTGCTGGCTGGCCACACTGACACCGTGCCGTTTGATGATGGCCGCTGGACGCGCGATCCGTTCACGCTGACCGAGCATGACAACAAGCTTTATGGTCTGGGCACCGCCGACATGAAAGGCTTCTTCGCCTTTATCCTCGACGCGCTGCGTGACGTGGACGTGACGAAGCTGAAAAAACCGCTCTACATTCTGGCGACCGCCGATGAAGAGACCAGCATGGCGGGCGCACGTTATTTCTCTGAAAACACATCGATTCGTCCTGACTGCGCGATCATCGGCGAACCGACCTCTCTGCAACCGATTCGGGCGCACAAAGGCCATATTTCGACCGCGGTGCGCGTACTGGGCCAGTCCGGCCACTCCAGCGATCCGGCGCGCGGCGTGAACGCCATTGAGCTGATGCATGACGCGATTGGCCGCATCATGACCCTGCGCGACGATCTGAAAGAGCGCTATCACTACGAGGCGTTCACCGTGCCTTACCCAACGCTTAACCTCGGCAGCCTGCACGGCGGTGATGCGTCCAACCGTATCTGCGCCTGCTGCGAACTGCATATGGATATCCGTCCTCTGCCGGGTATGACGCTGAGCGATCTGGATGGCTTACTGAACGAAGCGCTGGCACCGGTCAGCGAGCGCTGGCCGGGCCGTCTGACGGTCTCCGAACTGCATCCGCCGATTCCAGGCTACGAATGCCCGCCTGACCACCAGCTGGTTCAGGTGGTGGAAAAACTGCTTGGCGAGAAAACCGACGTGGTGAACTACTGCACCGAAGCGCCGTTTATTCAGACGCTGTGCCCGACGCTGGTTCTGGGCCCTGGCTCCATCAACCAGGCACACCAGCCGGACGAATATCTCGAAACCCGCTTCATCAAGCCCACCCGCGAACTCATTACCCAGGTTGTGCATCACTTCTGCTGGCATTAAAACCGCACCGAAAAGTCCCCTCTCCCTGTGGGAGAGGGTTAGGGTGAGGGCAACAAATCGCATGATCACCGTCACATTTCCATAAGCATCTCTTATCTGACGCAATGCGAATTAAATTTCGTAAATTGTCCGCATTTATTCGTCTGCTGAACCGTTTTCGCAGCAATTGACGACGGGGGTTTTACGTGGCTTTATAAAGGGAGATGACAAAATAATGTCCAGAAGATTTTCGCCTGGGCATAAACAAAAATGATGGGGTGACTGGGTTTTTATGAACGAACAATATTCCGCGTTGCGTAGTAATGTCAGTATGCTCGGCAAAGTGCTTGGAGATACCATCAAAGACGCACTGGGGGAGAACATCCTCGACCGCGTTGAAACCATCCGCAAGCTGTCCAAATCTTCCCGCGCCGGTAATGAGGCCAATCGTCAGGAGCTGCTTACCACCTTGCAGAACCTCTCCAACGATGAGCTGCTGCCCGTTGCCCGCGCCTTCAGCCAGTTCCTGAACCTGGCAAACACCGCTGAGCAATACCACAGCATTTCGCCAAAAGGCGAAGCGGCCAGCAACCCGGAAGTCATTGCCCGCACCCTTCGTAAACTCAAAGACCAGCCCGACCTCAACGAAGCGACCATCAAAAAAGCGGTGGAATCCCTTTCGCTGGAGCTGGTGCTGACCGCACACCCAACCGAAATCACCCGTCGTACGCTGATCCACAAAATGGTGGAAGTGAACAACTGTCTGAAGCAGTTGGATAACAAAGACATCGCCGACTACGAACGTAACCAGCTTATGCGCCGCCTGCGCCAGCTGATTGCCCAGTCCTGGCACACCGATGAAATTCGTAAGCATCGCCCAAGCCCGGTCGACGAAGCCAAGTGGGGCTTTGCGGTGGTGGAAAACAGCCTGTGGGAAGGGGTACCCAACTACCTGCGCGAGCTGAACGAACAGCTGGAAGAAAATCTGGGCTATCGCCTGCCGGTCGACTTTGTGCCGGTTCGCTTCACCTCCTGGATGGGCGGCGACCGCGACGGCAACCCGAACGTGACGGCGGAAATCACCCGTCACGTCCTGCTGCTGAGCCGCTGGAAAGCAACCGACCTGTTCCTGAAAGATATTCAGTTGCTGATCTCCGAGCTGTCGATGGTGGAAGCGACGCCGGAACTGCGCGCGCTGGCCGGTGAAGAAGGCGCCAGCGAGCCGTACCGCTTCCTGATGAAAAAGCTGCGCGGTCAGCTGATGGCCACTCAGGCCTGGCTGGAAGCGCGCCTGAAAGGCCAGCGCCTGCCGAAGCCGGAAGGTCTGCTGAGCCAGAACGAACAGCTCTGGGAGCCTCTATACGCCTGCTATAAATCGCTCCAGGCTTGTGGGATGGGCATCATTGCCAACGGCGAACTGCTCGACACCCTGCGCCGCGTGAAGTGTTTCGGCGTGCCGCTGGTGCGTATCGACGTTCGTCAGGAAAGTACCCGTCATACCGAAGCGCTGGGCGAGCTGACCCGCTACCTCGGCATTGGCGACTACGAAAGCTGGTCAGAAGCCGACAAACAGGCGTTCCTGATCCGCGAGCTGAACTCCAAGCGCCCGCTGCTGCCGCGCAACTGGGAGCCAAGCAATGACACCCGCGAAGTGCTCAACACCTGTAAAGCGATTGTAGATGCGCCGAAAGGATCTGTGGCCGCCTACGTGATCTCCATGGCGAAGACCCCGTCCGACGTGCTGGGCGTTCACCTTCTGCTGAAAGAAGCGGGCATTGACTATGCTCTGCCGGTAGCACCGCTATTTGAGACTCTCGACGACCTGAACAACGCTAACGACGTGATGACCCAGCTGCTGAACATCGACTGGTATCGCGGCTTTATTCAGGGCAAACAGATGGTGATGATCGGCTATTCCGACTCCGCGAAAGATGCGGGGGTGATGGCAGCCTCCTGGGCGCAGTATCAGGCACAGGATGCACTGATCAAAACCTGTGAGAAAGCCGGTATCGAGCTGACCCTGTTCCACGGACGCGGTGGCTCAATTGGTCGTGGCGGTGCGCCTGCACACGCGGCGCTGCTCTCTCAACCACCAGGAAGCCTGAAAGGCGGCCTGCGCGTGACCGAGCAGGGCGAGATGATCCGCTTCAAGTACGGCCTGCCGGAAGTGACCATCAGCAGCCTGTCGCTTTATACCAGCGCGATCCTCGAAGCCAACCTGCTGCCGCCGCCGGAGCCAAAAGAATCCTGGTGCCGGATTATGGACGAACTGTCTGACATCTCCTGCGATCTGTACCGCGGCTACGTGCGTGAAAACAAAGATTTTGTCCCTTACTTCCGCTCGGCCACGCCTGAACAGGAGCTGGGTAAACTGCCGCTGGGCTCGCGTCCTGCAAAGCGTCGCCCGACCGGTGGCGTTGAATCCCTGCGCGCCATTCCATGGATCTTCGCCTGGACGCAAAACCGCTTAATGCTGCCAGCCTGGCTGGGTGCCGGTGCGGCGCTGCAAAAAGTGGTGGAAGACGGTAAGCAGAGCGAACTGGAAACCATGTGCCGCGACTGGCCATTCTTCTCTACCCGTCTGGGAATGCTGGAGATGGTCTTCTCGAAGGCCGACCTGTGGCTGGCGGAATACTACGATCAGCGCCTGGTGAAGCCGGAGCTGTGGGCGCTGGGCAAAGAGCTGCGCGAACTGCTGGAAGGCGACATCAAAGTGGTGCTGGATATCGCCAATGACTCCCACCTGATGGAAGACCTGCCGTGGATCGCCGAGTCTATCCAGCTGCGTAACATCTACACCGACCCGCTGAACGTTTTACAGGCAGAGCTGCTGCACCGTTCGCGTCTGGCGGAAGAGGAAGGTAAAGAGCCGGATCCACGCGTTGAACAGGCGCTGATGGTGACGATTGCGGGCGTTGCGGCGGGCATGCGTAACACTGGGTAATGCTTTATGCCGGGCAGGCGTTTTTAGCGCCGCCCGGCACGTTTCGGTAGTCTTCTCATGTATTCCGATATCACCCGAATTTTGACTGACCTGGTGAACCGAACGTTACCGCTGGGCCAGATTCATTTCTCAGCGCTGGCTGAACAGCATCCCCGAACATCTCCCTGCCTCGTCATTACCCTTGCTTCCCCCTGTGAGGCGATATTTTCATCCTTTGGACACATCACGCTTCCACCGCCTAACGCCCTGAGCATACATTTCGGTAAGCAGCAGCTGACTCTCGATTTACAGCGTGACAACGCGCTTTTGCAGCAGCTGCAGGTTCCCCGGCGTGGCCCGAGAACGGGTGCTTTTCTTCTGCAAGCGCTCACCGAATTACAGATGCAGCCAGACGAGCAAGACACAGCCATGCTGGTGGTATTAAGCTTGCTCAGCCACTGCCGGGATCTGCTTGGGAGTGACATCCACACCGCTAACCGCAGCCGGGCGCTATTCGAAGCCGTTCGTAGCTATATCGAAGAAAATTACGCCTCTTCGTTAACGCGCGAATCCGTGGCACAGGCGTTCTACATCTCGCCGAACTATCTTTCCCATCTCTTTCAGAAGATCGGCCACGTGGGGTTCAACGAGTATCTGACACAAACGCGGCTGGAACATGCACGCCAGTTGCTGAAAGGCTACGATCTCAAAATTAAAGATATTGCCGCACGCTGCGGATTTCCTGACAGCAACTACTTTTGTCGCCTCTTTCGCAAGCACACCGAGCGTTCCCCTTCCGAATATCGTCGCCAGTATCACAGCCAGCTTATCGCCAAAAAATAGCATTGTGATCGCTATCGCACTTCGCTAAGGACATTACATTTGTCCAGTATTTGGCAAAATTGACCTGTATCCGCCGCACTCAGCCGGGCCTTACCCTTTATTCAACCTTTCTGACTTAAGGAAAAATAATGGAACTGTATCTGGATACCGCGAACGTGGCGGAAGTTGAACGCCTGGCGCGCATTTTTCCCATTGCGGGCGTTACCACCAACCCGAGCATCATTGCCGCCAGCCGTGAATCCATCTGGGACGTGCTGCCGCGCCTGCAAAAAGCCATTGGGCCGGAAGGCATGCTGTTTGCTCAAACCATGAGCCGCGATGCCGAAGAAATGGTGGCGGAAGCAAAACGGCTGAACAATGCCCTGCCGGACATCGTGGTAAAAATTCCCGTCACTGCACAGGGGCTCATCGCGATTAAGGCGCTGAAGAAAGAGGGAATTACCACGCTGGGCACCGCCGTTTACAGCGCCGCTCAGGGTTTACTGGCCGCGCTGGCAGGCGCGAAATACGTTGCGCCGTACGTCAACCGCGTCGACGCACAGGGCGGCGACGGTATTGGCATGGTACAGGAGCTGCAGTCCCTGCTGGAACTGCATGCGCCGGAAAGCATGGTGCTGGCTGCCAGCTTTAAAACGCCGCGCCAGGCGCTGGATTGCCTGTTGGCAGGATGTGAGGCAATCACGCTTCCCTTAGACGTAGCGCAACAAATGCTCGACACACCAGCGGTAGAGTCAGCCATAGAGAAGTTCGAGCAGGACTGGAAAAACGCGTTTGGTAACCTCAACCTCTAAGGGAGAACTGTTATGGACCGTATTATTCAATCGCCGGGGAAATACATCCAGGGTGCAGATGTTCTTACTCGCCTCGGCGACTACCTGAAGCCGCTGGCGAATCGCTGGCTGGTGGTGGGCGATAAATTTGTGCTGGGTTTTGCTGAAGAAACCCTGCGTCAGAGTTTTAAAAAAGCCGGACTCCATGCCGAAATTGCACCCTTTGGTGGCGAATGTTCGCAAAATGAAATCGATCGCCTGAAAAAGCTGGCCGACAGCGCCGACTGCCTGGCGGTGCTGGGTATCGGCGGCGGAAAAACGCTGGATACCGCCAAAGCGCTGGCGCACTTTATGGACTGCCGGTGGCCATTGCCCCGACCATTGCCTCCACCGATGCGCCGTGCAGCGCCCTCTCCGTGATTTATACCGACAGCGGTGAGTTCGATCGCTACCTGATGCTGCCGCACAACCCGAACATGGTGATTGTCGATACCAAAGTGGTGGCAGGCGCACCTGCGCGCCTGCTGGCCGCCGGGATTGGCGATGCACTGGCAACCTGGTTTGAAGCGCGCGCCTGTTCGCGCAGCGGCGCCACGACCATGGCGGGTGGCAAGTGCACGCAGGCAGCGTTAGCGCTGGCAGAGCTGTGCTACAACACGCTGGTTGAAGAGGGCGAGAAAGCGATGCTGGCGGCAGAGCAGCATGTCGTCACACCGGCGCTGGAACGCATTATCGAAGCCAACACCTATCTCAGCGGGGTGGGCTTTGAAAGCGGCGGGCTGGCGGCGGCGCATGCCATTCACAACGGCATGACGGCGGTGCCGGATGCGCATCATTTTTACCATGGTGAAAAGGTCGCGTTCGGCACACTGACACAGCTGGTACTGGAGAACGCGCCGGTTGAAGAAATTGAGACCGTCGCCGCGCTTTGCCACAGCGTTGGGCTGCCGATCACCCTGGCGCAGCTGAACATCAAAGAGGATATTCCGGCCAAAATGCGGCTGATCGCGGAAGCGTCCTGCGCCGAAGGTGAAACCATTCACAACATGCCTGGCGGCGTCACGCCGGATCAGGTCTATGCGGCGCTGCTGGTGGCCGACCAGTATGGACAGCGATTCTTGCAGGAGTGGGAGTAACGAAAAAAGCCGGGTGGCGCTGCGCTTACCCGGCCTACATGGCACTTTAATTTGTAGGCCGGGTAAGGCGTAGCCGCCACCCGGCACATGGGTTACTTCACGTCAAACCGGTCCAAATCCATCACTCGCGCCCACGCGGCAACAAAATCACGGACGAACTTCTCGTGTGCATCACTGCTGGCGTAAACTTCGGCCAGCGCACGCAGGACGGCGTTTGAACCGAAGACCAGATCGGCGCGGGTGGCGGTATATTTCACTTCCCCGCTGGCGCGATCGCTACCGGCAAACAGCTCGTTTGAGTCATCGGTCGCTTTCCACTGGGTGTTCATATCCAGCAGATTAACGAAGAAGTCGTTGCTCAGCACGCCCTCGCGGTTGGTAAACACGCCATTCTTGCTGCCATCGAAGTTTGCACCCAGTACGCGCAGACCGCCGATTAGCACCGTCAGTTCCGGCGCGGTCAGGGTCAGCTGCTGGGCTTTGTCGATCAGCAGCGACTCGGTGGTGGACACATCCACCTGCGCACGGTAGTTGCGGAAACCGTCGGCAACCGGTTCGAGCAGGTTAAACATCTCGATGTCCGTCTGGTCCTGACGCGCATCTACGCGGCCTGGGGTAAACGGTACGTTGACGTAAACGCCTGCCGCTTTCGCCGCCTGCTCAACGCCCACAACACCTGCCAGCACGATGATATCGGCCAGGGAGGCTTTATTAGTGGTGCGCTGAATAGCTTCCAGAGCCGGTAACGCCCGTACCGCCGCGGCGTTCACATCCCAGTCGCGCTGAGGCGCCAGCGCCAGACGCGCGCCGTTAGCGCCGCCACGCTTGTCGCCGCCGCGGAAGGTCGATGCCGACGCCCAGGCCACGGAAACCAGCTCGCTCACGGAGAGACCAGAGGCCGCGATTTCCGCTTTCAGGCTTTCAATATCTTCCTGCGTCGGATGGAACACCGGCTGAGGCAGCGGATCCTGCCAAATCAAATCTTCTTTCGGCACTTCCGGGCCAATGTACCGCGCTTTTGGCCCCATATCGCGATGGGTCAGCTTGAACCACGCGCGCGCAAAGGCTTCGTTGAAGGCCTGCGGATCGTTCAGGAAGCGACGGGAAATTTTCTCGAATTCCGGATCAAAACGCAGCGTCAGGTCGGTGACCAGCATGGTTGGCTTGCGTTTTTTCGACGGGTCAAACGGGTCAGGCATAATTTCCGGCGCATCCACGGCTTCAAACTGAATGGCGCCCGCCGGGCTACGCGTCTGCACCCATTCGTATTTGAACAGGTTCTCGAAGAAGTAGTTGCTCCACTGGGTCGGGGTTTGAGACCAGATAACTTCCAGCCCGGAGGTGATGGCGTCAGCGCCAATACCGGTGCCGTGCGTGCTGGCCCAGCCCAGACCCTGCGCTTCAATCGGCGACGCTTCCGGGTCAGTGCCCACATGCGTGGCTTCGCCTGCGCCGTGCGTTTTACCGAGCGTATGGCCGCCTGCAATCAGCGCGACGGTCTCTTCGTCGTTCATGCCCATGTTGCCAAAGGTAGCGCGGATCGCTGCCGCCGCAGACAGCGGTTCACCGCTGGCGTTTGGCCCTTCCGGGTTAACGTAAATCAGGCCCATTTCAGTGGCCGCAAGCGGGCGCTTCGCCAGCGCTTCCGGGTCACGGTGGGTCAGCCAGGCTTTTTCATCGCCCCAGTTCACGTCCAGATCCGGTTCCCAGACGTCTTCACGCCCGGCACCGAAACCAAAAGTGCGGAAGCCGGAGTTCTCCAGCGCCACGTTACCCGCGAGGATAAACAGGTCGGCCCAGGAGATTTTTTGTCCGTATTTTTGCTTAACTGGCCACAGCAGACGGCGAGCCTTATCCAGGCTGACGTTATCAGGCCAGGAGTTCAGCGGCGCAAAACGTTGCTGGCCGCGCCCCGCGCCGCCGCGACCGTCAACGGAGCGATAGGTACCCGCACCGTGCCAGGCCATACGAATAAACAGGCCCGCATAGCTTCCCCAGTCGGCAGGCCACCACGGTTGTGAGTCAGTTAAAAGGGCTTTGAGATCGCCCTTAAGGGCGGAATAGTCGAGCTTGCTGAATTCTTTGCGGTAGTCGAAGTCTTCACCCAGCGGGTTCGAACGGTTGGAATGTTGGTTTAGAAGATCGATGCGGAGTTGTTTAGGCCACCAATCTTTGCTGCCGGTACCTGCACCCGCGCTGTGATCGACGCCGCCCTGGTGGAACGGACATTTGCCGGCGGATGCCGCGTTATTGGTCTCGTCTGACATGCTCATCGCTATGCTCCCTTTACAGTGTTACCGTTACGATATACACCACTAGCGATAAGAGATAGTTGAATTAATCCACAGATTCGATAGCTAATACCTTTTAACTCTCTGTTCGATTAAAAAGCCCTCGTTTTATGAGGGCTTTTTACTTTACAGCGCCGGGCGAACACCGAGCGTATGGCAAATGGCATAGCTCATTTCCGCGCGATTCAGGGTATAGAAATGGAAATCTTTCACCCCTTCGCGGCTTAAAATCTTCACCATGTCCATCGCGATATTGGCCCCCACCAGCTTGCGGGTTTCCGGGTCGTCGTCCAGCCCTTCATACATTTTGGACATCCACAGCGGAATGCGCACGTTGGTCATATCCGCGAATTTCTTCGCCTGTTTGAAGTTCGAGACCGGCAGAATACCAGGGATGATTTCGACATCAATACCTGCCGAGACGCAGCGGTCACGAAAGCGCAGGTAGCTTTCAACGTCAAAGAAGAACTGAGTAATCGCACGGTTAGCACCAGCCTCCACTTTACGCTTCAGGTTGAGCAGATCCGCCTGGGCACTTTTGGCTTCCGGGTGAACTTCAGGGTAGGCGGCCACGGAGATATCAAAGTCGGCAACGTCTTTCAGCAGGCCGACCAGATCGGCGGCAAACATCTCTGGCTTACCGCTGCCTGGCGGGAGGTCGCCGCGCAGGGCCACAATGTGGCGAATGCCGTTATTCCAGTAGTCCTGGGCAATGGCGCGCAGTTCATCACGGGTGGCGTCGATACAGGTCAGGTGCGGCGCCGCTTCCAGACCGGTTCGGTCTTTAATGCCCTTAATGATGCTGTGCGTGCGGTCACGCTCACCGGAGTTGGCGCCGTAGGTCACGGAGACGAACTTCGGCTTGAGGCTGCTCAGGCGATCGATAGAGCTCCACAGAGTTTGCTCCATTTCACTGGTGCGCGGCGGGAAAAATTCAAAAGAGACGTTAATCTGGCCGTTTACTTCGGCCAGGCTCTGGTTCAGTGCTTCCCGCTGGTTGGCGTGAAAAAAGCTCATACCCTACCCCTATCAATCGCGTGTCATTGTCTGTTGTGTTGTGAACTTCTATACGTTTAGACGTCCAGATGTAAAAATGACGGAAAAGCGGGATGACGTCAACAGAAATAATCAACATTAACGGTGAGGTTTGTTCAGGGAAGATGAAGGGCATTCATGATGGGGGTGAGTGCGGTCTGATACCCTCACCCCGACCCTCTCCCACAGGGAGAGGGAAATGCAGACGTTACAGCAGCTTAGCCAGACGATTAATGTCGGACTGAATGGCTCCGGCGGTGACATCGCGCCCCGCGCCCGGGCCACGGATCACCAGCGGGTTATCGCGGTACCAGCGGCTTTCGATGGCGAAGACGTTGTCGCATGGCAGGAGCGCCGCCAGCGGATGTTCAGGACGCACCGCCTCCACGCCCACGCGCGCTTTACCGTTCGCCTCGAAGCGCGCCACGTAACGCAGCACCAGCCCCATCTCGTTAGCTGCTTCCAGACGTTGCACCATCTGCTCGTTCAGCTCGTCGCCGTTCTCGAAGAAGTGATCGACGGACCCTTCCTCGCAGCCCGCAGGCACCAGCGACTCAACGCGTACCTGACCCGGCTCAATGTCGTAGCCGGCTTCACGCGCCAGGATCACCAGCTTGCGCATCACGTCTTTACCGGCAAGGTCAACGCGCGGATCCGGCTCGGTTAAACCCTGCTGCCACGCCTGATCCACCAGGTCGGTGAACGGCACGGTGCCGTCAAATTGCAGGAACAGCCAGGAGAGCGTGCCGGAGAAGATCCCGCTCAGCGCCAGAATGCTGTCGCCGCTTTCAATCAGATCGCGCACGGTATGGTTAACCGGCAGACCTGCGCCAACGGTGGCGTTATACAGCCAGTGACGACCCGTTTTTTCGAACGCGTCGTGGATCTGGCGATATTTATCAGTGCTGCTCGCGCCCGCCAGCTTGTTGGCGCTGATGACGTGGAACCCGTGGCTGGCGAAATCCAGATACTGATCGGCCAGCTGCTCGCTGGCGGTCACATCCAGCACTACCAGATCGTCATACGGGTGCGCACGCATCCACAGGAACAGCGACTCTTCATCTTGCTCGACGGCTTCATCATTAAAGAAGGCCAGCGCGCGGCTGGCATCCAGCCCTTCGTAGTTCAGCAGGCTGCGGCGGCTGTCCACCACGCCTGCGAGAATGAATTCGAACCCGGTACGCGCCGAGAGCGTGACCTGTTCGCGGGCGAACAGCTCCAGCCAGCGGGAACCGATGTTGCCTTTACCAAACAGCACCAGGCCGATGCGTTTTTCCGCACGGAACAGGGAGGTATGCAGGCCCTGAATCAGGCTTTCGGTTGGCCCTTTACGCAGAACGGCAACCAGGCTGATGCCCTCTTCTGATTGCCAGGTGAACTCCACCGGCTGGCCTTTCAGCTGCTGCCAGAAGCGGTGGCAGTGCAGCGGGTTACGGGTGACGCCCGCGCCTACCATCGCCACCAGCGCCAGCCCCTGACGCAGGCGAAGCTCGCCCGGCAGGCCCGCTTCATCCAGAATTTTCAGGGCGCTGTCCACCACTTCGGCGGTATAGCAGAACTGCAACAGCTGGCGATCGTTATGCACGCCAACGGCCAGCGGACGCACCTGAGCACGTTTCAGGATGGTGTCGATATCTTTGTGCGCCAGTTTGAAATCCTGGCCCGCAGGCACCTGGAACTCAATCAGGCAGATGTCATCGTGGCTGGTGACAATGCGCGCGCCCGTACCGGATGCCAGCACGCGCTCGATGCGGGTGGAACCCTGATCCGGCGTGTAGCTACAGCGTAGTTGCAGGTCGATGTCGCTGCCGGAAACCGGCTGTAGCGTGCGCGCGTGCAGCACCGGGGCCGCCAGACGCGCCAGCTCGCTCGCTTCGTCGAGACGCAGCAGCGGCAGCAGGCAGGCATCTTTCACTTTGCGCGGGTCCGCGCTGTACACACCGGCCACGTCGCTCCAGATGGTGACGCGGGACACGCCCGCCAGGGCACCAATCTGTGTTGCCGAGTAGTCAGAGCCGTTACGGCCCAGCAGAACGGTTTCGCCGGCATTGCTGCGGCTGATAAAGCCGGTGACGACAATACGTTTACCGGGATGTTGCACCAGCAGCTGATGCAGCAGCGGGTAGGACAACCCTTCGTCCACCTGCGGCTGCGCGGCACGTTCGGCACGCAGGAAATCACGCGCGTCGAGCCAGGCGGCTTCCACACCCAGGTGTTGCAGCACGGCGGCCATCAGGCGCGCAGACCACACTTCACCGTGGCCAACCACTTCGGCATACACCGCATCGGTAATGCCGCTGTCCAGCAGAGCGGCCAGACGCTCAAGGTCGTGCGTAAAAGCGCTAATCAGCCCGTCCGCCACGTCCGCAGGCAGCAAACCGGCAATCAGTTCGCTCTGGTAACGACGTAAGGACTGTTGCACCTGATGCGCAGAGAGGCGATCGGTCTGGCTCAGTTTCAGCCAGCTAATCAACTGGTTGGTGGTGCTGCCTGCCGCAGAGACAACCATCATGTCCCCCGGCTGTGAATACTCGGTCATGATCCCTGCGACACGCAGGTAACATTTCACATCAGCAAGACTACTACCACCAAACTTGTGCAGCTGACGACCCTTCGCCCCTGCCTGCGCTATCACACTCATGATTACCCCTTGGCTGCGACCCGGAAGCCATTTTCCAGATCGGCAATTAAATCTTCAGAATCTTCAATACCGGTCGAGATACGTAGCAGCGTCTCGGAAATCCCGGCGGCGGCACGTGCTTCGGGTGCCATACCTGCGTGCGTCATGGTTGCGGCGTGGGAGATCAAGCTTTCTACTCCCCCTAAGGATTCCGCCAGCGTAAACAATGACAACCCGCTCAGGAAGCGACGCAGCGTTTGCTCGTCACCGTCCAGTTCAAAACTTAACATCGCGCCAAATCCTTTCTGTTGGCGCGCGGCAATCTCGTGCCCCTGGTTTTCCGGCAGCGACGGGTGGTAAAGCTTTTTCACCAGCGGCTGGTTTTTCAGGAAATCCACGATCGCCTGGGCATTACGCTGCGCCACGTCCATACGCGGTGATAGCGTGCGAATACCGCGCAGCAGCAAATAGCTGTCGAACGCGCCCGCGGTGACGCCAATGTTATTGGCCCACCATGCCAGTTCGGTGACAACGTCGGGATCTTTGGCAATCACCACGCCCGCCACCACGTCAGAATGGCCGTTCAGATATTTCGTGCATGAATGCAACACCAGATCGGCACCCAGTGCCAGTGGGTTCTGAAGGGCCGGACTGAGGAACGTATTATCCACTACACTTATCGCTCCTGCATCCCTTGCGAGCTGACAAATTTTCGCAATATCGACTACGCGCAACAATGGATTGCTTGGACTTTCCACCAGAACCAGCTTCGGCTGCTCGGCAAGCGCCTGTTTCAGCGCCTGTTCGTCGTTTTGATCGACAAACAGCACACGGTAGCAGCCACGTTTCGCCAGGCTATCAAACAGACGATAGCTGCCGCCGTAACAGTCGTGTGGCGCCACCAGCAGATCGCCAGGTTTCAGGAACACTGTGGTTACCAGGTGAATGGCAGACATGCCGGTATTGGTTAATACCGCCCCTGCGCCGCCTTCCAGTTCCGCCAGCGCGCGCTGGGTGACGTCGCGCGTAGGATTGCCGCGACGCGAGTAGTCATGCGCGCGAGGTTCATTAAATCCGGTGAAATTATAGGTACTGGAGAGATGAATTGGCGGGACAACGCAGCCGTACTGCTCGTCATCATTCAATCCGCTACGCACTGCGATGGTGGCCTGTTTACGCGTCATGGTGAGGCTTCCTGGCGAATGAGGTGAAAAGTCAGGCACCAGAGTAAACATTGAAAGTATGGACGTCAATACATCTGGACATCTAAACTTCTTTGCGTATAGATTGAGCAATGCGCAAATAGCCGTTAAAATTATATGCTTTAGGACACGCTACAGCGGCAATATCCGTGCCTCGGTATCGTCTCTACGGTAAACTACGCAAGATTACGGTTCAAAACTGATGGTTACGGGTTTTGCACCTTTAGATTAATGACTGAGAGGATTAAAGGTATCTCATGGCTGAATGGAGCGGCGAATATATCAGCCCATACGCTGAGCACGGTAAGAAGAGTGAGCAAGTCAAGAAAATCACGGTGTCCATTCCTCTGAAGGTGTTGAAGATCCTCACCGATGAACGTACGCGTCGTCAGGTGAACAACCTGCGTCACGCCACTAACAGCGAACTGCTGTGCGAAGCGTTCCTGCATGCGTTTACCGGCCAACCGTTGCCGAACGATGACGATCTGCGTAAAGAACGCAGTGACGAAATCCCGGAAGAGGCGAAGGTGATCATGCGTGAACTGGGTATCGACCCGGAGACCTGGGAATACTAACAGCGATGCGGTCCCGCTGAGGGTGCTCAGCGGGATGGTTTCTCAGAAGTTGTAACCTAAGCCGACACGCAGACGCGTTTGTCGGTCGTCAGTGGTAGCAGTGTTATAGCCGGAAGAGACATTACCCACCTCCACGAATGGCACCCACGAATCGATTTTATACGCCACGCGGAAGTTATATTCGTAATCCTCTTTTTTGTTGTTATACAGATCTTCGTTGTCGGCGAATTTATAAATTCCGTTCAGCTCAAACATCCAGTTATCAATATTATATCCCAGCCACATTTCCGGGCGATATACCAGTCTGTCATCTTTACCGCCTGCATTACGGCGGGTATATTCGGTACGATAACGGAACGCCGTCCACCAGCTGTCATTAATATTATACTGTACGCGTAAATAGGGTTTATAAATAGCCATGTCGTCACCCATTTCAACCGCGACACCCGGCTGCCAGATAAATCCCTGCCAGGTAAACTGGTAGCTGGCAGTATATTCGTTGCTGTTACTCTCCATATTATTGAGCGCATCATTAGATTGCTTTTCATCTGAGCGTGAGACGGCCTCTACGGCCACACCAAAGCCCGTCCCGAAACGGTGTGACATGTATACACGGTCATAGTTACGTCCATCGTCGTAATACTCGTGTCGGTAATCAACATATCCCGCCTGCGCCGCGCACGATAGTAATGGAAGCACGAATAAAAGTTGCTTCAGTTTCATCCTTTTCCCTCAAAGTAAATACACCCTGAAAGCCATCGCTGTTGAAATGGCAAATAAGAATTTATGTCGAGCGCAGTGTAATTTTACACCCAGAGGGAAACCTTTTATTTATTGCCATATCCGGCAATAAAATGGCAAACAGGCCAAGAATACAGAGATAAAGCTCACTATCCGTATAAATAGGAATATATTAAGACACGGTGATTATTTTTCGGAAAAATTAAAATATATATTTGAAGAGGAAATATAAATACAGAATTAATTCAGGAGAGATATTACAGGCACAAAAAAACCGCCCGGAGGCGGTTTCTTCTGGATGCTTATTTAGCGCCCGGGATGCTGAAACGCTTGTTGAAGCGGTCAACACGGCCACCGGTTGCAACATCACGCTGCTTACCAGTGTAGAACGGGTGGCATTTGCCGCACACGTCCAGGTTCAGATCGTG
>Ga0308166_1002759_pt1 | contig 15705 bp, 14 predicted proteins | sample PhyCR2_2_FD_202137 | JGI IMG/M metagenome (GOLD analysis project Ga0308166, IMG submission 202137) | Phyllosphere microbial communities from UC Gill Tract Community Farm, Albany, California, United States - DLSLCC.R2 | ecosystem: Host-associated > Plants > Phyllosphere > Unclassified | place... | reverse complement strand
GGAGAAATGCCCGCGCGCTCGACGGCGGCGCGCACGGCGGTCGCGCCCAGTTCGACGGCGGGGATGGATTTCAGGGAACCGTTGAACGCGCCGATGGCGGTACGCACGGGGGCACACAGGACGATGTCGCGGGCAGACATGATGACTCCTTTCGGGTTGGATGGCGGGATCGCGCAAATAGGAGTATATACACGTATTTTGAAAAGCGCATGACGCGCGGCCTGCCGGCGAGCGGATTTACTTGACTTCGGGCTCGTGTATGCCCGTCTCGACGACGGCGCGCAGCAGCATGCGCAGTTCGAGTGCGCGTTCGCTGCCGAAGTTCTGTTCGAAGGTCTGCTGGGCGCGGCGCCACAGCGGCAGCACGGCTTTCACCTTGGCCTTGCCGGCGGGCGTGAGGACGATCACGCGCTCACGCTTGTCGTGCTCGCTGGGACCGGTCGTCACGAGGGCATCGCGCTCGAGCGGCTTGAGGTTGCGGGTGAGGGTCGTGCGGTCCATGACCAGTTCGGCGGACATCTGGTTGACCGTCATCGGCCCGAGCCCCAGCAGCTTGTACAGGATGGAGAACTGCGTGACGCGCAGGCCGGCCTCGCTCAGCACCTGGTCGTACACGCCGGTGATGTAACGCGACGCCTGGCGCAGGGCGAGGCAGTTGCACAGGGGGTCGTTCGATGTCATGTACGGTATTCCATTGCCGGGATGGCGTTAGTGCCGTCCCTCTAGCGAGTATAACCCCGGGGATGCCGGAACCCGTGCATAATCCGCCCGGAGCCTTGCATATACACCCAATCACACGACAGGAGGATCGCATGGAGACGCAGCCGACGGTGGCACGACAATGGGAAGAACAACTGCGCGCGGTGCGTGCGCGCATCGAGCGGGGCGGCGGACGTCCGGGCGTCGTGCCGGCGCAGGAAGCGCGCGGGATGACGGGCCTGGCCATCATGGAAGCGCTGCTCGACGGCCGCTTCCCGTACGCGCCCATCGCCGAGACGCTCGACTTCTTCCTCGTCGAGGTCGAGAAGGGCAAGGCCACGTTCCAGGGCACGCCGCAGGCAAAACACCTGAATCCGATGGGGACCGTGCACGGCGGCTGGTACGCGACCCTGCTCGACTCGGCCGTCGGCTGCGCCGTGCAGACGGCGCTCGAACCGGGATACGCCTACACGACGGCGGAGCTGAGCGTGAATCTCGTGCGCGGCGCGCGGCTCGACGGCGGGCCGCTGCGCGCGATCGGCACGGTGCTCCATTGCGGCCGCCAGCTCGCGACGGCGGAAGGGAAGATCGTCGATGCGCAGGGCCGGCTGTATGCGCATGCGACGACCACGTGTTTGGTATTCGAAGCCCGGTAGGGTGGGCACGCCGTGCCCACCCCTGGATTCATGCGGACGCCAGCGTCGACAACGACTGGCGCAATTCCCCGGCCAGCCCTGCGCCGAACTTGCTCTCGAATTCCGCCTGCGCCGTCTGCCACACGGACATTGCTTCCGCCAGCCTGGCGCGGCCCGCGTCGGTGAGGCGCACGACGTTGCGGCGCGCGTCTTCCTCATGCGGTCCGATGGCCACGAGGCCGTCGCGGGCCAAAGGCTGCAGCGCGCGGATCACGCTCGTGCGCTCCATCACCATCGCCTCGACGAGGTCCTTCATCGAGGCCTCTTTGACCTCGTCGACGTAGACCAGGATCGAGAACTGCGTGCTCGTCAGGTTCACGCGCGACAGGTGGTCTTCATACATCTTCGTAATCAGACGCGCCGCCTTGCGGGAGGCGAAGCAGTTGCAGGCAATGAGTCGTTCGGAAGCAGTCATGGGCATAGTGTTATGTGCATATGCACACATGTCAAGCGGTTTCAAAAAAAATTACCCGCTCATGACGGCATCCATGTGCGCCTTCAGCATGTCGACGAACACGCGCGTGCGCGCCGGCATCAAACGCCGTCCGGGCATGACGCACCAGAGGCTGGCCGTCGGCAGCGACCAGTCGGGCAGGACGCGGCGCAGGCGGCCGTTGCCGATCCAGTCGCGCAGGGCGGCGTCGACCGGCAGCGCGGCGATGCCCGCGCCGCGGTACGCCATCTCGCGCTGCAACCGGGGCGAATTGCATACGAGCGGTCCCTGCACGACCTGCTCCCAGCGCGCGTCGCCGCGCGCCAGCACCCACGGCAGCGTCGTACCGTCGTGTCCGGCGTAGGCAAGACAGGCATGCTCGACAAGGTCATCGGGCGTCGCCGGTGTGCCGTGTTCGGCCAGGTAATCCGGGCAGGCAAACAAACCCTGGCCCACGTCGAACAGCTTGCGTGCGACGAGCGTCGTATCGTCGGGCAGGTGCTGGGCGGCGCGCACGGCCACGTCGAAACGTTCGCTCAGGAGGTCCACGCGGCGCGGGGACAGGTCGATGCGCAGCCGGACGGCCGGATAGCGCGCCTGGAACGCCTGGCAGAAGGCGACGAAGTCGAATTCGATGAGGTCGGGCGGCATCGACACGCGCAAGTCGCCGTGCGGCGTTTCCTGCCGGTGCTGGGCCAGTGCCGCGACTTCCTCCGTTTCGTCGACGAGGCGGCGCGCATGCTCCAGGATGCGCTCGCCGAACGCCGTGATCGCCACGCGCCGCGTGCTGCGCACGAACAGCTTTTCGCCCAGCGCTTCTTCCAGCAGAGTCAGGCGGCGCGACAGCGTCGACTTCGGCAGGTGGGCCCGCTCGGCCGCCTGCGAAAAACTGCCCGCGTCGACGACCCGCACGAACAGGATCAGATCGTTTGCTTCCACCATGGCCCAGACTCCCGTCCCATAAATGGAACAATGATATCCGGAAACCCGGCTTAATCCCGTCGCAGAGTCTCAATACAATGTTCTCCATCGACCCAACACTTCTGGAGAACACGATGAACATCCTGCAAATCAACGGTAGCGCCCGTGCCAACGGTTCGAACTCCACCCGCGTCGCCGACGCGATCACGGCGCGCCTGAAGGCACGTCATCCGGAAGCGGCGGTCGAACTGCGCGACCTGGCGCGCGACCCGCACCCCGTGCTGGACGAAGCCGCGCTGTCCGCGCTGTTCACGCCCGCCGAGCAACGCACGCCGGAGCAAAGCGCCCGCGTGGCACTGGACGACGCGCTGATCGCGCAACTGAAACGCGCCGACGTGATCGTGCTGGGCGTGCCGATGTATAACTTCAGCGTGTCCGTGCAAATCAAATCGTGGATCGACGCCGTCGCCCGCGCCGGCCAGACCTTCCGCTATACGGCGAACGGTCCGGAAGGCCTCGTCACCGGCAAGAAAGTCTACGTGGGCCTGGCCCGCGGCGGCATCTACCGCGACACCGAGCGCGACTCGCAAGTGCCGTACCTGAAAGGCGTGCTGGGCCTGATGGGCATGACGGACGTCGAGTTCATCTACGCCGAAGGCGTGAACATGGGCGAGGACCGCGCCACTGCCGCCTTCGACGAAGTGGCCACGCAGATCGACGAGGTGGTCGCGTAAACGTCTACGCGATCGTATCGACCACGCCACCATCCACCCGCAGCGCCGCGCCCGTCGTGGCCGACGCCTGCGGCGAGCAGACGTAGACGATCATGTTCGCCACCTCGTCCACGCTCGCCGCGCGGCGCAGGATGGAGCTGGGGCGGTGCGTGCGCACGAAGTCCGTCGCCGCCTGCTCGACCGACGTATCGGCTTCTTTCGCCGCGCCTTCCAGCATGGCGCGCACCCCTTCCGACAGCGTCGGCCCCGGCAGCACCGCGTTGACGGTGACGCCGCTGCCGGCCGCCAGCTTCGCCAGCCCGCGCGAGATGGCCAGCTGCGCCGTCTTCGTCATCCCGTAGTGGATCATGTCGGCCGGGATGTTCAACCCCGATTCCGACGAGATGAACACGACGCGGCCCCAGTCCCGCTCCAGCATCCCTTTCAGGTAGTGCCGCGCGAGGCGCACGCCCGACATCACGTTCAGCTGGAAAAAATGCTCCCACGTGGCGTCGTCGATCTCGAAGAAATCCTGCGGCCCGTACGTGCCCGCGTTGTTGACGAGGATGTCCACGTGCGGCTCGGCGTTGAGTAGCGCCGCGGCGCCTTCCGCCGTCGCAAGGTCGGCGGCGACGCCACGCAATTGCGCGCCCGGCACCCGCGCCAGCACGGCCGCGCGGGCACGTTCGATGGCATCGCTGGAGCGCCCGTTGAGGATGACGGTGGCGCCCGCGTCGGCGAGCCCGATGGCGGTCGCCAGGCCGATGCCGGCGGTGGAAGCGGAAACGAGTGCGGTCTTGCCGGTCAAATCGATGTGCATGATGTCCCTTTCAGCGGGCGACGAGGCCCAGTTGCTGCATCAGTGTGAGGTTGTCTTCGATGTGCCAGTTGTCGGCGATCTTCCCGTCCGCGATGCGATAGATGTCGGTGGCGATGAAGTCGACCGCCTGCCCTTGTCCCTGCGTGGTGTCCCACCGTCCCGTGAAATGGCCGTGGAAGCGATAGTGCACGGTGACGCGGTCGCCCGCAACGATCAGTTGTAGCAGGTCGGCCTGCAGGTCCGGGATCGCCGTGCGCACGAATTTCGACGCGGCCAACGGCCCCGGCACGCCTTGCGCGCGGCCCGGCGGCAGCGTGCGGTCCGTGAAATCGGCTGCGAGCGCGGCGCGGGCAAAGCGTTCGTCGCCAGTGTGCCAGAACGTGGCGTAGCGGCGCGCCGCCTGCATGTCCGCGTCACGCCGGGCCGGCGGCAGCGACGGGTCGACGATGACTTGCCGGGCACTGACGAGTGGTTCGTCCGCACTGGCCGGCAGCGCGACCAGCATGGCAGCGAGGATGGGGATGGATTTCATGTTCGAGCTCCTTGATTCGATGAGTCCATCATAGATTTCACGCTGAACGAAAAATAGCGGCAGAATACGAAATCATTGTTTCCAAAAAGCGCAAGATGGACACGCTCGCCAATAACTTCCCTGCCCTCGTCGCATTCGCGCGGATCGTCTCGGCTGGCAGCCTCTCCGCCGCCGCGCGCGAGCTGGACGTGCCCGTGTCCGTCGTCAGCAAGCGCTTGTCCTTGCTGGAAGCGAGCCTGGGCACGCGCCTCCTGCAGCGCACGACGCGGCGCCAGACGCTGACGGACGAAGGCCGGCTGTTCCACGCGCGCGTGCTGCGCATCCTGGACGAAGTCGAGCAGGCCGAAGCCCTGCTCGCGCAGCGCCGCGACGGCGTGCACGGGCTGTTGCGCATCACGGCGCCGGGCGAATTCGGGCGGCGCTGGCTGGCGCCGATCGCGGCCGCGTTCCAGCAACTGCATCCGCAGGTGACGATCCAGCTGGAGCTCCTGGATGCCGTCGTCGACCTGCTGGACAGCGGCCATGACCTCGGCGTGCGCTACGGCGCGCTGGCCGATTCCTCGCTCGTCGCGCGCGCGCTGGCGCCGAACTACCGCGTGCTGTGCGCGTCGCCGGCGTACCTGCAGCGCCACGGCGAACCGCGCACGCCGGCCGAACTGGCGGGCCACCGCTGCATCGTGATCGGCGATCAACGCCGCACGGACTGGAAGTTCGACGGCGACGAGACCGCACCCGTGCGCGTGAACGCCGCCTTCCTCACGAACGACGGCGGCGCCGCGCAGCAGCTGGCGCTGGCCGGCAGCGGCATCGCGCTGAAATCGATCTGGGACGTGGGGGATGACCTGGCGGCCGGCCGGTTGCGGCGTGTGCTTCCGAACCACGCGATGGCGGCGGCACCGCTGCATGCGGTGTATCCGCACCAGAGGAATCTGGCGCCAAGGGTGCGGGTGTTCGTGGAGTATCTGAAGGAGCGGTTGCAGGCGGCGTGGCGGTGGTAGCAACCAACGTCATTCCCGCGCACGCGGGAATCCATACCGAGTACGCTACGGACGCTCAGCATGGGTTCCCGCTTCCACGGGAACGACGGTCTTCAGCTAACGGCCGCCTCCAGCAACGTCACCGTCCGCGCCTCCGTATCCAGCCGGCCCCGGATCCCGACCGGCATCGTGAACTGGTTGCGGATATGCCCGAACGAATACCCCGTCACCGCCGGCACGCGCAGCGGCTGCAGGTGCACGTCGAGGGTCTCGTCCAGGGTCAGCGACGGCCCGTCGCCCTGCGGTCCGCAGTTCTCGCAGATGCCGATCATGACGCCGGCCGCCTTGTCGAAGCCGACCGCCAGGTCGAGCTGCGTCATCCAGCGGTCGATGCGGTACGGCTCCTCGTTCACCTCTTCGAGGAACAGCAGGCCGCCCGTGAAATCCGCCGCGTACGGCGTGCCCGCCAGTGCGCTCACGAGCGACAGATTGCCCCCGATGAGCGGGCCCTCGGCGACGCCCCCGTGCACGGTGCGCGTCGCGTACCACGGCTCTTCCAGCGCGCGGCGGTCGTTCTCCGCCGACATCGGGATCGTGTAGGCGTCTCTCGGCTCCATCAGCACGGCCAGCAGGTGCTCCGTCGAATACCCGGACGGCGTGCTCGATGCGACCGGGCCGTGGAACGTCACGAGACCCGCGTGGCGGTGGATGGCGAGGTGCAGCGCGGTGATGTCGGAGTAACCCAGCAAGACCTTCGGATGCGTGCGGATCAGGCGGTAGTCCAGGTGCCGCAGCAGCGAGATGCAGCCGGAGCCGCCGCGGATCGCCCAGATGGCTTTCACCTCGGGATCGCGGAACATCGCGTGCAGGTCGGCGATGCGCGCCGCGACCGTGCCGCCGTAATTGCCCCACACGTCGCGCAGGTACGTGCCCGGCTTGACGCGGAAGCCCAGCGCCTCGATGTGCTGCACGGCCTTCTCGATCGAGGCGTCGCTCGTGTAGCCGCCCGGTGCGACGAGGCCGACGACGTCGCCGCGGCGCAGGCGCGGTGGTTTGATCAGTGGTGTCATTTTTCTTGATGCGGGCCGTGCAGGCGCGAACGGAAGCAACAGCGCCGCCGCCATCATCGCGTTGAATCGTCGCCTGCTGTTCATGGAATGAGGTTCAAGTAAAACGGCCCACGCCGCGGAAGCTTGTGGCTTCCAGGGTCGCGGGCCGCAGGTCGTGCCAAGGATACTGGCGCTACCGATTAGAAGAAGCGATATTTGACGTCGAAACTCAGCGAGCGGCCGCGCGGGTCGGCCACGCGCGGATCCCAGCCGGCGCCCACGACTTCGTCCACGTTGTGCGCCGTGAACGGCGGGTCGCGGTCGAACAGGTTCTGGATGCCGACGGTGATCGTCGTGTTTTTCAAGCCCGTGTACGTCGTCGACAGGCCCCACGTCGTATAGCTGGCGACGTGCGGATTGAAGCCGGCCGGCGGCGTGCCCTTGCCACCGTTCGGCACCTGGTCCTTGTAGCCGTCGCGGTACAGGTTACTGAGCAGGAAGCTCCACGCGCCCTTGTTCACGCTGAACGTGGCGTTGTGCTTCCAGCGCAGGTAGATGTCGCGCGTGTAGAAATTGCCGACGTATTCGACGTACGGCTGGCCTTCGAACTCGGCGAACTGGTAGCTCTGCGTCCAGGTGCCGTCGAGGGTCGCGTTCCAGCGCCAGCCGTCCGGCAGGTTGCCGCGGCCACGCAGGCCCACGTCGGCGCCGCGCGTCTTGAGGCCGGCCGCGTTGATCCAGCCCGCGTCGACGTAATCGATGGTGCCGTCCGCATTGCGGTGGATGTACTCGCCCAGCGCAGCCGCATTGGCCAGCACGACTTGAGGCGTGCGGTTCAGGATGCGGTCCTTGACGTTGATCGCCCAGTAGTCGACCGACATCGAGAAGTTCGCGTTCGGCTCGACGATGAAGCCCAGGGTGCCCTGCTTGGATGTCTCCGGACGCAGGTTCGGGTTGCCGCCGCTGAAGTAGTTCAGGCGCTCGATCGCGCAGTAGCGCGGGTCGCCCGGGTGGGACGCGCAGCCGACCGGGTCGGACACGCCGTTCGGCAGTTCCTGGTCCAGGCGGCCGGAATACAGCTGCGCGAAGCTCGGCGCCAGGAAGCCCTTGTTGGCCGAACCGCGCAGCATCAGCCAGCTCGTGGGACGATAGCTGAACGCGATCTTCGGATTCGTCGTCGCGCCGATCAGGCTGTAGTCGTCGCGGCGCAGCGCCAGCTGCAGTTCCAGGTTCTTCATGACCGGGACCACGAGCTCGGTGTAGATCGCCTTGACGTTGCGGTTGACCGTGTCCTGGTTCGCGTTACCCGGCGCCAGCAGGATCTTGGTCGCGTCGACGTCCTGCGCGAAGCCGTAGCCTTCGCGGCGCAGGTCGGTGCCGATCGCACCCTGCAGCGGGCCGGCCGGCAGTTGCCAGATCTCGCCCGAGATCGAGGCATTGAACTGCGTGAGCGTCGTCTTGCCGTGCTGGAGGCGGCCGTAGAACTTGGTGCTTTCCAGCGCCTGCATCGCGGCGGCGCTCTGGCCCTGCGACGGCGCGGCGAACGGGTTCACGACGCCGCTGCCCAGCACCTGGTACAGCGCGCTCGTGTAGGCATAGCCGTCGACGAGGTCCGTCTTGGTGTGGCTCTCGCTGTGCGACAGGTCGATCTTGTAGTCCCACTTGCCGGCGAGGACGCCCTCGGCGCCCGTCATCAGGCGCACGGTGTCGGTCGTGTAGTTCTGCGTGCGGTTACCCAGCGGCCAGGCGCGCCATTTGTAGATGATCGGCTTGGTCTTGTCGAACGACGCGATGTACGGCGACAGGTCCTGGTAGTACGGGCCGCCCACCGGATACGCGTTGCCGTTCGCGAGCGACGTGGAAATCTGCGCCGGCGTCAGGATCGCCAGCGAATTCGTGTGCGCGGCGACGGCTTCGGCGAACACGCGGTGATCCGGGTTGATCTGGAACGTGGCGCGGGCGACACCGTTCGTGCGCTCCGTCGGCAGCTGCATCACGTAGTCGCCGCCGTAGTCGTAGGCGCAGGAATAGGTCGAGCGCAGCGGCGACGTCACGTCCTTCCACAGCGCCGTCGCGTACTGGTTCATGCCCTGCACGCTGTCGCACTTGCCCTGCAGGGAGAGGAGACCGGCCTGCAGGTATTTGTTCGGATCGCCCGGCATCTGGAAGTTCGAGCCCAGCGCGGTGCCGGCGCCGGTCAGCTGGTTGGCGACCGGGGTGCCGGTGGTGTCCGGCGACAGGCCGCGCGCCGGCTGGTAGCCGTTGGCGAACGAGCGCTGGTGCGAATCGAGTTCGTTGTTCCGGTCGTAGCCGACGGCCACCATGACGTTGAAGCGGTCGGTGTCCAGGTTGCCGTGGCCGGCCACGACCTGCAGCCGGCGGGTGGCGCCGCCGCCGTGCTCCGTCCAGTTGCCGGTGGCATTCGCCTGCACGCCTTCGTAATTTGTCTTGAGGATGAAGTTGATGACGCCGCCGACGGCGTCCGTGCCGTAAATCGCGGACGCGCCATCCTTCAGCACTTCGATGCGGGCGACGGCTGCCAGCGGGATCGTGTTCAGGTCGACCGCCTTGCCGGACAGGCCGTAGCCCGAAATGCGGCGGCCGTTGATCAGCACGAGGGTGCCGGTCGGACCCAGGCCGCGCAGCGACGCGAACGAGCCGCCGCCGCTGACGCGGTCGGCATCGGCGCCGAACACGTTATTACCTGAAGTCATATTGTCGGCGCCGGTGCCGTTGGCCGAAATCAGGCGCATCAGCTGTTCCGCGTTCGTGACGCCCTGCTTGTCCAGCTGGTCCATCGTGATCGTTTGTACCGGCAGCGCGCCTTCGGTGGCGATGCGCTTGATGCTGGAACCCGTGATTTCGACGCGTTGGATCGGCTTGTCCGTTTGCGCTTGCTGCGCGACGGCCGGGGCTGCGGTACCGATCACGGCGATCATGGTCGCTAGCTTCTTTAACTTCACGTGGCTCTCCTTGGTGCACGATGACGTTGGCATGAATTGTTGATTCAAAGGTAAGCGCACTGACGCGCGCCCAGCCAATGAAAATTCCGGCGCTGACTATAACTGCAGGGAATATTTCACGTAGTCAATCTAGCAAAAACTATCACTTCCCTCGTGCAGCACGTGTCCTTTCCGCAACATCGACATCCAGATAACGCCATTGCGTGAATTCGACAGGGTGGCGTTTGTAGTTTTTCAGCCACGGTTGTCGGATATCTGCCGAGAGCACATGCGTCAGCGGCACCCACGGGTTATAGGCGTGGATCAGCTGGTTCATCTCGAAGTACAGCTTCTGGCGCCCGGGACCGTCCTTGAGCGCGTGCGCCTGCTCGTAGCGTTCGTTGTAGGCCGGCAGATTGAAACGGGCGTAGTTGGCGCGGCCCGCGTTGGGGCCGTACAGCAGCTGGTAAAAATTGTCGCCGTCGGGGAAATCGGCGATCCAGTTACTTTCGAACATTTGCACCTTGCCGAGGCGCGATGCCTTGATGATCTCGGTTTTCTTGTCCGACTTGAACACGACGCGCAGGCCGACGGCATTCAGGCATTTGCGCCACAGTTCGTCGCGCAGGCGGCCGCCGACCGTGGCTTCGCTGCTCATCTGCAGTGTCAATGGCTCTGTGCCGCCGCCGTTCGGCTTTGGCTGGCGTCTGAACCCATCGGGGTCGCGCTTGTCGTAGCCGAAGCGGTCCAGCAGCGCGTTCGCCATCGCCGGATCGTACGGGACGGGGCTGCGGTAGTTCGGGTCATAGCCCAGCACGCCCGGCGGCAGCGGCGATTCGGCCTTGATCGCGAACCCTTGTTTCAGCAGCGCGATGTCCTCGGCGCTGTTGTAGCTGAGCGAGATCGCACGGCGCAGCGCCACCCTCTCCTTCGAATAGCCGCCCAGCACCGGATCCTCCATGTTCATCCACATGTAGTAGGTCTGCAGCACGGGGAAGCGGTACAGCTGCATGCCGCGCGCGGTGAGCTCCGGCTTCAGCTTGCCGTTCCTGATGACCATGTCCGTCATCGATTCCGGCACCTGCTCCAGGTAGTCGTATTCGCCGTTCAGGAAGCCCAGCATGCGGCCCTGGAATTCTTCCGCGATCTTGATGTCGACCTTGTCCACGCGCGGCAGCTTCTGGCCTTCGAGCGCGCGGGCGATGGCGCGGTCGGCGGGATCGGCGGCCGGGTCCGTCGCCACGCCGGAGTGAAAGACGGACGTCGACGCGGGATTGGCGACGAGGACGATGCGGTCGCTGCGCTTCCAGTCCCCCAGCATGAACGGTCCCGTGCCGACGGGGTGATTGCCAGCCTGGCCCGGATACGCCTCGATCACTTCACGCGCGACGACACCCGTCGCCGGCGTGGCCAAGTAAAACAGGAAATTGTTATCCGGCTCGGAAAGACGGATGCGCAGCGTGTACCGGTCGACGGCCTGCAGGCCCGGGATGTTCGTCGCGTAGCTGAAGTGTTCCTTCCACGCCGCATCGCCCAGCAGTTTTCCCTCGAACATGAACGACCACGGCGATTTCAAGGTCGGGTCATACAGGCGCTGGATGCTGTAGACGTAGTCGGCCGCCGTCACCTCGCGCGGCGGCCCCTTGAACGCCGGGTCGGGCGTAAACCGCATGCCGGGGCGAATGTGGAACGTGTACGTCAGGCCGTCGGCGGAGATCTCGGGCAGGTCCTTCGCGCCATTGCCCTGCAGTTTGACAGGGCGCGCGAGGTAGTCGTAGCGCAGCAGCGGATCGAACAGGTTTTCCAGCAGGGACAACGTGGCGATGTCGGACGCGACGGCCGGGTCCATGCCTGTTTCGCTCGTCGACAGGAACATGTGCAGGATCTTGGGTTGCGGGCCTTGCGCGGCGGCGAATGGGGCGAGAGCGGTGAACAGCAGGGAAGCGAGGAAGGAGCGGCGAGTCGGCATGGCGAGGTCCTGGAAGCGTTGCGTATCATAGGCCCAGGCCTTGGGCGCAAGCAATACGGTACGCGATGACAGAACGCCAAGCTTCCCAGCGGCGCATAACTTTTTTACATATCCCCGCCCCATACTTTCATCAGTGCAGCTTGCTCAGCGCCTATACTCTCCGCTGCACAATCGAGCCCAGGCGGCATGAGCCGCCGAAACTACGACACCCATGGCTTTAAATTACATCTGGATCGGCTTCTTCCTCGTCGGCTTCGTTGCGGCACTGGCCCAATGGATCTTCCTCGGAGACACCGAGATCTTCAAGCGCATCATCGACGGCACCTTCGACGCGGCCAAGATGGGCGTGATGGACATCGCCCTGCCGCTGGCCGGCGTGATGACCCTGTGGCTGGGCATCATGAACATCGGCGAGAAGGCCGGCGCCGTCGGCTGGCTGGCGAAAGTGATTTCTCCCTTCTTTTCGCGCATCTTCCCGGAAGTGCCGAAGGACCACCCGGCCACGGGCCACATGGTGATGAATTTTTCCGCCAACCTGCTGGGCCTGGACAATGCCGCGACGCCGTTCGGCCTGAAGGCGATGGAAAGCCTGCAGACGCTGAATCCGAACAAGGACACCGCCAGCAACGCGCAGATCATGTTCCTCGTGCTGCACACGTCGGGCCTTACCCTGATCCCGCTCGCGATCATGGCGCAGCGCGCGATCCTCGGCGCGAAAGACCCGTCCGACATCTTTATCCCGTGCATGATCGCGACCTATGTCGCCACGGTCGCCGGCATCATCGCCGTGTCGATCCGCCAGCGCATCAACCTGCTGAACGGCGTCGTGCTGGGCTGGCTGGGCGGCATGACGGCCGCGATCGCCACGCTGATCTGGTACTTCACGCAATACCTCACGAAGCCGGAAATCGAGACCGTCTCCAAGGTCGCGAGCAATTTGATCCTGTTCTCCATCATCGTCGTGTTCATCGTCGGCGCGATGATTCGGCGCGTGAACGTGTACGAGGCGTTCATCGAAGGCGCCAAGGGCGGCATCCAGACGTCCCTCACGATCATCCCCTACCTCGTCGGCATGCTCGTCGCCATCTCCGTGATCCGCAATGCCGGCGTGCTCGGCTTCGTCGTGCAAGGCCTGGAATGGCTCATCCGCATGGCCGGCCTCGACACCGCGTTTACGCCCGCCCTGCCCACCGCGCTCATGAAGCCGCTGTCCGGCAGCGGGTCGCGCGCGCTGATGATCGACGCCATGAAGACGTATGGCGTCGATTCGTTCGTCGGCCGCCTGGCCTGCATCTTCCAGGGCTCGGCGGACACCACGTTCTACATCGTCGCGCTGTACTTCGGCTCCGTCGGCGTGCGCAAGACGCGCTATGCGATTTCCTGCGGGCTGATCGCCGACTTTGCGGGCATCATCGCGGCCATCTCGGTGGCCTACGTGTTCTTCGGATAATGGCTATAGCAAGAACAAAAAGGACAGGCATGCTTCGTCGTCACGCACTGACTCTTCTCTCCGCCGCGCTGCTGGGCATCGGCATGCCGGCCGCGGCCCAACTGCAACCGTCACCGCCGGCGTCGATGACGACGCCGCTGCCGGTCCCCGTCACGGACGCCCTGCGCGCGGCGGCGATTCCCGAGGATGCCGTGAGCGCGCTCGTCCTGCGCGGCGACAAGACGGTGCTGTCGCACCTGGCCGACCATCCGCTGCATCCCGCGTCGACGATGAAGCTCGTCACGACCCTGGTCGCCCTCGAGCAGCTGGGCCCCGTGTTCCGCGGCCGCACCGAAATGCGCACGACGGGCGAGGTCAAGGGCGACGTGCTGCACGGCGACCTCGTGCTGCGCGGCGGCGCCGACGTCGACCTGTCCACCGAGACGTTGACGACCATGCTGCGCGCCCTGCGCTACCAGGGCATCCGCCGGATCGACGGCAACCTCATCATCGACCGCACGCTGTTCAATCCGGCGCGCGCGGACGTCGGCGTGCCGCCGTTCGACGAGTCGCCGGAGGCCTACTACAACGCCATCCCGGACGCGCTGTTCGTCAACCGCAACATGCTGCAACTGGACATCCGCTCGACACCGCGCCCGGACGGCAAGCCGGCCACGCGCGTGCGCGTCGCGATGCAGCCCGAGCTCGACGGCGTCACCGTCGACACGGACATGAAGCTCATCGATGCCGACTGCGCCACGTGGGAAAACGGGTGGAAGCTGCCGGAAGCCGTGCCGCGTCCGGGCGGCGGCATCAAGGTCGTGCTGCACGGCACCTTCCCGAAAAACTGCGTGGCCAGCGAGTCGATCAACGTGATCGACCGCCAGGAATACGTCGCCCGCCTCGTGCGCCGCCAGTGGAAGACACTGGGCGGCACCATCACGGGCACGGCCGTCGAAGGCGCCACGCCGCCGGGTGCGCGCCTGCTGGCCGAGCACGTGTCGCGCCCGCTGCCGGAAGTCATCCGCGACATCAACAAGCCCTCCGACAACACGCTCGCCCGCCTGCTCTTCCTGAGCCTGGGCGCGCTCGAGCCCGACCCCGTGCTGGGCAGCCATCCGCAGCCCAACACATCCGGCACGACCCTTACGACGCTTGCCCGCAGCGAGGCGGTCGTGCGCGCCTGGATGCGCACGCACGGCATCGACGACGCCGGCTTCGTCGTGGAAAACGGCTCCGGCCTGTCGCGCATCGAAAGCATCACGCCTGTCCAGATGGCGGGCCTGCTGCAGGCTGGCCTGCGCAGCAACTGGGCGCCGGAACTCCAGGCCAGCATGCCGATCGCGGCCGTGGACGGCACGATGCGCCGCCGCCTGCACGACAGCCCCGCCGCCAGCCGCGCGCGCCTGAAGACGGGCACGCTGTCCAACGTCGTCGCGCTGGCCGGTTACGTGCCGGATGCGGACGGCAGGCAGTGCGTACTCGTCGCCTTCGTCAACAGCGACCGGGTCGGCAATGGGCGCGGCCGGGCCGTGCTCGATGCGCTCGTCGACTGGGTTGCGCGGCTGGATGGGACGCCGTCGGCCGTGCCTGCAGTTACGAACCCGACGAACGGCGCTGCGACGCCGTAACGGTGCCGATGACGGTCTCGACGGTGCCGCCGTCGCGTATCGGCGCCCACCCTACGGCTTGCTGACCTGTCCGGCTGCGGCGAGCGGTGCATCGCCACCTTCCAGCCACGGCGTTCCCGGCAGATTGGGCTTCGCTTCCACCAGCGACACCTGCGCCTTCGTGTTCGCGCGGATCGTGCGCACGATGTCCAGCATCGTGGTCTCGGTGAATTTTTCCGGTGTGCCGAGCATCATGCCTCCGACCCGGCGCGGCCAGGACAGCCAGCCGCCTTCGGGTTTCGTGAAAACGGCGTACATGTCGAGGTGGTAGCCGTTCTTGTACGGGAACAGGCAGGCGACCATGTTCATGTTGTCGCCGCCGCGTACTTGCGGGGCGGCCTTGGCGGTCCAGGCGGCGCCTTCGCAGCTCGGGCTCTTGTCGACGGCGGTGCCGGGCGCGGCGCTCGTCGGGTCGGCCATCTTGAAGTGGCCCGGTAAATCGGTGGCCTCGGCGGCCGGCGTCGCGATGGAGGCTTCCTTCACGTTGCGGTTGAGGCCTTCGGTGGCCGCACTGGCCACGGCCTCGCGTGCGGCGTCGGTCTTGATGTCGAATACGCGGTAGTACTCGACCGTCGTGTCGCGCGCGGCGAACCGGCTGCCGGCGTCGGTGCCGCAACCGGCCAGCGCGGCCATGATCAGCAGGATAAAACCGGACAACAACGAACTCTTCATCTCTTTCTCCTTCGCGTGGGCGTGGGTCAGTGGACCGATTGTCCTGGCTGAGAAATGCAGGAGAATGAGCTTGCTCAAGCGTGCACGGGTGCCGTCAGCGTGGCGCGACAGCACCGTGCGACGGGGTCAGAGCACGCGGCGGAAAGTCTGGCGCACGAGGTTGCGGTCGCCGCAATCGAAATGC
>Ga0308166_1002758_pt1 | contig 15707 bp, 11 predicted proteins | sample PhyCR2_2_FD_202137 | JGI IMG/M metagenome (GOLD analysis project Ga0308166, IMG submission 202137) | Phyllosphere microbial communities from UC Gill Tract Community Farm, Albany, California, United States - DLSLCC.R2 | ecosystem: Host-associated > Plants > Phyllosphere > Unclassified | place... | reverse complement strand
GTTCTACGGCCAGGGCATTTCCACGCACCACCTCGGCATCATCGCGGAGACGAGCCCGGCCGAGGCCATGGAATTCCTCGGCAGCAAAGTCTGGCTGCTGGCCGGCGTCTTCGTCGGCGTGCTCGCGTGGTTCGTCACGAGCTGGATCGCCGCCTGGCGCACGCGCGACCTCGACTGGGCCGACGTGTCGCGCCCCGTCGTGGTGGGCGTACTGGCGGTCGTGGCCGTCGTGTTCGCCTACGGCCTGAAGTACGGCGTCGCGCCGCCGCCGCTCGCGGGTGCCGGCCCGGCAGCGGCCAGCGTGCGGCTCGTGAAAGCCTCCGACAGCGTCGAGGCCGCCAGCGAAGAGACCGCTCCGCCCCGTCCATCCAGCATCCCCCGCCCCGCCTCGCTGCCGCCGCTGGCGCACTGGATGAAGCTGCCGTTCGACCTGGACACGTTCGCCCACTCCTGGCCGTTCGGCCTGGCCGCGCGCGGCGTCGATTTCTACAAGGAGCGGGTCTATCTCGCCGACCTGAACCGGCGCAGCGCCAACTTCCGCTTCCACGCGCACCTGGCCGCGCCGAACGACGACCCGCAGGTGATCGTGATGGTGATCGGTGAATCGTCGCGCTACGACCGCTGGAGCCTGAACGGCTACGACCGCGATACGAACCCGCTGCTGTCCAAGGAAGACAACCTGGTGCCGCTGCGCGACGTGATCACGTCCGTGTCGGCCACGCGCCTGAGCGTCCCCGTCATCATCTCGCGCAAGCCGGCCACGCAAAGCCTCAAGGACGGGTTCTCGGAAAAATCGTTCCTGACCGCGTTCAAGGAAGCGGGCTATAAAACGTTCTGGCTGTCGAACCAGATCTCGTTCGGCAAGTTCGACACCCCCGTATCCGTGTTCGCGAAGGAAGCGGACGTCGTCGACTTCCTGAATCTGGGCGGTTTTACCGACAATTCGAATTACGACGAAATCCTGTTCGGCCCTTTGAAACATGCGGTCGCGGATCCGGCGCCGAAGAAACTGATCGTGCTGCACACGCTGGGTAGCCACTGGAACTACAGCCACCGCTACCCGAAGCAGTTCGACAAATGGCTGCCGTCGCTGTACGGCATCGACAAGCCCGTCTACACGGACATCAGGATCAAGGACAAGCTGAACAACAGCTACGACAGCTCGATCCTGTACACGGACTGGTTCCTCGACCACGTCATCGGCACGCTGAAGGAAGCCGACAGGCCGGCCGCCATGCTGTACGTGGCCGACCATGGCCAGACGCTGTACGACAACAGCTGCCGCCTCGCCTTCCATGGCCACAACACGCAATACGAATTCCACGTCCCCGCGTTCGCCTGGTATTCGGATGCGTACGCGGCGCGCTTCCCGGACAAGGTCACGCAGCTGCGCCGCCACCGCAAGGCGAAGCTGGCGACCGAAAACATGTTCCACACCCTGCTCGACCTGGGCGACGTGCGCTACCCGGACGAGCGCCTGGCGTGGAGCTTCGTCAACGCCGCCTTCAAGCAACACAAGCGCTACGTCGACAGCTACGGCTGGACCGACTACGACAACGCCACCATCAAGGGCGACTGCCACGAAGTGATCGCCAAAGGCAAACCCTTGCCGCGCGACTAGAGCTCAAATTCGGGGTCAGAGCACATTAATTTTCGCGGCTGCTGGCAAATCGTCGGCATGTTCGCGGAATGCCCAACCAACTCCTGTCAACTCGCCGATCACCGGTCAGAAAATGTGCTCTGACCCCGAATTTTTCCGGGCCGTGCGAACCACGGATAACGGTGCGCGGGCTGCGAGGCCAGCAGGTACAGGAACGCCCAGGCAAGCCGGGCGAGACGGCGACACAAGGTGCTGGCAAAGGTGGACATCGGTGCTCCGCTGCGTGATCGTGATCCATCCCATGCAAGGTCGATGCCCGCCCCGCGTCCATCGCCGTGGCGCACGGCCTGCGCGATATACGCACCAGATCGGCGCATGGACGCACCGCCGCGGCGCGCCGCGAACGTGCGCACGGCACACGCACACAGGGAGCGCTTGTACGAAACCCGCTGGCACCGTTCTTGCAAATTGAACCTGCAACGAGAGGTGGGCCGATGTCGGCATCGCGCACATCTCGACAAGGTGGCTAGGGTTCCGACCGCGCGAGCGGTGCTGGTCCGAGAGCTGCCGGTTCCCCGCCGCCACGCGGCAAGGAGCTACACGGAGGGATAAAAGCCCGGGAGGACGATTGCGCCGCAATCGCTTGCCTCTCGTTTTTATCCACTTCGGGAGCTCCATCATGCGTTTCTTCCAGCATCACCGCATCCTTCGCAGTTCCATCGCAACGGTCCTCGCCCTGTGCGCGGCGCTGTCGGCCGTCGGGCCCGCGCACGCCGAGGTCAAGGTCGGCCTGTCCGACTGGCCGGGCTGGGTGGCCTGGTACGTCGCGGACCAGAAGGGGTTCTTCAAGCGGCACGGCGCCAACGTCAAGCTGGTCTGGTTCGGTAATTACACGGACTCCGTCGCCGCGCTGTCGGCCGGCCAGCTCGACGCCAATGCGCAGACCTGGTCGGACACCATGACGCCGCTGGCGAAGAAGGTCGACGTCAAGGCCGTGCTGGTCAACGACAACTCGGCCGGCAATGACGCGCTGATGGTCGGCCCGAAGATCAAGTCGTTCGCGGACCTGAAGGGCCGCACGGTGGCGCTGGAGCAATTCAGCATCTCGCACTTCGTGCTCGCCACGGCGCTGGCCCGCAACGGCATGAGCATGAATGACGTCAAGGTCGTCAACCTGTCCGCCGGTGATGCGGCCGCCGCGTTCGTGGCCGGCCGCGTGGACGCCGCCGTCGTGTGGAACCCGTGGGTCAACAAGATCCAGGCGAGCGGCAAGGGCCACGCGCTGTTCACGTCGCGCGACATGCCGGGCCTCGTGCCCGACCTGCTCGTCGCCCACGGCAAGGCCTTGCGCGACAAGATCAAGCGCCAGGACCTCGTCGGCATGATCCAGGCGTGGTTCGACACGCAGGCCTTCATCCACGACCATCCGGACGAGGCGGTGCAGATCATGTCGAAAGTGGTCGGCATCAAGCCGGCCGAGTACAAGGTCTTCCTGCCGGGCACGCGCTTCTTCGACCGCGCCGACAACCAGGCCGCGCTCGATGCGAGCAAGCCGCAGTCGCTCGTCGCGGCCGGTCCCGAGATCCACAAATTCCTCAGCACGAACAAGCTGGTCGCCGGCCCGGTCGACTACGCCGCCGGCATCGATGCCTCGCTGCTGGCCGACGCCCTCAAGAAGTAAGCCATGCGCGACGACCTGCCCCCTCTTGACGGCGCGGCCGGCCCCACGGTGATGCGCAACCGCCGCTCGCCGTGGGACGTGCGCGGCGACCTGCGCCGCCGCAGCGCGCTCGCGCTGGCCGTCGCCGGCTTCGTGCTGCCGCTCGCCGTGTGGATCCTCGTGTCGCTGAACGGCTGGGCCGATCCCGTATTCCTGCCGCCGCCGTGGCAGGTGCTGGCCCAGCTGGGCGAGTGGTACCGCGACGGCGACCTGCTGGGCGACGTCATCGTCAGCATCGGCCGCGTGCTGGGCGGCTTCTGCGTCGCGGCCCTCGTCGCCGTGCCGCTCGGCGTGCTGGTCGGGACGTATGCGCCGGTGCGCGCGTTCCTCGAGCCGCTGACGGAATTCACCCGTTACCTGCCCGCCGTCGCGTTCATCCCCCTGATCATGCTGTGGGTCGGCATCGAGGAAGGCGCGAAGGTCGCGGTGATCTGGGTCGGCGTGTTCTTCCAGATGCTGCTGCTCGTCGCCGCCGACGTGGCGCGCGTGCCCGACGCGCCGATCGAAGCGGCGCGCACGATGGGCGCGACGAACGAGGAAATCATCAAGTACGTGCTGATCCCGGCCGCGCGTCCCGCGATCCTGACCACCTTGCGCGGCGCGATGTGCCTGGCGTGGACGTACCTCGTCGTGGCCGAACTGGTGGCCGCGAACTCGGGCCTGGGCTACGCGATCCTGAAGGCGCAGCGCTTCCTCCAGACCGACAAGATCTTCGCCGGCATCCTGCTGATCGGCCTCGTGGGCCTGCTCACGGACCAGGCGTTCCGCTGGCTGCACAAGCGCTGCTTTCCCTGGCATCACCTGCGAGGCTGAACCATGACACCCAAGATAGCCGTACGCGGCCTGTACAAACACTATGGCCGCGGGGCGCGGCGCACGCTCGCGCTGCAGCACGTGGACCTGGACATCGCCGCCGGCGAATTCGTGACCCTCGTCGGCGCGTCCGGCTGCGGCAAATCGACGCTGCTGCGCACGATCTGCGGCCTGGAGGAATACGGACAAGGCAGCATCGTCTGCAACGGCCGCGACGTCGACGGCCCCGGCGCCGACCGCGCCATGGTCTTCCAGAGCTACAGCCTGTACCCGTGGCTGACGGTGAAGGACAACATCCGCTTCTGCCGCCGCCTCAAGCACCACGCCGCCGCCACGTCGAGCGACGTCGAAATCGCATCCGGCCGCGCGGACGCCCTCATCGGCCTGATGGGCCTTGCGCACGTGGCGCATGCGTATCCGGCCGAACTCTCGGGCGGCATGCAGCAGCGCGTGGCGATCGCGCGGGCGCTGATGGCGCGGCCGGACGTGCTGCTGATGGACGAGCCGTTCGGCGCGCTCGACGCGCAGACGCGCGAGGTGATGCACGACCTGATCCGCCACGTCCACCACCTGGAAAAGACCACCATCGTGTTCGTCACGCACGACGTCGAGGAAGCGATCTACCTGGGCGAGCGCGTCGTCGTGATGGCGCCGCGTCCGGGCCGCATCGATTCGATCGTCGACGTGCCGTTCGGCGCCAAACGCCACCAGGACCTGAAACTCGCGCCCGAATTCTCCGCGCTGAAGCGCCAAATCCTGAACCGCATCCGCGAGACCTCCGGCGTCAAGACCGACCTGGAACAGCTCGAAAAACTCACCCGCACGACCTGACGGAACCACCATGACACACACCGAACACACTCTCGAACCGGCACCGGACCTGGACCCGGCCCGCGTGCTGTGGACCGAACGCTTCCCCGGCGGCGCGCACTGGTCGTACCGCGTGCGGCGCGGCACCACGCTGCGCTTCATCGCCGTGGAAGCCGGCGCCAATGCGTCCGTGCTGCTGTATCGCGCCGACGAGCGCATGGAGCGCCTCAACGTGCCGGACACGCTGAAGGCCCAGCACACGGCACACCTGACGGCGGGCCACGTACTGTACTCGGACATGGGCCGCATCCTCGCGTCGATCCCGCGCGACACGGTGGGCTGGCACGATCCGCTGTGCGGCCTGTCGGATGCGGAAGGCATCGCGCGCCGCCACGGCGTCAAGCGCTACCAGGAACACCGCAACGCGATGCACCGCAACGGCAAGGACAGCCTGCTCGTCGAGATGGGCAAATGGGGGTTGGGCCTGCGCGACCTCGTACCGAACCTGAACCTGTTTTCCAGGGTAGCGGTCGATGCCGACGGGCGTTTCCGCTTCGCCGAGAACCACGCAAAGCCCGGCGACTTCGTCGAGCTGCGCTTCGAGATGGACACGCTGGTCCTGGTCTCCACCGCGCCCCACCCGCTCGATCCGCGCCCCGATTACGCGCCGGGCAAGGTCGCCATCGTGGCCTGGGATTCCGGCCCGGCCGGCGAGGACGACGTGTGCCGCCTGTCGTGCGCCGAAAACGGCCGCGGCTTTCATAACACCGAACTGATTTACCGCTGAGGAGACCGTCATGCACACCCTGCGCGAGAGCACGCTCGATCCCGCCGCCGCCCTGGCCATCCACGACCTGCCGGCCGGCGAACCGTGGCTGCACGAAGTCAAACGCGGCCAGACGCTGCGCATCGTCGACCTGGAAGGCAACCAGGCCGTCGACACGATCTTCTACAACGCCGCCGACACGGCCGAAAGCTACAGCGTCACCGACACGCTGCAGCGCCAGGGCGGCATCTACCTGTCGGCCGGCTCGGTGCTGTATTCGAACCGCGGCCGGCCGATGCTGACTATCGTGGCCGACACGTGCGGCCGCCACGACACGCTGGGCGGCGCCTGCGCGGCCGAGAGCAACACGGTGCGCTACGCGCTGCAGAAGAAATTCATGCACAGCTGCCGCGACAACTACCTGCTCGCGCTGGCGCGAGCGGATATCGGCATGGACAAGCGCGACCTCGTCCCCAACGTGAACTTCTTCATGAACGTGCCGGTGACGGAAGACGGCGGCCTGTCGTTCGAGGACGGCCTGTCCGCGCCGGGCAAGTATGTCGAGCTGCGCGCCGAGATGGACGTGCTGGTGCTCGTGTCGAACTGCCCGCAGCTGAACAACCCGTGCAATGCCTACAACCCCACCCCGGTCCGCTTCGTGATCTGGGACGCCGCCTGAAAGACCGCCATGTTCGACAAGATCCTGATTGCCAACCGCGGCGAAATCGCCTGCCGCGTGATCCGCACCGCGCGCCGCCTCGGCATGAAGACGGTAGCCATCTATTCCGAGGCCGACGTCGAATCGCTGCACGTGCGCCTGGCCGACGAAGCCGTGTGCGTGGGCCCGGCCGCCGCCAGCGACAGCTATTTGTCGGCCGAGCGCGTGCTGGCGGCGGCGCGTAACACGGGCGCGCAGGCGATCCACCCCGGCTACGGTTTCATGAGCGAGAACGCCGGCTTCGCGGAAGCGTGCGCCGCCGCGGGCATCGTGTTCATCGGCCCCACGCCGCGGCAGATGCGCGACTTCGGCCTCAAGCACACCGCGCGCGAACTGGCACGGCAGGCCGACGTACCGCTGCTGCCGGGCACCGGCCTGCTGGACGGCGTCGAGGAAGCGCTGACGGAAGCGCGCCGCATCGGCTACCCCGTCATGCTGAAAAGTACGGCCGGCGGCGGCGGCATCGGCATGCGCCTGTGCCGCGACGACGAGGAACTGGCCGGCGCCTACGCGTCCGTGCGCCACCTGTCCGAGAACAACTTCAAGAACAGCGGCATCTACCTGGAAAAATTCGTGCAGCGCGCGCGCCACGTCGAGGTGCAGATCTTCGGCGACGGCCGCGGCAACGTCGTGTCGCTGGGCGAGCGCGATTGCTCCGTCCAGCGCCGCAACCAGAAGGTGATCGAAGAGACGCCCGCGCCGGACCTCTCGGACGGCACGCGCCATGCGCTGGCCGCCACCGCCGTGCGCCTGGGCGCAGCGATCCACTACCTGTCGGCCGGCACCGTCGAATACGTGCTGGACGCGGACACGGGCGCGTTCTACTTCCTCGAAGTGAACACGCGCCTGCAGGTGGAGCACGGCGTGACGGAAGAAGTGTTCGGCGTCGACCTCGTCGAATGGATGATCCGCGCGGCGGCCGGCGAGCTCACGCTGCCGGACCAGGCATCGCTCGTGCCGCACGGCCACGCGATGCAGTTGCGCGTGTACGCGGAAGACCCGGCGCGCAATTTTCAACCCTGCTCCGGCGTGCTGACGGCCGTCGAATTCGCGCCGGGCCTGCGCGTGGACACGTGGGTCGAGCGCGGCGTCACCGTCAGCCCCTACTATGACCCGCTGCTGGCCAAGCTGATCGTCAAGACGGACAACCGGGCCGCGTCGGTCGACCAGCTCGTGCGCGCTCTCGAGACGTCGCGCATCGACGGCATCGAGACCAATCTTGCCTACCTCGCGCGCATCCTGCGCTACGGCGATTTCGTCGCCGGCCGCCAGATCACGCAGATGCTGGCCGCGATGGACTTCGCGCCGCAGACCGTCGAAGTGCTGGACGGCGGCATCCAGACGACGGTGCAGGACTACCCGGGTCGCCTGGGCCTGTGGGCCGTCGGCATCCCGCCGTCCGGGCCGATGGACGCCTACGCGCACCGCGTGGCGAACCACCTGCTCGGCAACGATATCGCCGCGCCCACGCTGGAGATGACCTTGCAGGGCGCGACCCTGCGCTTCAACTGCGCGTGCACGATCGCGCTGGCCGGCGCCGACCTCGGGGCCAGCGTGTCCGGTGCGGACGGCAAACGCGACCTCGCGAACTGGCAAGCACACGCCATCGCGGCCGGCGAAACGTTGCGCTTCGCCGGCGTGCGCGGCGCCGGCGTGCGGGCTTACGTCGCATTCGCGGGCGGCCTGGACGTGCCGGACTATCTCGGCAGCCGCGCCACGTTCACGCTGGGCCAGTTCGGCGGTCACGGGGGCCGCGCCGTGCGCGCGGGCGACATGCTCAAGCTGAAGCCCGTGCCGGCGTTCACTCGCGAACTCGCACCCGCCGCGATCCCGGCCTATGCGCACCACTGGGACATCGCCGTCCACTACGGCCCGCACGGCGCGCCGGACTTCTTCACCGGCGACGACATCGTGACGTTCTTCGGCACGGACTGGCAGGTGCACTTCAATTCCAGCCGCACCGGCGTGCGCCTCGTCGGCCCGAAACCGCGCTGGGCGCGCACGGACGGCGGCGAAGCGGGCCTGCACCCGTCGAACATCCACGACAACGCCTATGCCATCGGCTCCATCGACTTCACCGGCGACATGCCCGTGATCCTCGGCCCGGACGGCCCGAGCCTGGGCGGCTTCGTGTGCCCCGCCGTGATCGTATCGAGCGACCTGTGGAAGATGGGCCAGCTGAAACCGGGCGACACGGTGCGCTTCCACCGCGTGTCCGTCGACGAGGCGGCAGCCATGCGCGCGGCGCTGGACGCCGTGTTCGAGCGGCCGGACGCAGCGCCCGTGTGGACGCCGCCGGCGTCGCCGCTAGGCCTGGCCCAGCCGGCCGTCGCGGGCGAAGCAGCGCTGCCGGACGGTACGCGCGTCGTGTTCCGCCGCGCCGGCGACGACTACCTGCTGGTGGAATTCGGCGACCTCGCGCTGGACATCAACCTGCGTTTCCGCGTGCATGCGCTGATGTGCGCGCTGGAGGAGGCGCGCCTGGATGGCGTCGTCGACCTCACGCCCGGCATCCGCTCGCTGCAGGTCCACTTCGACCATCGCCGCCTGGGCGCCACGCGCCTGCTGGAGCGGATCGGCGCGCTGCTGGCGGCGCAGGGGCCGGTCGAGGACATGGTGGTCCCGTCGCGCATCGTGCACCTGCCGCTCGCGTGGAACGACACGCAGACGCGCCTCGCGATCCAGAAGTACGAGACGACCGTGCGCCCGGACGCGCCCTGGTGCCCAAGCAACATCGAATTCATCCGCCGCATCAATGGACTGGACTCGATCCGCGACGTGTACGACGTCGTGTTCAAGGCCAGCTACATGGTGCTGGGCCTGGGCGACGTCTACCTGGGCGCGCCGGTCGCGACGCCGGTCGATCCGCGCCACCGCCTCGTGACGACGAAGTACAACCCGGCGCGCACGTGGACGCCGGAAAACGCGGTCGGCATCGGCGGCGCCTACCTGTGCGTGTACGGCATGGAAGGCCCGGGCGGCTACCAGTTCGTCGGCCGGACAGTCCAGATGTGGAACCGCTACCGCCAGACGGCCAGCTTCCGCGACGGCAAACCGTGGCTGCTGCGCTTCTTCGACCAGATCCGGTTCTACGAGGTGACGGAAGACCGTTTGCTCGAGCACCGGCGCGATTTCCCGCTCGGCCGCTTCGACGTGCGCATCGAGGAGACCACGTTCTCGCTGGCCGACTACAACGCGTTCCTGGCGCGCGAAGCGGATGCGATCGCCGCGTTCAAGACGCGCCAGCAGGCCGCGTTCGAGGCCGAGCGCGAACGGTGGCGCACGAGCGGCCAGGCCGAATGGGTCAGCGAGGAAGCGACGCTCGATGCGGGCGCGCTGGCCGACCTGCCCGACGGCAGCCAGTACCTGTCCGCCGTCGTTCCCGGCAGCGTGTGGAAGATCGTCGTGCCGCCCGGCGCCGCCGTGCGCGAGGGCGAGACGCTGGCGATCTTCGAATCGATGAAGATGGAAATCCCCGTCGTCGCCACCGCCGACGGCGTGCTGGACGAATGGCTCGTCGCCGAGGGCAAGCCCGTCGCCGCCGGTCAGCGCATCGCCGTCTTCACTGCATCCTGAATCCGAACTACCCAACACAAGGAGTCCCGCATGTACGACAAGAAGATCGCCCTCGCCATCGCCACGCTGCTGCTGGCAGGCACCGCGCAAGCCGACGACGCGCCTGCGTTCACCGGCCACGTGGACCTGGTCAGCAAATACATCCTGCGCGGCGTCAGCTCGACCTATGGGCCCGGCCTGCCGGGCCTGGGCAACGCCGGCGCCGACGCGCCCGAGTCGGACCAGCCCGCGCTGCAATGGGGCGTCGACTGGAACGATCCGTCCGGCTTCTTCCTCGGCTACTGGGCGTCGCAGATCAACTACTCGTACAAACGCCTGGGCGAGTCGTATGCCGGTCGCAGCATCGCCGACTTCCAGCACAAGAAATCGATCGAGAACGACTTCTACGGCGGCTACAACGGCAAGGTGGGCGACATCGGCTACACGGTCGGCCTGACGGGCTATTACTACGTCAACGGCGAGCACGCCAACGCGTTCGAGACCAAGCTGGGCGCCAGCTACGGCCCGTTCAGCGTGACGGCGCAGACCCTGCTCAAGGACGTCGTCTGGGGCAACCGGGGCGACACCTACTGGACCTTGACCGCGAGCCAGCCGCTCCCGCACGACATCACCCTCTCTGCCACCCTCGGCTTCTACACGTACCACAAGGAAGGCCGCTACCTGGGCACGGTCGACACGCTGACCGGCACGCGCTGCGCGGCCGGCGCGAGCTTCATCGTCAACGGCTGCTTCGCGGGGGGCGCGCCGTCGTCGGGCGGGTGGCGCCACCTGACCGTCGGCTTCACGCAGCCGCTCGGCGCCGGTTTTACCTGGGGCCTGCAAGGCCTCCTCGGCGGCGACAACCGCTACGGCGTCAAGCAGGGCAACCGCCTGCTGGCCAGCCTCGGCTACGCCTTCTGATCCTTTTACGCGAGACATCATGACGATCACCGACATCCACGCCGACTACCTGAGCGGCGCATCGACGCCCAGCCGCTGCATCGACCAGGTACTGGCCCGCATCGCCGCCGCGGACCGCCCCGAGATCTGGATCAGCCGCGTGGACGCCGCCGCGCTGCGCGCGCAGGCCCGCGCGCTCGACGCCGTGCTGGCGGCCGAAGGCGCCGCCGCACTGGCGCGCCTGCCGCTGCTGGGCATCCCGTTCGCCGTCAAGGACAACATCGACGTCGCGGGCATGCCCACCACGGCCGCCTGCCCCGCCTACGCCTACGTGCCGGACGAATCCGCGCCGGTAGTGCAACGACTCCTTGCGGCCGGCGCCCTGCTGGTCGGGAAGACGAACCTGGACCAGTTCGCGACGGGCCTCGTCGGCACACGTTCGCCGTACGGCGCCGTGCGCAACGCGGTCGATCCGGCCTATGTGTCGGGCGGCTCGAGTTCCGGCTCCGCCGTCGCCGTGGCGCTGGGGATGGCCGCGTTCGCGCTCGGCACCGATACCGCAGGATCCGGCCGCGTGCCGGCGGGCCTGAACGGCATCGTCGGGCTGAAGCCCACGCGCGGGCTGCTCTCGACGCGCGGCGTGGTGCCGGCATGCCGCACGCTCGATTGCGTCTCCGTGTTCGCGGCGGACGTGGCCGACGCGTGGAAGGTGGTGCAGGCGGCGGCCGGGTACGATGCACTCGACCCGTATTCACGCCGCATTGCGCCGCAGGGCGTGCGCCGGCGCGGCTATCGCATCGCCGTGCCCGCGCAGCTGGAATTCTTCGGCGACGTCGCCGCGCAAGCCGCCTTCGAGGCGACCCTGGCACGCCTGCGCGACCTCCCCGGCTGCACGTTCGGCACCGTCGACTACACGCCGTTCCGCGACGCCGCCGCCCTGCTGTACCAGGGCCCGTGGGTCGCGGAGCGCCACGCCGCCGTCGGCGCCTTCATCGACGCGCAGCCGGACGCCGCGCATCCGGTAGTCGCAGGCATCATCGGGCAGGCCCGGGAATACGATGCGACCGATGCGTTCATGGGCCAGTACCGGCTGGCGCCGCTGCGCCGTGCGGCCGAGGACAGCCTCGCGGGCTACGACTTCCTGCTGGTACCCACCGCGCCGACCATGCCGCGCATCGCCGACGTGCTGGCGCGCCCCGTGGAACTGAATGCGCAACTGGGGTATTACACGAACTTCGTGAACTTCTTCGACATGGCCGCGCTGGCCGTGCCGGGGGTTCCCCGTGCGGACGGCCTGCCGGCGGGCGTCACACTAATCGGCGCTGCCGGCAGCGACCACCTACTGGCGACTGCGGTCGCGGCGCTGCTCGGCGGCGCGGAAGCCGATGCGCTGGCCGCGGATCCCCTGCCGTTCGCCGAACCGACAGTACAGGTGGCCGTCGTCGGCGCGCACCTGGCGGGCCAGCCGCTGAACTGGCAGTTGCTGGAACGGGGCGCGCGCAAGGTGGCGGCCACGCACACGGCGCCGCACTACCGCCTGTTCGCGCTGCCGGGCACGACGCCGCCCAAGCCGGGCCTCGCGCGGGTCGACCGCGACGGCGCGGCGATCGAGGTGGAAGTGTGGGAACTGCCGCTGCGCCGCTTCGGCGAATTCGTGGCCGAGATCCCGGCGCCGCTGGGCATCGGCTCGCTCGAACTGGCGGACGGGCGCTGGGTCAAGGGCTTCATCTGCGAACCGGCCGGCATCGCCGACGCCACCGACATCAGCATGTTCGGCGGCTGGCGCGCGTACCTGTCACGACAGGCTGCCTGACAGCCGGGTTTGCGCCAGCCACGCGGCCACCTGCTCCGCGCGGCGCTGCACGTCCGTGTCGAAGCCGTGTTCCGCCAGCAGCGCCACGCCGTTCGTGCGTCCCAGCACGCCGGGCTCCAGTTGCAAACCGTCGCCACGGCGCACGATGCGCCACGGCGCCAGCGCGTCGGCAAGCAGCGAACCCAGCACGAGGTTGTGCGACGACACGACCACCAGCGCATGCCGCGCGAGTGCGTCGGCGACGGCCGTTGCGGCGGATACGGATTCTTCGTGGTTCGTGCCGCGGAAGATTTCATCGACGAGGCACACCACGGGTCGCGGACCGTGGGCGCGCGCCAGCAGCATCCGCGCCCGCGCCAGCTCGGCGATATACAGGCTCTGGCCACCCAGCAGCGAATCTTCGTTCTGCATGCTGGCGACGACCGGCAACGCCGGCAGGCTCGCTGACTGCGCGTAGCAGAAGCCGAACGCACGCGCGGTCACGAGGTTCAGGCCCAGCATGCGCAGGAACGTGCTTTTGCCCACGCCGTTCTGGCCCGACAGGAACGCGCCCTTGCCGTCCAGGGTCACGGACAGTCCGCGCGCCTCGTCCAGCAGCGGATGCACGCCGCCGTCGATCGCCAGCGTGCGCGCGCCGGTGCGCGTGGCCCAGCACCACGTCGGGCGGCCGCACAGGTGGCGGGCCAGCGCGACGTCCGCTTCCAGGTCCGCGCACAGCCAGTAGCACTCGCGCAGGAAGTCGCGCGCGCCGAACACCCGGGCCAGCGTACGGTAGTAGTGACGCACGTCGGCCGCCGCGAACCAGTCCGCGTATTCGCGCGCGCCGGGCACGCCGGATGCGGCGAGCAGCGAGCGGTCCAGCGAGCGGCTCAACCGCCCTGCCCGCGCGCCCCGTCCCGTGAAGGGCTTGCTCAGCGCCTGCTCGCTGCCGTCCAGCAGCGAGCAGGCGCGCAATAGCATCTGCAGCGCGCGCAGCGATCGCGTCCAGAGGCCGACGCGGTCCTGGTAGCGCATGTGCACCATCACGAGGAAGTACATGGCGACCCCGACGCCGACCCAGCCCCACGGCGAGACGAGCAGCGCGGCCGCGATCGACGCCACCAGCAGCACGGGCAGCCAGAGCAGCCGGCCGACCCAGCCGGGGCGTGGCGGCTGCGTGTCCGCGAACAGCAACGCGGCCACGTCGATGTCCGCTTCGCGCAGGCAGGCCAGTTTGCGCTCGAGGGCGTCCAGCTGCGCGGGATCGTCCAGCAACGCCTGCACGCGGACGCGTCTCGATGCCACCGCCGCGTCATCGAGGCCGCCGCGCAGGTCGCGCTCCAGCACCTGGCGCCCGAAGAGACTCGTGCCGGCTGCGAGCGTGTCCGTGTAACCGGGCAGCAGCAGATCGCGCCAGGTGGCATCGTCGAGCAGATCGTCCGCGTCGGGCGGCACGGCAAGGCGCAGGACCGCCACCTCGTCCGGTTCAGGTTTGTATGAGGTCATGCAGGACTTTCCTCGGCGGCGCCGGACTATTGTTGGCAAGAAACTATGGCCGGTTTCCAGAATATCAAGACCGTCCGCGACTGTCCGTCCACACCACCCCCGGACAGTCGCGGACGCGACCGTGTCCACTGTCCCCGCCTGTGAAATCAATGGGTTAGCACATGGCACGGATCGTGCAAATACAGGCACTGTCCACAACCCGTGTCCACATCATGATCCGCGATACCTCACAACAAGACGCCGTCATTGCCCCGCCCCCGGGCCACAAGCTGAAGCGCCGCGCGCTCTGGGTCGGCAGCGCCGTCCTCGTGGCCGCCCTGTGCGCCGGCCTCGTGTCGACATGGCGCGGCAGCGAGGCGTCCGTCAGCGCGTCGCGCCTGCGCATCGCCGAGGTCACGCGCGGGACGCTCGTGCGCGACGCCTCCGTCAACGGCCGCGTCGTCGCCGCCGTCAGCCCGACGCTGTATGCCAAGGCCCCCGCCACCGTCAACCTGAAGGTCGCGGCCGGCGACACCGTCAAGAAGGGGCAGGTGCTGGCCGTGCTCGAATCGCCCGACCTGGCGGACGTGCTGAAACGCGAGACGTCGGCCTACGAAGGCCTGAAGGCCGAGGTGGCACGCCAGCAGATCCTGTCGCGCAAGCAGAAGCTGCTGGCGCAGAAGGAGGCCGACACCGCCGAGATCGACCGCCTGTCCGCCCAGCGCACGCTGGAGCGCTACGACAGCGTGGGCCAGTTCGGCGTCATCGCCAAGATCGATTACCAGAAGGCGAAGGACGCGCTGCAGTCCGCACAGATCCGCGCGAAGCACGCGACGCAGGCGGCGAGCCTGGAAAGCGAGGATGTCGCGCTCGCGATCAAGACGAAGCTGAACGACCTGGAACGCGCGCGTCTGTCGATGGAAGAAGCGCAGCGCCGCGTCGACGAGCTGACCGTGCGCGCGCCCGTCGACGGCTTCATCGGCACCCTGAACGTGCAAGACCGCATGGTCGTCGCCGCGAACGCGCCGCTGATGACGCTCGTCGACCTGTCGAAGCTCGAGGTCGAGATCGAGGTGCCGGAAACGTATGCGGCCGACCTGGGCCTGGGCATGAACGCCGAGGTCACGCTGCCCTCGGGCACCGCGACGGGCAAGCTGTCGGCGCTGTCGCCGGAAGTCGTCAAGAGCATGGTGCTGGCGCGCGTGCGCTTCGACGGCGAACAGCCGAAGGGCCTGCGCCAGAGCCAGCGCGTGACGGCGCGCCTGCTCATCGAAGAAAAACCAAACGTGCTGATGGTGGCGCGCGGCCCGTTCGTCGAGAGCGAGGGTGGACGCTATGCGTACGTCGTGCACGACGGGATCGCCACGCGCACGCCGATCCGCATGGGCGCCACGAGCATGTCGGCCGTCGAAATCGTCTCGGGCCTGAAACAGGGCGACAAGGTCGTCGTCGCCGGCACCGACGCTTTCAATAACGCACAACGCATCTCGATCAATCAGTAACCAACCCAAAGGACAAGCCATGCTGCGCATGACCAATCTCTCCAAG
>Ga0308166_1002752_pt1 | contig 15717 bp, 13 predicted proteins | sample PhyCR2_2_FD_202137 | JGI IMG/M metagenome (GOLD analysis project Ga0308166, IMG submission 202137) | Phyllosphere microbial communities from UC Gill Tract Community Farm, Albany, California, United States - DLSLCC.R2 | ecosystem: Host-associated > Plants > Phyllosphere > Unclassified | place... | reverse complement strand
CTGCTCACCCGACAGTGGCCCACTGCACGGCAAAATGTTACATTGCCACCGATACAAACTCGTCCTGATGCGGAAGACAAAATGATCAAAGACCTGAGCATCAAAAACAAGCTGTACGCAGGGTTCGGCGCCATCCTGGCGATCATCCTGCTGCTCTTGATCCTGGCCTACAATAATTTCGCCCGGCTGTCCGAAGCGAACAACTGGGACCGCCACACGATGCAGGTGCTGCATGCGATCGACCGCGTCAGCCTGGACCTCATGGCACTGCAGTCGGAAACCCGCGGCTACTACCTGACGGGTGACCCGGCACGCCTGGCGAAAGTGCGCGACCAGTTGACGGAACTGCCGGCCAGCGTCGGCGCGCTGAAGAAAATGGTGGTCGACAACCCGACCCAGGCCGAGCGTATCCAGCGACTTGACGGCATGATCCAGAACTGGATCCGCACGACGCTGGAGCCGCAGGTGGCGCGCCGCCAGGAACTGGGCAAGGCACCGGGCGCCGCCGACACGATCGGCCAGATGCCGCAGCTGGCGCAAGGCAGTCCCCTCATCGTCGGCCTGAACAAGGTGCTGGACGAGGCACGCGCCGAGGAAAACGCCCTGCTGACCCGGCGCTCCGAGGAAGCGGCCACCCAGCAGCGCAACATGACGACACTGCTGGCCGCGGGCGGCGCCACCTGTATCGCGCTGTCGATGCTCATCGTGTATGTGCTGACGCGCGCCATCATGACGCCGCTGACGAACCTGACGAACGTCGTCGGCCGCATCGCCGCCGGCGACCAGGGCGCCCGCGCCGACATCGTCTCGCGCGATGAACTGGGCAACGTGTCGCAGGAATTCAACCGCATGGCCCAGTCGATACAGGACAACCAGCAGCGCGAACGGGCCAGCACGGACGAACTGCGCGCCAAGGTGGATGCGCTGCTCGAAGTGGTGTCGCGCGCCGCGTCGGGCGACCTGACGGGCAAGGTGACGATCACCGGCAACGACGCCATCGGCCAGCTGGGCCAGGGCCTGGCGCGCATGTTCGACAACCTGCGCCTGCTGCTCAACAACGTGCAGAAAGCCGGCATCCAGGTGACCACGTCGGCCACCGAGATCGCCGCGTCGGCCAAGGAACAGGAAGCGACGGGTGTCGAGCAGGCGCAGACGAGCGTCGAGGTGCTCAGCACCACGAAGGAAATCGCGTCCAACACCAGCGAGCTGCTGAAAACGATGGAGGGCGCCACCGAGGTGGCCGACTACACGACGTCGGCCACGGCCGAAGCGCAGAACAACCTGCGCCGCATGGACCAGACGATGCAGAACATGGTCTCGGCCACGGACTCCATCAACGCCAAGCTGGCCGCGCTGTCGGAAAAAGCGTCGAACATCAACAGCGTGCTGACGACGATCACGAAGGTGGCGGACCAGACCAACATCCTGTCGCTGAACGCGGCCATCGAGGCGGAAAAGGCCGGCGAGGCTGGACGCGGCTTCTCCGTCGTCGCCACCGAGATCCGTCGCCTGGCCGACCAGACCTCCGTCTCCACGTGGGACATCGAACAGATGCTCAAGGAGATGCAGTCGGCGGTGTCGGCCAGCGTGATGGGCATGGACAAATTCTCCGAGGAAATCCGCCGCAGCGTGGGCGAGGTGCGCGGCGTGACGGACCAGCTGTCCGGCGTCATGGACCAGGTGCAGAAACTGGCGCCGCAGTTCGACCTGGTGCTGCAGGGGATGCAGTCGCAGGCCGTGGGCGCGCAGCAGATCACGGAAACGATGATGCAGCTGAACGACGCCACCCAGCAGACGGTGGAATCGCTGAAAGCCACCAGCGAGGCTGTGCACCAGCTGCAGTACGCGGCCAGCGACCTGCAGACGTCCGTCGCCACGTTCGCGGTAAACGTCTAGCCGATCGCGTCCGGAAGAACGTCATGAAGCTGCTCGTGTTCCACATCGGCGCCGACCGCTATGGCCTGCCGCTGGCGACGATCCGGCAGGTTCTGCCATTGATGGCGCTGACGGCCGTGCCGCTGGCGCCGGATGCCGTGGCCGGCCTGATGAACCTGCACGGCGCCAGCGTGCCCGTCATCGACCTGGCGCGCAGCGGCGGCGCCGCGCCGGCGGCCCGCCAGGTGGACACGCGCATCGTGCTGGTGGACTACCCGGCCCCGGGCGGCACCGTGCACGCACTGGGCCTGCTGGCCGAGCGCGTCGTCGGCGTGCAGGACGTGGCGGAGGCCTCGCTGCATGCCAGCGGCGTGCGCGCGGCCCCCTTTCTCGGCCCCGTGGCCGGCGACACGCACGGCCTGGTGCAGCTGGTGCAGCCGGAGCACCTGCTGCCGGCCGACCTGCGCGCGGCGCTGTTTCCTTCCAACGGTGCACCGTGAACGCGCTGGCGATCCTGCGCCAGGCCACGGGCCTGAACCTGTCCCGCGCCACCGTCGATCGCGCCGTGCGGCAGCGCATGGCCGGCATCGGCATGGAGGACCGCGACGCCTATGTCGACAACCTGACGCCGGCCGAACTGACCGCGCTGACGGAGCTGGTGGTGGTGCCGGAATCGTGGCTGTTCCGCGATGCGCAGGCGTTTGCCGTTGCCGTGGAATTCGCCCGGGCGCGCCTGGCCGCCGGCGGCCGCCTGGTGCGGCTGCTGTCGATTCCGTGCGCGGCCGGCGAGGAGCCGTATTCGCTGGCGATGGCGCTGTGCGATGCGGGCGTGCCGGCGCGCGCGTTCGCCATCGATGCCGTCGACCTGTCCCGGGCCTGCATCGCTCGCGCCGAGTCGGGGATCTTCGGCCGCAACGCCTTCCGCGGCAAGGACCTGTCGTTCCGCGAGCGCCACTTCACGCCCGCCGGCGACGACCTGTACGCCATCGACCCGGCCCTGCGCCGGCGCGTACGCTTCCGCCAGGGGAATCTCCTGACCAGCGACATCGCGCCGCCGCGCAGCTACGACGTGATCTTCTGCCGCAACCTGCTGATCTACTTCGACGACGAAACGACAGCGGCCGCCATCGGCCGGCTGGCCACGCTGCTGGCCGACGACGGGGTGCTGCTGGCCGGTTACGCCGAGGTGCCGTCGTTTACGCGCCACGGCTTTACGGCCCTGCCGTATAGCCAGGCGTTCGCGTTACGCAAGACGGCGACGCGGGCGGGCGCCGATCCGCTGTGGGCGAAGCTGCCGCTGCCCCGGTCGGAAGCGGCAGCGATCGTGCGACCGACGCGTCGTGCAGCGCCAGCGACAGCGCCCACGCCGGCACCCGCGCCACCGCGTCCCATGCGTGCCCGCGCCGCGCCGCCGCAGCAGCAGCCGGCAGCACCGCCGGTCGCCGTGACGGTGCTGGCGCCGCAGGCGGACCTGCCGCTGGCACGCCTGTTGGCCGACCAGGGCCGTCCCGCCGAAGCGCTGGCGGCGTGCCGCACCGTGCTGGCGCAGCAGCCGGACAATGCGGATGCCTGGTTCCTCCTCGGCCTGTTGTGCGAAGGCGCGCAGCCGGACGAAGCGCAGGAGCACCTGCGCCGCTGCATCTACCTGCGCCCGGACCACTACGACGCGCTGTGCCACCTCGCCCTGCTGGCGGGACAGCGCGGCGACGCTGCCGGCGCGGCAGCGCTCAAGGCGCGCGCCGGCCGCGTGTGGCGGCGCCAGAACACCAGTAAGGCCAACCCATGACCACCATCGACAACGCGGGCACCGACCCGATTCCCGTCAACCCGCACGGCGCCGGCTGCTGGAGCCGCATCGGCGTGGCCGGCGACCGCAGTTGCGACCTGCTGGCGCAGCACGCCCATTGCCGCAACTGCGACGAGTATGCCGACGCGGCGCAGCACCATCTGGCGCGTCCGGTGGACGACGCCTACCTGCGGGAGTGGGCCGAGCATTTCCGCGCACCGCCGGTGGAGAAGGAACACCTGGACGCTTCGGCCGTCGTGTTCCGCATCGGGCGCGAATGGCTGGCACTGCCGACGGCCATGTTCGTGCGCGTCGCGCCGCACACCACCCCGCACAAGGTCCCCCACCGCGGCGGGCGTGGCCTGCGCGGCATCGTCAATATCGCCGGGCGGCTGTACCCGTGCGTGGCGCTGTCGGAAGTGCTGGGCATCGCGGAGGACGGCGGTGCCGCCCGCGAAGGCCGGCACACGTTTGCCCGCCTGCTGCTGGTGCAGTGGGAAGACCAGGCCTACGCGCTGCCCGTGGCCGACCTGCACGGCATCGTGCGCTACGCGTCCGGCCGCGTGCAGGCGCCGGCCGCCACGATCAACAAGGGTCTGCTGCGCTTCCTGACGGGCGTCCTGCCCGAGGGCGACCTGCAGATCGGCTGCCTGGACGTGGGCCTGGTCGGCCACCAGCTGGCAAGGACGCTGCGATGAGCGAACCGGGAGACCTGAGCGGCTTCTCCATGCTGGAGCTGTTCCGCATGGAGGCGGAGAGCCAGACGCAGACGTTGACGGACGGCCTGCTGACGCTGGAACGCGGTGCCGATGGCAACGCCATCGAGCCGATGATGCGCGCGGCCCACTCCATCAAGGGCGCCGCCGCCATCGTCGGACTGGACGTCATCGTGCAACTGGCGCACGGCATGGAGGACGCGTTCATCGCCGCCCAGCACGGCAAGCTGCGGCTGACGCCGAACCGGGTTGACGTGCTGCTGGCAGGCGTCGACCTGATCGTGCAGTGCTCGCACCTCAAGGAAAGCGACCTGCCGGCCTGGCTGGCGGCCAACCAGGACACGATCACCGGCACGATGAACGCGATCGGCGGCATCGCGTTCCTGCCCGAACCGCTCGAACCGGCGCCGGTGCCATTCATGGCGGCAGCGCCGGCCGCCGCGCCCGCAGCGGCCGAACCTGCACCCTTGCCGGCGCCCGCGCCGCTGGTGGAAGCCGAACCGGAACCGGCACCGCAACCACGGCCGGCGCCATCGGCCAGGGGCGCGCCGCAGGGCGATCGCCTGCTGTCGCTGGCCAGCGAAAGCCGCATCAGCGCGCACCAGATGCGGCCATTGATCGACACGATGCAGCGCTTCAAGCGCAGCCAGTCGGCGCTGGTCACGGCGCTGGACGACCTGCGCGACGCCATCGCGCAGAGCGGCGACGCCGCGCTGCAGGAAAAGGCGGCCTTGGTGCTGCAGCGCAGCCAGCCGCTGAAGCAGACCACGCTGGCGCAGATCACGGACATGGAGAACTACGAGCGGCGCCTGCTGAACGTCTCGCAGCAGCTGGTGGACGAAGTGCTGGCCATCCGCATGCGCCCGTTCCGCGACGGCGTGCAGCACTTTCCGCGCATGGTGCGCGACCTGGCGCGCTCGCTGGGCAAGGACGTGCGGCTGGAGATCCGCGGCGAGGAGACGCTGGTGGACCGCGACATCCTGGCGCGTATCGAGAACCCGCTGAACCACATGCTGCGCAACGCGGTCGACCACGGCCTGGAAATGCCGCACGAGCGCTTTGCTGTGGGCAAGGATGCCTGCGGCACCATCGTGCTGGAAGCGCGCCATCGCGGCGGCATGCTCAATATCGACATCGTCGACGATGGCCGCGGTGTCGATCCGGAGCGCATCCGCGCGCTGGTGGTGGCGCGCCGCATGGCGACAGCGGCAATGGCGGACGCGATGTCGGTCGCGGAGCTGATGGAGTTCCTGTTCCTGCCCGCGTTCAGCCTGAAGGAGGACATCACGGAGATCTCCGGGCGCGGCGTGGGACTGGACATCGTGCAGGACACGATCCGCCAGCAGAACGGCACGGTGCGCATCGAGTCGCGTCCCGGCCTGGGCTTCCACACGTTCATCACGCTGCCGCTGACGCAGTCGATCGTGCGCGCGCTGGTGGTGGACGTGCGCGGCGAGGCGTATGCGATCCCCATCGTCAAGGTGGAGCGTGTGGCGCAGGTGCCGCAGTCGGCCATCCACACGCTGGAGAACAAGCAGTTCTTCGACTTCAATGGCGAGCATCTGGGTCTCGTGTCGTCGGCGCAGGTGCTGGAGCTGGGCGACATGGAACACCATGAGCTGCTGACGGTGATCGTCATCGGCAGCGGCGCGCGCCGCTACGGCCTCGTGGTGGACGCGATCCGCGGCGAGCAAAGCCTGGCCGTGCAGAGCATCGAGCCGGTCTTCGGCAAGCTGCGCGACATCTCGGCGGCCGCATTGCTGAACGACGGCGAGCCGGTGCTGGTGCTGGACGTGCCGGACCTGCTGCTGTCCATCGAGAAGCTGCTGGCCGAAGGCGGCCTGCATCAACTCGCGCGCGCCGACTCGGCCACACGGCGTAGAATGAAGCGCATCCTTGTCGTCGACGACTCGCTGACGGTGCGCGAAATGGAGCGCAAGCTGCTGTCCGGGCGCGGCTTCGAAGTGGACATCGCAGTGGACGGAATGGACGGCTGGAATGTGGTGCGCTCCGGCGACTTTGACCTCGTCATCACCGACGTGGACATGCCGCGCATGGACGGAATCGAACTGGTTAACCTGATCAAGAAGGACATCCACTTGCACAAGCTGCCGGTCATGATCGTGTCGTACAAGGACCGCCCGGAAGACCGGGCGCGCGGCCTTGCGGCCGGTGCCGACTACTACCTGACCAAGGGCAGTTTCCACGACGAGACGCTGCTCGACGCGGTGCACGACCTGATCGGAGACCCGCACCGATGACCGGCAGGACCGTGTCCGTCGCGGAGCCGGCCCGATGAGGATCGGCATCGCCAACGACGTGCCGATGGCGGCCGAGGCGCTGCGCCGCGTCATCGCCGCCACGCGCCACCACCAGGTGTTGTGGATCGCCCGCACAGGCCTGGAGGCCGTGCGCATGTGCGCCGACAACCGGCCAGACCTCGTGCTGATGGACCTGAACATGCCGGAGCTGGACGGCGTGGAAGCGACGCGCCGCATCATGGACGAGTCGCCATGCGCCATCCTGATCGTCACGGGCCGCCCGCAGGACAGCGTCAACCAGGTGTTCCGCGCGCTGGGCGCGGGCGCGCTGGACGTGACGGCCACGCCGATGCTGGCCGGCCAGGCCGAGGGCGGCGGCCAGCTGCTGGCCAAGCTGCGCACGATGGAAAAGCTGATCCGCCACAGCGGCGGCAGCCAGGCCATGCAGCCGCGCGCCACCGTCGTCGCGCCCGAGCACAAGGGCCCCGGCGTGCATTCCCTTGTCGCCATCGGCGCCTCCACCGGTGGCCCGGTCGCCGTCGCCACGGTCCTGGGGGGCTGGCGCGCGCCGCCCGACTGCGCCATCGTCGTCGTGCAGCACATCGACGAGAATTTCGCCGACCCCTTCGTCAAATGGCTGGCCGACCAGCTGGTGATGCCCGTTCGGGCGATCGAACACGGCGACAAGCTCATGGGCGGCACGGTGATGGTCGCAAAAAGTAACGACCATCTGAAACTGGATGAAAAGCACCAGTTGGGGTACGATGCGGTGCCGAGGGAGTACGCTTACCGGCCGTCCGTGGACGTGTTCTTCCGCTGCGTCGCGCAGCACTGGCGGCATGATGCCATCGGCGTCCTGCTGACCGGAATGGGACGCGACGGCGGCGAAGGACTGCTGGCGCTGCGACAGGCAGGCAAGACGACGGTGGCGCAGGACCAGGCCACCAGCGCCGTGTACGGCATGCCGCGTGCGGCCGCCGAACTGGACGCGGCGCAGCTGACGCTGCCATTGCCCAAAATCGGCCCGTTCCTGCGCAGTACGCTGGGCGGCCGATGAGCATTACCGATTAACGGACCGCCCCGGCGCTGCCTTGAAGCCGCGCGGTCAGACTAGAGAGCGCCGATGTCGCAGGAAATCTCCGCCGCTGCGGACCTGGAACTGCCCCTGACCACCTTCAAGGTGCGCGTATTGCTGGTGGACGACCAGTTGCTGGTTGTCGAAGCCGTGCGCCGCATGCTGGCCGACGAACCGGACATCGAATTTCACTTCATTACCGACCCCGGCCAGGCACTCGCCTGCGCGCTGCGGTTGCAGCCCACCGTCATCCTGCAGGACCTCGTCATGCCGAACGTGGACGGCTTCGACCTGATCCGCACCTACCGCGGCGTGGAAGGCCTGCAGCAAGTGCCGATCATCGTGCTGTCGGCGAAGGACGAACCCAAGCTCAAGGCGCACGGCTTTGCCGTTGGCGCCAACGACTATCTCGTCAAGCTGCCCGACCGGCTGGAGTTGCTGGCGCGCGTGCGCTACCACTCCGGCGCGCACATCAGCCGCCTGCAGCGCGACGAGGCGTTCCGCTTCCTGCGTGAAAGCCAGAAGAACCTGGCGGACGCCAATATCGAACTGCAGAAGCTGGCCGCGCTGGACAGCCTGACGGGCATCGCCAACCGGCGCCGCTTCGACGAGACCATCCACCGCGAGTGGCAGCGCGGCCAGCGCCAGCGCTCCCCGCTGTCGCTGCTGATGTGCGATGTCGACTGCTTCAAGATGTACAACGATACCTTCGGGCATATGGCGGGCGACCTGTGCCTGAAGAAGGCGGCGGCCGTGCTGACGTCGTGCCTGAAGCGCACCACCGACCTGGCCGCCCGCTACGGCGGCGAGGAATTCGCGATCGTCCTGCCGGACACGGATGCGGCCGGCGCGCGCAAGGTGGCCGAGGACTGCCTGCGCCAGCTCGAAGACCTGGGCATCGACAACCCGCAGTCGGCGCACAAGGTTGTCACCATGTCGATCGGCATCGCCACGTTCGTACCGGCACCCGGCATGGCCGAAGGCGACATGGTGGCCAGCGCCGACCGCGCGCTGTATGCCGCCAAGAGCGGCGGGCGGAATCGGGCGGTTAGCGCCAGCGACTAACTACTGCAAAGCAAAACCAGGGACAGCCACCTATTTCCAGGCAATGTTTCCAGAAAATAGGTGGCTGTCCCTGGTTTTCAAACAAACACCGGCTCCGGCTCCAGCCGCACGCCATAGCGCGCTTCCACGTCGTCCTGGATGGCGCGCGCCAGGCGCTGCACGTCCGCGCCCGTCGCGTTACCGTTATTGACCAGCACCAGCGCCTGCTTCGGGTAGACGCCGGCCGCGCCCAGGCTCTTCCCCTTCCAGCCGCACTGATCGATCAGCCAGCCGGCCGCCAGTTTCTCCGTGCCGTCCGGCTGGCGGTGATGCACCAGCGTGGGAAAACGTTCCAGCAGGCCGGCGCACCGCTCCGCGATGACGACGGGATTCTTGAAGAAGCTGCCGGCATTGCCGATCACAGCCGGGTCGGGCAACTTGCGCTGGCGTACGGCGATGACGGTATCGGCGATCTGGCGTGCCGTCGGCGCGTCAAAGCCGCCCTCCGCCACGGCGTTGGCCAGCTCCGCATAGCGCAGATTGGGCTGCCATGCACGCGGCAGCGCGAACGTGACGCTCGTAATGATCAGGTGCCGTCCCGCCTCCTGCTTGAAAATGCTGTCGCGGTAACCGAAGCGGCAGGCGGCGCGGTCCATCGTCACCGTCGTGCCCGCGTGCGGATCGAAGGCCGTCAGGCTGTGGAACACGTCCTTTGTCTCCAGGCCGTAGGCACCGATGTTCTGGATCGGCGCGGCGCCCACCGTGCCCGGAATCAGCGCCAGGTTTTCCAGGCCGCCGAGGCCCTGTCCCAGTGTCCATTCGACGAACGCGTGCCAGTTCTCGCCGGCTTGTGCGCGCACGTGCACGTGGGTCGCGTCGCCGGGCAGCACCTCCCTGCCCGTGCTGGCGATGTGCAGCACGAGACCGGCGAAGTCGCCCGTCAGCAGCAGATTGCTGCCGCCGCCCAGCACCAGGCGCGGGGAGCGGGCCAATGCCGGGTCAGCCAGCGCGGCTTGCAACTGAGCAACTGAGGTCACGCGCAGATACAGGCTGGCGCGGGCGTCGATGCCGAAAGTGTTGAAGGGACGTAAGGAAATATCGTGCTGAAGGGCTAGATCGGAGTGCATAGCTGGAAGAGTAATTTGCTCGATTATAGAGGGTAAGCGAGAAAAACGACCGAGCGTTCGGCTCGTTGTCCGTTAAAATGTCGCATCTTTGCGCGGGCGCCGGTTGCCCGGGCAATCACGAAAAGCAGAGAGGAAAAAGAATATGCCATCGTTTGACGTAGTTTCCGAAGCCGACATGATCGAAGTGCGCAACGCCGTCGACCAGTCCAACAAGGAAATCACCACCCGTTTCGACTTCAAGGGCAGCGATGCACGCGTGGAGCAGAAGGAACACGAGCTGACGGCGTTTGCCGATTCCGAGTTCCAGCTGAGCCAGGTAAAGGACGTGCTGACGAACAAGCTGGCCAAGCGCAAGGTCGACGTGCGCTTCCTGGACGAAGGCAAGATCGAGAAGATCGGCGGCGACAAGGTCAAGCAGGTCATCAAGGTCAAGAACGGCCTGGAGACGGAAACGTCCAAGAAGATCACGAAGATCATCAAGGAAAGCAAGATGAAGGTACAGGCCAGCATCCAGGGCGAATCCGTGCGGGTGACGGGTGCCAAGCGCGACGACCTGCAGGCCGCGATGGCGCTGCTGCGCAAGGAAGTGACGGACACGCCTCTGGAGTTCAACAACTTCCGCGACTGAGCGGATTGCGGCGTCGCGTTGGGACGTCTGTAACGTTGGTGAAGCTTTGATCCGGTATGTTTATTGTCGCGTCAGAGTTGAAATGGCTTGATTCGGTTGCCCTTTCGGGGCACAGGGTAGTCTAAGGATAGCAATGAAACGAGTTGATGATTTCCGCCTGCGGTTCGGCGACAAGGAATACGTGCCGATCATGATCGGCGGCATGGGCGTGGACATTTCCACGTCCGAACTGGCGCTGGAAGCGGCGCGGCTGGGCGGTATCGGCCACATCTCCGACGCAATGGTGGAAGACGTGTCCGATCGGCGCTTCGACACCACGTTCGTCAAGGACAAGACCAAGCTCTACAAGTTCAACATCAACAATATGGACAAGGCCGTGGTGCAGTTCGACCTGGGCCGCCTGGCCGAGGCGCAACGCCTGCACATCGGCCGCACGATGGAAGCGAAAAAGGGCCCCGGCCTGATCTTCGTGAACTGCATGGAGAAGCTGACGATGAACGGCCCGCGCGAAACGCTGCGCGTGCGCCTGAACGCGGCGCTGGACGCGGGCATCGACGGCATCACGCTGTCGGCCGGCCTGCACTTCAACTCGTTCGGCCTGATGGCGGACCATCCCCGCTTCCGCGACGCGAAGCTGGGCATCATCGTCTCGTCCGTGCGGGCGCTGCAGATCTTCCTGCGCAAGAACCAGAAACTGGACCGGCTGCCGGACTACGTCATCGTCGAGGGTCCGCTGGCCGGCGGCCACCTGGGCTTCGGCATGGACGACTGGCAGAACTACGACCTGCACACGATCACCGGTGAAGTGCTGGCCTACCTGAAGGGCGAAAACCTGGATATCCCCGTCATCGCGGCGGGCGGCGTATTTACCGGCAGCGATGCCGTGTCGTTCCTGGAAATGGGTGCTGCCGGCGTGCAGGTGGCGACCCGCTTCACGATCACGAAGGAATGCGGCCTGCCGGACAAGGTCAAGCAGGAATACATCAAGGCGACCGAGGACGACATCGTCGTCAACGGCATCTCGCCGACGGGCTACCCGATGCGCATGCTGAAGAGCACGCCCGCCATCGGCACCAACACACGCCCGGGGTGCGAGTCGTACGGCTACCTGCTGGACGCGACGGGCAACTGCGCCTACATCAACTCGTACAACCGCGAAGTCACCGCCAACGGCGGCAGCGACAAGGGTGTCAAGGTGATGGACAAGACGTGCCTGTGCACGCACATGCGCAACTTCAACTGCTGGACGTGCGGCCACTACACGTACCGCCTGAAGGACACGACGCACAAGCTGGCCAGCGGCGACTACCAGATCCTGACGGCGGAACATGTCTTCCGCGACTACCAGTTCAGTACCGACAACCAGGTCGCGCTGCCGCCGAAGGAAGACGCGGAAGCCGCCTGAGGCATCAGAGCCCGCAGCTCATCCGCTGAAAACCGGGGACAGCCACCTATTTCCGGGCAAGATTGCCCGGAAATAGGTGGCTGTCCCCGAATTTTTTGGCAGATTTCTTGCCAGCACGTCCCGTGCGCTGTCGTTTTGACAATTTATGTACACTGAGAAAACTTCATCTCGACAACAATAAGGAGAATCTCATGCGTACAAACATCGTTAAACTGGGCGCCATCGCCGCACTCGCCATCCTCGCCGGCTGCCAGACAGCACCCATGGGCGGTGCGTCGCAGCAGGATGAAGCACCGCCGCCGGCCAACCCGGCGTTCACGGGCGAGATGGCAAAGTTCAACGCCCAGTTCCCGAACGACAAGGCCACGAAATACGAGGACGTGTCGATCAAGTTCAACAACGACAAGAAGCTCGACGAGCGCGGCAACTGCCACGACAAGTCGAAGTACCCCGTCACGATCGTGCTGACCCTGGACGCGGACGGCAAGGTCACCGACTCCGTCACCGACGTCTCCAATGCGAAAGCCGAATGCTTCCGCAAAGCCTACGCTGGCGTGCAGTTCCCGAAACCGCCAATGGCGCCATACCGCAAGCCGCTCCAGCTGCGCTGATCGAGCATAACGGCTGGGTTCGTGTCCAACCATGGGGTCACACCCCGACATGGACACAAGCTCGGCCGCGAGAATCACGATCTGCTACTGACCTGTGTCAAGGCCGCAGGAAAATTGCGACAGACGAGCTTGTGTCTTTGTCGGGGTGTGACCCCAAGGTGGACACGAGCTGTTCAGTTCATAAGTGCTCGGCTGTTGGCAACGCTGCATTCGGGTAGAGCCGCCCCAGCACCTGGGCCGTGATCTTTGTCAGCAGCCGGCTGGCGATGCCGAGGTCGGCTTCGTCCGGTTCGCGCAGTTCCGGCCACAGCTGCCTGACTTCATCTTCGTGCAGTGCCACGGCCTGCTCCACTTCCTGCTGCCAGAACGGCGGGGCCTCGCTTTCGACGAAGTTGCCGCGGCCGCGGCCGAAGTGGGCGACGGCCAGGTAGCGCAGCACACCCGAGATCAGCATCGTGCGCAGGAATTCGTCCGACAGGCTGATCGCCGGATGTTGCCGGTCGGTCCCGGCATTGAAGCCCCACGCGGCGCCGGCAAACGTCAGCGCGCCGATGACGCCGCCCAGCAGTGCGCCCGTGCCGAGAGTCAGGCCGCCGGCGGCAAGGTCGGCCGACAGCCCCGTCGCGGCGCCGGACACGATGGCGCCCAGCAGCGCCGCCTGCGCCTTCTCGACGGGCGCCTTCACCGTGAAGTGATTGCTGACGCGAGCGTTGATCTTCGGCGCCTCGCTGGCGTCCAGTCCGTGCAGCGACAGCAGGCTGACGGTGGTCTGGCTGATCGACATGTTCAGCCGCGCCACCAGCGTGTTCATCGCCCGCTCCTGGCGCTTGCGCTCGTCGCCCTTGCCGACGCCCACCAGCTTCAATGCCGCGGCCAGCGCGCCCCTGCCCACCGTTTCGACCAGCTGACGGTCGCGCGTCGCGTCCACCAGCTGCTGCGCGGTGACCGTCATCGCCTGGCGGAAGCGCTTCTGGTTGTTGCCGTCCCACTGCGCGCGCAGCCTCGCGTAGGCATCCTGCCGGTCGGCGGGCAGCAGCGGCGCGATGGCGTCGTAGAACACGGCCTCGTGCACCCAGCAGCGGGCAAACGCGTCCATCGGCAACACGTCGCGCACATTCGGGAACTGGCGCAGGTGGGCACGCCAGCGCTGCTGCTCGGCCTGCTCTTCATGCGCGGGACGCGGCGGACCCATCTGGTTGAGCAGCACAAGGACGGGCTTGTCCAGCCACTCCAGGATCTTCATCTCGGACGGCAGATAGCCCGCATCCTCGGGCCGCTCCGCCGAATTGACGAGGTACAGCACGACGTCGGCCGCGTCGCGCGCCGCCCGCAGCGCCTGCTGGCTGAGCCAGAACGGCCGGTCGCGGTAGCGGTCGAACACCTCGCGCAGGAACCAGCCGATGGGGTTGCCTGCCAGCGACAGGCGCTTCATCAGCCGCACCGAGTCGCCGAAGCCGGGCGTGTCCCACAGCAGCAGCCGGTCGCCTTGCGGCGTGACGAGCAGCGGATGGGATTCGGCCAGCGCCGTGACGTGGGCGGCGTCGCGCACTTCGCCCACGTCCGCACCCAGCAAGGTGCGCGCCAGCGTTGTCTTGCCATTGTTCGTATGCGAGATCAGTGCCAGCTGGATGGTGGTGGAATCGTTCACACGCCCTCCTGTGCCGGTGCCGCCGGTCCGAGCAGGTCGACGACCGTCGGCTCGACACCGTGGAAGATGCAGAACTCGCGCCACAGCTCGACCCGTTCGCGCACGCGGTGCGGTTCGGTGGTGCGGGCGCGGAACGCCGAGTCGTCGATCAGCACGGCGATGGACGCCTTCGACGCGCGCACGATCGACGCCAGGAAGGCGCCGTGGTTTTCCTTTTCCGGCGTCGCGGCCAGGTTGAACAGGACCGCCGTCAACGTGGCGGCCGGCGTTTCGTCAGCCAGGGCCACGGCATCGGCGCCATAGCCGACGGACGGCGCCAGCCGCACGCGCGCCCGTTCGCCCAGCAGGTTGACGGCCACGGCCTCCAGTCCCTTGCTGCGTGCCTCGTCCAGCGTGAAGCTGTACGGCAGCACGCGCAGCAGTCCCGCCTCGCCGCCGGCCGCATCCGTCAGCTGACGAAAATACGGTTGCGCCAGGTCGAGGGGGAAACGCCGCCTCAGCCAGCTGGCCCGCAACGCGGCCAGCAGCGCCAGCGCCAGCCGCGGCAGCACGACGATCAGCAGCAGGGTTGCCGCGTACAGATGCACCCAGCGGGCGCCGGCCTCGACGTTTGTCGCGCCCTGCCCTGCCGTGAAGTGCAGCGCCTGGACCTCGGCCAACGTGAAACCCTGCAGCGGCAGCACGGCCTGCGCCGGCCAGAACAGGGCCGACAGCAGCTGGTGTACCTGCGTGGCATCGAGGAACGTGCTTTCCCAGCCGGCGCCGTATTGCGACATCACGCCGCGCGCGTAGAGGGACGCCAGTGCGCCCACCGCGAACAGCGCGGCCGACAGGTGAATCGTGCGCGCCAGCCGCGCCGCATTCAGCCGCGCGCTCAGCTGCGACCATTCCGCCATGAACGCGAACAGCGCCGCCGACAGCGCATGCGGCATCTTGCGCGGCATGGTTGCGGGACCGACGGCCAGCCGCCGCACCCAGGCGGCGCGCACGCGCGTCATGCCCGCCTTCGGAATGCACAGCCAGATCAGCATGATGCAATAGACGAGCAGGTTCCAGGCCACGATGGCCAGCAGCGGCGCCGACAGCAGGTCGACGCGGTGCGGATCGGTAATGCGGTCCAGCCCGGCGCCCAGCACCAGCGCCAGCAGCGGCAGCAGCCAGGAAACGCCGTGCAGACCCGTGCGGCGCTTGGCAAACGCGGCAAAGGCCGTGTGGCGTTGCCCCAGCTTCTTGATGATCTGCTCGGCGCGCTGCTGCAGGAAGTGATCGGAGGTCGCGGCCGACTTCGTCTCCGAAGCCTGCCACTGGGCCAGTTCGCGCGCCGTACGGTTGGCGTAGCGACGATCGTCGTCGGTCAGGATTTCGCGTTTCTGGTCCGTGGTTTCGATGGCTTTCACCAGCACCACGTCCCTTGCCAGCTGTTCGTTCATGCCGCTCCTTATTGTGGAAGTGACATTGTACAGCCGGGGCTGGACCGCAGGCGTGACGGCTGGCGGTGGCACAGGCAAACGTCGCGGACAGGCACCGTTCAGGGCCGGTCG
>Ga0308166_1002751_pt1 | contig 15719 bp, 15 predicted proteins | sample PhyCR2_2_FD_202137 | JGI IMG/M metagenome (GOLD analysis project Ga0308166, IMG submission 202137) | Phyllosphere microbial communities from UC Gill Tract Community Farm, Albany, California, United States - DLSLCC.R2 | ecosystem: Host-associated > Plants > Phyllosphere > Unclassified | place... | reverse complement strand
TCCGCGCGCACGGCGCGGGCGCGGCTGATTCCGCTGGTAGCGGCAGAGCGCCGTCGGACGTTGGATGCGTCCGCGCGTCGCTGGGCTGAGCAACTTCCGGCGGTGGCGAAATAGCAGCGACAAGTCGCGACACCCGAGGTTGTTGCCGGTTCACGGCAATGTCGAGAAGACGCATTTATTCGGAATGCAGACTGATCAGCTGAAAGTCCTGGATGCACCGAGGCGAAATATCCGCCGCCCGGCGATGGCTCCACAGCGTCGTGACCCTCGGTGTCAGCTATCGTCTGCAGCCTATATTCAACCTACGTTACCGTTGTACCTGACGCGTGTTTCGAAGTATTTATTGGATGCGACGCGGGGTTATCTGAGGCGGCAGTGTCTTTATTATTAACCAGTTCTCGTATTTGCTCTCGATAATATTTGCAGTATACAAGCTCGATAAATTCCATGGGCGCACTATCGATGGGTTCCATCAGCCATCTTTTTTAAGTATATCTTCCCCGACACTATTGCTTGAGCCTGCACGCCGAATCCCAAGTACCGGCCTTCCAGTTCGTCTCCTCTGGGACTTAGCTTGAAGACCAGACATCCGAAATGTTTCATATCTCTATTTCTATTGTCGTAGTTGAGTCGAAGGTAGCTATCGTATTCTAGAGCGCCCTGCACATTCAGGGAAAATATTTCGCCACTGTGCAGCAGCATAAGGCCCCGAACCTTTTTCTGCTTGACGTTAAAGTCGACGTCCAATCTGTCGGTCCCTCGAAGGCGCATGGGTCCGGTTTCTTGCAGGAAATGGCCTGTCCACTTACCAGAAACAGACTGGGGTCGCGCTCGCGAACTGCCCGTGAGCCATTCCCATAGTTTTTTGACGAACACAGGCGTGAGAGCGACACATATCTTTACCAAGATCTCGATTATAGTGGCCATGACGTATGCTCATCCAGGAAGTGGCGAACCCGAGTCACTTTCGGCTCATTATCTGCCAAAGTATAAGGCCCGAGCTGAATACGTTGTGGTGTGTTCCTTTTTTGTCACACGGTGACCATCGGTAACGCTGCGGCGTAGACACGGTATGTGAAGAGCCTAATCTATTCGGTACGGCCGCCGAAGAGATCCGTCCGCATTATGCATGAGCGATGCCTTCTAAAGGCCGAGTCAGACTGCGCCGCTAAGGACGAGTATATATAGCCCCTCTACTATGTGGCCCGCTTCGATCGATACCGACCGTTGGGCGAACTGCAACGATCAGTGCATGTATGGATCCGAATGCACCCAAGCGGACGGTATTACTCAGCGGCCACTGGCTCGCGTATCCCAGAAGTGACCCGGATCTCGTGATTGAGCAGCGGTAAGTGCGTATAATCGCGGCTTCGCCATCACGCCGGTGCCGACACAGCGAGGCCGCGAGCGGCGGTCTTTGTGGTTGCGCCCTGCGGCAGAAGCAATCTCACAGCGTTTTTTTCTGGAATCCTCATGGAAATCAAGGTCAATTTTCTCGACAAGCTCCGCCTCGAAGCGAAGTTCGACGACTTCACGGTGATCGCCGACCAGCCGATCCGCTACAAGGGCGACGGCTCGGCGCCTGGGCCGTTCGACTACTTCCTGGCGTCGTCGGCCTTGTGTGCCGCTTACTTCGTCAAGCTGTACTGCGACACGCGCAATATCCCGACGGAGAACATCCGGCTGTCGCAGAACAATATCGTCGATCCGGAGAACCGCTACCAGCAGACGTTCAAGATCCAGGTCGAGCTGCCGGCCGACATTTCCGACAAGGACCGCCAGGGCATCCTGCGCTCGATCGACCGCTGCACCGTCAAGAAGGTGGTGCAGCAGGGGCCGGAGTTCGTCATCGAGGAGGTCGAGAACCTGGATGCCGATGCCCAGGCGCTGCTGACGCTGCAGCCGGGTACCGATGTCGCGACGTACATCCCCGGCAAGGACCTGCCGCTGGAGCAGACCATTGCGAACATGTCTTCGCTGCTGGCGGGGCTGGGCATCAAGATCGAGATCGCGTCGTGGCGCAATATCGTGCCGAACGTCTGGTCGCTGCATATCCGCGACGCGCATTCGCCGATGTGCTTCACCAACGGCAAGGGTGCGACGAAGGAGAGCGCGCTGGCCTCCGCCTTGGGCGAGTACATCGAGCGCCTCAGCGCGAATCACTTCTATGCCGGCGCCTACTGGGGCGAGGACATTGCCAACGCGCCGTTCGTGCATTATCCGAACGAGCGCTGGTTCAAGCCGCGGCGCAAGGATGCGCTGCCGGAGGAGATCCTCGATGAATACTGCCTGTCGATCTACGATCCGGAAGACGAGCTGCGGGCGTCGCACCTGATCGACACGAACTCCGGCAACCTGGCGCGCGGTATCTGCTCGCTGCCGTTTGTGCGTCAGTCGGACGGCGCGACGGTGTATTTCCCGTCAAACCTCGTCGAGAATCTGTATGCCAGCAATGGCATGAGCGCCGGCAATACGCTGGCGGAGGCGCAGGTGCAGTGCCTGTCCGAGATTTTCGAGCGGGCCGTCAAGCGCGAGATTATCGAGGGCGAGTTGGCGTTGCCGGATGTCCCGCAGGAAGTCCTGGCGAAATACCCGGGCATCCTGGCCGGCATCCAGGCGCTGGAAGAGCAGGGCTTCCCCGTGCTCGTCAAGGACGCATCGCTGGGCGGCCAGTATCCGGTCATGTGCGTGACGTTGATGAACCCGCGCACGGGCGGCGTGTTCGCGTCGTTCGGCGCGCACCCGAGTTTCGAGGTGGCGCTGGAGCGGAGCCTGACGGAGCTGCTGCAGGGCCGCAGCTTCGAAGGCCTGAACGACCTGCCGCCGCCGACGTTTGCCAGCGCGGCCGTGACGGAGCCGTACAACTTCGTCGAGCACTTCATCGATTCCAGCGGCGTCGTGTCGTGGCGCTTCTTCAGTGCGAAATCGGACTATGACTTCGTCGAGTGGGATTTCACGGGCGAGGGCGAGAACTCCAATGCCGACGAAGCCGCTACTCTGCTGGGCCTGCTGGCCGATGCGGGCAAGGAAGTCTATATCGCCGAATACAACGAGCTGGGCGCTGTCGCCTGCCGCATCCTGGTGCCGGGCTACTCCGAAATCTATCCGGTGGAGGACCTGGTCTGGGACAACACGAATAAATCGCTGCTGTTCCGCGAAGACATCCTGAACCTGCACCGCCTGGACGACGCGCAGCTGGAAGCGCTGCTCGACCGGCTGGAAAACAACGAGCTGGACGAATATTCCGACATCGCCACGCTGATCGGCATCGAGTTCGACGAGAACACGGAGTGGGGTCAGCTGACAGTGCTGGAGCTGCGGCTGCTGATCAACCTTGCGTTGAAGCGCTTCGAGGACGCGCACGACCTCGTCGGCGCCTTCCTGCAGTACAACGACAACACCGTCGAACGCCGCCTGTTCTACCAGGCGCTGAACGTGGTGCTGGAAGTGGAGCTGGACGACGACCTCGTGATCGACGACTACGTCGCCAACTTCCGCCGCATGTTCGGCAACGCGCGCATGGATGCGGCGCTGGGCGCGATTGATGGCAGCGTGCGCTTCCAAGGGTTGACGCCGGTTGGCATGGGTCTGGAAGGGCTGGACCGGCATCAGCGTTTGCTGGACAGCTATCGCAAGCTGCACAAGGCGCGGGGTGCCGCGGCCGGGAAGGCGACGATGTAACGAGGATGAGGGCGGGCATGCGGTCCGCCCCGGCTGCTCTACTTGAGGCGGTAACGATGCAAACGATAGCCATCACGACACTGAAGGACCTGGCCCAGGCGTCGGCTGCGGTAACGCAGCCATGCAGCTGCAACAAAGTTCCGCTGGATGCGTGGCGCGCGCTGCCGATGACGCTGGACTTGCACCGCTTCGAAGACATCGGCGTCCTGTTCGACGACCCGTACGACGAGCCGACGTTTGCCGAATATCATCCGGCCGGGACGCGCTACGAAAGCGAAGCCGCCCCGATCGCGCTGCATTATTACCCGTACAACCGCTGCAGCGTAGCGCGCTGCCTGGACTGCGGGCGCCACTACCTGCGCTACAACGAGGCCGGTGGATATTTTACGGAGCTGCGGATTCGCGCGTTGCGGCCGGAGCTGATCGTGGAGGCTGGGCCGGGTGCTCGCTGAGCGGCGAGCGGAGGTTGACCGCTCGCCGTTTCGCTACCTTGCGCCTGACATTGTGACCGACTCGCCCCGCGCTGGCAAAGCCGTGAACCCAACCTCACCCTGACCCCCGGCTTGCTCGGGCAAGTGCGCATAACCCCCCTACGACTGAACAGTCGCGTCAACGGAGGCGGCAAACGACAGAATCAACGCATTGACCGCCTCGGCCCGCTCCTGCTGCAGCCAGTGCCCGGCGCCGTCGAGGATGACGGTGTCGCGCAAGTGCGGTACCAGCCGCGGCATGTCGGCAATGATGCGGTCCATGCCCGGGATGGCCAGCCCGACGTCGCGCGAGCCGGCGGCAAACAGCGCGGGCACTTCGACCCGCATCCCTTCCAGGCTGGCCTGCAGTTCCCGGTTGCGATCCAGGTTGCGGTAGTAATTCAGGCCGCCATGAAAACCGCTGCGCCGGAACGACGCGGCGATGGTGTCGAAATCCGCTTGCGCGAGCCATTCGGGCAGAACGGTCGGCTCAGGCAAGTCCTGCAGAAGGCCGCGCCGGGTCGAGACCATGCCAAACGGGTTCGGCGTGCCGTCGCCTGGCTTGCGTGGCCCCGCCTCGCCGGACGCTGCATGGTAAATCTTGCGCAGTGTCGCATCCACGTCGCGTCCGAATTCCCGCTCGGCTATCCCTTGCTGCTGGAAGTACAGCGTGTAGAACAGGGCGTCGTCCGTGCGCGGGAAGAGTTGCGTCGGCGGCAGCGGCGGGCGTCCCATCATCGGCACACCGAACGCGATCACGCCCGCGATGCGGTCCGGCCGCATCAGCGCCATCTGCCATGCGACCGTGGCACCCCAGTCGTTGCCGACGACGATGGCGCGTCGGATCGACAGCGCATCCATCAGCCCGATCAGGTCGCCCACGATGTCGAACAGGGTATATCGGTCCGGTGCGACAGGGCAGGACGAGTCGCCGTAGCCGCGCAGGTCGGGGGCAATCGCCCGGTAGCCGGCCGCCGCCAACTCCGGAATCTGCTTGCGCCACGACTGCGACGTTTCGGGGAAGCCGTGGCAAAACAGGATGACGTCCCCTTCGCCTGCCTCGAGATACGATAGTGTGATTCCATTTACATCGACTGTTTTACGCTGCATGCGATCCTCCTGTCCGAGCAATGCGTAACATCATATGTTTCGCATATCGCACCGTCAATAGCGTAACATGTCATGTTACAAATTTTAAGGAAAGACCATGCGGGGATTCGATGAGACGTGACTCCAGGCTGTCGCGCATGCTGCACGTGCTGATTCACATGCACAAACGGGGCGGGCGGACGACCTCCGAGACGATTGCGCTGATGCTGGATACGAACCCGGTCGTGGTACGCCGGACGATGGCGTCGCTGAAGCATGCGAGCCGGCGGCGGCTGGTCGCTGAACCGCGCCATTGACGGCGTCACCGTGCGCGACGTTTATGAGGCGCTGGGCTCGCCGCAAGCACTGGCCATCGACGTGGCGGTCGATCACGCAACGTGTCCGGTGGAGCAGGCGGTCGTCGCGGGACTGCACACGGTGTTCCGCAGCACGGAGGACTTCATGCTGGAGAAAATGCAGGGAGTGACACTTGGGGCATTGGCCGAAAGCGTGCGTCTGCCCTGAAATGACAAAGGGCGAGCGGAAAATCCGCTCGCCCTTCGTTCATCCGCCGGCAGAACGCCGGGTGAGACGGTCAGATATGCTTAGTGCGCGCTGGCCCCAGCCGCGCCAATCCCGGTCTCCGAACGCACTTCCTGCGCCTCGAACCCAGCCTTGTCAATCGCCGCCCGCTTGCTCGTATCCGTCACCGAGAACAGCCAGATCCCGACAAACCCAACAGTCATCGAGAACAGCGCCGGCGACGTGTAAGGGAAGATCGCCGAAGCGTTGTGGAACACGTCGACCCAGACGGACTTCGACAGCACCGTCAGCGTGACGGCGGTAAGCAGGCCCAGGAAGCCGCCAACGGTCGCGCCGCGCGTGGTGCACTTGCTCCACAGGACGGACATGAACAGCACGGGGAAGTTGGCCGAGGCGGCGATGGCGAAGGCCAGTGAGACCATGAACGCCACGTTCTGCTTCTCGAACACGATGCCGAGCAGCACGGCGATGACGCCCAGCACGACGGTCGTGAACTTCGATACGCGCAGCTCGCTGCCTGGTGCCGGCTTGCCTTTCTTGATGACAGTGGCGTACAGGTCGTGCGACACGGCCGAGGCGCCGGAGAGGGTCAGGCCCGCCACCACCGCCAGGATCGTCGCGAAGGCGACAGCGGAGATGAAGCCGAGGAAGACGTCGCCGCCGACGGCTTTTGCCAGGTGGACGGCCGCCATATTGTCGCCGCCCAGCAGCTTGCCGGCCGCGTCCTTGAAGCCGGCGTTGGTGCCGACCAGCACGATCGCGCCGAAGCCGATGATGAAGACCAGCACGTAGAAGTAGCCGATCCACGTGGTGGCCCACAACACGGATTTACGGGCTTCCTTGGCGCTCGGGACCGTGAAGAAGCGCATCAGGATGTGCGGCAGGCCGGCGGTGCCGAACATCAGCGCCATGCCGAAGGAGATGCCGGAGATCGGGTCCTTGATGAAGCCGCCCGGGCCCATGATGGCGTCGCCCTTGGCGTGCACGTGGACGGCTTCGGCAAACAGTGCCGACGGGCTGAAGTTGTACAGCGCCAGCACGGCAAACGCCATATAGGTCGTCGCGCCCAGCAGCAGCACGGCCTTGATGATCTGCACCCACGTCGTGGCGGTCATGCCGCCGAACAGCACGTACACCATCATCAGCACGCCGACCAGCACGACGGCGATCCAGTAGTCGAGGCCGAACAGCAGCTTGATCAATTGACCGGCGCCGACCATCTGCGCGATCAGGTAGAACAGCACGACGACCAGGGTGCCGGACGCGGCAAACATGCGCACCGATTTCTGGGCGAAGCGGTAGGCGGCCACGTCCGCGAACGTGAAGCGGCCCAGGTTGCGCAGGCGCTCGGCCATCAGGAACGTCAGTACGGGCCAGCCGACGAGGAAGCCGATCGCGTAGATCAGGCCGTCGAAGCCGTTGGCGAACACGGCCGCCGAGATGCCCAGGAACGATGCGGCGGACATGAAGTCGCCGGCGATGGCCAGACCGTTCTGGAAGCCGGTGATGCCGCCGCCTGCCGTGTAGAAGTCCGATGCGGAACGGGTGCGCTTGGCGGCCCATTTGGTGATGAACAAGGTCAGCAGCACGAAGCCCGCGAACATGGCGATCGCCGTCCAGTTCGTGGCCTGCTTCGTCGCCTGGCCCAGGTCGGGCGCAGCGACGGCAGTGCCGGCGACGGCGAGCGCCGCCAGCGCGGTGAGAACGCGGGCCATCATGCGTTCACCTCTTCAGGCTGCTTGGCGTGGGCGGCGGCGTTCTTGTGGATGGCGTCCGTCAGCGCGTCGAACTCGCGGTTGGCGCGGCGCACGTAGATGCCCGTGACGGCGACCGTAAACAGGATGACGAACAGGCCGAGTGGCACGCCGCGCGACATGACGCCGTCGCCGATCTTGCCGGCCATGAATTCCTTGTCGAAGGCATTCAGCGCCGTGAAGCCGTAGTAGACGATCATGACGGACCAGGCAAGCATCCAGCCGTAGCGCGAGCGGGTTTTCACCAGTTTCTGGTAATTGGGGTCGTTCTTGACCCGGTGAACGAGGTCTTGTTCCATATTGCGTGTCTCCGTTGATTTTTGTAGTGCCAGCCCATTGCTGCAGGCTGCCAGATTGAGACGTTACGCAACATTTCTTACCGTGGACTTACTAGCGATCCGGACGCTACTTTTTCGTCGGTTAAGTGCGCTACCGAACGTTGCTAGCATATTCGATCCTGGAATGGAACTGGACAATGGCATCTTCCTGCGTTATAATGACGCAAAATTACAACAGTTTTTGTAACACGCTTTGTAGCAATACTTGACGGTAGCGCCTCTGCTGCCAACCGTTTCCCGCCAACGTGCAGGAAGCATTCATCGGGCCTCGCGCCCTGTCCATTAATCGTTTGACGCATTCGTCAAATACCCGGTGCCGTGCCGTTGCACGATGCCTGCGTGGCCAACAGTCCTGTCGCCCAGCTTCTTTTGGCACGCACCAGACACCCGGCGTCCTGTCGTCAGCTCGCCGAACACGCCGATCTTGCGTGCGGCGCCCTGTTCCGTCGCCTGCGTGCGCTTTTGCGCCGTTGCATCGCCGTCGGCTCAGGGTTTGCCGATTCCCGTTCCGGCCCACCGCCGGGGGTGTCATTCATTCGCGAAATCGAAGGAGAACCACAACGTGGCAAAACAAATCATCATCGACCAGGTCTTCAAGGTCTTCGGCGATCAGCCAGACGAGGCATTGGCGCTGGTGCGCCAGGGCGCCAGCAAGCAGGACATCCTGGCCCAGACCGGCTGCACGATCGGCGTATTCGACGCCACGTTCACGATCGAGGCGGGCGAGATCTTCGTCATCATGGGCCTGTCCGGTTCCGGCAAGTCGACGCTGGTGCGCATGCTCAACCGCCTGATCGAGCCGACCGCCGGCCGCATCCTGATCGACGGCAACGACATCAATACCTTGCCGGACGCGCAGTTGCGCGCACTGCGCCGCAAGGACATCAGCATGGTGTTCCAGTCGTTCGCGCTGCTGCCGCAACTGACGGTGCTCGACAACACGGCGTTCGGCATGGAACTGGCCGGCATGGCGAAGGCGGAGCGTCATACGCTGGCGCGGCAGGCGCTGGAACAGGTGGGCCTGGCGGCCTATGCCGGCAGCTATCCGGACGAACTCTCCGGCGGCATGCAGCAGCGGGTAGGCCTGGCGCGCGCGCTGGCCTGCGACCCGTCGATCCTGCTGATGGACGAAGCGTTTTCCGCGCTGGATCCCATCATGCGCACGGAAATGCAGTCCGAGCTGCTGCGCTTACAGCAGATCCGACGCCGCACCATCGTCTTCATCTCGCACGACCTGGACGAAGCCATGCGCATCGGCGACCGCGTCGCCATCATGAAGGACGGCCACGTCGTGCAGGTCGGCACGCCGGAGGAAATCCTGCGCCAGCCCGCCAACGATTACGTGCGCAGCTTCGTGCGCGGTGTCGACGCGGCGGCCGTTTTCAAGGCCAGCGACATCGCCCGCAAGAGCCAGATCGTCGTGTCGGAATCGCCGAGCCGCGGCGCGCGGGCGGCACTGTCTATGCTGGAAGAGCAGGACCGGGCGTACGCCTATGTCGTCAACCCGCAGCGCGCCTTTATGGGCGTGGTGTCGGCCGATTCGCTGCGCGGCGCGCTGGCCGGCCACACCGGCCCGCTGGGCCTGGCGCATGCCTACCTGCCGGACGTGCAGCCGATCAACGCCGATGAACCCGTCGCCGGCCTCGTCGGACAGGTGGCGCAGTCGCCGTACGCCGTCCCGGTCGTCGGCAGCGACGGCATCTTCCGTGGCGCCATCAGCAAGACCACGTTGCTGAAGTTCCTCGACCGCGATACCCCGGCCATTGCCGAACACCAGACACAGAAAGGACAAGCATGAATCCGAATACCGCGAATCTCGCTACGGCAGTCGAACCGGGCGTGATGCAGGCCGCCCCCGTCAACCCGTGGCTGCCGACGCCGCCGGGCGACACGTCGTGGCTCGACGCCACCCCGGCCGTTCCCGTCGAACACAGCGGCGGCCTGGACCTGACGCATCTGTTCGACGGATCGGTGCAGCTGGAAGCGTGGATCAACCACGGCCTGGGCTGGGTCGTCGAAAATTTCCGGCCGTTCTTCCAGGCCGTGCGCGCACCGATCGACGCCACGCTGACGGGCATGGGCGACGTGCTGCTGGCCGCGCCGGCGCCCGCCGTGATCGCCATTGCCGGCCTGCTGGCGTGGCAGTTCACCAACCGCGCGCTGGCCATCGGCACCGTGCTGGCGCTGGCGCTCGTGGCGCTGCTCGGCGTCTGGCCGGAAGCGATGATCACCTTGTCGCTGGTGCTGACGTCGCTGGTCTTCTGCATGGCGATCGGCCTGCCGCTGGGGATATTCCTGGCCAGCAGCGACCGCGCGCAGAACATTCTGCGTCCGCTGCTGGACGCGATGCAGACCACGCCGGCCTTTGTCTACCTGGTGCCCGTCGTGATGCTGTTCGGGATCGGCAATGCGCCCGGCGTCATCGTTACCATCATCTTCGCGCTGCCGCCGCTGGTGCGCCTGACCAACCTCGGCATCCGCCAGGTGCGGCCCGATCTGATCGAAGCGGCGCGTGCCTACGGTGCCTCGCCATGGCAATTGCTGACCCGCGTGCAGTTGCCGCTGGCGATGCCTTCCATCATGGCCGGCGTCAACCAGTCGCTGATGCTGTCGCTGTCGATGGTCGTTATCGCGTCGATGATTGCCGTGGGCGGCCTGGGCCAGATGGTCCTGCGCGGCATCGGCCGCCTGGACATGGGTCTGGCCACCGTCGGCGGCCTCGGCATCGTGGTACTGGCCATCGCGCTGGACCGCCTGACGCAGGCGCTGGGCCAGCCGCGCCGCGGCGTGCGCCACTGGTACCAGACGGGCCCCGCCGGTTTCATCGTGCGCCTCGTGCGCGGTACCTCCGCGACCGGCGCAACCGCCGGCCGCGCCAACCCTGCCACCGCCCGATAAGAGAAAGGATCGTTATGCAGCAACTACAGAATTTTGAGCTTACCCACAAGAAGCAGCGCCGGTTCCAGTGGCTGTCCGCGCTGGCCCTGGCCGCGCTGACGCTGACCACGAGTCTCGCGCTGGCACAGACGCCGGATGCCGGCCTGCCCGGCAAGGGCATCAAGGTGCAGGCGCTGCAAAGCCCCATCGCCGAAGAGACGTTCCAGACGATGCTGGTGGATCGCGCGCTGGAAAAGCTGGGCTACGAGCCGCAGCCGATCAAGGAAGTGGAATATCCGACCGCGCACATCGCCATCGCGAATGGCGACGCGACATATCTCGCGGTGCACTGGGACCCGCTGCACCAGGATTACTACGACAACGCTGGGGGCGACGCGAAGCTGCTGCGCACGGGCCAGTATGCCGGTCCGGCGGCGCAGGGCTACATGATCGACAAGGCCACGGCGGAAAAATACCGCATCACCAATATCGACCAGCTGCGCGATCCCGCCATTGCCAAACTGTTCGACCACGACGGCGACGGCAAGGCCGATCTCACCGGTTGCAATCCTGGCTGGGGCTGCGAAGCGATGATCGAGAACCATATGGATGCCTACAAGCTGCGCGCCACGGTAACCCACGTGCAGGGCAGCTATTCGGCGCTGATCGCCGACACCATCGGCCGCTACCAGCGCGGCGAACCGGTGCTGTACTACACGTGGACGCCGTACTGGGTCAGCGGCGTGCTGGTGCCGGGCAAGGACGTCGTCTGGCTGCAGGCGCCGTTCTCGTCGAACCCGCAGAAAGCCAACACCCGTCTCGAGGACGGCAGCGACTACGGCTTCTCCGTCAACACGACGCGCATCGTTGTCAACCGCGCCTGGGCGGAGAAGAACCCGGCGGCTGTCAAGCTGTTCGAAGTGATGCGCCTGCCGATCGCCGACATCAACGCGCAGAACGAACGCATGCGCAATGGCGAGAGCACGCAGGCCGATATCGCACGCCACACGGCCGGCTGGATCAAGTTCCACCAGCAGCAGTTCGACGGCTGGATCGCGCAGGCGCTGGCCGCCGCGAAATCCTGACGGTTCACGTCCCGCCAGCCCCGATGCGGCGCGAGTTCGCATCGGTACGGAACACGATCGGTTGCACCGCTTGGCGCCCCTGCGCGCGGTGCGCCGCCATGACGATGGCCTGCACGTCGGCATGGTGCGGCGACTTCGCGCAGACCGGATCGGCATTCGCCGCATCGCCCGTCAGCGCATACGCCTGGCAGCGGCAGCCGCCGAAGTCTTTATGCCGCTCGGGACAGGTGCTGCACGGCGACCGCATCCAGGCGTCGCCCCGGTAGCGGTTGAACGCGCCGCTGGCGTACCAGATATCCTTTACCGAAAAATCGCGGACGCTGGGGAACGCGATGCCCGGCAGCGAGCGCGCGGCATGGCAGGGCAGGGCGGTGCCGTCCGGCGCGATGCCCAGGAACACGGAGCCCCAGCCGTTCATGCAGGCCTTGGGTCGCTCCTCGAAATAATCCGGCACGACAAACAGGATGCGCACCCGGTTGCCGATGCGCTGGCGATACGCGTTGACGACGGCCTCGGCGCGCAGCAGCTGCTCGCGCGTCGGCATCAGTTGCGCGCGGTTGACGAGGCCCCAGCCGTAGTACTGCGTGTTGGCCAGTTCCAGATATTCGACGCCCATCTCCAGCGCCATCTCGATGATGCGGTCGACGTGATCCAGGTTGTAGCGGTGCAGCACGACGTTCAGGACCATCGGGTAGTCATACTGCTTGATGAGCCGGGCCACGCGCAACTTCAGGTCGAACGTCCTGGTGCTCGACAGGAAATCGTTCATCTCGCGCGTTGAATCCTGGAACGACAGCTGGATGTGATTTAGTCCGTGTTCCTTCATGCGTGCAATGCGCGGCTCCGTCAGGCCGATGCCGGACGTGATCAGGTTCGTATAAAACCCCAGCCGGTGGCCTGCGCCGATCAGCTCTTCCAGGTCGTCGCGCAGCAGTGGCTCGCCGCCCGAAAAGCCCAGCTGGACGGCGCCCAGTGCCCGCGCCTGGCGCATCGTGTCGATCCACTCGCTGGTCGTCAGCTCGTCGCGCTGGTTGGCGTAATCGACCGGGTTGTAGCAGAAGGCGCAGTGCAGGGGGCAGCGGTACGTCAGCTCGGCCAGCAGCCATAACGGTGACGCAATCGGCGACGCGATCGTCGGTGCGTCCATGCGTCAGCCCAGCCAGCCGCGCTCGCTCGCGGCGTGCAAGAAGCCGTCCACGTCGGCGCGCAGGCCGCCCGTATTGAATGCCGCTTCCAGCTCGTCGACAATGGCCGGCACGCTGTGCTGGCCGTCGCAGCGCTTCAGGATTTCGGCGGCGCTGCCGTTCAGCTTGACCATGCCCTCGGGGTAGAGCAGCACATAGTTGCCTTGCGCCGGCTCCCACTGCATCTGGAAGCGGCGCGAGAGTTGGGGTTTTGCAGGAATCATGATGCGGCCTCGTGGTCGGGGTAGGCCTGGTCGATGGCGTCGAGCATGGCCCACAGGATGTCGAGTTTGAATTGCAGGATGTCCAGCGCCCGTTCCTGCTGGACGCGGGTCGTGAAGTGGTCGAGCGTGACCTGCAGGCCATGCTCGACGTCGCGTTCGGCCAGCGCGATGCGGCTGCGGAAGTAGTGCAGGCCGTCCGGGTCGATCCAGCCGTAATGCGTCGGCCAGTTCGCCAGCCGGTCCTTGTGGATGCGCGGCGCGAACATCTCCGTCAGCGAAGAACACACCGCCTCCTGCCACGGCGCCTGCCGCGCGAAGTTGACATAGGCGTCCACGGCAAAGCGCACGCCCGGCACCACGTGGCGCTGCGACCACAAGGCCTCGGCGTCGAGGCCCACGGCGGCGCCCAGCCGCAGCCACGCTTCGATGCCGCCTTCATTGACGCCGTCTCCATCGTGATCGAGGATGCGGCGCACCCACTTCCGGCGCGTCTCGCGGTCCGGGCAGTTGGCGAGGATGGCGGCATCCTTCTGCGGTATCTTTATCTGATAATAGAAGCGGTTGGCGACCCAGCCGCGGATCTGCTCCGGGCGCAGCTCGCCGGCGTTCATGCGCACGTTGAACGGATGATGGATGTGGTAGCCCGCACCACGTGCGCGCAGCTGCTCTTCGAACTCATCGCGGCTCCAGGCGTCCGTCATACGACGATCTCCATGCCGTCGAAGGCGACTTCGATGCCGTGCCGCGCCAGGATCGCGCGCGGTTCGGACGCCTCGTCCAGGATCGGGTTGGTGTTGTTGATGTGGATGAGGATCTTGCGGGGAGCACGCGGCGCCAGGCTGTCCAGCACGGCGATCATGCCGCCTTCGCCCGATTGCGGCAGATGCCCCATGTCGGCCGCGCTCTTGACGGAAAAGCCGTGGCGGATCATTTCGTCCCCGCTCCAGAACGTGCCGTCCACCAGCACGCAGTCGGCCTGGCGCAGCGCCGCATACACCTGCGGTTCGAGGGCGCCCAGCCCGGGCGCATAGAACACGGACTTGCCGGTCGCGACGTTCTCGATCAGCAGGCCGATATTGTCACCGACTTCAGGATGAGCGCGGTGCGGCGAGTAGGGCGGCGCCTTGCTGGACAGTGCCAGCGGCCGGAAGCGCACGCCTTCAATGCCCGGCACGTGCACCGGCTGCATGGCCGGGCCGTCGCCGATCGTTTCCAGCGGCCGCCAATGCAGGCCGCAATAATGGGACAGCACGGGCGCCAGCGGCAGGCTGGTATTCAGTTCGTTCCAGACGGATGACGTGCAGTACAGCGGCAGCGCTTTGCCCTCGCGCAGCATCAGCAGGCCCGTGACGTGGTCGATCTGCGCGTCCATCAGCATCACGGCGGCGATGCCCGAATCGCGCATCGCCCGCGCCGGCTGCAGCGCTGGCGTGGCGCGAATCTGCGCCAGGATGTCGGGTGAGGCATTGATCAGCACCCAGTCGGTGCCGTTGGCCGAGACGGCGATGGACGACTGCGTGCGCGGCGTGGCGGCAACCGTCCCGCCGCGCACGCCACGGCAGTTATGGCAGTTGCAGTTCCACTGCGGAAAGCCGCCGCCGGCCGCCGAACCCAGGACGATGATTTTCATCGCGCGGTGGCGAGTGCCGCTAGCGGTTGGCAATGTACATCGTGATTTCAAAGCCGAAACGCAGGTCGGTGAATTGCGGGGTGGTCCAGGTCATGGCGGGTCTCCTCGTTGTGGTGTGGTTGACTGCGCGAGCGGCAGTCGAGGAGACGGTAGCAGTAGTCGTGCCAGGCGCGCGCGCTGGTAGCGTTACGCTCTGGTGCTCCGAAACTGCAACACTGCCGTTTCAAAATGGCACACACGGAGCGCTGTCAAATGATTTAATCTATCCTGCGAGCAACAACAACGTACACTGCGGCAACGCGCAGTTCGCTATCGGCCTAAAAAGCGTACAGTTCACATCGGCTCACGGTGCCTCGGCAGTGACGCTGCCACCAGCAAGCAAAAAGAGAGACAATGGGTATCGCCATTAGACGCGCTGGTGTTTATCTCCATTATTTCTCCTCATAAGAAAGAGAAGTTAAAAGGTTTTTCTCATTCGTGGTTACTGCAACCACGCCAGGATGACGTCCAGACAGCGTGTAACGAAAGGTGCTCAGGTTTGGCGGCAAATGTGGACTTCTGAGCGATGGTTGACTCGTAACCGGCCATTTTTCCAAGAAGGCGTGGTGAGTAATGGATGCAGTCTCCGGGAAGTATGCGTCGATAAATACTTTTGTCTCGCCGGTCCCATCAGTGCGCAGCGCGATTTTAATAGCGATATTTTTCGTGCGCCCGCTTTTGTCCGGCGTGATATTCACGGAGTAGTTTACTTTTCGGTCGTCCCGATATGTAAGGCGAATATCGTCGGTGGAAAATGCTGTGCTTAACACCTTCTCAATCTTCGATGCATCCTGAAGACAATCCG
>Ga0308166_1002750_pt1 | contig 15733 bp, 17 predicted proteins | sample PhyCR2_2_FD_202137 | JGI IMG/M metagenome (GOLD analysis project Ga0308166, IMG submission 202137) | Phyllosphere microbial communities from UC Gill Tract Community Farm, Albany, California, United States - DLSLCC.R2 | ecosystem: Host-associated > Plants > Phyllosphere > Unclassified | place... | reverse complement strand
CCAGAGTGTTTTAGCATAGCTTTCGCCGCGTGTCTCCTGGTGTCTCGCTTCAGCATGACGCAGGTCGCCTTCCATTGCGAGAAATGTAACGCACGCGTAATCTGTCACCAAAAATGCAACGTTGGAGCTAATGAATATGCAAGCGCGCGTGAAATGGGTAGAAGGTTTAACGTTCCTGGGCGAGTCCTCGTCGGGACACCAGATTTTGATGGACGGTAACTCCGGCGATAAAGCACCCAGCCCAATGGAGATGGTGCTGATGGCGGCAGGGGGATGCAGCGCGATTGACGTGGTGTCGATTCTGCAAAAGGGCCGTCATGATGTGACCGACTGTGAAGTCAAGCTCACGTCAGAACGTCGCGAAGAGGCGCCACGCCTGTTCACGCACATTAACCTGCATTTTATTGTCACCGGGAAAGCGCTGAAAGATGCTGCCGTCTCACGCGCGGTGAATCTGTCTGCGGAAAAATACTGCTCTGTGGCATTAATGCTGGAGAAAGCGGTAAAAATTACCCATTCGTATGAAGTGATCGAGGCGTGATTGACGGGGCATCGTGCGTGTTGATGCCCTCACCCTAACCCTCTCCTACCGGGAGAGGGAATATGATTATGCGATCTGTTTCCCTTCCATCAACCGCTGCACCAGCGGCGTCATGATCAGCTCCATCGCCAGCCCCATTTTTCCGCCGGGCACCACTAACGTATTCATGTGAGAAATAAACGAGCCCTGCAGCATCGCCAGCAGCCAGGGGTAATCGATGCCGTCGAGATTGCGGAAATGGATCACCACAAAGCTCTCATCCAGCGACGGGATACTTTTGGCCGCGAACGGGTTGGAGGTGTCCACCGTCGGCACACGCTGGAAGTTGATGTGGGTGCGGGAAAACTGTGGTGTCAGGTAATTGATGTAATCTTCCATTGAGCGCACAACCGAATCCATCACCGCCTCGCGTGAATGGCCGCGCTCGCTGATGTCTCGCGTCAGCTTCTGGATCCACTCCAGGTTCACGATTGGCACCACGCCGACCAGCAGATCCACATGTCGCGCCACGTCGTGATGCGGCGTCACCACGCCGCCGTGCAATCCTTCGTAAAACAGCACGTCGGTAGGTTCCGGCAGCGGCTGCCAGGGGGTAAAGGTGCCCGGGACCTGATTCCAGGGAACGGCTTCGTCGTAGGTGTGCAGATACTTGCGGGACTGGCCTTTGCCGCTTAGGCCGTACTCCTGAAACGTTTGCTCCAGCAGGCCGAAGTCATTGGCCTCCGGGCCGAAGTAGCTGATGTGTTTGCCCAAATCACGCGCTTTGCGGATGGCCATATCCATCTCCGGGCGCGTATAGCGGTGAAAGCTGTCGCCTTCGACCTCCGCCGCGCGGAGATTCAACTGGGCGAAAATCTTGCGAAACGCGAGGCTGGTGGTGGTGGTTCCCGCACCACTCGACCCCGTAACGGCAATAACCGGATGTCTGGCAGACATAGCAACTCCCTGACTGGAAAGGTTGAAAGATCAGCCGTGAAACGCGTTGCGGGGCATGATATTGACCGTCTCATGCAGTTCAGACCACACCAGCACCACGTCGCCGCTTTTAAGCTGGCGTTTAACATCGTTGACCTTTTGCTCAAGCGAGCGTTCATGTTCACCATAATCGGTGCCTTCACGCAAGACAAAGCTTTCAATCAGATTATCGAGCGTTTCGGGCGCCAGATCCTGCCAGGGGATAATCATGTTGCACCGTCCAGGTAAGGGGTTAACCAGTCAGGAATGCGCGTCTCCAGCCACATTTTCGGGCGACGCAGCGTTCCGCCGACAAACCCCACGTGGCCGCCGTGCTCGGTCAGCTGATAGTGAACGTTGTCGGGCAGAAATTCCTGTGCAGGGATGGAGTGATGATCCATAAACGGGTCATCTTTCGCGTGAATGATCAGCGTCGGCTGAGTGATCTTGCTGAGCAGCGGCATGGCGCTGCACTGACGATAGTAGTCAATGGCATCGGCGAACCCATGAATTTTGGCGGTGATCAGGTCGTCGAACTCACGAATGCGGCGGACCTTTTTCAACTGACGCAGGCTTACTGGCAGGGTATCCGGATAGGCCTTCAGCTTGCGCGCCGCATTGGCTTTTAGCAGGTTGAGCAGGTAGCGCTGATAGACCCGGGAAAAGCCTTTCTCCATGTGGTAGCTGCACTGTTCCAGCATGAAGGGGGCAGAGACAATCACCGCGGCATTCAGCGGTACCGCGTCTCCCTCTTTAGCCAGCAGACAGGCCAGCATATTTCCACCGAGCGAATAGCCCACCGCCGCCGTCGGCACGGTGCCGAAATTATCCCGCAGCCAGTGCAAAAACCAGGTGCCATCTTCGGTTTCGCCGGAGTGATAGATGCGTTTCTGACGATTCGGCTCGCCGCTGCATCCCCGAAAATGCATCACCACGCCCAGCCAGCCGCGCGCTTTTGCCGCCTGGATTAACCCATGGGCATACGGGCTGTGCAGGCTGCCTTCCAGACCATGAAACACCACCAGGCGGGGTTTATGGCGCGCCTGTTCGGGATCTTCGCTCCAGGCGAGATCCAGAAAATCACCGTCCGGCAAATCCAGCCGCTGCCAGTGCGGAGTGAACTGCACCTTGCGCCGGATCAGGCGCGGCAGCATGGTCTGCAGGTGGCAGTTGGCCACGCCGCGCATGGGCACGAAATCAGTGCTGTCTTCGGCGGTGAGGTCGAAGTCTGAGGGAATGATTTGGGTCATAAGGGCGATGCTGATTCTTGTCAGAAATTTACTATACCTTCCGAATTGTACCCCGTTTAGCCTGGTTTTCCGAAGCATGAACTGATCCCGATCACAAATATTTACCTTGATTATTACTCTCAGGCTAATGATTCCACTCTACGCTTAATTGATGCCTTTTCCGCCAGGGTGCAGACTTTACTCAGCGTTAAGCAAATCAAAATGATGTGCTGAATCAGGAGGTTAATAATGTTATCTGGGCAAATACCCACCCGGCAATGGAACACCCGACGCAGCGAAAAAGCGCGTCGTCTGGCCTCCGTACCGGTGCAGGGCAAGGTTCTGCCAACCGGCGACCTTGTCGCCATGCTGGAAAAGCTGATCGCGCCAGGCGATAAGGTCGTTCTGGAAGGCAACAACCAGAAGCAGGCGGATTTTCTTTCCCGCTCGCTGGCCGAAGTAAACCCGCAAATTGTGCATGACCTGCACATGATCATGCCAAGCGTTGGCCGCAGTGAACATCTGGATATCTTTGAGAAGGGCATTGCCCGTAAGCTGGACTTCTCCTTCTCCGGCACACAGAGCCTGCGCATCTCCCAGCTGCTGGAGGATGGTCAACTCGAAATCGGTGCTATTCATACCTATATCGAACTGTATTCACGTCTCTACGTCGACCTTTCACCAAACGTGGCGCTGATCGCCGGGTTTAAAGCAGACCGCAAAGGCAATCTCTACACCGGGGCAAGTACCGAAGATACCCCTGCGCTGGTGGAGGCCGCCGCGTTCCACGATGGCATCGTCATCGCACAGGTTAACGAGCTGGTGGACGACGAATGCGACCTGCCGCGCGTTGATATCCCAGGCTCCTGGATTGACTATGTGGTGGTGGCCGACAAGCCATTCTTTATCGAACCGCTGTTTACCCGCGACCCGCGCCTGATCAAACAGGAACATATCCTGATGGCGATGATGGCCATCAAAGGCATCTACGCTGAACATCAGGTGCAGTCTCTGAACCACGGGATCGGTTTTAACACCGCGGCAATTGAGCTGCTGCTGCCCACCTACGGTGAACAGCTCGGCCTGAAGGGCAAAATCTGTAAACACTGGACGCTGAACCCGCATCCGACGCTGATCCCGGCAATTGAAAGCGGCTGGGTGGAGAGCGTGCACTGCTTCGGCGGCGAACTGGGGATGGAAGAGTACATCCGCGCCCGTCCGGACGTGTTCTTCACCGGTGCTGACGGCTCCATGCGCTCCAACCGCGCCTTCTGCCAGCTGGCGGGCCAGTACGCGGTGGATATGTTTATCGGCTCAACCCTGCAGGTGGATGGTTACGCCAACTCCTCAACGGTGACCCGCGGTCGTCTCTCCGGCTTCGGCGGCGCGCCGAACATGGGCCATGATCCACACGGCCGTCGCCACGCCACTCCGGCCTGGCTGAACATGATCACCGAACCCGACCCGATGCAACGCGGTAAAAAACTGGTCGTGCAGATGGTGGAAACCTTCCAGGCGGGCGTGAAGCCCACCTTCGTGGAAAAACTGGACGCCGTTGACGTGGCGAAAGCCTCCGGCATGCCGCTGGCACCGGTGATGATTTACGGCGATGACGTCACCCACGTGCTGACGGAAGAGGGGATTGCCTACCTCTACCGGGCAAAAGATCTGGAAGAGCGTCGCGCCATGGTCGCCGCCGTGGCGGGTATCACCGATATCGGTCTGGGCGTGGATGCCAGACGCGTGGCGGAACTGCGCCAGAGCGGCAAGGTCGTGTACCCGGAAGACATGGGGATTCGCCGTACCGATGCCACCCGCTCTCTGCTGGCGGCGGGCAGCGTGGCTGACCTCGTTGAGTGGTCCGGCGGTCTCTACAACCCACCTGCGAAATTCCGGAGCTGGTAATGACACTACTGCCCCAGATTCAGGTTGAAGGCGGTGCCGAATGGCTGGCGCGAACCGCCACGCAGTGTCTGATTGACGAAGCACGCTTAAGCCCGAAACCCGGTCTGGTGGACAGTCGGGGGAACGGCGCGCACCACGATTTATCGCTTGCGCTGATGGAGCGCTCCGCGCACAGCCTGACCTCCACGTTTCAGGCGCTGGCGCAGCAGAGCTGGCAGCGTCCGGCGGATATTGCCCTACGGCAAACCGTTGGCCGCCTTGGCCGTGAAGGCGAACGGCAGATGATGATCGCCACCGACGGCGTAAATACGCACCGTGGCGCAATCTGGGCGCTGGGGCTGCTGGTGAGCGCGGTGGCGATGCTGGGTGGCGACGCCCGCGCGCAAACCGTCGCTAACACCGCCGCACAGCTGGCGCAACTCCCGGACGACGCGGCACCGAAGGTGTTCAGTAAGGGGTTACGCGCCACGCACCGCTACCGCGTACCTGGCGCGCGGGAAGAGGCTCAGCAGGCGTTTCCGCACATCATGCAGCGCGCGCTGCCGCAGCTTCGCCTGAGCCGCCTCAACGGCAGCAGCGAAACAAACGCCAGACTCGACGCGCTGATGGCAATCATGACTTCGCTCACCGATACCTGCGTGCTGTCGCGTGCCGGAATGGAGGGGCTGGACGCCATGCAGAACGGCGCCCGGGCGGTACTGAACGCCGGAGGATGCGCAACGCTCGCGGGGCAGCAGGCGCTGGCGCGGTTAGATCGCCAGATGCTGACGCTCAATGCCTCACCGGGCGGTGCCGCCGACCTGCTTGCCGCCACGCTGTTTCTTGACCGTGTCGAAACGCCCTATTCAAAGCATTAAGAGGATGTTATGGAAAAAATCACATTGACCATGCCAGCCAGCCGCACGTTAAGCGGCCGGGCGCTGGCAGGGGTAGTTGGATCCGGGGATATGGAGGTGCTGTTCACCGCCGAACCGGGCCAGACCTTAACCATTGATATCACCACCTCCGTCGACAACAGCCGTGGGCGCTGGGAGGCGTTATTCAGCCGCCTGGAGACCGTCAGCAGTCTGCCCGCAGGCAAACTGACCATCCACGACTTTGGCGCGACGCCGGGCGTGGCGCGCATTCGTATCGAACAGGTTTTTGAAGGGGTGAGCCATGCGTGATGACAGCAGCTTTATCGAATTAAAAGCGCGCCAGCGTGCGCAGGCGTTGCTCGACGAGGGCAGCTACCGCGAACTGCTGGATCCGTTTGCAGGCATTATCTCTCCGTGGTTGGGGCCACAGGGCATTGTGCCGCAGGCCGATGACGGCATGGTGGTCGCGAAAGGGACTATCAACGGCCAGCCTGCGGTCGTCGTGGCGATTGAAGGCGCGTTCCAGGGCGGCAGCATGGGCGAGGTCTCCGGCGCGAAAATGGCAGCAGCGCTGGAGCTGGCGGCGGAAGATAACCGCAACGGCATTCCGACTCAGGCGGTGCTGTGCCTCGAAACCGGCGGCGTACGCCTGCAGGAAGCCAACCTCGGCCTGGCGGCGATTGCCGATATCCACGCGGCGATTGTTGACCTGCGTCGCTACACGCCCGTTATCGGGATTGTGGCCGGAACCGTGGGCTGCTTCGGCGGGATGTCCATCGCGGCGGCGCTTTGCAGCTACCTGATTGTGACCCGCGAAGCGCGTCTGGGGCTAAACGGCCCGCAGGTTATTGAGCAGGAAGCGGGCATTGAAGAGTACGACTCCCGTGACCGTCCGTTTATCTGGAGCATGACCGGCGGTGAGGTTCGCTATCAGAGCGGGCTGGTGGACGCGCTGGTCGGCGACGGGGTGAATGCGGTGAAAGCCGCGATGAACGAGGCCATCGCCAAAGGCGTCCCGGCAAAACATCGCACCGATAACTACGACGATTACCTGAACCGCCTGATGAATTTCGACACCCGCAAGCAGGCCGATGCCGAACAGATTAACGCGCTTTTTGCCCGGGAGGTGAAATGATGAGTAACGCAATGAGCCGTGGCGAACGCTGGCTGGAAACCCTCGCCCCGAACGCCAAACGTATTGAGGGGCTGTGCCCGTCCGTGCAGGCGGCAGACGGCGAGCTGAACGGTGAAACGGTGCGTTTTATCGCCGTAGTGCCGGATGCCAACAACCACTTCCCGCGCGCTGCGAAAGGGGAAGTCGGCCTGCTTGAAGGCTGGACGCTGGCGAAAGTGGTCAGCGAAACCGTCGCGGCAGATGCTGATAAAGCCGTTAAACGCCCGATTGTGGCGGTGATCGACGTCCCAAGCCAGGCTTATGGCCGTCGCGAAGAGGCGTTTGGTATCCACCAGGCGCTGGCAGGCGCTGCGGCCGCCTACGCCAACGCGCGCCTGGCGGGTCATGCGGTAATTGGCCTGATTGTGGGTAAAGCCATGTCCGGCGCGTTTCTGGCGCATGGCTACCAGGCCAACCGCCTGATTGCTTTTAACGATAAAGGGGTGCTCATCCATGCCATGGGGAAAGCGTCTGCCGCGCGGATCACCCTGCGCAGCGTGGAGGCGCTAGAAAAACTGGCCGCCACTATCCCACCTATGGCGTATGACATCAGCAACTACGCCACGCTGGGGCTGCTCTCGAGCCTGCTGGATATCAGCAACCCGGATGCCCCATCCGATAGCGACCTGACGCTGGTGAAAACCACCCTGCAACAGGCCATCAGTGACGCTCGTCAGGATCCGACGCTGAAAAGCCGTCTGGGTGCTGACAATCGCCGCAGCTCGGCGCTCGTACGCGAACGTATGCGCGCCAGCTGGTAAGTAAAAAGAGACCTGCCAGATGCACAACCTCACGGGCGTATCCGTTACGCCCGTGCGGGAAACTGCATCCTGAAAATAATAATCATCGCGCCAGTGCTACTTCTTTTTAATCACAGGTGATTTATGACTTACGTAATTGTTCATGCTCTCGCACCGATTTTCGTCATCATGCTGCTGGGATTCTGGGCCGGTAAGGCAAAGATGGTCGATAACAAAAATGTTTCCCTGCTCAATATCTTCGTCATGGATTTTGCGCTGCCTGCCGCGCTGTTCAGCGCGACCGTGCAAACCCCGTGGACCGGTATCGTGGCGCAGTCGCCGCTGATCCTGGTACTGACTCTGGCGATGTGGATCACCTACGCAGCCATCTATTTCCTTGCCACGAAGGTCTTTAAAAAATCCCCTCAGGATGCGGCCGTGCTGACGCTCACCGTCGCGCTGCCAAACTATGCGGCGCTTGGTCTGCCGATTCTGGGCAGCGTGCTGGGTGAAGGATCTACCACGTCTCTGTCTGTGGCGGTCTCTATTGCCTGCGGGTCCGTGCTGATGACGCCGTTCTGTCTGCTGATCCTGGAGCGGGAAAAAGCGCGCGCTGAGGGCAATACCTCCGGCTCAACCCTCTCTATGCTGCCGGTGCTGATGTGGCGATCCATTAAAAAACCGATCGTGATGGGGCCTCTGCTGGGTGTGATTTTATCCGCCATCGGCATCAAAATGCCGGAACTGGTCCTCTCTGCAATTAAACCGTTGGGGCTGTCTGCCACCGCTGCGGCGCTGTTCCTGACTGGGGTGATCCTCTCTGCCCGTAAGCTGCAGATCAACACCATGGTGATCACTTCCACCATCGCTAAGCTGCTTATCCAGCCAGCCATTGCCTGGGGTATCGTTTTAATCTTCGGTCTGCACGGCTCCGTGGCGATCACCGCCATTCTGATGATTGCGCTGTCTGCGGGCTTCTTCGGGGTCGTGTTTGGTAACCGCTTTGGCGTGCAGTCACCGGATGCAGAAGCGGTACTGCTGTTAAGCTCAGTCCTGTGTATCCTGTCGCTGCCGCTGTTTATCTCGCTGACTTCAGGAATGTAATCATGACCACAACATTACGCCCCCACGACCTCATCTGGCTTACCTCGCGCGACGCGCTGGAAGGTATTACTGAAACCTGGGTGGATGCCGCCTGGCATACCGGCCTGCCGGTGGTGGTGCGGCGTGATGTTGATAACGATGACCGAATCCCCGTTGGCGTGCGCGGACTGCGCCGCGACCAGCGGGCGGCCGGATGGGTGAAGCCCGGGAATGTGTTACGCGTGGTGTCACCTGAAGAGCTGTGCGTCACCGCCGATCTGCTGCGTTCGCCGTTTGTCACCGAGCCACCGGTTCAGGTGGCGTTACAGCTTGCGCAGCAGCCGTGGCCGTGGACGTGGGGCATAACCGGCAGCACCGGCTATGCGCTGGCGACCGGCATTCCGGTGATCCATGCCGACAGCGATCTTGATCTGCTGATCCGCGCCCCGCAGCCGATATCACCCGACGCGTTTACCGCCTGGCAGTCGCAGTTGAGTGGTGCGCTGTGCCGGGCTGATACCCAGGTGGATACACCAGAGGGCGGATTCGCGCTGGCGGAGTGGCTGCGCGATGGCAAAACGCTGCTGAAAACCCGCCGTGGGCCACGCCTGGTGGCAGACCCATGGCGCAGGGAGGAGTGATGAAAATACTGTTTACCTTTCCGGGGCAGGGTACGCAGCATGAAGGTATGCTGCAAAACCTGCCGGGAACGGAACTGGCTCAGGCGCGTGAGGTGCTGGGTGCCGAAGTTGATACGCTGGATAGTGCCGCCTCGTTAACCCATACCCGTGCGGTTCAGCTTTCTCTGCTGATTGCTGGCGTGTCCTGGGCGCGCGAGCTGGAGCGACGTGACGTGTCGCCTGACATCGTCAGCGGTTTATCGATTGGTGCTTATCCCGCGGCGGTAGTAGCAGGGGCGCTGGAATTTACGGACGCCCTTAAGCTGGTGGCGCTGCGTGGCGATCTGATGGAACAGGCCTGGCCCCACGGCTACGGCCTGACGGCCATCATGGGCTTAACCCTGCCGCAGGTGGAACAGCTTATCGAGGGTAGCGGAACGTATATTGCTAACCTGAATGCCGAAACGCAGATCGTCATTGCCGGATCCGATGAAGGGATGGCGCAGGTGGCAAAACGCGCTCTGGAAAAGGGGGCGAGCAAAGTGCAAAGGCTGGCAGTCAGCGTGCCATCCCATTGTGAACTGCTGGCGAAGCCGGCACAAAAGCTGGCCTCGGCGTTTGAAGCGGTCACCCTTTCCCGACCGCGCTGTGCGTATCTGAGCGGCAGCACCGGACGCGTGCTCTGGCAGCCGGAGAAAATCGCGGACGATCTTGCCATGAACATGGCGCGCACCGTGCGCTGGCAGGAGGCGGTGATTTCCGCGAATGAACGTGAAGCCCGGCTGGCGATCGAGATGCCGCCCGGTGGCGTCCTGACCTGCCTGACACGTCAGGCGGCGTGGGAAGGGGAGACCATATCACTCGAGCGCAGCGGTGTGGATGTGGCGGTGCATCTGGCAGGAAGGCTTCGTTCGTGAATTTTTAGCCCGGTGGCGGCTACGCCTTACCGGGCCTACGGGTTCGGTTGCCTTGTTTTGTATCACACACTTTCCTGCAGGCTGCGCGCATACATCCGCCCTTCGGCGGCTAATGCCCGCAGGCTCGGGTCCTGCTCGCGGTTGCGGGCGAACACAATCGCGATAAGCTGCTGCATCTGGTACGGTTCTGCCAGCTTCAGTAGCTGCACCGAATTTTCGTAGACCTTCTTCATCCTGCCCGGCATCAGCGTAAAGCCGACGCCCGCCTGAACCAGACTGAGCATTGAGAAAATGTCATTCACGCGGGTGACGATTTCCGGTTCAAATCCGGCGATATGAAATGCTTCCTGGAACCCCGCATAGGTGGCAAACCCTTCTGCCAGCGAGACAAATTTCTGATCTTTGTAATCGCGTAAATCCGCCAGCCCGCTGGTATTCAGCGTGGCAGAGGCAGGCGCGGCCAGGAAAATGTCATCATGAAACAGGGGGAGGACTTCAAGGCTGTTGCGGTCGATATTGCTTTCGGAAATCGAGATGAGGATCGCGTCCAGCGTACCGTCGTCAAGCATATGCAGCAACGTATCGTTAGAGCCCATCGTCAGATCCATCTCCAGATCCGGGCGACGCAGCTTCATGCCCATGATCAGGCGCGGCACGGTTTCCAGCGTCAGCGAGTAGAGCGTGCCGACGCGCAACCGTCCCTGACCAATACCGGCGACTTTACGGGACTCTTCCAGCCCGCGCTCCATCACCTGCATAACCTCCTGACAATACTCCAGCAGCGTCCAGGCGGACGGAAGGGCAATCAGGTTACGTCCCTTATGGGTAAAGAGCGGACAGCGAACGTTCTCTTCCAGAGTATGCAGTGCACGATGCACGCTGACGCCGCTCAGACCCAGCGTTTCGGCAGTACGCGCGATATTGCCCTTCTCCATAAACGTCATGAAGATGCTGAGCTTACGGAATGTAATGTCGCTCGTGATATCGAAACCCATAACCCTCCCGACGTGTCAGTCAGCCTGCAGCATCGCTTCCAGCTGTTCCTGGGCATCCAGCCATGCCATTTCGCACTCTTCGAGGCTGGATTTGGTCTTCGCCTGGGTTTGCAGACAGTCGGTCAGCTCCGCTTTACGGCTCTGGTCATACAGTTCGCTGTCGCCCAGCTTCTCTTCAACGGCGGCAAGCGTGGCGTTGAGCTTTTCCATCTCTTTTTCGAGACGGGCAATCTCTTTACGCAGTGGTTGAGTCTGAGTACGCAGTTCAGCTTCACGACGCTTCTGATCTTTACGCGCCTGCGCGCTGTTGGCGTTCTCTTTCGCCGACTCTTCCGGCTGGTTCTCTTGCTTCTGCACGTCCGTCAGCCACTGCTGATAGTCTTCCAGGTCGCCGTCAAACGGCTCGACTTTACCGTCGTGCACCAGATAGAGATCGTCCGTGGTGGAGCGGATCAGGTGCCGATCGTGCGAGACCACAACCAGCGCGCCCTCAAACTCTATCAGCGCTTCGGTCAACGCCTGACGCATGTCGAGGTCGAGGTGGTTGGTCGGTTCATCGAGCAGCAGCAGGTTCGGGCGCTGCCAGACGATCAGCGCCAGCACCAGACGCGCTTTTTCGCCGCCGGAGAAACGCTCTGTGTTTTCAGTGACCTTATCACCCTGGAAGCCAAAGCCGCCGAGGTAGTCGCGCAGCTTCTGCTCCATCTCCTGCTGCGCCAGACGCGCCAGATGCTGGATAGGGGATTCATCCGCGCGTAAAAATTCCAGCTGATGCTGGGCGAAGTAGCCAAGCTTGATGCCTTTCGCCAGACCGATTTCGCCGCTTACCGGGTTAAGCTCGCCCGCCAGCAGTTTGATGAGCGTTGACTTACCGGCACCGTTACGCCCCAGAAGACCAATGCGCGAACCCGGCACCAGGTTGAGTTTGATTGAGTCGAGGATGATGCGATCGCCGTATCCGGCGCTCACTTTTTCCATCTTCAGCAGCGGGTTTGGCAGGCTCTCCGGCTCGCGGAAGCTAAAGTGGAACGGGTTATCCACATGCGCCGGGGCAATCATCTCCATGCGTTCCAGCATCTTGATGCGGCTCTGGGCCTGCTTGGCCTTTGAGGCTTTGGCCTTGAAGCGGTCAACAAAACTCTGCAGATGCGCCACGCGCTGCTGCTGGCTTTCGTACATCGCCTGCTGCTGGGCGAGGCGAGTCGCCCGCTGGCGTTCGAAAGAGCTGTAGTTTCCGGTGTATTCGAACATATTTTGCTGTTCGATATGAATGATTTTATCCACAACCGGATCGAGGAAGTCGCGGTCGTGGGAGATCAGAATCAGAGTGCCCTGATAGCTCTTGAGCCACTTCTCCAGCCAAATGACCGCATCGAGATCGAGGTGGTTGGTCGGTTCATCGAGCAACAGCAAATCGGAGCGGCAGATCAGCGCCTGCGCCAGGTTAAGACGCATACGCCAGCCACCGGAGAAGTCGCTGACGGGACGTTCAAGCTGTTCGTTGCTGAACCCCAGGCCGTGGAGCAGGCTGGAAGCGCGGGAGCGAATGGTCCACGCGTCGATGGCGTCCAGCTTGCCGTGGACGGTGGCGATGGCGTGGCCATCGTTGCGCTCGTTGGCGGCGTTCAGTTCCGCTTCCAGCTTACGGTATTCACGATCGCCATCAATAACATAGTCGAGCGCCGGCTCACTCAGGGCGGGCGTCTCCTGGTTTACCCAGGCGAGCTGCCAGTTTCCCGGATAAGTAAAGTTACCGCCATCCGCGCTAATCTCGTTTTTCAGCAGCGCCAGCAGGGTGGATTTACCGCAGCCGTTTTTGCCGACCAGACCCACTTTTTGACCTGGATTAATGGTGGCGGTGGCGTTATCCAGCAGGACGCGCACGCCGCGGCGAATTTGTAACGAGGAGAAAACAATCATAGAAGCGCCGTATGTTCCGACTATGTTAATTTGTCATTATGATAATGTAAGGTGTGGGCCATTTTCCGCACCGGGCCGCCATGGTAGCCCAAAACAACGACGATACACAAAAACAGAAACAGAACCGGGAGGGGAGTGATGTCTCAGACAGCAAAAGTGCTGCTGCTGTATGCCCATCCGGAATCTCAGGACTCGGTGGCAAACCGCGTCCTGCTTAAGCCGGCTACTCAGCTCAGTAACGTGACGGTGCACGATCTCTACGCGCACTACCCTGATTTCTTTATCGATATTCCGTACGAGCAGGAATTGCTGCGTCAGCATGATGTGATTGTATTCCAGCATCCGCTCTATACCTATAGCTGTCCGGCCCTGCTGAAAGAGTGGCTGGATCGGGTGCTGAGCCGGGGGTTTTCCAGCGGGGTGGGGGGCAACCAACTGGCGGGAAAGTACTGGCGTAGTGTGATTACCACCGGTGAGCCGGAGAGCGCCTACCGCTACGATGGCCTTAACCGTTATCCGATGAGCGATATCCTGCGACCGTTTGAACTGACGGCGGCGATGTGCCGTATGCACTGGATGAGCCCGATTATTGTCTACTGGGCACGACGTCAGGATCCGAAGGAGCTGGCGAGCCACGCCAGAGCGTACGGTGAATGGCTGGCATCACCGATTCCGGCAGGAGGGCGTTAATGGAAGGATCGAATTTACTCCTCGCCGGGGTGCTGTTTTTGTTTGCCGCAGTGGTGGCTGTACCGTTGGCCGCACGGCTCGGTATTGGCGCGGTACTCGGGTATCTGTTGGCGGGGATCGCGATTGGCCCCTGGGGGCTGGGATTCATCAGCGATGTCGATGAAATTCTCCATTTCTCCGAGTTGGGTGTGGTCTTCCTGATGTTCATCATTGGCCTGGAGCTTAATCCGTCAAAGCTGTGGCAGCTCCGGCGCTCTATCTTTGGCGTTGGCGCGGCGCAGGTGTTGTTCAGCGCGGCCATTCTGGCCGGATTGCTGATGCTTACTGACTTTTCGTGGCAGGCGGCGACCATCGGCGGTATTGGCCTTGCCATGTCCTCAACGGCAATGGCATTGCAGCTGATGCGGGATAAGGGCATGAACCGCAGTGAGTCGGGGCAACTGGGCTTTTCGGTGCTGCTGTTTCAGGATTTAGCGGTGATCCCGGCGTTAGCGCTGGTGCCGCTGTTGGCCGGGCCGGGTGACGATCACTTTGACTGGGCAAAAGTCTCCATGAAGGTGCTGGCTTTTGCGGGCATGCTAATTGGGGGACGTTTTCTGCTGCGGCCGGTGTTCCGCTTTATCGCCGCGTCAGGCGTGCGTGAGGTGTTTACCGCCGCAACGCTGCTGCTGGTATTAGGCTCTGCGCTGTTTATGGACGCGCTGGGGCTGTCAATGGCGCTGGGTACGTTTATCGCCGGGGTGCTGCTCGCCGAGAGCGAATACCGCCACGAACTGGAAATTGCGATCGAACCGTTTAAAGGGCTGCTGTTAGGGCTGTTCTTTATTTCGGTGGGCATGGCGCTCAATCTCGGTGTGCTCTATACCCATCTGCTATGGGTTATTGTGAGCGTGGCTGTGCTGGTGGCGGTGAAAACGCTGGTGCTGTATGTCCTGGCGCGTATATCCGGGCTGCGCAGTTCGGAACGTATGCAGTTTGCCAGCGTGCTAAGCCAGGGGGGAGAGTTCGCGTTTGTGCTGTTCTCTACGGCATCGTCCCAGAAACTGTTCAAAGACGATCAGATGGCGCTTCTGCTGGTGACGGTCACGCTGTCGATGATGACCACGCCGCTGCTGATGAAGCTGGTGGATAAACTGCTGTCGCGCCGCTTAAACCCGGCTGATGATGAAGACGAAGCCCCGTGGGTGGAAGACGATAAGCCGCAAGTGATTGTGGTGGGGTTTGGCCGCTTCGGGCAGGTGATTGGTCGTCTGCTGATGGCGAACAAAATGCGCATCACGGTGCTGGAGCGGGATATCAGCGCGGTCAACCTGATGCGCAAATATGGTTACAAGGTTTACTACGGCGATGCGACGCAGCTCGAACTGCTGCGATCCGCAGGTGCGGAGGCGGCGGAGTCGATCGTCATTACCTGTAACGATCCGGAAGATACGATGAAGCTGGTCGAACTCTGCCAGCAGCATTTCCCGCATCTGCATATTCTGGCGCGTGCGCGGGGACGTGTTGAAGCGCACGAACTGTTGCAGGCGGGTGTGAAACACTTCTCGCGTGAGACGTTTTCCAGTGCGCTGGAGCTGGGGCGCAAAGCGTTGATTTCGCTGGGTATGCACCCGCATCAGGCGCAGCGGGCCCAGATGCACTTCCGACGGCTGGATATGCGAATGCTGCGCGAGCTGATGCCCGTACACACGGATACGGCGCAGATTTCCCGCGTGCGGGAAGCGCGTCGCGAGCTGGAGGAGATTTTCCAGCGTGAGATGCAGCAGGAACGACGCCAGCTGGACGGCTGGGACGAATTTGAATAAAGGGTAACCAAATATGGCTGTACGTAAACGCTTTATTGCGGGCGCAAAGTGCCCTTCCTGCCAGGCGCAAGATACTCTGGCAATGTGGCGTGAAAATAATATTGATGTTGTTGAGTGTGTTAAGTGCGGCCACCAGATGCGTGAGGCCGACAAAGAAGCGCGCGATCATGTACGCAAAGAAGAGCAAGTGATCGGCATTTTTCATCCGGACTAGCGATATGCCCTGAGTTTTTTTAAGCTAAAGGGTACACGGGTGCAGATTTCCGCTACAATCTGCGCCAGCAATTTTCCCACGCTCAGGAG
>Ga0308166_1002749_pt1 | contig 15734 bp, 16 predicted proteins | sample PhyCR2_2_FD_202137 | JGI IMG/M metagenome (GOLD analysis project Ga0308166, IMG submission 202137) | Phyllosphere microbial communities from UC Gill Tract Community Farm, Albany, California, United States - DLSLCC.R2 | ecosystem: Host-associated > Plants > Phyllosphere > Unclassified | place... | reverse complement strand
TCCTCGCCATCGTGCTGGCCGAGGACGAGGTCGCGGAAATGTGGCTGTGGGACGTCGCGCGCTGGCTCGTCGCGTCCGGCGCCCGCTATGTGCAGGCCTGGGGCAAGGATGCCGAGGCCTGGATCGAAGCCGTGGACGACGCGGCGCTGGAAGCCGTCGACTACGAGGACGCGCCCGAGGACCAGCGCGTGCTCGCGACCGCGCACGATGCCGGCGACGAGGACGTGGACGAGGTGTTCTGGTTCACGAAGCACCGCGCCGCGCACCCTGCCCTGCCGCTCGATGCGGTGCTGGTCGTGCACATCGCGTCCAGGCCGCGCAAGGAAGCCATCGAGACGGCTTACGCGGACGCCTGAGCCAGTTCCGCGCCGAGCAGGCGCACCAGTTCTCCCGCCGGCAGCGCACGCGCGAGCGCAAATCCCTGGCCGGCCCAGTTGACCGTGAAATCATTGTTGCCCGCCTTCGTGGCCGCCGCGTTCAGCGCCTTCACGGCATCGTAGGCGATCGGATAATCCGGCAGCGCCGGGTGGCCGGGCGCGCCGATCTCGCTGAACAGCCGGTTCACGAGGCCGCGCGCGGGCCGGCCGGAAACGACGTCCGTCACGGCCGTGATGACGCCCTCCCCGGCCTGCATCAGCGCGCGGTGGTGCGGTGTCGCGGACGACTCCGGACACAGGATGAATGCGGTGCCCATCTGGGCGGCACTGGCGCCGAGACGCAGCGCGGCGGCGATGCCGTTCCCGTCCATGATGCCGCCGGCCGCGATCACTGGAATGCGGACGGCGTGCGCCACCCCTTGCGTGAGCGCGAACGTGCCGATGGCGGGGTCGCCCCGCTCCGGATCGAACACACCGCGGTGGCCGCCCGCCTCGTAGCCCTGGGCGACGACGGCGTCGATGCCGGCCGCCTCCACCTGGCGCGCTTCATCGACCGACGTCGCGCTGGCCAGCAGCACGATGCCCGCGTCCTTCAGCGCCTGGATGCGGCGCGCATCCGGCAGGCCGAAGTGGAAGCTGACGACGGCAGGGCGCGTCTCCAGCAGCACGTCCAGCATCGGATCGTCGTCGAGGAAGCTTTTGTAGATTTCGCGTAAAGACGCCGGCGGCTGCGCGCCGCTGGCGGCGAAATGTGGAGACAGATAGTCGAGCCAGGCCGCTTCGCGCGCGGCGTCGGCCTGCGCGGGACGGTGGCAGAACACGTTGACGTTGAACGGCCGGTCGGTCAGGCGGCGCACGTCGGCGATCGCGGCGCGGCCCTGCGCGGCGTCGCCCGCGCCGACGGAGATCGAGCCGAGCGCCCCCGCCTGCGACACGGCCGCCGCCAGCGCGGCCGTCGAGACGCCGGCCATCGGGGCCTGGACGATGGGAAGATCGATGCGCAGCAGGGACAACAGGTCTGGCTTCATGATGGTCTCCAACACGGGTCGCGATCCGGCGAGTATAGCGCCGCCGGCGCGGAAACGATTTATACCGTTCCCACCCTGCAGTCTTGCCGGGTGCCGCGCCCGTCGCGGTTCGTGTTTTTGCGTTAGGATGCATGCTGCCCCGTGGGCTCAAGAATTATCGATTGGCAACAAAGGAAGGCAATGGACAGTATCGACCTCGAAGTGCTGCACGCCTGCGACCAGTGGCTGCGCGCCGGCTGGCGCTGCGAGTACGTGACCGTCGTCCGGACGTGGGGATCGAGCCCGCGGCCGGAAGGCGCCACGATGGCGATCCGCGCGGACGGCGTCGTCGTCGGCTCGGTGTCGGGCGGTTGCATCGAGGACGACCTGATCGCGGCCGTGCGCGAAAACGGCATTGTACGTACGGCGCCGGAAGTCATCACGTACGGCATCTCGGCCGACGAAGCGCACCGCTTCGGCCTGCCCTGCGGCGGCACGATCCAGCTGGTCGTCGAACCGCTCGGGGCGCACAGCCGCATGGACGAACTGCTCGCGCTGGCCCAGCGCCGCGTGCTGACCCGGCGCACGCTGGACCTGACGACGGGCGCGGTGGAACTGGCGCAGGGCCAGGCCGACGAGCAGTTGCGCATGGACGGCCAGGCGCTCGTCACGATCCACGGTCCGCGCCTGCGCATGCTGATCATCGGCGCCGGCCAGCTGTCGCAGTTTTTGGCGCAGATCGCCGTCGGCCTGGAATACCAGGTGACCGTGTGCGACCCGCGAGAAGAATACCGCGCAAGCTGGAGCCTGCCGGGCGTGGAGGTCGTGCATGCGATGCCGGACGATCTCGTGCTGGAGATGAAGCTGGACAGCCGTAGTGCCGTCATCGCCCTCACCCACGACCCCAAGCTGGATGACCTCGCGCTGATGGAAGCGCTCAAGACGGACGCGTTCTACGTCGGCGCCATCGGCTCGCGCGCCAACAATGCGCGGCGGCGCGAGCGCCTGCGCGAATTCGACCTCACCGAGGACCAGATCGCGAAGCTGCACGGCCCCATCGGCCTGTACATCGGCAGCAAGACGCCGTACGAGATCGCCGTCTCCATCCTCGCCGAACTGACCGCGGTGAAGAACGGCGTCGCGCTGCCGGCGCAGATGTCGGTCGAGCACGGGAAGGCGCTCGCGGCCTAGTTCTCGAGCAGCAGCAAGGCCGCCAGCACGAGCATCGTCGTCCCGGTAAAACCTTCGATGCTGCGCCAGACGGCGGGCCGCGCCAGCACGAACGCGCAGCGGCGCGCGCCCAGGCCCAGCGCGGAAAACCACAGCAGCGACGCCGTCATCGCGCCGGCCGCGAACGACACGCGGTGATGCGCCGCGAGGCTGCTGCCGACGGCGCCCAGCAGCACGACGGTATCCAGGTACACGTGCGGATTCAGCAGCGACATCGCCAGCACGATGCCCAGCGCGCGCGATGCCGTCGTCGCCGCCTGCCCTTCGCCCGCCTGCGGGGCCGCGGCGCCCTGCCAGCAGCTTTTCAGGCACCGCAGTCCGTACCACAGCAGGAACGCGGCGCCGCCCCAGCGGGCAGCCAGCAGCAGCGCAGGGGAATGCTCGATCAGCGCGCCGAAGCCGGACATGCCCAGCGCGATCAGGGTGACGTCGATCAGCACGCACGTGAGCACCGTCAGCACGACGTGGCGGCCGGCGACGCCCGTGCGGATCACATGCGCGTTCTGGGCGCCGATCGGCATGATCAGGCTCGCGCCCATGCCGAGGCCTTGCAAGAAAATCGGTTGTGAAAACATGCTACCTCCTGTTGTTATTGCGGAGCAGCATGCCTTGTACGCGCGGCTACATCAATTATATTAATGACTTCTAAAGTTCATTAAGCTGGGCTAATCCAATGACCATCGATCCGCGCCGCAGCGAGGCGTTCGTCGCCGCCGTCGACAGCGGCAGCCTGGAGCAGGCAGCCGCGCTGCTGAACGTGACGCCGTCCGCCATCTCCCAACGCATCGCCGCGCTGGAACACGACCTGGGCACGCCCCTGCTCGTGCGCGCCCGTCCCTGCCGCCCGACGGCGCCCGGCATGCGGTTGCTGCAATTCCTGCGCCGCCGTGCGCTGCTCGAAGACGAATTCTTCGCGGAGCAGCAGGCCGATCCGGGCCCGGTGCGCGTGGCGCTGGCCGTCAACAACGACACGCTGGCGACGTGGCTGCTGCCCGTGCTGGCGCCGGTGCTGATCGAGGAAGGGCTGCTCGTGGAATTCGTCACGGGCGACCAGAGACACACGTTCGCGCTGCTGGAACAGGGTCTTGCGCTCGCCTGCGTGTCGGGCGAGACGGAACCGATGCGCGGTTGCACCGTGAGTCCGCTCGGCGTGATGCGCTACCGGATGGTGGCGGCGCCCGCCTTCGCTGCGCGCTGGTTCCCCGGCGGGATCACGCGCGACGCTGCGCGGCGGGCGCCGGTGATGGTCTTCGACCGCAACGACCGCCTGCAGACGGCCTTCCTGCTGCAGCACTTCGGCCTGCCGGAAGGCGCGTACCCGTTTCACTACGTGCCGTCCAGCGATCCGTACGTGCAGGCGATCCGCCTCGGTCTCGGCTACGGCCTGCTGCCGCTGGAGCAGTGTGCGGACATGCTCGCCAGCGGCGCCCTCGTCGACCTGACGCCGGATCTGTTCGTCGACGTGACGCTGTACTGGCACGCCTGGCGCATTCAGCCGCCGCGGCTGGAGCGGATGGGCGCGGCGCTGGTGAAGGGCGCGCGGGCGGCACTGCTGCCCTTGTCCTGAGCAACCGGCAGCCACTGCGCGACGCCCCAGCAGAACTCCGGCACGAGGAACAGCCACAGCAAGGGCGCGCCGCTGGCGGCGAGTGCCCACGCCATCCAGGTGGAGAACAGGAAGCGGCCGACGCCATCGTAGCGGCCCAGGGTGACGCTGGTGGCGCGCAGGCGCAGCACGGACCACACGAGCACGATGCTGCCCATCAGGCAGGCGAACAGCACGTGGAACGGGCCGAAGTCCGGCAACGCATCGCCGCCCAGGCTGCGGTTGAGGCTTGAGAGCTGCGCGTGCGCGAGGGCGAACGTCCACGGCGTGGCGAACGGCGCCGTGAGCAGCAGGTCGTACACGGCGCTGGCGCGCACGACGGTGAGAAAAGCGGATCGGCTGAGTTGCATGGAAATCTCCCGGGATGAAGGTTCCGGCATCATCGACCCTGGAGTACACTCCAAGGTCAAGGTATTTATCGCACCCACCGCCATGCAGATCGGAGAACTCGCCGCCGCCACCGGCCTCACCCGGGACACCCTGCGCTTCTACGAGAAACGCGGGCTGCTGTTGTCGCGCCGCCTCGCCAACGGCTACCGCGACTATCCGCCCGAAGCCGTGCAATGGCTGTGCTACCTGCGCGCCGCCCAGGCGTTCGGTTTTACCCTGGCCGAGATCGAGACCGGCCTGCCGCTGCTGGACGATCCGGCCGCCGCCGCGCCCCTGCTGCGCGATGCACTCGTGCGCAAGCTGGAGGACATCGATACACGCATCGCGGGGCTCTCCGCCCTGCGTGCCGATCTGACGCGCGAACTGGCGCAGCCGGGATTCGGCCGCCCCGTGCTGGAGGAACAAGCGGCCGCGTGAGGAGGTCTCGATGGCCTGGGCCGGCAAATCGCCGACCTGCTGCGGGCCGAAGACATCGAGCCATGCGCGTGCCGTTCGCGTAAAATTTTGTTACAAGGAAACTGTCAGCCGTCCGTACGGCGCCCGCGTTAACAGCACAGGCGCCGACGGATGGCGCACACCCATGGAGAGATCATGAAACGCCTGCTTGCCGCCGCCGCCGTGCTGGCCACCTTCACCCACGCCGCCTTTGCCGGAGAACTGACGCTGTTCTCAGACAGCAATTTCCGCGGCCAACGCGTGACCATCGACCGCGACGCCGCCAGTCTGGGCGATGTCAACTTCAATGACCGCGCGTCGAGCGCCGTCATCCGCTCGGGCACGTGGCTGCTGTGCGAGCACGCCAACTTCGGCGGCCACTGCCAGGAGTTCGGTCCGGGCGAATACCGCGAGCTTCCGGGTTTCAACGACGCCATCTCCTCCGCACGCCAGGTCGACCGCGGCGGCCGTGGCAGCTGGCGCGATCACGACCGTGACGACAACCGGGGTGGCTGGCGCGGTGACGACCGCGGCGACCGGGGCGACCGTGGAGACCGCGGCGGCTGGCGCGGCGACCGGGGCGGTGCCGACGTCGTGATGTTCGCCGGCCAGCGCTTCGAAGGCCAGCAAGTGGAACTGTCGCAGGACGTGCGCGCGCTGAGCGACGTCGGCTTCAACGACCGCGCCACCTCGCTCATCATCCGCGAGGGCCGCTGGGAATTCTGCGAGCACGCCGACTTCCGCGGCGAATGCGTCGTCCTGGGGCCGGGCCGCTACGACGTCCTCGACCGCATGAACAACCGCATCTCGTCGATGCGCCGCGTGCGCTGAAAACCGGGGTCAGAGCCCGAATTATGGAAATTGCCCAAAACCGGGCTCTGACCCCGGTTCTGGGCAATTTTAGTTTAACAACGCCACGCCCTTGATCTGCACCCACAGCCGCAGCCCGGGTGCGATGCCCAGCTCGCGGCGCGAGCGTTCGGTGATACGGGCCAGCAGCGGCGATTCTCCCATCCACAATTGCACGAGCACGTGGCCAGGCGTGTCGGTGGCGGCCACTGCCGTCACCACGGCCGGCAGCCGGTTGACGATGCTCGTGCCTTGCGGATGGTCCAGCGCCAAACTGACGTCGCGCGCGTGGATACGGCAGCGCAGGCGCGTGCCGACGGCTTCGCGACGCCGGCCCACGAACAGCGCGCCGCCCGCGAATTCCAGGCGGGATAACGCGTCTTCCTCGTGGCCGGCCAGGATCGTGTCGAGCACCACGCCGGCATCGTCGGCGAAGCTGGGCGGCAGGTCCACGCGCGCCAGCGTTTCCGACAGCGGCCCGCTGGCGACCGCCTTGCCGTCGTCCAGCAGCACGAGGTGATCGGCCAGCCGCGCGACCTCGTCCGGCGCATGGCTCACGTAGACGATCGGGATCGCCAGTTCCCCGTGCATCCGTTCCAGATAGGGCAGGATCTCCAGCTTGCGGCGCAGGTCGAGCGCGGCCAGCGGTTCGTCCATCAGCAGCAGCCGCGGCGACGCGAGCAGGGCGCGCGCGATCGCCACGCGCTGGCGCTCGCCGCCCGACAGACCGTCCGGCCGGCGCTCGAGCAGGTTTTCGATGCCCAGCAGGGCCGTCACGGGTTCCAGCGCGAAGCGGCGCTCGTGCACCGGCACGCGCTTGCGGCCGAACTCCAGGTTGGCGCGCACGGACAGGTGCGGGAACAGGCTCGCTTCCTGGAACACGTAGCCGATCGCCCGCCGGTGCACGGGGACGAACACGCCACGCGCATCGTCCTGCCACACCTCATCGCCGAACGCGACGACACCGCCGGGCGCGCGTTCCAGGCCGGCGATGGCGCGCAAGACCGTCGTCTTGCCCGAGCCGGAATGGCCGAACAGGGCGCTGATGCCGCGCAGGGGCAGGTCGAGGTCGACGTCCAATTGGAACGCGCCGCGGTCCACGCGCAGGCGCACGCGCAATCCGTCCGTCATCAGCGCCGTCCTTTCATCGCTTGCGGATACAGGGTGTACAGCGCCAGCAGCACGATGAAGCTGAATGCCAGCATGCCGCCCGCGAGCCAGTGCGCCTGCGCATATTCGAGCGCCTCGACGTGGTCGTAGATCTGCACGGAGACGACGCGCGTCTTGTCCGGGATATTCCCGCCGATCATGAGCACGACGCCGAATTCGCCCACCGTGTGCGCGAACCCGAGCACGGCGCCGGACAGGAAACCGGGACGCGCCAGCGGCACCGCCACCGACCAGAACGTGTCCCACGGACTCGCGCGCAGGGTGGCCGCCACTTCCAGCGGCCGCGTGCCGATCGCCTCGAACGCATTCTGCAGCGGCTGCACGACGAAGGGCAGGGAATAGCACACGGATGCCAGCACGAGGCCGCCGAACGAGAACGGCAACAAGCCGATGCCGAGCGCCTCCGTCAGCTTGCCGACCGGCCCGTTCGGCCCCAGCAGCAGCAGCAGGTAAAAGCCGATCACGGTGGGCGGCAGCACAAGGGGTAACGCGACGACGGCGCCGACCGCGTGGCGCAGGCGCGAACGCGTGCGCGCGAGCCACCACGCGACCGGTGTGCCGATCGCCAGCAGCAACAGGGTCACGACGGTCGCCAGTTCCAGCGTCAGGCGGACGGCCGCGAAGTCGGCGGCGTCCAGGGTCACAATGCGTAGCCGTACGAGCGGATGATCTCTCTGGCCTTGTTCGATTTCAGATAGCCTGCCAACGCCTTCGCGGCCGGATTGGCGCCGCCCCTGGCGAGGATGACGGCGTCCTGGCGGATCGGACCGTGCAGGTTGTCGGGCACGATCCAGCCGGAGCCGGACGTGAATCTGCCGTCGCGATAGACCTGCGACAGCGCGACGAAGCCGAGCGGCGCGTTGCCCGTGCTGACGAACTGGTGCGTCTGGGCGATGTTTTCGCCCTGCACGAGCTTGCCCTGCACGCGGTCGTAGAAGCCCAGCTTGTTCAGCGTCTCGATGGCGGCCGCGCCGTACGGGGCCGTCTTCGGATTGGCAATGGCGAGATGGGCATAGCTGCCCGTCTTGAGGACCTGGCCCTGGCCGTCGACATAGCCGTCCTTCGCGGACCACAGCGCCAGCTTGCCGGTCGCATAGGTAAAACGCGTGCCGGGCACGGTGCGGCGCTCCGCTTCCAGTCTGGCCGGGGTCTCGTCGTCGGCCGCGAGCAGTACCTCGAACGGCGCGCCGTTGACGATCTGGGCGTAGAACTTGCCGGTGGCGCCGAACGCGAGGACGGCCTTGTGGCCCGTGTCCTGTTCGAATGCCGCCGCGATTTTCTGCATCGGCGCGGTGAAATTGGCGGCCACCGCCACTTGCACCTCGTCCGCCTGGGCAACGTGGCACGCGATCAGGGCCAGCACGCCGGCGAGTTGCTTCATGGTCGACTCCAGTTCTTTATCGCTATATAGTAGAGTATATAACGAAACGGAACAGGACAGATCGTGGAAAACGACAACACAGGCTTCGCGCTGCAGGGCGCCGTCTGGATGACGGTCGGCGGCGAAAAATTCGGCGGCCAGGGACGGGTGGAGCTGCTGGCCGCGATCGGCCAGACGGGGTCGATCAGCCAGGCCGCGAAAGCGGTCGGCATGAGCTACAAGGGGGCGTGGGACGCGATCGACGCGATGAACAACCTGGCCGGCGAAGCGCTGGTGGAACGCGTCGCCGGCGGCAAGGGCGGCGGCGGCACGCGGCTGACGGCGCGCGGCGAACAACTCGTCAGGAACTTTCGCGCGCTCGAGCAACTCCACCAGCAATTCGTGGAACAACTCAACGGACAGGCCGGCAACCTGTCCGCCGATCTTACGCTGATCAGCAGGCTGAACATGAAAACGAGCGCACGCAACCAGTTCTTCGGCACGGTCTCCCGGGTCCAGCCCGGCGCCGTCAACGACGAGATCGAACTCGACATCGCCGGCGGCCACACAATCGTCGCCATCGTCACGCACGAGAGCACGGCCAGCCTCGGCCTGGCACCGGGCGCCCAGGCGTTCGCGCTGGTCAAGGCGTCATCGATCATCCTCATGACGGAAGGCGAGGGCGCGCGCTTCTCGGCCCGCAACCAGCTCGCCGGCACCGTGTCCCGCCTGATGCCGGGCGCCGTCAACACGGAAGTCGTCCTCGACCTGACGGGTGGGGGCAGCATCGCCGCCATCATCACCAACGAGAGCGCGCGGTCGCTCGAGCTGGCCGAGGGCCGGACGGCCACGGCGATGTTCAAGGCGTCCAGCGTGATCGTGGGCGTGCCGGCCTGAAACTACCCATCCGGGGTACGTTTAGGCTACCTCAAATCCCTTCCATTCTCTCCCGCGCAAGATCGGCATTGGCGCGCGCTTCCTTCGAACGTTTACCGGAGAATGGAAAATGGAAAAGTTCTATAAATTCCTGGCCTGTGTCCTGGGTGTCCTGACCTTGACGGCGGTATCCCAGGCATCCGCGAGCGACTTCTACCGTCAGCGCAACCTGGTATCGGACAGCGCAGCCGTACCGGCGGAGCAGCGCGATCCCAATCTCGTGAACGCCTGGGGACTGGCGTTCAATCCCTATGGCGTGGCGTGGGTCGCCGATAACCACACGGGCGTCTCGACCCTCTACAACGGCAATGGCAATCCGCAGAGTCTCGTGGTCACCATTCCCGGCCCGGGCGGCGCCACTGGCAGCCCCACGGGCACCGTGTTCTACGGCGGCCCGGGCTTCGTCGTGACCAAGGGCGGCGTATCCGGTCCCAGCCGCTTCCTGTTCGCAAGCGAGGATGGCGGCATCGCGGGCTGGGCGCCCAACGTCGACGCGACGCACGCCATCCGCGTGATCGACAACAGCGCGCACGATGCCATCTACAAGGGCATCGCCCTCAGCGGCAACGGCCGCGGCACGCTGCTGTACGCGACCGACTTCCACAACGGCAAGGTCGATGTCTACGACAGCACATTCAAGCCGGTCTACCTGTCCGGCAAGTTCCGCGATCCGCGCCTGCCGGCGGGCTATGCGCCGTTCGGCATCCAAGCCATCAACGGCGACCTCTACGTGACCTACGCGAAACAGGACGAGGAACGCGAGGATGACGTGGCCGGCCCGGGCTTCGGCTTCGTCGACGTGTTCGATCCGGACGGACACCTGCTGCGCCGCCTCGCTTCCGGCGGCGCGCTCAACGCCCCGTGGGGCATTGCGTTGGCGCCGGCCAGCTTCGGCCGCTTCAGCAACCGCCTGCTGGTCGGGAACTTCGGCGATGGGCTGATCAATGCCTACGCCCCCGCGACCGGTAAATGGCTGGGACGCCTGAAGGAACCGCACGGCAAGGCAATCCACATCGACGGCCTGTGGGGCATCGGGTTCGGCAACGGTCTAAATGATCAACCGGTCGACACGCTGTTCTTCGCCGCCGGCCCGGACGACGAAAACCACGGCCTGTACGGGCGAATCGACGTGGCGCCGGGCGACGAGCACGACGATGCGCCAGAAACGCAATAGACGATCGATGGCGGCACGGCTTCATCCCGAATAAATGGAGAGCGTTCCACAAAAGACCGCATAATCCCGACTGTGGCAACCACTGGCGGACGGCGATGAGCGATTTTTTGCCCAAGGAATGCGATATCGTGATGGAAGGCGGGGTGACCTCCGGCGTGGTCTACCCCGCGTTCGTGGCGCGGCTGGCCGAAAAATTCACCTTGCGCTCGATCGGCGGGACGAGCGTCGGCGCCGTGGCGGCCATCGCGGCGGCGGCGGCCCAGTTCAAGCGCAACCGCGTGCGCAAGGACGGGCAGGGTGAGGACGACGGTTTTCATCTCCTGGCCCGGCTGCCCGGCAGCCTGCAGGAAGCCGTCGGCGCACACACCCGGCTGTTCTCGCTGTTCCAGCCCTGCGCCGCGCTGCGTCCGCACTTCCGCGTGATCGCGGCGGCGCTCAACGAAACGAGCAAGTCTAAGGCATGCGGCTATTTATCCTTCGCCATGCTGTGGAATTTCCCGCTCGGTGCCGTGGTGGGCGGGGGCATGTGGCTGCTGGGCTTTCTGATCAGCAGCAGCCTGCTCGGCGGACACTGGCCAAGCGTGCCCCTCGTCGGCCTCGCCAGCGTCCTGTGGTTCGGCCTGTGCATGTTCGTGGGCGCGCTGGCCGGGGCGCTGCTGCAGGCCACGTGGTCGGCATGGCGCGGGCTGCGCGCCAACCGCTGCGGCATCTGCTCCGGCCTGCGCACGTCCGCGGACAATCCGCCCGCGCTGACGGAATGGCTGCATGGCCTCGTGCAGGACATCGCCGGCCTTCCACTCGACACGCCGCTGACGTTCGGCCTGCTGCGCACGTCCGAGCCCCCGATCGAACTGGCCCTGATGACGACGGGCCTCTCCGAACTGCGCGCACACCGCCTGCCGCATTCGAGCGCCGACCTCGTATTCCGCGCCTCGGAAATGGCCGCCCTGTTCCCGCCCGCGATCGTCGACTGGATGACGGCGCACTCGCGCCATACGCGCCACGGCGCACGCACGGTGACCGTACTGGAACGCATGAACGCCGGTGGCGAGGATTACTACTTCATGCCCGATCCGGACGACCTGCCGCTCGTGGTGGCCGCGCGCATGAGCCTCAGTTTTCCCGTGCTGCTGCAAGCCGTGCCCCTGTACCGCCTGCGCGCGCTGCCGGTGCATGGGGACGGCGTCGACCTGCTGCGCGTCTGGTTCTCGGACGGCGGCCTGACCAGCAACTTCCCGATCCATTTTTTCGACAACATCCTCCCGACCCGTCCGACCTTCGGCGTCACCCTGCAGGACGACCTGGCCGACGACGATCCGTTCGACGCGCGCGTGTCTCTCCCGACGAACAACAACACCGGCGTGACGGCCGCGTACATGGCGGTCGACGACACCGACGGCCGCCCGTCGCTGCCGCGCTTCGCGGGCGCCATCCTGCGCACGATCCGCACGTGGCGCGACGAAGCCCTGAAGCGCACCCCGGGCTACCGCGACCGCGTCGTGCAGATCCGCCATACGAAAAAAGAGGGTGGGCTGAACCTGAACATGACGCGCGCCGCCATCGACGTGATGAGCCGCAGCGGGGAAGAGGCGGCGCGCCAGGTGATCGAGCGCTTCCTGAACCCAGTCGAAAAGGAAAACGGTTGGCTGAACCACCGCTGGGTGCGCATGCGCAGCACGGCGGCCGTCCTGCAGGAAACCTTCGCGCCCCTCTCCGAAGCCTGGCACGACGCGCGCCTGAAACCCTCGTACGAAGCGCTGTGGATGGCCCACGGCATGGATGCCTTGCCCGCCTACCAGCTCAGCAAGGCCAACCGCACGGCCGGCTTCGCGCTGTGGGAACGCATCGTCGCGCTGCCGCAGGAAGTGGCGCCGGCGGAGCTGTCCGCCCACGCACCGCGGCCGCAGCCGGAACTCGTGATCGCGCCGCGCCTGAACTGATGGTCAGGCGTCGCGGCCGTCGAAGTGCTGCACGGGAATCGCATCGAGATCGATGCCCTCGATGCAGCGCAGGTTGATGGCCGCCATCGGATTCCCCTTCGGATCGACTCCTTCCGCATACGGATGGATGCCGCACGTGGGACAGAAACGGTGCTGGATGACGTGCTTGTTGAACGTGTAGGTCGCGGCCGCGTCCTCGGGCGTGTGCAGGCGGAACTGCGCACGCGGCACGAACCAGAGCAGCGATCCCTTGCGCTGGCACATCGAACAATTACAGGCGAGGGCACCCTGGATCTCGCCCTCCACTTCATACGCCACCTGGCCGCAGTGGCAGCTGCCTTGATAAATCATGTGTCGTCCCCTTCATACGTTGAAATATGGGACTCATGGTAGCGCAGGATTTTTGCAAGCGCATGTGTCGGGACGCGCACCCGACACAATCGGACATCGACCGGCGCGCGCAACCCGCTAGAGTGGCCGCATCGTCATCGACAAGGTGCAGACCATGACATCCGGTTTGATCAGGAAGCTCCTCCCGCTGGCCGCCGCCGCGCTTCTCATGCCGCTACCCGCATTTGCGCAAGGCGTGAACGTCTGCTCACTCGTCTCCTGCAGCGCCAGCGGCCGGCATGCCGCCGTGCTCGACGAAGCGGCGCAACCACGCCGCCCCGCGCGGACGGCTGCGGTGGCACGCCGTCCCGCGCAGGAAGACACAACGCGCGATCCGTGGGCACGCCGCTTTCAAGGACGGGAAAACGAAGACGAGGATGTCTGCCTGCTGAACTTCGGCATCGGCGGCCAGCTGGCCAGGAAGGGATCCATCGACAGCCACGTGCTGGGGCGCACGCAGGCATGGCGCGCGCCGGCCCGCTGAGAGTTCAATCCACAGGGTGCACGACCGTGGCGATGCGGCGGCCCGGCATCTCGTTGGCGAGGCACAGCACCGGCGCCTGGCGCACACCCGCGTAGTACGCCCCCAGCGCGAGCGCCGTCACGAACGGGACGCCGCCGCAAGCGCCACTCGACGCCCCTACACGTACGATGTCCTCGCTGCCGTCGAGCTGCCGCATCGTCGTGGCCGCATATTCCATCAACTCGTACACAGGCCGCGACCGGTGACCGGTATCGGCGACGATCATCGCCACGCCATCCGCATCGGCACCTGCATCGGCGAGCGTGCGCTCGACGAGTCGCGCGAGCACGCGCTCGGCGTCGCGCCTGCGCCCGTCGGCCGGCTCCGCGACCCGCACTTCCGCGAGCGGCGCGAGCAGCGCCACCGCCTGGCCATCGGATGCTCCTGCCAGCACCGCGCTGCCAAGTAACATGCCGGCGGCGCCCTCGCCCGGCATCATCCCCTGCGGCTGCGCGGACGTGAACAAGACCTGTTCCGATGCCCAGCGCGCGACCGTTGCCTCACTCACATGCGACGCTGCCGCCACCACGAGCGTGACACCGGGCGCTGCGCAGGCCGCAGTAATGTCGGTCACAGGATCGGTGCCGCACATGGCCGCACCGATCTCGCCACGCCATCCGGCCTGCGCCGCCGCATGCCGCAGCCACGCCGCAGCGGCATCGCGCTGTCGCTCGGACCAATCCGCCGGCAGCAGCGGCAGCACCTGGAGCCCGGGCATGGCATCGTCGCGCACGGTCCACTCGATCGCGGCCCGTCCCGCGAGTTCCGCGACCACGCTGCTGGCCAGCGTCAACGCACGCCATTGCTCGTCGCTGAAGTTTGCCTCGTTGGCTCCGTGCGCCGCCAGCCAGTCGGTGACGTCTTCCCGCAACGCCTCGTCGTGCGCTTCCTGGCAGCGGGCGCACAGCACGGGGAAACCGTCGTCGTCGACGAGGGCCCGATCCAGATCCGGGCGTGCCTTGTTGTCCGCGATGGCGGCCGCCAGTTCTTCGGCCGATGCACCCTGCGGGGCGCGCAGTGCCGTCGCGAGAATCGCCAGGTGCTGCGCCTGCGCCGGGCGCGTGGCGGCGCTGGCCGGGCGCGCGGGCGTGGCGGGCAGCGCGTCGGCCTGGACGGCGGCGCTGCGTTGCGCGATCCATTTGTGTCCGATGAAGCCCGCCAGCAGCAGGGCTACGGGCAGGCCGAACAGCAACAGCATCCATTCCGACGTGGCGGGCACGCGCGCACTCGCGCGCCACCAGACGATCGCGCCGCCCCAGCAGGCGACGAAGACGGCGGCGGCGATGAAGGCCGGCTTGATCCAGACGGGCACTGTATGCGGGGCGGGGAGCGGTTCGGCGGTAAGAGGGGTCGACATGATGATGTGGCGTCAAAGGTTGTCGATGGTGGCCTGCGCTGAGTTCAATGAGGAATATGCAGCGCGGGCTCAAGCGGCGACAGCCAGCAGTTCCAGCTTCAGCCCCTTCATCCCCGACGGCACATAGATCGCCATCGATTGCGCCTGCAGCATGCGCTCGTACATTTGTCCCTTGGCATCGAGGATGAAATAGCACGTGTCGGGGCGCACCGGCACGGCGGCGGGCAGTTGTGGCGCGTATTGCAGGCGCACGCCGGGCAGGGCCGACAGCACGCATTTCTCGACGTCGTCCGGCGCGCCGACCTTGAAACGCAGCGGCACGGTGTCGACGAGTTCCAGGGTCGGGATGTCGGCCGAGACGGCGACGTAGAAGGTCGTCTTGTCGTCGATCTTGCCGGAGTCGAGCATGCCGTGGTGGTACGACGGCCGCACTTCGTTCAGGACGATGGCGAAGTACTTCGACGAAATCACGGTGTCGAGCAATTCGCGGATGATCTGGAACAGCTTGGCAAAGCCGGGGCCGGGGTCGGCGTGCTGGTACACCGGCAGGTCGGTCAGCGTCCAGCTTTTCGAAAATGTCATCAGCGCGCCGCCCACGCCCAGCAATTGTTCGTGCAGGCGTTCCGGGTGCAGGTCGGGATGGTGCAGGTAGTGGGACAGCGATGCGCACGCGGAACTGGCGGTGTGTAATAACCAGAACGACGACATGTCGCCGGAACGGAATTCGATCACGTTGCGGCTCGGCTCGCGGTGGTGGCCATACAGCGAACTCACCTTGGCCTGCAGCGCCTCGAGCAGGCGGCGCACCTGCTGGAACAGGGCGGGTGCGGCACCCACCGACAGGCTGGGCGGCAGGAAGGACGGGTCCATCTCGAAGCCGCCGGACGGGGCGCGCCGCAGGCGCAGCACCGGAAAGCTGAGGTAGGCGTCGCGCGGCTCGAATTCCGGGACGAGACGCACGGTTTTCCTGAGGTAGGACACGGACGCCGG
>Ga0308166_1002744_pt1 | contig 15749 bp, 12 predicted proteins | sample PhyCR2_2_FD_202137 | JGI IMG/M metagenome (GOLD analysis project Ga0308166, IMG submission 202137) | Phyllosphere microbial communities from UC Gill Tract Community Farm, Albany, California, United States - DLSLCC.R2 | ecosystem: Host-associated > Plants > Phyllosphere > Unclassified | place... | reverse complement strand
TGCGCCAGGCCGTCCAGGTCGAGTTCCGGATCGAAGCGTTCGAGGTCGATCACCAGCAGGTCGACCGGCCCGCGCCCCAGCACCTCGAGCGCGGCCTCGGCGCCGTCGGCCAGCGCCAGGCTGGCGAACTGGGCGCCGCATTCCGCCTGGAACTGCGCGCGCCGCGCGGCGGTCGGGTTGACGAACAACCCGTTGCGTTGGCCTTGCGGCTCGGCCTGCTGAGGCATGTTTTTCTCCTTGTCATGCATATTCGTTACGCTACGCAACTCCACGCCGCGAATTTTGACATATTCGCTCCCCATCGAACAGGACGTTCGCCCTTGTGTGTGGAACCGCACCGTCGCGCAGCCCGCCCGCGGCCGATACTGGCCCGGTCACGAACCCGTTTTCAAAGGAAGCGCAATGGCCAACCAGGACGATGTAGCAAACCACCAGAAAGCAATCCAGAACCGCCAGGACCAGCTCGACGCCAGCCAGAAGCAGGAAGGCGAAGAAAGCAAGCCGGTCCAGATCGGCGCCGAGCAGCCGGTGCCGCCGATGCCCGAGCAGCACCTGGCCAAGCCGGGCCTGGAAGCGCAGATGGCCGTCAAGCCGCGCTTCATGGCCGAAGGCTACAAAGGCAGCGGCAAGCTCGAGGGCCAGGTGGCGATCGTCACCGGCGGCGACTCCGGCATCGGCCGCTCGGTGGCCGTGCTGTTCGCGCGCGAAGGCGCCGACGTCGCCGTGCTCTACCTGAACGAACACGAAGACGCCGCCGAGACCCAGCGCTGCATCGAGGCCGAGGGCCGCCGCTGCGTGACCATCGCCGGCGACGTCAAGGACATGGAATTCTGCCAGCAGGCGGTGGACCGCGTGGTCGCCGAATGGGGCCGCCTGGACGTGCTGGTGAACAACGCCGCCTTCCAGGAACACGCCAGCAGCCTGCTCGACATCACCGAGGAGCGCTTCGACGAAACCATGCGCACCAACATCTACGGCTACTTCCACATGGCCAAGGCCGCCCTGCCCTACATGAAGCGCGGCGCCGCGATCGTCAACACGGGGTCCGTCACCGGCCTGAAGGGTTCGAAGCTGCTGCTCGACTATTCCTCGACCAAGGGCGCGATCCACGCCTTTACCATGTCGCTGGCCGCCAACCTGCTGGACAAGGGCATCCGCGTGAACTGCGTGGCGCCGGGCCCGGTATGGACCCCGCTCAACCCGGCCGACCAGTCGCCGGACAAGATCGTCCACTTCGGCGAGAGCACCACCTACGGCCGCGCGGCCCAGCCCGAGGAACTGTCGCCGGCCTACGTGTTCCTGGCCTCGAACGCCTGCTCGAGCTACATCACGGGCATCGTGCTGCCGGTGACCGGCAGCGTCGGCGAATAAGGAGGGAGAGGCATATGGCACGCAGCATGTGGAAGGGGGCGATCAGTTTCGGGCTGGTCCACATCCCGGTCGAAATGTATCCCGCGGTGAGCAGCAATTCGCTCGACCTTTCCATGCTCGATCGCCGCGATTTCGCCCCGATCGGGTTCAAGCGCTACAACAAGAACACCGGCAAGGAAGTCTCCTGGGACGACATCGTCAAGGGCTACGAGTACGAGTCCGGCGAGTACGTGGTGCTGTCCGACGAGGACCTGCGCCGCGCCAACCCGGAAGCGACCCAGACCATCGACATCCTGGCCTTTGTCGACGCCGAGGACGTGCCGCTGCTGTACTACGACCACCCCTACTACCTGGCGCCCGGCAAGGGCGGCGACAAGGTGTACGCGCTGCTGCGCGAAACGCTGAAGGAAGTCGGCAAGATCGGCATCGCCAACGTCGTCATCCGCGTCAAGCAGCACCTGGCGGCGCTGGTGTGCATCGGCGACACCATCGTCCTGAATACCCTGCGTTACCCGGACGAGATCCGCGAGACCGACGACCTGAAGATTCCCTCACCGAAGGCGAAAGCGGCCACCATCAGCGCCAAGGAACTCAAGATGGCGATGGCCCTGGTCGAGGGCATGAGCGAGGACTGGAAGCCGAACCAGTACCACGACACCTACCGCGAGGACGTGCTGGCCCTGGTGCAGAAGAAGATCAAGGCCAAGCAGACCAAGACCATCACCATGCCGGATCCGGACGAGAAACCGGCGAAGACCACCAACGTCATCGACCTGGTGTCCCTGCTCCAGGCCAGCCTGGGCAAGAAGCCGGGCAAGGCGATCGCGCTCGACGACGACGACGACGACGAACCGCCACCGCCGAAGCGCGCGCGCAAGCCCGCCGACGACGAGGACGAGGACGACGCCCCGCCGCCGCGCCGCAAGACCGCCGCGGGTGCGCGCGAACAGGTCGCGGCCAAGCGTAGCGCCGCCAGGCCGGCAGCGAAGAAGGCGGCCGCGCCGGCCAAGAAAGCCGTGGCCGCCAGGAAGACCAGCACGGCAGCCGCCCCGGCACGCCGCAAGAAAGCGGCGTGACGGCCCATGGATACATTCATCGACTTCCTCCAGTGGCCCGCCATGGCCGTCAGCCTGTACGCCGCCTTCCTGATCGGCTCGCAACGCGCGGGGCGGCGCGTGTTCGGGTTCTGGATGTTCATCCTCAGCAACCTGCTGTGGATCGTCTGGGGCGTGCACGACGGCGCCTGGGCCCTGATCGCCTTGCAGGTGGCGCTCATGGCCATGAACATCCGCGGCATCTGGAAAAACGACAAGGGCACCACCACCGACCGCCTCCAGGCCGGGGCCGGCAAGACGCCGGGCTGACCGGGGCACCATTTTTCACGCGGCCCAGGCCGCTCACTCAAGGAGAATTATTATGCGCAAGATGATCATGATGGCAATCGCCGGCTTTATCTGGAAAAAAATCCAGACCCGCATGAACCGCCAGGGCGCCGCACCCGTGCGCCGCTATTGACAGGCAACAGCCGGGGTCACATCAGGTCTGACATTTGGACCCGGCCTCGGCTTTAATTTCCCTTCTCTTCCCGCACTCGTCGGCAAGACCTGGCGCAATACGGCACGACACCCCGGCTTGTGTCCCAATGTCGGACCCGCCCCCGCTTTTATTACCGAATCAGCGATTGAATTAGTTAAAATCTATCAACTGAATCAAATCAATCAAATTTATCTTTCACTCAGCAGTAATTAGAATCTCCTTCATCAAATTACGCAGTTTTGACAAAAGGAGATCGCATGACCCGCCCACGCCTCACCACCGCTTCCGGCATCCCCGTCGCAGACAACCAGAACTCGCTGAGCGCCGGCCGCAATGGCCCGCTGCTGCTGCAGGACTTCCACCTGATCGAGAAGCTGCAGCACTTCAACCGCGAGCGCATCCCGGAGCGCGTGGTGCACGCCAAGGGTTCGGGCGCGTACGGCACCTTCACGGTCACGCACGATATCACCCGCTTTACCAAGGCCAAGCTGTTCGCCGAAATCGGCAAGCGGACCGAGACCTTCCTGCGCTTCTCCACCGTCGGCGGCGAAAAGGGCAGCGCCGACACCGAGCGCGATCCGCGCGGCTTCGCCCTGCGCTTTTATACGGAAGAAGGCAACTGGGACCTGGTCGGCAACAACACGCCCGTGTTCTTCCTGAAGGACCCGATCAAGTTCCCGGACTTCATCCACACCCAGAAGCGCCAGCCCGACAGCAACCTGAAGTCGGCCAACATGATGTTCGACTTCTGGAGCCAGGCGCCGGAAAGCCTGCACCAGGTGACGATCCTGTTCTCGGACCGCGGCACCCCGCACGGCTACCGCCACATGGACGGCTTCGGCAGCCACACCTATAGCCTGATCAACGACCAGGGCCAGCGCACCTACGTGAAATGGCACTTCAAGACGCGCCAGGGCATCAGGAACCTGAGCAGTGCGGAAGCCGTGCGCCTGGCCGGCGCCGACCCGGACCACGCCCAGCGCGATTTGTTCGAGGCGATCGCCGCCGGCGACTACCCGCAGTGGGACGTGAAGGTGCAGCTGGCCACCCAGCAGCAGCTCGACGACTGGGAAGAGCGCACCGGCTGGAACCCGTTCGACCTGACCAAGGTGTGGCCGCATGGCGACTTCCCGCTGCTGCAGGTGGGCGTGCTGGAACTGAACCGTAATCCGCGCAACTACCACATGGAGGTCGAGCAGGCCGCCTTCTCGCCGGCCAACGTGCCGCCGGGCATGGGCTACTCGCCGGACAAGATGCTGCAGGGCCGCCTGTTCGCCTACCACGACGCCCAGCTCTACCGCGTCGGCACCAACCACCAGCACCTGCCGGTGAACGCCCCGCGCTGCCCCTTCCACAACCAGCAGCGCGACGGTGCGATGGCGATCGCCGACGTCGGTGCGGCGCCGATCTACGATCCGGTCGACCCGGTCGGCAAGGGTGCGCTGGGCATGGGCCACGGCGAGCACGAGCTGCCGCTGCAAGGCAATGCCGGCCGCTTCGACTTCCGCGGCCAGGAAGACGATTACACCCAGCCGGGCAACCTGTTCCGCCTGATGACGCCCGAGGCGAAGCAGAACCTGTTCGACAACCTGGCCGGCCCGCTGAGCCAGGTGACCGACGCGATCCTGGAGCGCCAGCTGCGCCAGTTCGACAAGGCCGATCCGGACTACGGCCGCGGCGTGCGCGCCGCCCTCAAGGCGCGCGGACGCAACGTCGACTGACCGGCAGCGGCCAATCGAAGGCGCCCTTCGCGGCGCCTCTTTTTATTTCCGTTCAGCGCCCTGCCAGCGGCACCGACGTCAGCGTGATCCGGGCCAGGCCCGTCTCGGGTACATAGCTCATCAGCATGTCCTCGCCGGCCGGACCGCGGTTGAATTCCATCGTTACCTTGTTGTCGCTCGAAGCGAACCTGTAGGGCGCCACGGCATACAGCCGCAGCTTCGTGTCGTGGTCGATGGTCGCGTCGATGTGGCGCGATGCGGTATGTACCTTCAGGTAGCTGCCGTTCGACAAGCCGTAGGCGCCGGTGATCTGCCGGGCCTGGTCGTTGCGGATACGCATTGCATTGACCGGCGCCCTCACCTGCACCGACGAGATCGCGTCGCTTGGGACTGGCACAGCTCCAGGCGTCTGCGCACCCGCGCCGGCTGCTGCCAGCAGGGATGCGCTTGCAATCAACAGTGAAACTCGCATGATGGCTCCTCCTTGGGCCGGGTGTGCTGGTCCGGGCAGGATTGCGCGGATACGCCACGCGGCCAACTCAGTCTAGGGCCGTCATATCCGATGGCAAGCGCGGCAGAGCGCAGCATCACCAAACACTCTCGATTGGCCTGCGCTCGGATCGATGCGGCATAAGGAAGGCAGCCTCTGCCACGTCGCAAACACCCTCAGCGCATTGCCTGAATGCAAAACCGGGGCTACACTCGCCTTTTTAACGACGACTCACCTGCACGATGCGCGCCGCCAAACCGATCCGCTATGCTGGACGAATCACGACCTGGAAAGATGAGCAGGGCTTCGGCTTCATCACGCCGAACGGCGGCGGGGCAACCGTCTTTGTGCATATCAGCGCGTTCGCCGGACAGCGCACCCGCCCGGCTGGCAACGAGATCGTGACCTACGAATTGACGGCCAACGAGCGCGGGCAGCCGCGCGCGGAAAAGGTCGCGTTCTACCGCGCAGGGGCCGCGCGCAGCCAGGCAAGCGGACGCAGCCTGGCCGGGTCGCTGCTGGCCTGCGGCTTTTTCGCCGTGCTTGCCCTGTTCGTGGCGCTCGGCAGATTGCCTGTCTGGGCACTGGGCGCGTATGCCGGCGTCAGCGTGCTGACCTTCCTCACCTATGCGATCGACAAGGCCGCGGCGCGCAGGAATGCCTGGCGCACCAGGGAAAGCACCCTGCACATGCTCGGCCTGGCCGGTGGCTGGCCCGGCGCCCTGCTGGCACAGCACCTGCTCCGGCACAAATCGTCCAAGCAGAGTTTCAAGCACAGCCTGTGGTTCACCGTCATTGTCAATTGCGGGGCGCTCGGCTGGTTCATGAGTACGGGCGGGTTGGCCTGAACAGCCGGCATGGGAGGATAAGCTGGCCGGTTTGCAGCGCCCTCAGCCCTTGTAGCCCATCTGCTTCATCGCCGCCGTCAGGGTCTTGGCCGCTTTGGCATAACCGGCCCAGGGTTCGTTGCCGCGATCCAGGCGCGTGTGCACGTTGGCCACGGTCCACTGGTCGCCGGACTTCAGGCCGGCCAGCTCGTCCCAGGCCAGCGGCACCGAGATGCCCAGGCCTGGCCGCGTGCGCGCGGCCCAGGCGCAGACCGTGGTTGCGCCCTGCCCGTTGCGCAGGTAGTCGATGAAGACCTTGCCCACCCTGTTCTTCGCCCCGCTCTTGAAGGCGAAGCGGTCCGGCAGCGTGGTGGCCAGGTGCTTGACGATGGCTTGCGAGAAGCCCTTCACCGTATCCCAGCCCTTGCCGCCCTTGATCGGCACCACCACGTGCAGGCCCTTGCCGCCGCTGGTCTTCAGGAAGTTCGGCAAACCCAGTTCGTCGAGGAAGGCGTGCATCAGCTGGGCCGCTTCCTGCATCGTGTGCCATGCCACGCCCTCGCCCGGGTCGAGGTCGAACACCATGCGGTCGGGCTTGTCGTAGGCCCTGGCGGTGGCGTTCTGGGTGTGGATCTCGACCACGTTGAACTGGGCCGCCGACAGGATGCCCTCGACGCTGGCAATCGTCAGCATCGGCGGATGATCCGGGTCGAGCGCCGGGTCCATGTTTTCGACGCCGGGCATCTTTCGGGTATCGGCATGCTTCTGGAAGAACAGTTCGCCGCCCACGCCGGCCGGTGCGCGCACCAGCGAGACCGGGCGGTCCTTCAGGTGTTCCATCATCAGCTCGCCGACCAGGGCGTAGTAGCGCACCAGGTCGAGCTTGGTGATGCCGCTCTTCGCATCCATCACGCGCTCGCCGTGGGTTACCTTCAGCGTGGCCGGCAGTTTGCCGGCCGGGGCCACCGGCTCCCTGTCCGCCGCGGACGCGCGCTTGCCTGTTCCCTTGGACGTCCGTCTGGCCGCCGGCGCGCTGTCGGAGAACGCATCGGACGCCACGTCACCCGTCACTTCGGACGCCACTTCGTCGATCGGCCTGGCGAGCTCGCGCGTGATGCCCTGGGCCGGCTTGTCGCTGCGCAGGCCCTGGAATACCGGATGGCGTACCGCGCCGGCACTCGTCCATTCCGAGAAGCTGACTTCTGCGATCAGCTCGGGTTTCACCCAGTGGTGCTTGCGGCCCGCCACCGAGCGCGGCGGGAACGGGCTCTTGTCGGTATCGAGCGCCTTCAGCCTGGCGGTGACGTCGCGCAGGCTCTCGGCATTGAAGCCGCTGCCGACATTTCCCGCATAGCGCAGCACGCCTTCCTTGTCGTAGGTGCCCAGCAGCAGCGAGCCGATGCCGGTGCGCGATCCCTTGGGATCGGTATAGCCGCCGATCACGAATTCCTGGCGCTGGCCGCATTTCAGCTTGATCCATTCCGGCGAGCGGCGCGAGACGTAATGCGAGTCGCGCCGCTTGCCGATCACGCCTTCCAGGCCGATCTTGCAGGCGGCGGCCACCAGGCCTTCCGGGTCGTTGCCGAACTCGGCGGAGAAGCGCACCTTGTCCGAGGCCTTGGCCTGGATCAGCGCGCCTTCGAGCAGGGCGCGGCGGTCGACCAGCGCCACCTCGCGCAGGTCGTAGCCGCCGAGGTAAGGCGCGTCGAACAGGAAGTACAGGATGTCGGCCCCCTTGCTGCCGTCGAAGGCGAGCTGCAGCATGCCGAAATTCGGGCGGCCGTTGGCGTCGTGCACGACGATTTCGCCGTCGTACCAGCCGTCGGGCAGGCCCATGCGCGCGATTTCCTTTTGCAGCGGGGCGAGTTTGTCGGTCCAGTCGTTGTTGTTGCGGGTGATGAGGCGCACCTCGCCGTTCTCGATGCGCGTGAGCATGCGGTAGCCGTCGAACTTGACCTCGAACACCCAGTTTTCCGGGTCGGGCGGCGCGCCGTCGACCAGGGTGGCCAGCTCGGGTGTGAATTCCTTCGGCAGCATCGCTTCGATCGCGCCGTCCGGCACACTCGGGTCATGGGCGGCATCGGACCTGGCGCTGCGCTTGCCTGCGGTCTTCCTGGCGCGCTTGGCCGCCGGCTTCGCTTCGATCGTTTCCACCGCCTCCTCGGCAGCCGCGTCGGCCCTGGCCTTGACGGCGCGGCCGTTCTTGGTCGCCCTGGCCCTGGCCGGCACCTTGGCCGAGCTGTGCGGCATCGGCAGGTCCTTGACGCTGTCGGGCAGCTCGTCGATCACGGAAAACTCCTCGGCGGGGCGCGCATAATCGTCTTTTTCCTTGATCAGGAGCCAGGGCTCCTGCTTCTCGTCGCCCCGGCCCTTCATGCGCACCAGCACCCATTTGCCGTGCATCTTGTGGCCGTGCAGCTGGAACTTGATGTTGCCGCTGCGGTAGCCCGCATGCGGGTCGCCTTCCGGTTCCCAGGTGCCCTTGTCCCAAATGATTACTTTGCCGGCGCCATACTGCTTTTCGGGAATCGTGCCTTCGAAATCGGCATACGAAATCGGGTGGTCCTCGACGTGCACGGCCATGCGCTTGTCGTGGGTGTCGTAGCTCGGGCCTTTCGGGACGGCCCAGCTTTTCATGACCCCGTCGAGCTCGAGCCGGAAGTCGTAGTGCAAGCGGCTGGCCCAGTGCTTCTGGATGACGAAGGTGAGCGCGTCCTTGCCTGGCAGGCCGCCTTCGGCCGGCTCCGAGGTAATGGAGAAATCGCGCTTGGATTTGTAGACTTTCAGCGAGTCTGGCATGGCCCTCTCCTGCAACACGGCGGTGCTGCCAGTCTAGGCGCGGCAGGCCGGCGCGACTGTACGGCAGCTAACCGTGCAAGCGCGCATCGAGCCGTGCATGAAGCCGATCCGCGGCTGTTTGTAACGGGATGTAATAGGCGTCAACGCTGCCCCATCGGGCCGCGTTAAGGGCTCAGTAACGCCGGACACTAACCGACGGGACGACCACACTTTTCCACTACTAAAGGAAAGAACACCATGAGCAAAATCGTCGCTACCCTGATCGCTGGCCTGTTCGCTACCTCGGCTTTCGCCCAGAGCACCGCCACTCAGGCAACCACGCCGGCCACCAAGGCCGAGGCCAAGGAAGCCAAGGATGTCGCGAAGGCCGATGCCAAGGTAGAAAAGGCCAAGGCCGAAGCCAAGGCCGACGTCGCGGAAGCAAAAGCCGACGCCGCCAAGAAAACGGCCAAGGCCGAGAAGAAAGCCACCAAGGAAAAGGCCGAAGCCAAGGCCGATGCAGCGGAACACAAGGCCGAACACAAAGCCGACATGGCCGAGCACAAGGCCAGCACCACCGCTTCCACCAAATAAGGCCGCTCGAGCCCCCCTCCATATACCGCCAAAAAAGACAGGGTTCGCCCTGTCTTTTTTTCGTCCCGGGTTCCGCCATCCAGTCCGCATACGCGGCCGCATGCTCTACAATCGTTTGATCCACCCAACCGAGAGCGCCATGCACAAGATCGTCTTCCTCGACCGCGACAGCCTGATCGCCCAGGTTCGCCGGCCCGCCTTCGCCCACGACTGGCAGGAACATCCGGCCACCGCGCCGGATCAGGTGGTCGAACGCCTGCGCGGGGCCAGCATCGCCATCACCAACAAGGTGCCGCTGCGCGCCGAGGCCATCGCCCGGCTGCCCGAACTCAGGATGGTCGCGGTGGCGGCCACCGGCACCGACAACGTCGACCTCGCCGCCTGCCGCGAACGCGGGATCGTGGTGGCCAACATCCGCGACTATTCGGTGGTGTCGGTGCCCGAGCACTGCTTCGCCCTGATCCTGGCGCTGCGCCGCAACCTGCGCGCGTACGTGGCCGACGTCGAGGCCGGGCGCTGGGAGCATTCGAGCCGCTTCTGCCTGCTGGACCATCCGATCGGCGACCTGGCCGGCAGCCGGCTCGGCATCGTCGGCTACGGCGCGCTGGGCAGGCGCGTGGCGCAGATCGGGCGCGCCTTCGGGATGGAGGTGTGCGTCACCTCGCGCTCACCGGTCGCCGACGACGACGTGACCCAGCTGCCGCTGGACGCGCTGCTGGCGCGCTGCGACGTGGTCAGCCTGCACCTGCCGCTGAACGCGCAGACGCGCCACATGATCGGGGCGCGCGAACTGGGGCTGATGCAGCCGGGCGCGCTGCTGATCAACACGGCGCGCGGCGGACTGGTGGACGAGGCGGCCCTGGCCGAGGCGCTGATGCGGCGCACCATCGGCGGCGCCGGCTTCGACGTGCTGAGCAAGGAGCCGCCGGCGCAGGACAATCCCCTGCTCGGGCTGCGGCTGCCGAACTTCATCCTCACGCCGCACGTGGCCTGGGCCAGCGGCGGCGCGATGCAGACGCTGGCCGATATGCTGGTGGAGAATATCGAGGCCTGGGAGGAGGGGCGGCCGACGAACGTGGTGTAGTTCGCCGATGGTCCGGCGGTATAGTGGTGGGTTCTCGAACCCACCAATACGACGCGTGCGAACCGCCGACCCTTCAATACGTGCCCGGCAACAGGATATTCCGGTCCACCTGCCGCACGTCGCGCAGCCCGCAGAACGCCATCGTCAGGTCCAGCTCGTTGCGGATGATCTCCAGGCAGCGCGCCACCCCCGCCTCGCCCATCGCGCCGAGCCCGTACAGGAAGGGCCGCCCGATGTACACGCCCTTCGCCCCCAGCGCCAGCGCGCGGATCACGTCCTGGCCGGAGCGGATGCCGCCGTCCATGTGCACCTCGATCTGCTTGCCGACCGCATCCACGATGGCCGGCAGCGCGCCGATGCTCGATTGCGCACCGTCGAGCTGGCGGCCGCCGTGGTTCGACACGATCAGCGCATCCGCCCCGCTCTCCACGCACAGGCGCGCATCCTCGTTGTCCATGATGCCCTTGATGATCAGCTTGCCGCCCCAGCGGTTCTTGATCCACTCCACGTCGCGCCAGCTCAGCGCCGGGTCGAACTGCTGCGAGGTCCAGGACGACAGCGAGCTCATGTCCGACACGCTCTTCGCATGGCCGACGATGTTGCCGAAGTGGCGGCGCGGGGTGCGCAGCATGTTCAGGCACCAGCGCGGCTTGGTCGCCAGGTTCATCATGTTCGGGATGGTCAGCTTGGGCGGCGCCGTCATGCCGTTGCGCAGGTCCTTGTGGCGCTGGCCGAGCACCTGCAAGTCGAGCGTCAGCACCAGCGCCGAGCAGTTGGCCGCCTTGGCGCGGTCGATCAGGCGGTTGATGAAATCGCGGTCCTTCATCACGTACAGCTGGAACCAGAACGGCCTGGTGGTGCGCGCCGCCACGTCCTCGATCGAGCAGATGCTCATGGTCGAGAGCGTGAACGGCACGCCGATCTTCTCCGCCGCGCGCGCCGCCAGGATCTCGCCGTCGGCATGCTGCATGCCGGTCAGCCCGGTCGGTGCGAGCGCCACCGGCATCGCCACCTCCTGCCCCACCATCGTGCTCTTGAGGCTGCGGTCGGCCAGGTTGACGGCCACGCGCTGGCGGAACTTGATGGCGGCGAAGTCCGTCTCGTTGGCGCGGTAGGTCGACTCGGTCCAGGACCCGGCGTCGGCATAGTCGTAGAACATGCGCGGCACGCGCCGCTTGGCCAGGACGCGCAGGTCTTCGATGGTCGTGATGATACTCATGCGTGCAGTTTCCTCTCGTCGGTGGGATGGTGGACAGGCTGGTTCGGCGGGCGCGCCTCGGCCGCCGCCAGGGGCAGCGCGAGGATGAAGACGGTCCCTTCGCCCGGCTGGCTCTCGACCCGGAGCGAGCCGCCCAGCAGCGAGGTCGCGATGGTGTGCGCGATGTTCAGCCCCAGGCCGGTGCCGCCCTGGCCCATGCGGGTGGTGAAGAAGGGGTCGAACACGCGCCTCAGGTGTTCGGGAGCGATGCCGCGGCCGTCGTCGGCGAAGCGCAGCTCGATCCAGGCGGCGTCGAGCCGGCGCGCCGACAGGCGCATGTGGCCGCCCGGTCCCTCGAAGGCATGCAGCAGCGCGTTGTTGACGAAGTTGATCATCACCTGGCCGAAGGGGCCGGGATAGCTGTCCATGACGATCCCGGCGGGCACCTCGCATTCCAGCACATGCCCTTCCAGGCGTACCTTGTTCATCATGGTGGCCAGGATCTCGTGGCAGGCGCGCGCCAGGTCGAAGCGGCGCCGCTGGGCGCTGGCCTGGTCGACCGACACCTGGCGGAAGCTGTCCACCAGTTCCGCCGCCTGGTGCAGGCTGCGCATGATCAGTTCCGAGCCTTCGCGCGCGGCGCCGAAGTAGCCGGCCAGCTCGGAGCGGCGCAGCGCCGAACCGTCGAGCGCGGCGTGGAGGTCGAGCGTCTTTTCGTGCAGGGTGCTGGCCATCAGGAGGCTGTTGCCGATCGGGGTGTTCAGTTCGTGCGCCACGCCGGCCACCAGCGAGCCGAGCGAGGCCAGCTTTTCCTGGGCCGCGAGCAGGTTCTGCGCGTCCTTCAGCTGGCGGTAGGCCTGGGCGTTGTCGAGCGCCACCCCGACGTAGGCGGCAAGCGTGCGCAGCATGTCCAGGTGCACGCGCTGGTAGGCGCCGCGCGCGTAGCTCTGCACGGCCAGGGCGCCGAGCACGCGCTGGCCCACCGCCACCGGCACATACAGGAGAGAATGCGGGAGGGAATGCGGCAGCGCGCGCGACGGCGTGCCGACTTGCGCGCAGGGCAGCGCGCTGGCGGCCACCGCCTCCGGCGCGGCGCCCGGCAGGTAGCGTCCGGATTCCTGCTCCAGGTCGTTGACGAAGACTTCGCGCCCGTGCTCGATGCTCCAGGCCGCCAGCGAGGCCGGGTCGCGCCGCCCGCCCGTGCAGGGTCCGCAGCGCCGGCCGTCGACCACGGCATACGGGATGTCGAGCGCGCCCCTGGCCCCGCCCACGCCTTCACCCTGCGCAACCACCACCGCGAACACCGGCGCGTCCATCAGCACCTGCACGTGTTCGTGCAGGGTGTCCATGATCGCCTCGATGTCGAGGTTCGCGGTCAGGCGCCGGCCGATGTCGGACAGCAGCGCGATGTTGCGGCGCGCCTGGTCGGCGGCGTCCTTTTGCTGCTCGGCCTCGCGCTTGCGCCGCTCGGCCGACTCCTTCTGCAGCAGCAGCTCGGCGGTGCGCGCACTCACCTGGCGCTCCAGCCAGCCCTTCTGCTGGACCAGGGCGCGGATGCGGTAGCGGTAGGCGAACAGCGCCGTTGCACCCACCAGGGCCAGCGCCGTCAGGCGGAACCACCAGGTCTTCCACCAGGGCGGCGTGATGGTGATCGCCAGCGTGGCCGGCGCCTCGCTCCAGACGCCGTCCTTGTTGCTGGCGCGTACGCGGAACACGTAGTCGCCGGCGTCCAGGTTGGTATAGCTGGCGAAGCGCTTGCCGGCATCGGCCTCGACCCAGCCTTCGTCGAAGCCTTCGAGCTGGTAGGCGTAGCGGTTGCTGCCCGGCGCCGCGTAGTGCAGCGCCGCGAACTCGAGCGCGAACACCGAATCGCGGTAAGGCAGGGTCACGCTGCCGCCCCGGGGCAGCGCACGCGCCTTGTTGAACACCGTGAAGGCGGTGATGCGCACCAACGGCGGATACGGGTTGTCGCGGATCGCGTCCGGCTGGAAGGAATTCATGCCGTTGACGCCGCCGAAGTGTAGCTGTCCATCCGGTCCGCGCGCCGCCGAGCCGACGAAGTAACTGCCGTCGATCAGGCCATCCTTGGCGCTGTACTGCTTGTACTCGCCGGTAAGCGGGTCGATGCGCGAGATACCGACCGTGGTACTCGCCCACAGGCGGCCGCCAGCGTCCTCGAGCATGGCCCCGATCGGCACGCCCTGCTCGGTATCGGTGATCGTGAAGTAGCGGAACACGGGCTTGCCGCCGGCGCCGCGCTCCATCCGGTGCAGGCCGCCGCCGGTACCGAGCCAGAGTTCGCCTTTCTTGCTCAGCAGTACGTCGTGGACGCGGTTATGGCGCAGGCTGTCGGGGTCGGCCTCGTCCTGGCGATAATGCGTGAAGGTGTTGCCGGTGCGGTCGAACCGGTCGAGGCCGTTGTCGGTGGCCAGCCACAGGATGCCGTCCTTGTCCTCGACCATTGCGAATACCCGATTTTCGCCGAGGCTGGACGGATCGTCCGGATCGTGACGCCAGGAGCGGCGCACGGCCAGGTCGGGGCCGAGCAGGTAGAGGCCGGCGCGCGAAACCACCCAGGTGGCGCCGTCGCGCGTCTTCATGACCGACTGGACCAGGGCCGCGTTGCCCTCGGCCCCCAGGTCGACCGGATGAAAGTCGCCGCCGCCCTCGGCACACCAGGCCAGGCCCGCGGGCGTGCCCACCCACAGCCGGCCATCGACGATCGACAGGCTGTGCACCACGTCGCTCGGCAGCGACGCCCGGTTGCCCGGCTGGTGGCGCAAGGCGCGGGTGCGGCCGCTCGCGGGATCGTGGAGGGCCAGCCCGCCACCCGAGGTGCCGATCCAGATCTGGCCATTGGCGCGCACGACGATGTCGCGCGCCTTCCGGTGTTCGTTCTGGTAGTTGCTGCCCGGCTCGTAGTTGAAGTGCGAGAAACCGCCGCTGGCCAGGTCGGTGCGGCTGACGCCGCCGAAACGGGTGCCGACCCACAACGTGCCGGTACGGTCGATGCGCACCGACGCCACCTGGTTGTCCGACAGGCTGTGCTGGTCGAGCACGCGGTTGCGGTAGGTGACGAAGCGGCCGCTGGTCGGTTCGCGCCACTTCAGGCCGTCGAAGTCGGTGCCGGCCCAGAGCGTGCCCCCGGCGTCGACGTACAGCGACAGCACGCGCGCCTCGCCCATTCCTTCTCCCGGGCCGATGGCGCGCCGCTGCGGCCCGCCCTCGCCGAGGCGCCACTCCTCGAGTCCGGCCTCGGTGCCGACCCAGAGCGTGTCGCGCGGCCCCATGGCCAGCGCCGCCACGCGGGCGCGGCGCGGGTCCTCGTTCAGCGGCGCGGCATAGACCATGTCGTCGGCGCCCGGCGCCAGGCGCGCCACGCCGTGCAGGGTGCCGATCCAGAGCGCGCCCTGCGCATCGAACGCGAGCGCGTTCACGATCTGGTCGCTCGTCGTGCCCGGGCGCGCGCCCGGCTGGCGGATGGTGGTGAAGCTGCCCGTGCGCGGGTCGAAGCGCTTCAGGCCGTCGCTGGTGCCGAGCCAGAGCATGCCGTGGCGGTCGGCGACGATGGCGTTGACGCTGCGGTTGGCGCTCTCGCCCGCACCCGGTTCGAGCAGCGTGTAGCGCACGAACTTGCCGCTGGCCTGATCGAGGCGCGCCAATCCTCCCTTGGTGCCGAACCAGAGCCGCCCTTCCGCGTCTTCGAGCGAGGCGTTGACGTAGCCGTCCGGCAGCGAGGCGGGGTCGCGCGGGTCGTTGCGGTAGGCGGTGAGGCGGTAGCCGTCGTAGCGGTTGAGGCCGGCCTGGGTACCGAACCACATGAAGCCCTGGCGGTCCTGGAGGATGGTCAGCACCGATTCCTGCGTCAGGCCGTGTTCGATCGACAGCCGCTCGAAGCGCAGGTTGCGCGGCGCGCTGGCGCCGGCAGCGCCAGCGCTCCCCAGCAGCAGGCAGGCGACCGCGAACATGGCGGCGCGCCAGGTGGTGAACCCCAGCATAATCGTCCGAATCCAAACAGATGCGGTTAATCTACCAGATGCTGCTCAGTTTGTAATAAGAGTTGTAAGAAATTAAGACTTCCACGAAGGAGAGGCCGCTGCTATAATGCGTGCATCGGGCGGCTGTAGCTCAGCTGGATAGAGTACTTGGC
>Ga0308166_1002743_pt1 | contig 15758 bp, 10 predicted proteins | sample PhyCR2_2_FD_202137 | JGI IMG/M metagenome (GOLD analysis project Ga0308166, IMG submission 202137) | Phyllosphere microbial communities from UC Gill Tract Community Farm, Albany, California, United States - DLSLCC.R2 | ecosystem: Host-associated > Plants > Phyllosphere > Unclassified | place... | reverse complement strand
TTTCGCCGGGATCCTGCACGCCTTTCGGGATGTCCCAGCGCGCCGTGTGGGTGACGTGGCCGAGCAGCAGGTGGCCGGCGGCGTCGACGACGAGCACGCCGCAGGAAGTGGACATCTCGGTCATGGTGGCGCTTTCGTCGTCATGGCAGCGTGCGCGGCGGCGGCCAGCGCCTGTTCCAGCGCCTCCAGGCTCACGGGTTTGGTCAGGTGCTGGTCGAAGCCGGCGTCGTGCGACTGTTGCTGGTCGCTGTGCGCGCCCCAGCCGGTCAGCGCGATCAGTATCATCCGGCGCGGACCCTCGTGCTGCCGGATCGCGCGCGCCACCTCGTGGCCGCTCAGGCCGGGCAGGCCGATGTCGAGCAGCACGAGGTCGGGCCGTTCGTCGAGCGCCTTGCGCAGGCCGGCCGGTCCGTCGCGCGCGATCGTCGGCACGTGGCCGAGCGCCTGCAGGAGCGCCACCAGGCTGTCGCCGGCATCGACGTTGTCGTCGACCACCAGCACCCGCAGCGGCGCCAGGGCGCATGCGCCGGCGATGCCCTCGCCCTGGGGCAGCGCGTGCGGCGAGCCGGGATGCAGCGGCAGGCGCACGGTGAACGTGCTGCCCTGGCCGCGCCCGCCCGACAACGCGCTCACGCGGCCGCCGTGCAGCTCGACGAGGCGGCGCACCAGCGACAGCCCGATCCCGAGGCCGCCCTGGGCGCGATCGAGGCTGCCGCGCACCTGGGTGAACATCTCGAACACGGAGCCGATCGCCTCCGGCGGAATGCCGATGCCGCTGTCGGACACCGACACGACCGCGTGCCCGTCCTCGCGCCACGCGGCCAGCGCGATGTGTCCGACGTCCGGCGTGTACTTGGCCGCGTTGTTCAGCAGGTTGGCCAGCACCTGCACGAGGCGCGTGACGTCGGCGTGCAGCGGCAGCGGCTCGTCCGGCAGGTCGACGTCGAGCCGGTGGCCGTGGCTCTGCACGAGCGCGCTGCTCGCCTCGACGGCCGCCTGGACGATCGCATGCAGGTCGGTCTCTTCCTTTTTGAGTTCGATGCGCCCGCGCGTGATGCGGGCGATGTCCAGCAGGTCGTCGACCAGGTGGATCAGGTGGCCCAGCTGGCGGTCCATCATCGCGTGCACGCGCGCGGCCGCCTCGGGGTCGCGCGGCGCCATGCGCAGCAGGTCCAGGCCCGTGCGGATCGGTGCCAGCGGGTTGCGCAGCTCGTGCGCCAGGGTGGCGAGGAATTCGCTCTTGCGGTGGTCCGCCTCGGACAGGTCGGCGGCGACGCGGCGCAGTTCGTCCTCGGCGCGCTTCTGTGCCGTGATGTCGCGCGTGATAGTGGCCAGGCCGATGTTGTTGCCGTCGGCGTCGCGCACCGCGAAACCCTTGAAGTACACCGGCAGCGGCGCGTGGCCTTGCGGCTGTGCGAGCCGCAGTTCGCCTTCCCACGCGGCCGGCAGCCCCGTCAAGGCGGCCATCACATGGTCGCGCACGAACGGCCGCTCTTCACGCGGGAAGAAATCGATCATGCGCCAGGCGGCGATGTTGGCGCTGTCGGCCAGGCCGGCCATGCGCCGTCCGGCCGGGTTCAGGTAGATGCCGCCGGCGTCCGGCGTGAAGATGCCGATGAAGTCGGACGACTGCTCGGCGACGGCGGCGAGGCGCCGGATGCCCTCCTGTGCGAGGCGGCGCTCGGTCTCGTCGCGGAAGTACAGCGCGAGCCCGCCGGACTCCATCGGGAATGCATTGATTTCGAGCCAGCGCTGCCCGGCCTCGTCGTACGCCTCGATGCGGCTGCGCGTGCGCCCGGCCGCCGCGTCGCGCAGCGCCGTTTCCTGCGGCGTGCCGAGCAGCGTCGCGAACAGCGTCCAGAACTGTGCGCCCACGAGATCGTCGCGGCCGCGGCGCGTGACGGCTTCGGCCGCGCCGTTGGCGTACGTGATGCGCCATGCCGGATCGAGCGCGAGAAAACCTTCGCTCATGCTTTCCAGGATGGCGCGCGAGCGGTGTTCCGCGGCCTGGCGCTCGGCCGCCTCGTGGCGCTGGCCGATCACGAGCGAGGCCGTGTTGGCCAGCAGCGCCAGCGCCGCTTCTTCCTGCGGCCCGGGCAGCCGGTGCGTGCCGTAGTACAGCGTGAACGTGCCGAGTACGGCGCCGGACGGCGCCAGGATCGGCAGCGCCCGTGCCGCCTGCAGGCCGTGCGCGGCGGCGACGTCCCGGTACGGCTGCCACAGCGGATCGTGCGCGAGGTCGGCGCAGGCGATCGGCTCGCCCTGCCACGCGGCGCTGCCCGCGGCGCCGGCCACCGGGCCGACCGGCACGGCATCGAGCGCCTGCTGGAATGCCGGCGGCAGCGACGGCGCCGCGGCGTGCTGCAGGCGTCCGCCCGCCGCCGCCAGCTGCACGGAGGCGAGCGCGGCGCCGCCGCTGTACTCTTCGATCGTGCGCGCCAGCACGTCGAGCACGTCCCCCAGCGGCGCGTCCGTGACGGCCAGCTCGAGCGCGCCGCGCTGGCCGACGGCAAGCAGATTGGCGCGGGTGCGTTCCGTCACGTCGACACCGTGCAGCAGCACGCCGGCCACGCTGCCGTCCGGATCGCGCACGGGCATGCAGACGAAGTCGAGGAAGTGTTCATCCAGCCCGGCCGCGGCGTCGGCCGGACCCTGCAGCAGCAGGCGCACGTTGTGGCCTTCGACCGCCGCGCCGCTCGCGTACACCTGGTCCAGCACGTCCGCGAAGCCCTGGCCGGCCAGCTCCGGCAGCGCCGCGCGGATGCCGAGGCCCGCGAGCGGCCGCCCGGCCGCGAGCTCCAGGAAGCGCTGGTTGGCCATGTCGATGGCGTGCTCGGCCCCGTGCATCACGCACATGATCGCGGGCGCGCGGTCGAAGATGTCGCGCAGGCGCTCGCCCGCGGCGTGCAGTTCGCGTTCGCTCGCGGCCAGGCGGTCCGCGGCCAGCCGTTCGGCCGTGGCGTCGCGGATGATCTTGGCGAAACCGACGTGCCGCCCCGCCTCGTCGCGCAGCGGCACCATCACGCCGTCGGCGAAGAAGCGCGCACCGTCGCGCCGCACGTGCCAGCGGCGGTCCTCGGCGCGGCCCTGGTCGAGCGCGCGCCGGGCTTCCTCGTCCGGTATGCCCGCGGCCCGGTCGTCCGGCGTGAACAGCAGGTCCACGCTGCGCCCGCGCACCTCGTCCGCCGTCCACCCGGCGATCGCCGTGGCGCCGCCCTCCCATTCCGTCACGCGGCGCGCGACGTCGGTGCCGATGAACGCATAGTCGCCGATGTTGTCGAGGATGAGGCGCAGGCGCGCGTCGCGCGAGCGCAGCTGGGCGCGGTGGCGGTCGCGTTCGATGCGCGCCAGTTCCGCGTTCTTGCGGTACAGGTCGATGAACACGGCGACTTTCGCGCGCAGTACCACCGGATTGAACGGCTTGGTCATGTAGTCGACCGCGCCCAGCGCGTAAGCCCGTTCGAGCGGGAACTCGTCGGCGTCGCCCGCGGTCATGAAGATGATGGGCAGGCTGTGCGTGCGCGGGTGGGCACGGATCAGTTCCGCGAGCTCGAAGCCGTTCATCGTCGGCATGCGCACGTCCAGCAGCACGACCGCGAAGTCGTGCGCGAGCACTTCGCGCAGCGCCGCCTCGCCGGACGTGACGGACACGAGCGCCTGCGCGACGTCCGCCAGGATGGCTTCCAGCACAGCCAGGTTGGCCGGCTGGTCGTCCACGAGCAAAATCTTGGCGATCTGGGCGGCCATCGGTGTCAGGTGGGCGAGTCGATGTAAATAAGGCAATGTAGGCGCGCCTGTGCCGAAAGTCAATTGTGCGCGTCCGGACGCGGCCCGGCCCCAGACTAGCGGCTGATTTTGACGCTTGTGGAGTTTCTTACGATGATGTTGCCCTTCCTGTCCGCGACAGGTCACTTTTCCTTCCTCAACAATTCCTTCGAAGACTGGGCCGCCGCGCTGGCCGTGGCCGGCGCCTCGATGATCGCCATGTTCGGCGTGCGCGCGGTCGTGCTGCGCCGCATGGAGGCCGTCACCCGGCGCACGCACACGCGCCTGGACGATTTCGTGCTTGCGATGCTGTCCCAGACGTACCTGCTGTTCATGCTCCTGTTCGCCATCTATTTCGGCAGTACGTTCCTGGACCTGACGGTCAAGCAGGAGACGTTCGTCACGCGCACGGCCATCGCCGCGCTGTTGCTGCAGGTCGCGATCTGGGGCGACACCGGCCTGCAGGCCTGGCGCGACCAGTTCAGCATCGGCCCCGTCGACGGCGAACGGCGCGCGTCCAGCGGCGTGCTGTGCTTCATCTCGCGGCTGATCCTGTGGCTCGTGATCACGCTGATGATCCTGGATAACTTCGGGATCAACATCACGACGCTGGTCGCCAGCCTGGGCATCGGCGGCGTCGCCGTCGCGCTGGCCACGCAGAACATCCTCGGCGACCTGTTCGCCTCGCTGTCGATCATGCTCGACAAGCCGTTCGAGGTCGGCGACTTCATCATCGTCGGCGACGTGCTGGGTTCCGTCGAGCACATCGGCCTCAAGACGACGCGCGTGCGCGGCCTGGGCGGCGAGCAGGTCGTGTTTTCCAACGGCGAGCTGCTCAAGAGCCGGATCCACAACCACAAGCGCATGCAGACGCGGCGCGTGGCGTTCGTGCTGCGCGTGGCGTACGGGACGAGCGAGGAACTGCTGTGCCGCATCCCGCAGATCATCCGCGAGATCGTCACGAGCAAGCCGGGCATCGACTTCGAACGCGCCCACTTCTTCAGCTGGGGCCAATGGTCGCTGGATTTCGAGGTCGTCTATCACTTCCGCAGCCCCGACTACATCCGCCACATGGATGCCCAGCAGGCGATCTTCCTGGAGATCTACCGGCGCTTCCAGGAGGCCGGCATCGAGTTCGCGCAGCCGCTGTCGATCGTACGCCTGGCCGACCCGAAACTGGCCGACGCGTTCCGGCGCGACGGCGATGCGGCGCCGCCCGGCGGTGCGGCTTTTCACTGATGTTGCACCAAATTGAACGGTTGTTGCACCAAAATGGACGGACTTGTCCTACAGGCCAGCCATAAATCGTCCTATTCCGGATGCATAAGGCCGGGCTTAAGATGGCTTCACCTCTTCCCGATCGGGAGTCCCGAGACGCTAATCCGGCAGAGGCCGAAACGCACTGTTCAACCAAGTTTAAGGAGAACGATCATGGCATCGAACAACCAACAAGGCGGTAACAAGGGCAACAACCAGAGCGGCGATACCAGCAACCGCGGCTTCGCTTCGATGGACCCGCAGAAACAGCGCGACATCGCATCGGAAGGCGGCCGCGCCGCCCACGCTTCGGGCAATGCCCACGAGTTCACCTCGGAGGAGGCACGCCGCGCCGGCTCGATGAGCCACAAGAACGACGGCAACAGCCAGTCGGGCAACAGCGGCAACAGCGGCAATAGCGCCAACCGCGGCAACCAGCAAAGCGGTAACAGCACCCGCGGCGGCACGCCGGAGCAGCACGCCAAGGCCGGCTCGCAGAGCCACAAGAACGACAACAAGCGTTGATGTGAACGCCTGACCTGTCGTCGACGAACCGCTGGCTTCGGCCGGCGGTTTTCTTTTGTGCGGACCGTTCGTATTTCGTGACGCGTCCCAAAACCCCTTCCTGTTTCTCTCCCCCCGTTTGTTGAACATCTCCCTTCTCGTATTGACGAGTCTGCCCATGGGCGCCACCCGTCCAATTGTGCGGGGCAAAACGACCGATCGATGATATATTTTTGGCACTATATTTCACATTCCTCTCGTTCTGTAACTGCAAGTCATGCCAGCATTTACGTAAGAACATTGAGCTAGCGATAACAATATCTCGCCGGAATCGTGAACAGAAGAAGCGTGGATGGGGAAACGAAAAGCACACCAGCAGCGCATGCGGGGCATGGAGGCCGGAGGGCGACGGAGTTCGATCCGCCGTGCCGGCAGAGATAACTATCAAACAGGATAAGCAAATGAAAAAGAATATTGCCATTGTCGGTGCTGGATTTTCCGGAGCTGTCATCGCCAACCAGCTGGCCCATGCGGGCTATAACGTCGAGATCTTCGAAGCACGCGACCATATCGCGGGTAATTGCCACTCGGAGCGCGACAGCGAAACCGGCGTCATGGTCCACGTGTATGGACCGCATATTTTTCACACCGATAACGAGCGCGCGTGGGAATTCGTCAACCGTTTCGCCGAATTCAAGCCGTACGTGAATCGCGTCAAGGCCATCACGAACAACCGCGTGTTCACCCTGCCCATCAACCTGCTGACGATCAACCAGTTCTTCGGCAAGACGTTCCGCCCGGCCGAAGCGCAGGCATTCATCCAGTCGCTGGGCGACAAGTCGATCGAGAATCCGGCCACGTTCGAAGAACAGGCATTGCGTTTCGTCGGCCGCGAGCTGTACGAAGCGTTCTTCAAGACGTACACGATCAAGCAATGGGGCCTGCATCCGAGCGAACTGCCGGCGAGCATCCTGAAACGCCTGCCCGTGCGTTTCAATTACGACGACAATTACTTCAACCACAAATACCAGGGGATGCCGGCCGACGGCTATACGGCACTGATCGAAAACGTCCTGAAAGTGCCGGGCATCCAGGTGCACCTGAGCACGCCGTTTGATCCGGCTTCCAAGACGGATTACGATCACGTGTTCTACAGCGGCCCGATCGACGCCTGGTTCAAGCACACCGAAGGCCGCTTGCCGTACCGCACGCTCGATTTCGAAGTCTTCCGCGATACCGGCGATTACCAGGGCAATGCGGTCGTCAATTACTGCGACGACGCGCAGACCTATACCCGTATTACCGAGCACAAGCATTTCTCGCCGTGGGAACAGCACGAGCGCACGATCTGCTACATGGAATACAGCCGCCAGTGCGAAGAAAACGATACGCCGTATTACCCGATCCGCCAGGCGCGCGAAAAGGCGCAGCTGGAGAAATACGTGAACCTGGCGCGCACCGAAAACAACGTCACGTTCGTCGGCCGTCTCGGCACCTATCGTTATCTCGACATGGACGTCACCATCCACGAAGCGCTGCAGACCGCCGACAAGTTCCTCGAAGCCGAACGCGAGAAGGTGCAGATGCCGGCGTTCGCCGTCGATCCGCTGGCCTGATCCGCCTTATTCGTGACGTATCACGCGTGCGCGTGACGCGTCACGCCAATGCACCGCCCGCCTCCTCAGGCGGGCGGTGTCGTTTTGTGCAGTCACGCGGCGGCGCGCAGGGACGCGGTGTCCACGCCCAGCTGCGCCGCCGTCGCCTGCGCCACGAGCTCGCGCAGCCAGCGCGACGCCGCGTCGTGGTGCGTGCGGTCGTGCCATAGCTGGTAATAGCGCAGTGGCGGCACCGCTGCCGGCAGCGGTTCCACGCGCAGCGGCAGCAGCTCCGCGTAATGACGCGCGAACGATGCCGTGGTCGTGAAGATCAGGTCCGATTTCACCAGCACGTACGGCGCGGCGCAGAAGTACGGCAAGGTCGCCGCGACGTTGCGCGTCAGGCCGGCGTCGCGCAGTGCGGTGTCGATCGTGCCGGGACCGGGGCCGGCGTCCGTTGTCACGGCCAGGTGGTCGGCCCCGGCGTAGGCGTTGTCGTCGAGCCGTCCCGGCGCGATCGGATGCGTGTGCCGCATCAGGCAGACCAGGCCGTCGTCGTACAACGGCTGCAGGTGCAGGTGCGCCGGCGGCGTCTGCCAGTTGCCGATCACGAGATCGACGAACCCGCTTTCCAGTCCGCGTTCGTAGCCGCCGCCGGCGAGCAGGTGGGTAAATTCGAGGCGCGCGTGCGGCGCCTGGCTGCGGAAGCGTTCGACGATCGCCGGCACGAAGAATACGTCCAGGTAGTCGGGCGACGCGATCCGGAAGGTCTGGACGGCGCTGCCGGGATCGAATCCGTCGGCCGGGCGCAGGATGTCGTCGATGCCACGCAGGATCTGTGCCGCCGGCCCGATCAGCGCGAGGCCGCGCGGCGTGGGCACCATCCGGTTGCCGCTGCGTACCAGCAGCGGGTCGCGCGTCAGTTCGCGCAGGCGGCGCAGGGCGACGCTGATCGCGGGCTGCGTCTGGCCCAGCACGTCGGCCGTGCGCGAGACGCTGCCCTCTTCCATCAGGGTGTGGAGGACGCGGATGAGGTGGGTATCGATGACTTCTCTGGACATGATGTCAGGTGCGCTAGGTTCCCATCAAGATAGCGCACGACGCCCGTTCCAGTTATCAGCGCCGTGTCATGACGCACATATCGCCGCACCGACGGCCCCAACGAAAAACGCCCCGCGCCTGACGGCACGGGGCGTTCGTCCATCGCCGCCTGGACGGGCGGCGGGTGGTACCGCGCGTTCGCGAAATCAGCCGGCAGCCTTCGCCATGCCATCCTTCGGCGCCATGCGCGCGGCCAGTGCCGCGATCGGCAGCGGGTTGACGTTCTCGGCGTTGATGACGTCGTCGAAGTCCGTGTCCTGCGCCTGGGCGATCAGGCGCTGGGCCTTGTTGCTCGGGGCGGTGGTTTCGATCAGCTCGTGCATCTTGGCGGCGGTGCGGTCCCACGACGTGTTGGCGACGATCGCGCGCATGCGCTCGACCAGGTCGGCCTTCTCGCCTTCGGTCAGCGCCAGCATGCGGTCGCAGGCGGCGATGAACTGTTCCGGGTTGTCGGCGATGGCGACGACATCGCCGTACGGCACCTTGACGTCCGTGATCGGGGTGCTGACGGACGGCAGTTCGGCCGCCATGTATTCCAGCACCTTGGTCGGGCTGATGAACTTGGTCGATTCGTTCAGCGCGAACGGCAGCAGGCAGACGTCCCAGCCGGCCAGGAATTGCGGCAGCTGGTCATAGGTGCGCTGGCCCATGTAATGGATGTTGTTCGCGCGCGGCAGGTTGGCCGGGTCGATCTTGACGACCGGGCCGACCAGCACGATCTGCCAGTCCGGACGGGCTTCGGCGACCTGGCGTACCAGTTCCGTGTCGAAGCGCTCGTCGATCACGCCGTAGAAGCCGAGGCGCGGATGCGGCACATGGGCCTGTTCCGGGTGGCTGTAGTCGCGGTCCAGCGCTTTCTGGAAGTGCTTGGCGTCGACGCTGCTCGAGAAGCAGTGCGCGTTGGCGTGGCGTTCGCGCTTGGACTCGTACAGGCTCGGGCCGCCGGTAAAGCACAGGTCGGCGATGTTCAGCAGTGCGTTCTCGCGCTGCAGCAGTTGTTTCGGTGCGTTCTTGAATGCGGCCAGTTCGTCCATGCAGTCGTACACGACGAGGGCCGGGTCGAAGCCTTGCAGCAGCGGCAGGGCCATCGGGGTGTAGAACCAGACGACGGGGCGCTCGCCTTCGGGGACGAGGTCGGCCAGCAGCGTCTGCAGCGTGGGGATCTGGTCGTCGTGGAAGCCATGGGTCTGAATGCCGGTATGCGGCTGGCACACCGTGATGTTCGGCGCGACGGCCGTCTTCTTCAGGTGTGCCTCGCCCTCGTCATACACCGGCTCCTCGACAAACAGGATTCGGTAGTGTTCCGCCAGGCGCGTCATCAGGTGCTGGGGGCGCTGAAAGACGAAGTCCCAGCGCAGATGGCAAAACACGATCAGGGTCGGCATGTTGATTTCCTTTCGCCTCGGGGCGTTCTAGTTGATCTGGATTTCTGGCCGGCGTGTGACCCGTCGATGCTCTTGCGAACACCGGCAGAACAGGCGCCGACAGATGAATCGTATCATGCAAATTTCTTAATATTTTCATTTATGCACCGCAACATTTATATTAAGAAACGCCATCGAAACGCGACTGCCGAGGTTTCCCTAGGAGACCCGGGTACGCTGCCCAACAATGTAGGTTCCCTCCTACGCGGACAATAGACAAAACACTACGAAAGCGCATCATGTACGCTTGCGTACGCACGGCTGCACGAGGGGAAAACCGCCCCGGACGGGGCGGTTGCCGGGAATCAGACGCTCAGGTAGGGCTCGGCCTCGACCGGTTCGCCGCTGGCGTCGAAGCCGCGCGCCAGCAGGACGCCGTCCAGGCCGATCGTGCCGAGTGCATCGCACAAATCGTCCAGGTCGGTCGCGAGGTCGGCGGACAGGTCGAGCGGCTTGTCGACAGTGGCGAGCGGCGCGCCGCCGTCCAGCGGGTACAGGTTGATGCGCAGCACGGCCTCGCCGTTTGCTTCCAGCGGCGCGACGACAGCCTTGATGCGCTCGGGCGGGCGGGCCTGCTCGTCGAGGCGTGCATTGACCTCGGCCAGCGTGGCGAGCATGGACAGCTCGGACACGCCCTGCTCCTTGGCGCCGAAGAACAGGTCCTGGTACAGGAAGTTCAGCTCGACGCCGGCTGGATGGTTCGACAGGCAGCGCGCCAGCAGCGGCGCCACGCTGCCGGCCCACATGCGAAAGCGCGCCATGCGGCCTTCGAAATACGCGTCCGCCGCCGCCTCGCCGGCCGGGACATGATAGAACGGATCGTCGGCCGGCTTCAGCGCGAAGCCGAGCAGGAAGCGCAGTTCCATCGCCTCGTCGTCTGCTTCGTAGTCGCCGCCGACCCAGGGCAGCATTGTGGCTTCGATTGCGGGTGTGGCGACCAGCTTGCGCGAACGCATCGCCTGCGCGGCTTCCTTGAGCATCTCCTGCAGGTCGCCGTAGCGGATGCGGTCGATGCTGTCCAGGTCGTACAGGTGGCGCACGACGACGAGGCGCGTGGCCGCACTGGCCAGGCCGGACTGGCGGAAACTGTCGATCAGGGCGTCGAAATCCGTGTCGTCGCGGAACACGTCTTCCTGCACGAGGCCGCCGGTGCTGTGCACGAACAGCGGGATCATGAACGCGTCGATTTCGAGCTCGGCCTCGCCGTCGCCGCGCAGGTGCAGCGTGGCGGCCTCCTCTTCGATGCGCGCGCGCAGCAGGCGGCAGCAGTCGCCGTCCGTGTAGCGCGCCAGTTCGACGGCGCCGTACAGCACGTCGTCGTGCCGGCGCCGCAGCAGCCGGCGCACGAGCACCGCGAGGTCCTCTTCGCGCGCGGCCGTCACGGCGGCGTCGGGCGTTTCGCGTTCCGTGATCTCGAGCGCGAGGTCGACCAGGTTCTGGGCCAGTTCTTCCGGCTCGGCTTCGACCGGCTTGGCGGCCTTGCCGGGTTTGCCCGGCTTGGCGGGTGGGCGCTCGGCGGATGCGCTCTTGGCCTGCGGCGGCGGCGGCTTGGCGGGGCGCTTGTTGTTGGGCATGGCTGACTTCATGAAAGTGAACGAACCGCCATGGTAGCAAATCGGTCGCGCGGGGCCAAAACCCGCGTGACCGGATTGCGCATCAGCCCGGCAGGCGCGGCGTCCGCGGGTGCGCCTGCGGGTGCGCATGAGGGTGGGCGGCGCCGTCGTCGAGGCGGAACACGGCGACCAGCGCGGCCAGCTCGGCCGCCAGCTCCTGCAGCGACTGGGCGCTGGCTGCCGCCTGTTCGACGAGCGCGGCGTTCTGCTGGGTGGCGTCGTCCATGCCCATGATGGCCTGGTTGATCTGGTCGATACCCTGGGTCTGCTCGGTGCCGGCGGCCGAGATCTCGCCGATGATCGTGCTGACCTGGCGGATCTCGCCGACGATCGTCTCCATGGCGGCGCCGGCGCGGCCGACGAGGCGGCTGCCGGTGTCGACGTCGCCGACCGCGCCCTGGATCAGCGTCTTGATTTCGCTCGCGGCCGTGGCCGAGCGCTGGGCCAGGTTGCGCACCTCGCCGGCGACGACGGCGAAGCCCCTGCCCTGCTCGCCCGCGCGCGCGGCTTCGACGGCGGCGTTGAGGGCCAGGATATTGGTCTGGAAGGCGATGCCGTCGATCACGCCGATGATGTCCGCGATGCGCTTGGACGATGCTTCGATGGCCTGCATCGTCTGGACGACGTCGGTCATCACGGCGCCGCCGTCGCGGGCGGCGTCGGCGGCGCGGCGCGCCAGCGTGTCGGCGTGGCGCGCGTGGTCGGCGTTGCTGCGCACGGTGCCCGTCAGCTCTTCCATCGCGGCGGCGGTTTGTTCCAGCGCGCTGGCCTGCGACTCGGTGCGGGCCGACAGGTCGGCATTGCCGGCCGCGATCTGGCGCGAGGCCTCGGCGATCGTGGAGGAGTGGTTGCGGATACGGCGGACGGTGACGGCCAGCTCGTCCTGCATGCGCGCGATGGCGTGCAGCAGGCTCGTCTCGTGCACGCCGGCGAGCGGCACCGGCTGCGACAGGTCCTTGCCGGCGATGCGGCGGGTGACGTCGGCGGCATACGCCGGATCGGCGCCGAGCAGCTTGTTGATGCTGCGCACCAGGCGCCAGCCGAGCGCGACGATCAGGGCCAGCGCGGCGGCGAAGAACAGCGAGAAGCGCGTGGCGGAACCGTAGAACATCGCGTCGATGTCATCCGAGAAGAAGCCCGTGCCGATCCACCAGCCCCACGGCTCGAAGGCGATCACGCCGTTCAGCTTGCCGGCCATCTCGCCCGTTTTCGGGTGCTTGGTCTGCGCCGTCACGAAGGCGACGCGGCCCTTGCCCAGGCCTTCCTGGTACGCCTCGCCGTCCGGGCGGCCGTCGATCGTCACGCCCTGCGCCACCTTGCCGACGTTGGCCGGGTTCGGGTGTACGAGGTTCAGGCCACTCGGCAGGCGCACCCAGTAATAGCTCTTGCCATCGTTGTTGAGCTGGGTCAGCGCGATCTTCGCCGCGGCCTGCGCCTGCTCCTGCGTCATGCGGCCCGTCTTCTGCTCGTCGTAATAATGGGCGACCAGGTGCTCGCCCATCATGAGCATGTTGCTGATCTGGGCCTCGCGGTCGTTCATCAGCGCGCGGTGCAGCGTCGCGAGGCTGATGCCGCCGAGTGCGGCGAGCGCGAGTACCGACGCGCCGACGAGGATCAAGAGTCGGGTTGAAACTTTCATTGGACTTCTCTCTGAAATTCGGCGCCGGGTGCCGGTGGCACCACGGCGCGCACGGAATGTGCGTATTGACTTACGGCAATTTTACCGCGCTGGACGGGTGTCGAGGTGGGTTGTAAAGAATTCCGGACGCAGTTTTCGTGTAATCTCCAACACAGGCATCACGTGGTCGAGGTGCTCGCGCATGGCGGCGACCGCACGGGCGGGATCGCGCGCTTCGATGGCCTCGATGACGGCGCGGTGCTCTTCCAGCACGCCGGCCATGCGCCCTTCCAGCGGCAGCGTCAGCTGGCGGTAGCGGTCCATCTGCGTCTTGGCCTGCTGGATGATCGGCCAGACCCCTGGGTACCCCGACAGCTCGGCCAGCAGCGCGTGGAAGCGCTCGTCCGTGCGGTGGAAGGTGCCGAAGTCGTTCGCCGTGATCGCGGCTTCCTGCTCGACGAGGATGGCGCGCAGGCGCGCGGCATCGTCCGGGCCGATGCGTGCGGCGGCCTTTTCGATGATCGCGGTTTCCAGCGCGTGGCGCACGAGGTTCGCTTCTTCCAGCGCGTCGAGCGGAATGCGGGCGACGAACGTGCCGGAGCGCGGCACGATCTCGATCAGGCCCTCGTCGGCCAGGCGCTGCACGGCCTCGTGCACGGGCGTGCGGCTGGTGCCGAATTCCTCGGCGATGTCGCGCTCGACGACGCGCGTGCCGGGCAGCATGTTCATTTCGACGATGCGCCGGCGCAGGCACAGGTAGACGCGGCGCGACGCGCTCATGCCGCTCTCGGCGTCGTTCGCGGCGGGCAGTGGGACGGGATTGTTCATGGTCGCAAGTGTAACGAAACTGCGCGCCCGGGTCAGCCGCGCGGCATCGCGTCGCGCGGGATGATCGCGCCGCGGTGCCGGATCACGGTGCCGGCCAGGCGGTGGCCGGCGCGGGCGGCGGCGTCCGGACCCTGGCCCGCGAGGCGCGCGGCCATGTAGGCGGCGCCGAACGAATCGCCGGCGGCGGTCGTGTCCACCACGTCGGCCACGGGTTCCGGCGCGACTTCGTGCAGTACGCCGTCGTGCCAGACGACGGCCGGGTCCGCGCCGCATTTGACGACGACCTCGCGCACGCCGAGCGCGCGGGTGCGCGCGACCACGGCGTGGGCGTCGGTCGGGCCGTACAGCGCGGCCTCGTCGTCGAGCGTGAGCAGCGCGATGTCGGCGTGGGCCAGCACACGGCCATAGACCGCGCGCGCGGCGTCGGCGCTTTCCCACAGGCGCGGCCGGTAATTGTTGTCGAAGACGACGCTGCCGCCGGCGGCGCGGCACTGCGCCAGCGCGGCGATCAGCAGTTCGCGGTCAGCGGGCGACAGGATCGCCAGGCTGATGCCCGACAGGTAGACCATGCGCGCGGCGGCCAGCTGCACGAGCACCTTGCCGGCCTCCGGCGCCTCGAGCCAGTGGCGCGCGGCGGAATCGCGGCGCCAGTAATGGAAGCGGCGTTCCCCGCCCGGGTCCGTCTCGATCAGGTAGATGCCCGGCAGGCGGTCCGGCAGGCGCTGTACGCTGGCCGTGTCGATGCCTTCGCGTTCCCACGCGGCCAGCATCTCGGCCGACATGCCGTCGGTGCCGAGGCCGGTGACGTAGGCCACGCGGGCCGTGTCCGGGTCGAGCAGGCGCGCCATGTAGACGGCCGTGTTGAGCGTGTCGCCGCCGAAGCGGTAGTCCATCGTGCCGCCCTGGCCCTGCCGCTGCAGCTCGATCATGCATTCGCCGATCGCGTAGACGGTGTGTGCTCCCATCGCTGTTCCTTGTTGCGGTATCTGGTGGTTGAAGAAGGAAAAACCGCCGGTCCCGCGGCGCCTGCGCGCGCGGGACCGGCGCGGTGACGGCCTTGCGGCCGCACGGCATCAGTGTGCCGAGTCCCAGGTCGAGCCGAAGAAGTTCGACGCGCCGATGGCCGGGAAGTCGACATAGGCCTTCGAGCAGTCGACCACCTTGGCCGGATCGACTGCCTTGGTCGGCGTACCGTTGATGACGTTGCGGTTGTCCGCCGTGGCGGTCACCGGCAGGTTCACGCCGCGGATCGTCAGGTTGGCATCCGAGCTCGTCATGGTCATGCTGTCCGGCGAATCCGCGACCACGTTCGTCATCGTCATCACGAGCGGGTACTGCGGGTTCGTGAAGCCGCCGGTGTTGGCCTGGAAGCCCTGCAGCTTGATGGCCGACTTGCCCTGGATACGCACGTTTTCCATGGTAATGTCATGGAAGTTCGGGAACAGCGGACCCGCGGTCGGCAGCGCCTTCGTGCTGTAGTACGGCGTGAACAGCAGCGCGTTGGACGCATCCTTGATGCAGGCGTAGCGGTAGTGGACGTTGCTGACTTCGCCGCCGCGCGCGTAGTCGGACTTGATGCGCATGCCCTCTTCCGAGTCGTGGAACGAATTGTCGTACACCTCGATGTTGGTCACGCCGGCGTTGGTCTCGGAACCGACCGAGATGCCGTGGCCGTAGTAGATGTGGTTGTGCGCCACGACCATGCCGTACTTGCGGTCGGACCGGACGTCGCGCTTGCCGTCGATGCCGGGCAGGCCCGAGCCCTTCGGCGACGGGTTCTGGCTGCCCTTGAACGCCATGTCGTCGTCGCCGGTCGACACGTAGTTATAGGCGAACACGAAGTTCTTCAGGTAACCGTCGAACGACATCTTGCCGGCCGACTTGGTCGTGCTACCGGTGGCCAGGTAGTCCTGCAGCGGCTTGGCGGCCGAACCCGGGTCGAACGCGTCCGTGTTCTTGACGTTGTCCTCGTTGAAGACTTCGCCCGTGTACAGCGGGTTGCCGTTGCCGGCCGGGTTGGCGAACGCCGCCAGCGACGGCGTCTGCACCTTCA
>Ga0308166_1002742_pt1 | contig 15760 bp, 9 predicted proteins | sample PhyCR2_2_FD_202137 | JGI IMG/M metagenome (GOLD analysis project Ga0308166, IMG submission 202137) | Phyllosphere microbial communities from UC Gill Tract Community Farm, Albany, California, United States - DLSLCC.R2 | ecosystem: Host-associated > Plants > Phyllosphere > Unclassified | place... | reverse complement strand
AACCTGCTCGCCCAGCTGTTTCCCACTTCCGTCACCCAGATTCCCGAGCAATTTCGCCTGGCGGCGCCCATTGAGCAGCGTGATTACCTGGTCGATGGCCAGCTGCGGGTGTGGAACGGCCCGCTCGCTCGCGTGCAAAGCCCGGTGCAACTGGGCGATGAGCGCGTGCATATAGGCAGCACGCCATTGCTGGACGCCGACACCGCCCTCACCGCCCTGGATGCCGCCGTGCGTGCCTATGACCGTGGCCAGGGTGAGTGGCCAACAATGCGCGTTGTCGAACGTATCCAGCACGTCGAGGCATTTTTGCGGCGTATGCGCGAACAGCGCGATGCGGTGGTGAAGCTGCTGATGTGGGAAATCGGCAAGAACCTCAAGGATTCGCAGAAAGAATTCGACCGCACCTGCGACTACATCACCGACACCATCAACGCCCTCAAGGAACTTGACCGCCGTAGCAGCCGCTTCGAGCTGGAACAGGACACACTCGGGCAAATCCGCCGCGTACCGCTGGGCGTGGCGCTGTGCATGGGGCCTTACAACTACCCATTGAACGAGACCTTCACCACGCTGATCCCGGCGTTGATCATGGGCAATACCGTGGTGTTCAAACCGGCCAAGCTCGGTGTGCTGTTGATCCGCCCCTTGCTGGAGGCGTTCCGCGACAGCTTCCCGGCCGGGGTGATCAACGTGATCTATGGCAGCGGCCGCGAAACCGTGAGCGCGCTGATGGCCAGTGGCAAGATCGATATCTTCGCGTTTATCGGCACCAACAAGGCTGCCAGCGACTTGAAAAAACTGCACCCCAAGCCACACCGCTTGCGTGCTGCGCTGGGGCTGGATGCGAAGAACCCCGGGATCGTGCTGCCCGAGGTGGATCTGGATAACGCGGTGAGTGAAGCGGTCACCGGTTCGTTGTCGTTCAACGGCCAGCGTTGCACTGCATTGAAGATCCTGTTCGTGCATGAAGATGTCGTCGATAGCTTTATCGAGAAATTCAACACCAAACTCGCGACGCTCAAGCCCGGTATGCCCTGGGAAGACGGCGTGGCGCTGACGCCACTGCCGGAAGTGGGCAAGGTGGATTACCTCAACGAATTGGTGGCCGATGCCGCCCGACACGGCGCCCAGGTGGTCAATAGCGAGGGCGGCAGCAGCCGTGGTTCGTTCTTCTACCCGGCGGTGCTGTACCCGGTGAACCCGCAGATGCGCGTCTACCATGAAGAGCAATTCGGCCCGGTGGTGCCGATCGTGCCCTACCGTGACCTGGAGACCGTGATCGACTACGTGCTGGATTCGGATTTTGGCCAACAGTTGAGTATCTTCGGCACCGACCCCGTCGCCGTCGGGCGCCTGGTGGACACGTTTGCCAACCAGGTCGGCCGCATCAATATCAACGCCCAGTGCCAGCGCGGGCCGGACACCTTTCCGTTCAACGGCCGCAAGAACTCGGCCGAGGGAACGCTGTCGGTGCATGACGCCTTGCGCGTGTTTTCGATCCGCACCCTGGTGGCGACCAAGTTCCAGGAGAGTAACAAGGCGTTGGTCAGCGATATCCTGCGCAACCGTGACTCGAGCTTCCTGACGACCGATTACATTTTCTGAAGCCAACCCCGTTCCAATGTGCAGACAGGTCAGTGTGGGAGCTGGCTTGCCTGCGATGCCGGCGCCTCGGTCTTTCAGTCAGGTCGCGGTGATGCTATCGCAGGCAAGCCAGCTCCCACATTGAGTCGAGCACATTCATATATTTGAGGCCACTTCAATACCGATGAACCTGCCCATTTTTGCCCGGCGCCTGCTGCGTCCCCTGCTCGACCCGTACCGGCGTTTTCGCCACGCCAAGCTGATCCACGCTGCGCGCGTATCCGTCGGTTTGCTGGCGACCATCCTGCTCACCAGCGGCCTGAACCTGCCTCACGGGGAATGGGCATCGGTGACCATGCTGATCGTGATCGGCGGCTTGCAGCACCATGGCAATATCGGCAAAAAAGCCGTGGAGCGCGCTTACGGCACCTTGATCGGCGCCAGCGTCGGTTTACTGCTGGTGGTGCAACAGGCTTACTTCGGCCTGCCACTGTTGACCTATCTGTTGATGTCGGTGGTGTGCGGGTTCTTTTCCTACCATGCCATCGGCAAGGGCGGTTACATCGCGCTGCTGTCGGCGATCACGGTGTTTATCGTTGCCGGCCACGGGGACAATCCGATCTCTGATGGCTTGTGGCGCACCGTCGATATCCTGATCGGCATCGTACTGGCCCTGGCCTTCTCCTTCGCCCTGCCACTGTATGCGGTGTACTCATGGCGCTACAACCTGGCCAGTGCATTGCGTGATTGCGCGCAGATCTACAGCCGCATCATCGGTGGTCAATCGGTGACCGATGATGAACACCTCAAGCTGCTCAACCGCCTGAATGCAGCAATGTTGCAACTGCGCTCGTTGATGCCGTCGGTGTCCAAGGAAGTGCGGATCTCCATGACCGAACTGGACGCGATCCAGCGTCACCTGCGCCTGTGCATCAGCACCCTGGAGATTCTCGGCAATACCCGGCCGGACCCGCGCGACGAGCAGGCCACGGCGCGGATGCAGGTGATGTTGAAGGCCGAGCATCGGCAGATTCGCGTGCAGTTGGTGGGGATGGCGCGGGCGTTGAAATCGGGGGTGACGGAGCGGTTGGAGCGTAGCGGTCCCGCCAATGCCAGTGAGCCCACGCTGGATGCACCGGTGTACAGCGCGCTGGACGGGTATCGACTATTGACCCTGCAACTGGCGGCGAACGTGGATCAGATGCGTCAACGGCTTGCCAAAAGTGCCGCACGCTGGAAGATTTAGCGACAGCTGGATGGGAGCTTTACGCACATCGACACATTCACACTTTCTCTTACATATTTTTCACGATTTGTTCACATCCCAGAACGTAGGGTAAAGCCTCATCCGTTACAAACGTTGCATATCAAGCCCGCCGCCCCAGCGGGCTTTTTTTTGCCTGCACTATGGCAATCAGTGTTTCTTTATCCAGACCATTCGTCGCCACTGTCATTTCTCACAGCTATCCCATTCGTCTTCCGAGACGCTTAATTCCTCCAGTGAGCTAATTAACTTGCAGAGGGATTTTTCCATGAGCCAAAACACTGACCTTTCAGTCGTCACAAACGCCGCGCCATTGCCCGTGATCGGCTCAGGGCAATTGTCAGAGTCGGCAGAAGAGGCCATTGACCTGTCCGGCCCCCGGCGCCTGAACCGCAGCTACTTCCTACCGCCACAGTCAATCCAGGGCACCATCACCTCCGATAGCTTTACAAACGTGCCGTTCGAGGAGTTGCCCCTCTATATTCCGGGCTTGACGCAAACAGTCGTCCGCTTCGATGGTGGCATAAACAAAGCGGCTCTGGAGGTTCATCGGGACCTGGGGCTGCTGTGCAACCTGTTGGCCTACCTGAATATGGCTGATGGTGACTTCGTTGAGCTGTTCTGCGGTGACCTGCTAATCCCTGTCGCGACCTATAACGTCACCCAGGATGATGTCGACAAGAGTCGTATGATTCCGTTGTACATCCCTCGAACCCGTCTTCCTGATGGTCCGGCCAATCCGGTGTTCATGAGAGTGACTCGCCTCGGTGGCACGCCCAAAGAAACCAAACACTTCAATCTGAAGGTCGATACCGTGGCCCCCGCTGGTCGCAACCCGATCGGCAGTACGCTGCAAAACGAAAACCTGCCGATTCCGGTGTTCCCTGAGCACATCATCAATTTTGGAGTGACGCAGGCCGACGCACAAAACGGGGTACCGGTCACCTTCAAGTTCTACCCGGTCGATGCGACCCAGGAACCCAGCACCTACCGGGCCATACGTGACCGTATTCGCTTGCGCATTAATGGGATCACGGCGCCCATCCTTCCGCTCACCGAAAGCCAAGCCCCCGGGCGTGAAGACATTACCTTCACGCTTTATGATGGCTTCTGGAAGCAAGTACGCAGTGGTTCCCATGTGTGTGAATATGAAATCATCGACGAGGTCGGCAACGCGTCCCTCGGCTGGTCACCGGCGCTGCTGTTGAATGTCAGGCTTAACGACGGGGCTGAGCCGCTCTTACCCAAAGCGCTTGTGCTCGAAGCCCCGAACAACATCCTTGACCACGATCAACTCAATGGGCGCGATGCAACCATCTTTATTAACACGCCAGGCCCGGACTTTGCCCTTGAGGATGTTGTGCGTGTAACCGTCAAGGGCCGTTCGAGCGGTGGCGTTATCACCACCACCTACGACTCTCCACCGCTTACCTCACTGAGCTTTATCACCCTGCCCTTCCCGAATGCCGACCTGCGCCCCCTTATCAGCGGGCAGTTCCAGCTGTCCTATGAGCGCATTCGCAGCGACGTGCCCAACCGTTATTCCGACGGCAACATCTTTAATGTCATCGGTACGCCCATCGATATGCGCCTGCCGCCACCCCTAGTGCTGGAAGCGACCGGCGGCGTCCTCGACCCACAATCACCGCTTGTTAACATTTTTGTCAGGGCGTACCCCGAACTGGGCCAGGACCCCTTTGATCTGGTGATTCTGATCCTCGAGGGCACGTACGCCAACGGCACTCGCTACTACGACGAACTCTACGAATCTGCGGGAGGGGGCGATGTGTTATTTCCCATTGCCAACGGCCCGGACGGCGTGATTGCCGGTCTTGAAGGCGGCACACTCAGGCTTCTTTATCAGGTGGACAATGGGGATGGCGTGCGCACTTCAATGGACGTGACAGTCAACGTCGGCAACGCAGTGGCCTCATTGCCGGAGCCTGAGGTCATGGAAGCGCCGGCGCCGCTGTATCAATTCGACCCCGAACAATCCACCGAGCACGCCACTATCGTGGTCAAGAGTCACTCTGACTTCCTGCTCAACGATATCGTGACGCTTTACTGTAAGGGCAGCGCGCCCGGCGGAACAGCACCTGAGCAGGAGTTTCCGATACGGGTTCAATGGGTCGGGCGAGACCTGCGCTTCAGGCTGGAGCGTAGCTACATCCTTGCCAATATCGACAAGACCATGCGCATTTACTATACGCGCTGGCGCGACAACGCACTGACGCGGTTTTCTCGCGCGGTGAACATGAAGGTGGGCTCCAAGCTCGAACTGAAAGCCCCCACCGTGCTCGAGGCGACAGCGACAGGCCCGGACCGGGCCAGCCTGGACCCATTGCACGTGCTGCCGCCTAATCGACCGGTGGTGACTATTCGCGTGGTATCGGACAAGTTCCCACCTGGGTCGGATATCAAAGTGTTCATCGTCGGCAAGCCGGGTGTCGGCATGCCGAATATTCCGGCCAAACCCGCCACGCCCGAACCTGGAGAAAACTACGTCAGCTTCACCGTGCCACATGCTTTTGTGGCAGCGTATCTGGCCGATAAATGCACGATTTATTACAACCTTATCGAGACCGGCAAGACCACCAAGTCCGATGAATTGACGCTTGAGATTAAGGCGTTAGCCGTACTGGATTGGGACCTGGTTAGCATTCCAGAAGAGTCAGGTGGCGAAATCAGTGCAGGTGAAAAAAACCATGTGAAAATTAGCGCCTGGCACTTTATGGATAAGGAACAGGCGGTCTTTATCGACCTCAAAGGACCGCCAGACTGGCCATTGCGCCAAGGGCGTGTGGTAAGTGCTTCAGAACTTGCGGCAGGCCGCATTCTGGAACCGATCCCATCAGAATATTTGACCAGCCTGCCCAATAACAGTCGATTGACGATCCAAGCCTATGTCTCGCTGGACAAGCGCGGGGAAATTATCTCGGCCCAACCATTCGTAGAAGTGAGTTACCGGGTCAGTGCGCTGGGGTTGCGCTTTGTAAACGGGCCGTACGCTGTGGGACCAGCAGGTCGTCTTGGGGATGTGCAACTCTTGCTGGGCACCAATACCAAAGCACCCGTGGCCATCACCCTGACGCTGCCGGCTGGGTTCACTTTCGAAGATGGAACGAGCGGGAGCAAGGCTTTTCTCTCGGATGAGAACGGGGCCTTAAAAGTTGAAGGCATACGCAGCATAGGAGATGTTGGTACTTACGCTTTGAAGGCGATCAGTGGCGGTTATTCTGCCAGCAGCGAGATTGTCGTCAGAGCACTGTTACCGGCAGGATCAGTGATCAACTTGAGGGGGGAGCCAAGCAAAATAGCCGTCACACCAAGCGGACTGTATGCCTATGTATGCGTTACAAGTATCAATCGCTTGGTGAAAGTCGACTTAGCCTCAGGTGAAGTAAAAGAGATAATCATTGGAGGAGGACAGAAATCTGTTTCTTGCTCGACAGATGGAAAAAAAGTATGCGTAACATTGAGAGATAGTCTCGTAGTCATTGACACAAAAAACGATGAAATCATTAGCAGCATAGCCATATCTACCTCCAATGGGATCAGCGGTGGCAACTTCAGCCCCGACGGAAAATATCTTTATACGTCGAGCCAAAACTGGACTGGCAGCGGTCACGTTCTACGCATATATAGAATTGACGTCGCATCAGAAATGATCATCAAAGAGTACACGCGAGGACAATACACCACTGAAGCATTTTGCAGTGCTAACGGGCAGAATATTTACACCGTTGACTACGGCAATGGCTACTTGTACAGAGTGGATGTTGAGACAGGCGGCGCAAGCATAGTTGGTACTTTTACCAAGGGCAATTATGCAGGTTTTATAATGAGCCCATACCGTGACCATATGTATAGTTGCTCGTGGGAGAGCGCATCTAGCGGGACAGCGTTCATATTTGATTTGGTGTCCGGCCAGCGAAAAACACACAGGCTTCCCTACACCTACCTACATACTTATGCTGCCAGCCCAGTCAACAATCGACTTCTTATTGGTTACGGCCCATCCGGCAGCTCTACTGCCAAAGCGCTAATAGATACGCAAACAGGGGCAACTATAAACACCTACAATATCACCGGATATATCGGCGCGCACTTCAGCTGGAAAGGCGACACACTCTATCTTTGCGAAACAAACAAGTCACGCATCTCCGTAATTTCCATTTCTTAAACAACAATATAAACAAACAGGTCAGCCAGGGCGGTTTCAACTTGAAACCGCCGCTTTTGTAGAGTTGTTCAACTAGCGCGCTGCTTTGCTGAGCACTCCCTCTTCACGTAATGCTCGCTGGGTATCCAGCACCTTCGCCAACGCCGTCTCAGCCTCGGCACTCTGCTGTGGCACTCGAATTGCCGCCGACACCAGCGTGATCAACTTGGCCATCACCTCAGCATCGGTAGCCGGTCGGCCCAGGCTCATGGAGTTCATCAGCAGGCGCAGTTCGGTGCCGGCCATGACCCCGGAAATCGCCTTGAGGGCAAATTGCAGGCGTACGCCCAGCTCATTGCGCGGCAGGTCTGGCAGTGCCAGGGCGAAGGCTTCGAAGAAGCGCTGGAACACCGGCTGGTAATGCACCTTGAGGTATTCCTGGATAAACGGCGAGGTGTCGCTGTAAACCCGGCCAAGGAAGCGAATGAACGAGCGCCCTTCCCCGCTGGCCGGGTCGCTGCGTTCCAGGCCCATGGCCGGGGCGAACAGCACGCCGAGCAGCGTGTCGCAATCCAGCGGGCCGTCGGATTCGGCTTCACAGCGCGCCAGCAGTTCCAGGCGCTGCTCGTTGAGCGGCTCCAGGCGTTGCATCAGCAGGGTTTTCATCAGGGAGTCCTTGTCCCCGAAGTGGTAGTTCACCGCCGCCAGGTTGACCTGGGCGCGTTCGGTTATCTGGCGTAGCAACACGGCGTCGTAGCCGTACTTGATGAAGAGGGCCTCTGTCGCATCCAGCAATCGAGTCTTGGTAACGTTTGGAGCGCTGAGTTTCTTCGCGACCATAAGGGTTCCACGGCGGAAATATTGTTTTAAAAAATAATTTGATTTTTTATACCGGGGCGGCCCGGCGAAAGCAAGTAGTGACACTCCGCCATATCACTAAAAGCCTGTATAACCGGGCTATCGAGACCGATTGAAAGCATTTCTACCGGTCCGAAACCTGCATTCGGCAAATCGTTTCAAAGGGTAAAACCGATCTACATCCATGGCTGGCGAAGCAGATTGAACGCAGGTACTATTCAAACAATATTTTAAAAACAAGAAATAAAACCAGTCCGTGACGCGTACAGGCAGCTCCCGAACTTGTTACAAGGATTTTCCGGGGGCATGGCAGTACCGTCGTGACTGCAGGCGTAGTCATGATGACAGACACCCCCACGCAACCCGGCTTGATCTCCCTGCAAGGCATCGGCAAGCGCTATCAGCTCGCCGGGCAGGAACTGAGCATTCTCAATGACGTGTGCCTGTCCATCGCTCGCGGTGACAGCTGCGGCATCCTCGGTGCCTCCGGTTCCGGCAAGAGCACCCTGCTCAATATCCTCGGCCTGCTGGACCTGCCCAACTGCGGCCAGTACCACTTTGCCGGTCACGATATTTTCAATGCCACGCCCGACGAACTGGCCGCGATCCGCAACCAGCAGATCGGTTTTGTGTTCCAGAGTTTCAACCTGCTGCCCCGCCTGAGCGCCCTGGACAACGTCGCGCTGCCCTTGAGTTATCGCGGCGTATCGCGACATGAATCGGTGGAACAGGCCCAGCGTATGCTTGATCAAGTCGGCCTGGCCGAGCGCGCCCACCATCGCCCGGCCGACCTCTCCGGCGGGCAGCGTCAGCGCGTCGCCATTGCCCGCGCACTGGTCGGCAAACCCTCGGTGATCCTCGCCGACGAACCCACCGGCAACCTCGACAGCGCCACCGCACAGGAAATCATGGACCTGCTGCTGGCCCTCAACCGCGAGCAACAGGTCACGCTGATCATCGTCACCCACGACGCCCACATTGCCGAGCGCCTGGAGCGCAAGATCCTAGTGCGCAACGGTGTAGTACACGAGGCCGGGCGCCTATGAGCCTGCGGGTCGAGCAGAGCCTCAGTCAACTGCTGCATGAAGCCTTGATCAGCCTGCGGACCCTGGGCAAACGTTCGATCCTGGCGCTGCTGGGCATTGTGATCGGCAGTTCCTCGGTAGTGGCGCTGATCAATATCGGCCACAACGCGGCGGTGGATGCCGCGATGATCTTCAAGGACATGGGCACCGATACCCTCATCGCGCAGTTCCCGCCCAAGGGCAGCAGCAATGTGCCGATGCGTACCCAACTCGACCTCGACGCCGTACGCCTGGCCGTACCGGGCATTGCCCATATCGGCGCACTCAGCCTGTTCAGCGGGCCCATCGTGTTTCATGGGCGCACCACCAATGCCAACCTGGTCGGCAGCACGCCGGGTATACAGGCCGCCATGCGCCTGGCCGTGCGCGAGGGGCGCTTCCTGTCGGCCTTCGACGCCAGCGAAACTTTCGCTGTGATTGGCGACCCACTTGCCCAGGCCCTCAGCGCACCGGGCGACCCACTGCAACTGGGCGACCGCGTGCGCATCAACGACTACCTGTTTCTGATCGTGGGCATCCTGCACGACCAACCCCGCGCCATGCTGATGCCGGTGCAGGCCAACGAGTCGTTGTTTATCCCCGCCGAAGGCATGCGGCGCATCTATGCCAGCCCGCAGATCAGCAATGTGATCATCCGTGCGGCGCCAGGGCAGGACATGGAGCGTATCGCGAGGGACGCCGCCGCTGCGCTGCAACCCCAACTCAGCGACCACGACGTCAATATCACGGTGCCCCAGCAGATGATCGATGGCATGACGCGCCAAAGTCGCACCTTTGCCTACCTGCTGCTGGCCCTCGGTGCGATTTCCCTGGTGGGCGGCGGTGTCGGGGTGATGAACGTGATGCTGATGAACGTCTCGGAGCGCCGTCGCGAGATCGGCATCCGCATGGCCCTGGGCGCACGTCAGCGGGATATCCGTAACCTGTTCCTGCTCGAAGCCGTCACGCTCACCGCCGTGGGTGCGCTGTGCGGTGCGGTGCTGGGCATGACCGCCGCCTGGCTGTATGCGTGGCTGTCGGGCTGGGCATTTGCCCTGGCGGTGGCCGCCTTGCCCCTGGGGGTGGGCAGTACGTTACTGGTAGGTTTGTTCTTTGGCATCTACCCGGCGGTCTCGGCCTCGCGGTTACAGCCGGTGGAGGCCCTGCGTGATGAATAAGTGCGGGCTGCTCCTTCTGCTGATCAGCCTGCCGGGCATCACTGCCGAGATGGTTATCAACCCTTCGGCGCCCAGCAGCACCCGCAGCGGCTACGAGCGCGGCGTGTCGCTGAATGCCCAGGCCACCACCATGACCCTGGGTGATGCGGTTTACCTGGGCCTGCGCAACAACCCGGCGATACGCAGCGCCTACCTGCAACGGGTGGCGCAGAAGTTTGACCTGCGTGTCGCCGAGGACGTGTTCAACCCCAAGCTGACCCTCAACAGTAACTACCGCACCTCCCGTGGCTCCCAGGACAACGTGCGCAACGCCAACCTGGCGCCGACCAGCAGCCTGCTCGGCGAATACGGCACGCGCTTGAGCATGGCCTGGACCCAGCAGTTGAACAACGCCAACCGCGCCGGCCGCTACCGCAGCGACGGGCTCGACCTGGCGATCATCCAACCGCTGATGCGCGGCGCCGGTTGGGACGCCACCACCGCGCCGCTGCGCCTGTCGCGCCTGGCCGAGCAGGCCAACCGTTTGAACCTCAAGGCCACCGTGGCGCAGACCATCAGCCAGATCATCGCCACCTACCGCGAGCTGCTGCGTGCCCAGGAACAACTGGTGATCGTGCAGGACGCGCTCAAGCGCTCCAACACCTTACTGGACGTGAACAAGGCACTGATCAGCGCGGGGCGCATGGCCGAGTTCGAGATCGTGCAAACCGAAGCCGACATCGCCACCCAGCAGTTGGGTGTGGAAGAAGCCCGCAACCAACTGGACACCAGCCGCCTGGCCCTGCTGCGCCTGCTGGCGCTGGACCTGTCGACACCGGTGCGCGCCACCGAAGCCCTGGAGGCCAACCCCATGGAGATCGACCAACGCCAAGCCTTCACCCTGGCGCAGAACCAGCAACCGGAATACCTCGCCGCCCTGCTCGACAGCCAACAGGCCGACCTCAACCTGGTGATCGCCAGGGACTCCGGGCGCTGGCAAGTGGACCTGGTGGCCGGCGCCAACCAGGTACGCGCCGCCACCGACAACAACAACGGCCATGACAATAACCGTACCTGGGACAGCTACGCCGGGGTGCAGGTGCAGATCCCCCTTGGCGACATCAGCACGCGCCAGGCCGAGGTACGTGCGCGAGTGAACGTCGAGGACCAGGAAATCCGCATTACCGATGCGCGCCAGGAGCTGGAGCGCAACGTCAACAACGTGGTGCGTGACCTCGGCACCCGCTGGCGCCAATATGAAATTTCCAAGCGTGCCGTGGAGTTGTCACGGCGCAAGATCGAAATCGAACGGGAAAAACTCAGTGCCGGGCGCTCCACCAACTTCCAGGTGTTGAGCTTCGAAACCGACCTGCGCAACGCCGAAAATGCCCAGCTCAACGCGCTGATCGCTTATTTGAACGCCCAGACTCAACTCGACTTGACCCTGGGCATGACGCTGGAAAGTTGGGAAATCGCCCTCAATGACTACTAATCAAAAACGCTTGCTGGCCGTCGCCTTGATCGTGCTGCTGGCAGGCGCGGCAGTCAGCCTGCTCAACCAACGCAGCAGCGTCGAACAGGCCAGCACCGCCGAGCAATGGCTGGAGGTAAAACCCGACCCGCTGGTGCACCAGATCGGCCTGGTGGGCAAGATCGAGCCCGACACTACCGTCACCCTCACGGCGCCGTTCGACGGCAACGTGTTGGCCAACCTGGTCGAACAAGGCCAGCGCGTCGAGGCCGGCCAGGTGCTGTTGCGCATGGACCCGGCGACTCTGGAAGTGCAACTGCGCGATGCCCTCTCGGCCCAACTCAAGGCCCGGCGCACTGTGCAGGAAATGCAGGACTGGAACAGCAGCCCCACCGTCAGCCGCGCTCGTCGTAGTTTACGCACCGCCGAAATGACCGCCGGCAATACCCAGCGCAAACTTACCGAGAGTGAAAACCTGTTCAAACGCGGCATCATTCCGCGCAACGAACTGGACGATCTCAAGCAGCAAACCCAACAGCAGCAACTCGACCTGGCAGCGGCGCGCAGCGAACTGCAACAGGCCCAGGACCAGGGCAGAGGCGAATATCGACAGATTGCCGAAATGGAGCTGACCAATGCCACGGTAAAATACGAAGCCTTGCAAAAACTCCTTGAAGGCAAGGAGGTCAAGGCGCCCTTCTCCGGCATCGTGGTGCCCGCGCCCGGCAGCAGCAACACCGCCCAAGGTGGTGGCAACAACAATGCGCCGGTGCAGACCGGCAGCAAGGTCAGCCAGGGCCAGGTGCTGTTTGGCCTGGCCAATATCGAACGGCTGAAAATCGTCGCCAAGGTCTCCGAACTGGACATCAACCAGTTGCATCAGGGCCAGGCGGTGGAAGTGATGGGCGATGGCTTTGACGGCGAACGGCTGACCGGCTCGGTCAGCGTGGTCAGTGGCTTGGCCATCGCCAGCGACAGCCAGGGCAGCGCGCAGTTTCCGGTGACCTTATCGATCCCCAGGCTGACGCCGCAGCAGTTGCAACGGGTGCGCCTGGGCATGAGTGCACGACTGACCATCGTGACCTACAACAATGCCCGGGCGATGGTGATTCCCAGCCAGGCGATCCAGGCGGACATGACGGTGGAGTATCGGGCGGCGATGGATAAACCGGTGCAGCGGGTGAACGTGACCACTGGGCAATCGACGCCGCAGGGGGTTGAGGTGTTTGGGCTGAAATCCGGGTTTGTGAGGGTCGAGGAAGCCAGTCACTGACACTCGATCCCGGGTATGCCTTAACTGTAGGAGCGAGCTTGCTCGCGAAAAACGTCAACGATAACGCGTGCTTCCTGAACAAACGCGGTGCCCTCAGGCTCTTCGCAGGCAAGCCAGCTCCTACATTTGGCCTGTGGCATCCGTTAGATAGCTGTCGTAAGCCTGGCGGCCAGCGCCTTGGCTTGCAGCGCCACATCCGTCACCGCCGTGCTCTCCCACCACATGCCCCGCAGCGGCGGCCCCATGGCGAACAGTCGCTGACTGACCTGGCCATGAGCATCCAGCACCGCCCCCGTCGCATCCGCCGCAATTCCCAGCGCCAGCGGCCCAGGCTGGACCAAACCGCGCTTGAGCAGTTGCTGCGGTAAAGGCCGGGCCACCCGGCGCCAGTCGTATTCGATGCCGCTGGAATTGATCAGCGCGGCCCCTGCAACCTGGGTGATCAGCTCCTCACCACGGTAGCGCAGCGCAATGGCAACGCCCTCTTGCGACGGCACCAAGCCCTTGAACGACGCCGCCTGAATCCGCAACCGCCCTTGCTCCTGCAACCGCGCTACCAACTGCGCACTCAAGGGCGGCGAACGGTGGTGATGGCTTTCCCACCAAGGCCGTACATGCCGCACGAACTGGCGCTTGTGAGCCTCACTGGCCTGGCTCCACAGCCGCGCGATATGCCCGCGAACCGTGTCCAGCGGCGCCTGCCAGTCTGTGCCTTGCCCCAACGCGAGCTGGCATTGGCGTCGCACCTCGCGCAGCAATTGTCGGGGGCTGCTCAGGCTGTGGTCGGCGGCGAGGAAGTCGTCCCAGGTGGGCGGTTGCCGGCGTACATGGGGCAATAAGCCATGCCGCGAAAAAACCTCGATAGGTCCGCGATGCCCAGCCTGTTCCAGTGAGACCACGGCATCGACCATGGTCAACCCGGAGCCGATGATCAGCACCGTTGATTGCGGGTCGAGCCGAGTCATGGACTGCACGTCCCAGGGATCCAGCGCGGCGGCGTTCAGTCCAGTGGACTCGGTCTGTGGCGTGCGCGCCGCCGGAAACATACCGGTGGCCAAGACCGCGAAGGTGCCACGCAGTTGCTCGCCATTATCGAGGGTGACCCGCGTCGATGTTGCATCGACTTGCAGGTCGACCCCTTCAGCACGGATATGCTCGACGGTCGACGTGGATAGCGCCTTGGCCTCGGCCAAGCGCTGTTGCGCATACAGCCCGAAAATCCCCCGCGGCGGGAATAGGTCGCTGACCGGCACGTGCTGCTGGTCCGACTCCGGCCATCCACCGCCGGCGATGTAGTCGGTGAGCCATTGGGTCAAATCGTCGGCATTGTCCGGATCGACGCTCATGCGCGCCGCGTTGCCGTTCAAGGTATGGCCCAGTTCGACTGCGCTGTAGGCCTCGCCGCGCCCCAGCTCGACACGCGGCTCGATCACCAGGATGCGCCGCGTGCCCGGCAGGCGCAGCAGCTGCACGGCGAGCATCGTGCCGCTCAGGCCACCGCCGATAATCAGTACATCAGCGTTGTGGGAGGATTCACTCATGCAGGTTCGCCTCACATTCCGTCCCTATACTGCCTCCAGCGCAAGTGTGCCGGTTACTTTGGACCCCGCCGAGGAGACAGTACACCTCAATAAAGCGCAAAGTGGTACACGAATCGTCACCCTTACAAATGGCGATATGAAAGTCAAAGGCACGACGAAACGGCGCAAGGCCAACGCAACAGGTTCAGTGACCTGCGATATCAGTGATGCCGTCAACCGGACCTATCGGTCGATGGAGACCCACTGGTGTTTCCAGCTCCGCAAGTTTAAGCAAGTAGACTCGTGACGCACAAACCGAAGGCGCTGGTAAGCGCCTACGGTTTTAACTGCTCAGAAAGCGGTGCAGCGTCTGACCTCATACTTTGCGACAGGGGATTGCACCACATTACCCGCGGGGGAAGTGATCATGTAACGGGCTGACGCCGCCCCTAGAACGAACGCCTCCGCCGGCAGCATGAAAATAATTGGCCGACCAACGTCGCTGGCGCTCACCACATAAAATGCCTTCCACTCGTCAATGCAGCTCTGGTAGAACACCGTCAACAGATCACCCTCTTCCATCCCTTCGTAAGCGTCGACTACATAAGTGCCGCCGTTTACTACATCAGCAAGATGAATAACCGTGCCGACAGCTTCCTGAATGTAAGGCGCATTGATTGAGGTGCTGGTGACCGCAACAACTTTGTGCAGTTTCGTGATCATCTTGAAATCTCCATTTTTATAACGCTGGTGTCGCCCAAATTGCCGAAGCAACTCAAGACTCACTGGCTGGCGAATGGAGTAAACACGTGTTTTCAGGCTTGCTCTACTGTGAAAACTAACAGGTATAAGCCAGTTGACGGCCCGGTTAGAGCACGACATTACGAACAAATCGCACCGCTACATCACCCTCATTGCGATAGCCGTGGGATTGGCGGCTGGCGAACATATAGAACTCACCGGCCGCGACGGTGTGTTCTTTGTCGTCGAGAATCAGGGTCAATGCACCTTCATACACGAACAACTGCACACTCCAACCTTCCGGGTCCGGCTCGGGGCTGTAGCGATCCCCCGGCTCCAGGCGCATCTCCCACAATTCCACTTCGCGCCGGGCGTTGGCTTTGGCGAGCAGTACGGCTTTGCTGCCGGGTATATCGCCGGCCCAAGCCAGCTCATTGATACGACTATGGTCAGGCGCATCCGGGGCCTGGATCAAGTCACTGAATGCCACCTCCAGCGCTTCGGCCACGCGGTCGAGGGTGGACAGACTGACGTTCTTCTCCCCCGCCTCAATCGCCACCAACATACGCCGGCTGACCCCGGACTTTTCCGAAAGCGCGGTCTGGCTCAGGTCGGCGGCATGGCGCAGGCGACGAACGTTCTGGCTGACGTGCTGCAGGACCGAGG
>Ga0308166_1002740_pt1 | contig 15770 bp, 10 predicted proteins | sample PhyCR2_2_FD_202137 | JGI IMG/M metagenome (GOLD analysis project Ga0308166, IMG submission 202137) | Phyllosphere microbial communities from UC Gill Tract Community Farm, Albany, California, United States - DLSLCC.R2 | ecosystem: Host-associated > Plants > Phyllosphere > Unclassified | place... | reverse complement strand
TGGTTTGACGCCGCGACGGGACTATCCGTCAGAGTTGGTTAAAGAACACGTGGAGTGGGCGCTTGAACAGCACTCCAGACCTTCACACCCATAACGGGCAGGCGAAGTATTCACAGTGCTCATGTGCGCGTTGTAACCATATTTTTCGCCGATCTCATTATTGCGTTGGTCTCCCCGTCGGACCAATGGCCACCCGCCTGCAGGACTTTGCAAACTCTCTGTTTACTGTCCTCTAGAAGATAAATACGCTCCCCACGTCCTTTCGAGGCTGCGAAAAAAACATGCGTTACTTTTCTTCCATCACCGGCTGCGCCGAATTCCTCGTAATACATCCTGGATTTCCTGGCTGCCTGGAGGGGGGACATATCGCTTTCCACGAACCCGAAGAACTCGTCGGCCATCGTCTTATGATTGGCATAGAGGTAGTCTTCCGTATCGGGCCTGATTAATTGCCAAGGTCTCTCCGTGACTTCCTCCACGGGAGCATCGGCTTTCTTGGCCGCAGCCCTGGCGCCTTTTCCACCCTTCTTTAAATGTCGCCCCGCTTTGCCTGCCCCCCTGCCACTGAGCCCTTTGCTAAAAGCTGAAGCCATCTTCCTGCCCGCATTCACAGCAGCTTTTGCACCCGCCGCCAAACCTGCACCGAGCGAAGCCAGCCCGAGACCAAAACTGATCCAGCCCAATATCTCGCCCGCCTGAGAACCCGGTGCCAGCTCATTGACCACCTCGCTGGCAATACCCGCCAGGCCTGAAGTGACCGCCAGCCCCAATGCCGCCACTGCCCATGGCGTCGCCGCGCCCATCGTCACCACGCTGGCAACAATCCCGAGAATACTGAGGCCGATGCCGAGGATCGATTGCCAGGAGACATGCCCGGTAGGGTCAACCCGATTGACAGGGTCGCCCAGGCAATAACTGTAGGCATTCAATCCGCCCGCACCGAACGGACTCATGCTATCGGGGGAAAGAAAACGCATCAGTGTCGGGCTATAGGCCCGGTAACCGTTGCCCAGCAGATACAGCCCGGTAACCGGATCCAGCTGTTCGCCGTTGAACCCCGCCAGGCTGAACAATCCGCCTTCGGCAGGACGGTGCCCATAAGGACTGTAGGCGCAATCGGTGAGGTGCTCCTCCTTACCCAGTGTTGCCAGCACGCTTTGCTGTTGGTCGGTGCCAAACAGCTGCGCGCTGGCGTTCAAACCGAGTTGCCGCTGCCCCACAAGCGCGCCACCGTGACGCACGACACTGGATGAATTTTCACCACTCACCTCATTGGCGACCCGGCCTGCGTGGTAATAACGCTGCACAGTCGCCTTTTCGGGTTGCGACAGTTCAACCAGATCGTCGAGACCGTCGTAATGGTAGCCACGGATCACTGCTCCCCCTGCGTCGGACAATTGCTCAAGACGTCCGAACGCGTCATAGGCCAGCGTTCGCGCCTGGTCGTCCTTGATCATCCTGCCGTTGGCGTCGTATTCCAGTGTCACTGCCGGTGGATAGTCGACATGGGAATGTTTGACTGCGCTGAGCTGTACAGGATCGGGATTGTCATAACTGAACGTGGTCAGATTCACGCCCAGCGGGAACTTCGTCTGCACCGTAAGAATGTTGTCCAGCGCATCGAAGGTGAAGGTCTGCTGGACGATTTCCTTGCCATACGGATCGCGGGGCTTTTGAGTGCCGGCACAGTCGTACTGGATCAGACGCCCGCGCACATCGTAGGTGAATTGCTCATCACGCAAAATCTGCGTGCCGCGCCGGGAGACTTTCTGCGCCAGCTTGCCGGCAAGCGTGTAAGTCGATTGCAGCGTCTGGTCAGGCTGGCCCTGACTCTCGAATGTACGCCGGGTTTCACGACCGATATCGTCATAGACGAACCGGGTGATCATATGACGCTTGATCGACGTGTCTTCGGTTTTCGTCCACTCCAGCATTCCCGTCTGGGCGTCGTAGTGGAACTCGGTTTTCAGCGACCCTTGCGAGGCGGATAGAAGGCGGCCGAACTCATCGTATTCAGATCTGTTGTCGGTACCGAGCACATCAACGTGGGTGATCGGTCGCCCCTGCAGGGACCAGGTACTGGACGTTGCTTTCGTGACAGCGCCGAAGGTCGTCGTTTCAGATTTCAGGCGCCCGGAAGGGTGATAGGCAAAGCTGTGTGTCCTGCCGCTTTCGGTACAGGTCAAGGGATTGCCACTGACGGGGTCGTAAGTCAGTGTCGTGACCTCTTCTCCTGCCTTGCGCTCAGTCAGTAAACCGCCCAGATCGCGCAAATAAGTGAACTCGGTTTTTTTGCCATCAGCACTCTTGTGCCACTGTGGCTGAGTGAAGCCCGCTTCATAACCAGCCTCAGACTTTCGTCCGCCCACGGTACTTTGGATCAAACGACCCAAACCATCATAAGTCTGCTGGCCCAACACTTTGTCACCGACCTTGATGTCGATCGCAAGCCCTTCATCACTATGCTCCGCGTAGTCGGTTACGACCTTACTGCCGTCGGGCATAACACTGCGGATCATCCGGTCGAAAACGTCGTACTCATATTTCCTGGTATTGCCGACAGGATCTGTCTGGCTGGTCGTGCGTCCGTAACCGTCATAGGTGTAAACGGTTTTGCCGAGACTCTTGTTCTTCAGATTGAAGCTCTCGACACTCAACGGCTTGCCGAAGTCATTGATCAGGGTGAGTGTCTTGCCCATGCCCTGAAGCCAATGGCTGTGCTGGCGAAGGACCGGATTCGCCTCACTATGTTCAATACGCCCATCGGCATGCAGCGTCTTGCTGACCTGACCCCAGGAATCGAACTCGTAGCGGGTGCTGACCGGATAAGGCTTGTTATCGCGCCAATCGGTCAGCGTCACGTTCACCTTGTGACCGACCGAATCATGCTGGGCAGAATAAAGTGTGCGAGCCTGGATGAGACCGTCCTTGTCGGGATGGTCGCAGTCCTTTTCCTGAACGGTGATGATCCGCTCCAGGCCGTCATAGCTCACTCTTTGCTCACCCCCGCCTGGATCCGTGGTCACCATTGTCGCCGGTTGCTGTCTGTTGGCGGCCAGATAGGCCCAACGGGTAGCAGCCGCATAAGGGGTGCCCGAAGCGACCGTTTTGCACACTGCCCGGCCGATCGCATCGTATTCATGCCCGATACGCTCGCCATCGACACCTGTTTCCGACACCAGTAATCCAGTCAGCGTCGAAAGCACTTTCTCACTGGTCTGCACCGTCCCGTCAAATCCGCGGGTGCTGGACTTGACCCGCAATCCGTCACCTTCAAGCTCATAGGTGAATTCGGTAGAGGTTTTTTTTTCATTCAGGATGAAACTTTGCTCTTTCGTAGCCCCGTGCTTGAGCGGGTCCTTGGGCAGGTCCAGATAACTGCGTTGGGTTTTCGAACGCAGTAGCTCAACACCTTCCACAACTTCGAAAAAACGCTCAGTGACCGGTAACACGGATCCCAGCTCCGCCCCCTCCAGCGCAGTGTGCAGCGCATAGTCATAGTAGGTGACAGTCGAAGTACCATCCGACGCGGCCGCAGTAACCGTCCTCTTACTCGGGAACCTGGAGAAACCCAGCGGATCCTCCGGGCAATTGTCTCCACCACTTGCCGGATAGAATTCGGTCGAAGTCGTGATCCCGTTTGGCTCGACCTGCTTGACCAGGTTGCCTTCGTTATCGAACTCGGTGACCGTAGTTTCCAGCCGTTTTTGCTGGGTGCGCCGATCAAGGTACGTCACCGAATGCACCTTCGGCATGCGGAACTGAGCCACTTGGTCATTGAATGGCTTGGTGACGGAGCAGTGATACTCGGTAATGGCTTCGATCTGCGCGTCGCCACAGGTGGTCATCTCTGCGACCAGAAGATGAAATTTGTTGTAGGTGCGTTTGATGCGCGTGTGAACCTTACCTTTTACCACCCACTTCTCATCCGAGGTGTACACGTAGTAGCCGGGCGCCTGGTAGAGAGGATCACCGTCACTGTCTCTGGCCGGCGATAGCCCTTGGCCGAGAAAGTTATGATCGGAGTATTCGTACGTCTTGCAGAGCTTGGGCTGGCCGCGCCCCGGGTAAATATCATGAGCGATGACAAACGGTAGTGTCCGCTCAACGCCACTTACGAAACGATGACCCTGGCGCTTGTAGCGAATAATTTCTACGCCGCGCAATGGATTGACGAGGCGGTGCAGATAGCTGGCCCCGTGAATGACCTCATATTCCAGATCCCAACCTTTACCGACCGGTAGCTCGATCGCCGTCACCCGAGCGTTTTTCAAGATCAATTTGTAGCTGGAACTGGAAGCAGTGTCGGGATGCCGGGTGAATATCACCTGGCCTGCCTTGCGTATGACTCTCAAGAGGCAGCGCTTGGTATCGCTGACTTCGGTCAACCTGGGGAATCCGTTGAAGGACTCGTGCTTCAGCGTAACGCTGACACCGTTCGCTGCGATTATTTTTTCCGCGACGGCGAAATGACTGCCGACCTGGACTTTCAGCAACTCGCGCCGACCATCCTTGTATCGAACTTCATAACGCCCTGGCCCAGTTACCAATACCTTCGCTGTTTGCAGTTTCATTTCCTTGAACTTCAAACCGCTAGACGTCTCGACAGCCTTGTAGCGTTCACCGTTGGACAAGGTCATGACTTTGCTCTGCAAATCATAACTGGTCATGGTCAGCGACCAGCCAATACCGAAACCGACATCTACCTGATTGAGCGGATTGAATCCCAGTGAAAACGCGAACTCAGGACCATTGAGATCCGCCGAGTGCAACTTCCCCAACGAAAAAGCGCAGGTGTACATGCCCGTGCGGGGATCAACGCCTCCCGAAACAAATTCACCGAAGTTGAAAGCGTTTGAATGAACAGCGGAGGATGAATTACTTTCCATAGAAAAAATCTCCCTTTTCCATCTAGAGTTGAAACGATCAAGTCGGCCAGCGAAAATCGCTGGCCACAAAAAAATCCATATCAGGAGAATTGTTTTGTTGACCGCTTCGATTCGCCCAAGATAAAAGTTCGCTGTTCTATGTCACCCTCAATAGCAAGCCAGTGCTCTGTACCGAATTCATCAATAACCGCAAGTTCGAACGCGCCTTCATTTCCCGGTTTTTCCTCTGTCTGTAAAGTAGTGCGTTGCACGAGAGTCAGCACACCGGGCACATCATTGATCCGGAAATTAACATAACCGTGACGAGTATGGATCGAAGCGGATTGCCCATAGATGGGGGCCAGATAGCCGTAAAAACTCCTGCCGCCGCCACTGTAGTGGTTAATTGTTCCTGACGAGTAGACCATTACCGCATCATCGGCGTCATATGGATTAAGCGCTATGTCGTTGCTGTACCAATCCAGCAAGTTGATCTGACGGCCGTCAGCTTGGAGCCCGACATGGAAGATTTGAATTCGCTCTTCGTAAACCAGTTCCCTGAACGCACCGAACTTATAAAGAGAAAAGCTGTTCCGGTTATATTTTTTCGGCGGAACTGCCTCCAGCGTAACACTGCTATCGAAACCAATTCCATTGCTACGCAGTACCACGCCGTCCATTACAATCTCGGCGGCCACTTCCATGATTCCAGGCCTGGATGCCGAAACCCAGAATTGAAAAATCTGTACCGGATCAGAGACGTTGCTTACCCGGTTGTCCGTGACGCGCGGGACTTCAGTCAGCCGAGTTGCACCACCCGTCATCTCGTGAGCGTAACGATTTTCCTGCACCGTTACACTCCAGTCACCCTCCAGAGGACGCGCACCGTGATAGGCGATCAGGCGCAGCGACTGCAGGGCAGGGTGTCCATGCAGTGATGCGCCGTCCCCATTGTTATCGATCCCGTGCAGAAGCACCAACACACGCACCTGCATACGACCGTTGGCATAGAGCACTTTGTGCTGGCCAGAGTTTGTGGAGTCGAGCTTAACCTCGATGCGGGATATACCAACTTGTTCATCAATCATTTTACGATACCTTGCTGTTTGACAGATTTTCCCCTTTAAGGACGCAGCAAAGTATTGAGGCTCAACTTGAATTAAAACAGTCGAAACCTTCGACAAATTGTGAGGAGGTAATAATTCAACATCTCTGTCACCCACTCACACAAATGTTCACAAATGGAAGAAATCCAGCGCCACGACAAGAAATAAAAACAACATCTTTTCTGCCCCTTTGATTCCAGCACTCCAGAAACTTTCTCCCCTCCTGATCTCGAATCCATAGAACCAGAAGGGGACGTCATGAGCGCTTACTCTTGTCTGTATATGTTATAAAAACCAAGGATCCGTTACTTCCACCAACATTCAGTCACTGTCTGACCCTGTCGAGAACCCGCTTTCCGAGGACTCACTATCGGAGTCGAAATCAGGAACTTCCTCCTGCGTCTGTATTTCCATCTTGCGGTCCATACTGGAATTCTCGAGAAACTGATTGATTCGTTGTCGCGATGCCTCACTCAGCGGGTTATTCAACAAACCAACGAACAGGTTCTGTGTATCCGGAATCTCGAACAGTTCAAATCCCACGTCGGAAATATGATTATCATGCAAGGCCACGACAGCCAGTTTTCTGAGCGCATCCATGCCTGAAGGAAGGCTGGACAGATTTGCGTTGCTCAGCATCAATCCGGTTAAACCAGCCATGTGGCCTACATGCGGAGCAACTGTCAGAGGGTTGTTTGCCAGATTCAACCGGGTAAGCGTTTCGATTCTGGACAACCCTTCAGCGGTGACGTCGGAAAGAGTAAGGGAGCAGCCGTCCAGGGTAAGCTTGGTTAACTGGCGCATTTGAAATATTCCTGACGGAAATTCCTCGATTTGAATGCCAAATATTCCCAAAGACTGGATATTGGGAAAGCTGTCAAGAAACGCACCTATCCGTGCGCCCGGTTCATTTGCGGTCAATAGCAACTCTGTTACGTACTCAAACCGACCGGACAACCTTGGTAACTCTCCCGGAAAATCGACATAGTAGGAAAACTGATCGTCTCCCTCCCCCCATCTGGAATCCGACTTGCGCTGCCAGATATCCTGCAACTTAGCGCTGAACCGCTCTCGAGCCTGGCGTTGCACGGTGGATGGCGGCGCGTTTTCGGGTCCAGCGGTCCGCGACTGAAGTACCGCCCCATCGGCGCTCCATATCGTCAGTTCATTACGCAATGTCGCGAACTCTTTTTCCAGACGGGTCAGTATTGCCGATGGGTCACTCTGCAAGCGCTCGGTGACAAACGACGTCACCTGCTCATCCGAAAGCTGCGGATAAAGTGCTTTTACACGCTCCGCAGCGGACTTTGTCGATTGCCGATTATTGTCGCCACCGCCCAGCAGCTGCCCCGCTTGCCCGTGCAGTGCAGCGCTGGAGATGAAGTCAACTGGCAATGGCTCCTCCCCTAACAGCTTGCTCACGCTTTGGCGCAACGGTAACGGCTGTGCACGTATCAGCCGTTGTAGAGCCACGCCACCGCCCTGCGCCACATCGAGCAATTGGCGTTGCCCGGGCTGCAACAGACGCCAGACTGCCGAATACAGATCCATCGGTCCTTCGGGTGTCGGTATGTTGCTGCCGCGGATCACATAGCCTTCCAACTGACGCGTCAGTGTGTAATGCACCTGCGACCCTGCATCACCGGTGGCACTCAAGGGTTTGCCGTCCGACATATCCTGATGAATTTCGATACGAACCTCTTGCGGCCACTTCTCGAGCCGCCCGATCATCAGCAACGCCAGCAAATCACTGTCCAGACTGGATGCCGACTCCAGATATATTCCTTCGCAGGCCCTGGCAACACGCACTTCGCGCAGCGCCATCAGGGTCTTTTCTGCCATGTGCCTCGGCATCCCAGGCCGCAGACGCAAATGCAGATGCAGATGGTCGGCGGCACTGGCCTCTCGCCACAATGCCTGAGCGATTGTCTTGGGCAGGTAAGGAAAAATCCGACGCATCTGCAATGTGTTTTCATCGCAGTCGAGTTCAAACGCCCGCTCACTCCGCTCGAAGAGCAAAGCTCCGTGCCTTTTGCCATCGTGCTCGACCAGCTCGCCTTCCCCTGACGACAGCAAAGCCTGCCATTGTGGGTCCGCCTGCCAGCGTACGGACGGATCGGGATTGTGCATTTGGGTGATGAATCGCTGGATGCCCGAATCGAGGTTAAAGCGCCTGAGCGTGTCCGTCATCAACGCCATAGCGACAGGGTGAATGGGCGAATCGTGTATGAGCATTGCGCCCACACCGCTCGTTGCAAGAGCACGTTTGATAGTGAGCGAGGAGAAATCATCCACCGAATGGCCTGATCGCAGAAACAGTTCCGCTATCTGGCTGTGTTCCGAATAGGTGCTTGAAGAACGATTGTGCCAATCGCCATTTTCCAGAGGAAGCCAGAACCGACCCTCGCTATCCGGCCTCAACAGCGGACCGGAAGGATGCAGCTCACTGGCATGCGTGACACGAAACAGGCCGCTCTCGGCATCCCGAATCACTTGAACGAGACGGCCATCGGCGACGGCCACATACTGTCGCTGTTTGAAAAACATGATTCCCGGCGCACCGGCTTCGTCGAGACTTTTTGGTGTGGGTATCCAATAATTCTCCAGCGAGTTTTTTGCCGGGCTCCTTGCGAACTGGTCAATTGCAGAAAATATCGGACTCGTGCTCACGCTGATGACGGGCGTCATTGCCGTCGAATCTGGCGAAAAGGACGACAGTTCCTGACCGTGTGCGTCAGGCAGATGCGCTACCGTTGAAGGCGAGGACGACAGCGGGCGGGGGCGTTCCACTCCAGGATCGAATGGTTTGGTTGGGGCAGATACAGGTTTGCTCTTTGGCGGTTTGCCAGTCATGAATGCTCATCCTTGAGGAGTGGTTGCGTTGGCCGCTCATTGCTGCGGGGCCAACGCGAGACATCAGAAAACGCAGGTGGCGCGCATCCTGATAATTGGACATGGCAGCTTATCTACAGACGCAATGTCCAACGCATATACTTTTATTGCATCCGCCGACATTGCATCGGGAAATGATCAGGCTCAGCCTCGTTGAAGATACAAATCTCGCTCGTAAAAATCCGCACGAATCGACAATTTATGCTCGGTACCGTATTCATCGATGGCGATGAAGAAAAGTACGCCTCCATATTTCCGCGCTGTAGTATTTTCCGAATATTCGGATAGCGCCTGCACGATAGTCAATTCTCCGTCGCTCTGAGTTATTACTTTATAATGCTTATGACTCCATGTTTGCGCATCTCTGGTAAAGGTGTATACAAACGGATCGCCATTAACAGGCAACGTTACAGTGATACTGGACTTTTCGGGGCGTACAAAAATGCAGTCCATATAATTCGTTTTTATTTCATTAAGACGGTTACCGTCGGCAAAATTATAATTTTCGCCCTCTTTTACGCCCTCTACAATCCAGTCAACCAGCCTGATCTGCTTCCCGCCCGGATAGAGGCCTAAATGGTACTTCCAGATTCGATTGCCGGGCGACTCATTGCCAATCCTGGTTTGATACAACCGAAACACACCATCAACAGAATACGTCGCAGGAGTTTCTGCTTCGATAGTTACACTGCTGTCATGGACACTGGAGAGTGTGGTTCCGTTGCTGAGAATTCTCTCGCCGTCCAGAAACAGTCGAGCACCGATCTGAGTCGGTCCGGCGCTCGATGAGGACACCCAGAATGTGCGAACCTGAGGGTGAACGCTGTCATCCTCCATATCATCAGCTATCTCCCCGACAGACATTGCGGATCGGGCCTCGACGGTGAATCGACCCTGCACGTTGCTTGCAGCCCAGCCGTCGCGCAAAGTCTTGCCGGTGGCGTAATGAATGAGCTCGATACTCTCCATCACATCTGCCGGAACATGCATGGCTTCGCCGTCAGCATTGACTCCGGAAACGAGTACTTGAACTTTTACCTGCATTCGACCGTTAGCGAAAAGTGCCCTGCTCTGGGCATTATCACTGGCATCGAACTTGACTTTAAAACTGGCAAGGCCCGCAAGAACAGGCGCAGTAATTTGGTGATTATTTGTAGCGTCCATGCTTTCACTCATATGCAGATCCTTAAAAAAAATGATTTTTATCGACATAGGGAATATGTCAGCAAAAAAAACTACATTCTTGGCAGGGAAATATCAAAGAGCAAAATGTAAGAATATACGCACGCCGGTCGCCAGCGAAAAACCTGGCTTCGCCGCACTACATTCAAAGTACCGCCACCGCGGTCAATGTTCGTCGTTATAGACGAACTTCGGCATTTCCCAATGAAAACGAATGGCCAGCAGACGCAACAAGAATCCGCCAAACAAAGTGATCAGAATGGCTTGTTCACCCGGCACATTCAGATAAAGACACAACATGTAGCACCACGCAGCGGCAAACGAGACGCTGGCGTAAAGTTCGCGACGAAAAATCAACGGAATATCGTTGCAGAAGATATCGCGAAGAATGCCGCCAAAGACGCCGGTGATCACACCGCTGACCGACGCCACCAGCATACCGTGGCCCATCTCCAGAGCGGTCATGCAACCGATCAAGGTGAATGCCACCAGGCCCACCGCGTCGAGTACCAGAAACAGCGAGCGCAAGTGGCGCATCCAGCGTGCGGTGAACACGGTGAACATCGCCGCCACCGACGTCAGCACCAGATACTCCGGGTGTTTGACCCAGGTCAGCGGGTAGTGCCCGAGCAGCACGTCGCGCACTGAACCGCCACCGAGCGCGGTGATGCAGGCGATCAGCACCACGCCAAACCAATCCATGCCGCGTCGTCCTGCGGACAGCGCGCCAGTCATGGCTTCGGCGGTGATGGCGATCAGATAGAGCATCAGCAACATGATGGCAGTCCAGGCAGGAAGGCGCGCAGTCTAGCCATTTCAGCGCCGCACCAGAAGAGGGCGCCTCAGCAAACACAACTCCCTGTAGGAGCCGCCGAAGGCTGCGATCTTCTGATTCTGCTTTTTCAGATTCGAAACAGAGATCAAAAGATCGCAGCCTGCGGCAGCTCCTGCACAGGGATCGCGTCAGAACTTGATGAAGTGCTTGCGGTAGTGCTGCAGCTCGGCAATCGATTCGCGGATGTCATCCAGCGCCAGGTGGGTGCTGCCCTTCTTGAAGCTGTCACGCACATCCGGCGCCCAGCGCGCGGCCAGCTCTTTGAGCGTGGAGACGTCGAGGTTGCGATAGTGGAAGTAGCTTTCCAGTGCCTTCATGTGGGTATAAAGGAAGCGACGGTCCTGGCAGATGCTGTTGCCGCAGATCGGCGATTTGCCCTTCGGCACCCACTTCTCGAGGAAGGCGATGGTTTGCCCCTCGGCTTCGGCCATGCTGATGCGGCTGTCACGAACACGCTGGGTCAGGCCGGAATTGCCGTGGGTGCGGGTATTCCACTCGTCCATGCGCGCGAGTACTTCGTCGCTGTGATGGATGGCGATCACCGGGCCCTCGGCCAATGTATTCAGCTCACTGTCAGTGACGATGGTGGCCATTTCGATGATGACGTCGTTGTCCGGGTCCAGACCGGTCATTTCCAGGTCGATCCAGATCAGGTTCTGCGGGTTTTGCATATTCGGGCTCCTAGGCAATGCTGCGCAGTTTAGCCTAGGCCGGTAGCCGGGCGTGCTAAACTCGCGGCCGTTTTACCTAATCGCTGCATTCTTCAGACGGAACACCCATGGCCAAACGCCAACTCAATCGTCGTCAAAACTGGCGCATCGAAAAGATTCAGGGCGAGCGCGCCGCACGCGCCGCCAAACGCGAGTCCTCGGCGGTCGAAGCCCTCGAGGGCGGCGACCTCGGCCCTGAGCAGCACGGCCTGGTGATCGCCCACTTCGGTGTGCAGGTAGAAGTCGAAGCTGTTGACGGCGAACTCGCCGGTCAAGTGTTCCGCTGCCACTTGCGCGCCAACCTGCCGGCGCTGGTCACCGGCGACAAAGTGGTCTGGCGCGCCGGCAACCAAGGCATTGGCGTAATCGTCGCGCAACTGCCGCGCAGCACCGAACTGTGCCGTCCCGACAGCCGTGGCCAGCTCAAGCCGGTTGCCGCCAACGTCGACATGATCGTCATCGTCTTCGCGCCGCTGCCCGAGCCGCACGCCAACCTGATCGACCGCTACCTGGTCGCCGCTGAACACGCCGGCATCCGCCCGCTTCTGCTGCTGAACAAATTCGATCTGATCGACGAGCAGAACGCCCCGGCGCTGAACGCCTTGCTGGCGGTGTACCGCACGCTGGGTTATCCGGTGCTGGAAGTCTCGGCCCACCACGGCGACGGCATGGAGCAACTGCAAAAGCAGCTAGACGGGCGCATCAGCGTATTCGTCGGCCAGTCCGGCGTCGGCAAGTCGTCGCTGGTCAACAGCTTGTTGCCGGAAGTCGAAACCCGTGTCGGGCCGTTGTCCGAGCTGTCCGGTCAGGGCACGCACACCACCACCACCGCGCGGCTGTTCCACTTCCCCGGCGGCGGTGAACTGATCGACTCCCCGGGCATCCGGGAATTCGGTCTGGGCCACGTCAGCCGCGCCGACGTCGAAGCCGGTTTCATCGAGTTCGACGACCTGCTCGGCACTTGCCGTTTCCGCGACTGCAAGCACGACCGCGAACCGGGTTGCGCGCTGCTCAAGGCGCTGGAAGACGGGCGCATCCAGCAGCAACGCATGAACAGCTATCGCTCGATCATCGCCAGCCTGCCTGAAAACGGCTATTAAACAGCCACGCCGGCAGCCCTGCACGATGGGCTGCCGATTGTCGGACTGCATCTGACGCACGCCCCTCCTCCTTAAACATCAGCCTCGTCTGTAGGCTTTTGCGCGCCTGCTTGCAGGACATTTCTGTTTTGCCGCGCAGACCTTGTAGGCCCGCGCCAGCGGCCTACATTCGTTTCCTCCTTCGCTCACAGCGACACTCGAGGAAAGCCATGCAAACCTGCGTTTTGTTCTTCATCCATTCGTCTTGCTGCACCGACTTCGGCACAATCCGCCTGCCCACGGTGGTGTAACCATGCGCAAGGCACTGTTTATCGGCATCAACGACTATGCCCATATTTCCGGGTTGAGCGGTTGCTGCAACGACGCCATGGCCATGGCTTCGGTGCTGAAAACCAACGCCAACGGCGATCCCAACTTCAAGAATGTCTTGTTGACGTCCGCCGAGGATTATCTGAGCCGGCAAAAGCTCGAAGACCAGATTCGCGAGTTGTTTTCCGGTGACTGCAACGTCGCCCTGCTGTATTTCGCCGGCCATGGCAGTTTCGACGCCGACACTGACGAAGGCATGTTGATCGCGCAGGACTACCGTAACGCCAAGGACGGCATCCGCATCAGCGACATCCTCAACTGGGCGGACAAGGCCACGCGGATCAAAAACAAAGTGATCATCCTCGACTGCTGCGAAAGCGGTTCGGCCGGCGAAGTGCGCGCCTTGCGCAGCGAGAGCAGCATGGTCGGCGAAGGCATGACCATCCTCACGGCCTGCAAAAAGGCCGAGCCCGCCATGGAGGGCGCGCAGCACGGTGTGTTCACCGGCCTGCTCCTGCAAGCGCTGCATGGCGGCGCGGCGAATATCCTCGGCAAAATCACCCCCGGCAGCCTGTACTCCTTCGTCGACAACGCCCTCGGCCCGTGGGAACAGCGCCCGGTGTTCAAGACCAATGTTTCGCAGTTCATTTCCCTGCGCGAAGTCTCGCCGCTGATCCCCAAGGACATCCTGCGCAAATTGCCGGACTGGTTCGCCGAAGCCGAATCGGTCTTCCCGCTCGACCCCAGCTACGAACCCACCGAGAAGGCATTCGCACCCAAGCACGGCGAGATCTTCGCCCAGTTGCAGAAGTGCAATCGTCACAGCCTGATCGAGCCGGTCGACGCCGAGCACATGTACTACGCCGCCCTCAACTCCACCGGCTGCCGCCTCACGGCACTCGGCGCCTATTACCGCGAACTCGCCCTCAAAGGACATTTCTGATGCCAGTCTTTATCAGCTACCGCCACATGGATCGCGCCCATGCGATCGCCATCAACACCCGCCTGAGCCAAGCGAAGATCAGGACCTATCTCGACGTGCTGGATCCGGAATCACAGACCACCGACGACATCACCGGGGTCATCACTCGCAACATCACCGAATGCACGCATCTGCTGGCGGTGGTATCGGAGAAGACTGCACTGTCGTGGTGGGTGCCGTTCGAAATTGGCGAGGCGACGATCAGCAATCGGCGGATCTGCACATTCAAGACCGGGCCGGCGCAATTGCCGATCTATCTGGACAAGTGGCCGAAGCTGAGCACGGCCAGCGATCTGGATTTCTTTATCGATGCGTATCGTGATGAGGTGTCGAACAAGCGGTCGATGGCGCTGGATTCGATCAGCGAATCGGTCAAGGGGGCTTACAAGCGCGATGCGGAGATGTTTCATGAACAGTTGAAGAACCGGATTCGTCGGGGATTCTGAGACTGTGCCGGCCTGTCCCCGATTATTTTAGCAACGCTAAGAAAATAGTCAGGGGCATGAACCGATAGCCACAAAAAAGCCGACATCACTGTCGGCTTTTTTTCACTTACTGCTTCGGCGCAGGCGCTGGTGCTGCACTCCCCGGCTCAGCCGGTTTCGGCGCCGCATCGTCAAACAGATTCAAGCGCTCGCGCAACTCATGCGCTGGCACTGGCTGTTTGTCCGCCGGCAACGCATTCGGATCAACCGGGGCTGCCGGAGCAGCACCGTTCTGCCCCTGATCCGCCGGTTTCGCTGCCTCTGGACCCTGCGCGCCTTCGATGGCAGCCTGGGCTTTCTTGGTCAGCACGACAATGTCGATCCGGCGGTTGACCGGGTTGAACGGGTTTTCCCGATCGAACAGCGCCGACGAAGCATAACCGACCACTCGCGCCACCTGCGCATCCGGATAGCTGCCAGCGACCAGAGCACGGCGAGCCGCGTTAGCACGGTTGGCCGAGAGTTCCCAGTTGCCATAATCGCCAGTGCCGATGTACGGCTTGGCGTCGGTGTGGCCGCTGATGCTGATCTTGTTCGGCACCGCTTTGATGGTGTCGGCCATGGCCAGCAGGATGTCTTCGAAGTACGGTTTCAGGCGTGCGGAACCGGAGTCGAACATCGGCCGGTTCTCGGCATCCATGATCTGGATGCGCAGGCCGTTCGGGGTGATTTCGAAAAGGATCTGATCCTTGAATTTCTGCAGTTGCGGATTTTCGTCGACCTTGTTCTGCAGTTCTTGCAGCAGCAGTTCGAGACGCTCCTTCTCGACCTGCTCGGCCATGCCTTCAACCTGTTCGGTGTCGACCGTGACCTTGTCCGGTTGCGGCTGCGACTTCACTTCAGGGTTGAGAGTGTTTTCCGGCGCCAGGGTCGGTGTACCGCCGAGGTCGATGATGTACGGCGTGCCGCTTTCGGAGAAGCCGACCGGGTCCTTGAAATAACCGGCGATGGCGATCTTCTGTTCCGGCGTGGCGGTGGACAGCAGCCACAGCACCAGAAAGAACGCCATCATCGCCGTGGCGAAGTCGGCAAAGGCGATTTTCCACGCCCCGCCATGGTGCCCGGCGGCAATGCGCTTGACGCGCTTGACGATGATCGGCTGATTATTTTCCATGACTTAGCGACCGCGAACCGCTTGTTCCAGCTCGGCGAAGCTTGGACGGTGCGCCGGATATAGAACCTTGCGCCCGAACTCGACCGCCAGCGACGGCGGCATGCCGGACGCCGAAGCCACCAGCGAGGCCTTGATGGCTTCGTAGACGTTGAGCTCTTCCTTGGCATCGTGGGCCAGGGAATGCGCC
>Ga0308166_1002739_pt1 | contig 15772 bp, 15 predicted proteins | sample PhyCR2_2_FD_202137 | JGI IMG/M metagenome (GOLD analysis project Ga0308166, IMG submission 202137) | Phyllosphere microbial communities from UC Gill Tract Community Farm, Albany, California, United States - DLSLCC.R2 | ecosystem: Host-associated > Plants > Phyllosphere > Unclassified | place... | reverse complement strand
TCCTTGAAGGGTCGTTCGAGACCAGGACGTTGATAGGCTGGGTGTGGAAGTGCAGTAATGCATTAAGCTAACCAGTACTAATTGCCCGTACGGCTTGTCCCTATAACCTTGGCAGTCAAAGCCAGGTATTGACAGCTGTTTGTTGAACACACAGATTACCAAGTCAACTTACTTCTTCCGGATTCAGGGCGGCGTGACGCACAAGCGAAACGCCACCCGTACAGTTTATGCCTGATGACCATAGCAAGTCGGTACCACCCCTTCCCATCCCGAACAGGACCGTGAAACGACTTTGCGCCGATGATAGTGCTGCAACCAGTGTGAAAGTAGGTTATCGTCAGGCTAATTATTAAGCAGAGCCCGCTGAGTTGATACTCGGCGGGCTTTTTGCTTTTCAGCGCTGCCCATTTCGATCGCAAATGCTGTAGCCAGCCTCGCAAACTTCAGCGCATGCAGCGCTTGCCCGCCCGAGTTGGCGAAGGTGTCTTTTGCCGAGTGAATAGCCGGGTTATCGCGGGCGAAACTGGATTCGAAAGGCATCGAGGCCGGATAACCCTGGGCTTGCCAGCTCGCGTGGTCCGAACAGGCATAGCCGCACTGGTCGTATCCCACCTTCAGATCCGGCAGATAAGCCGCCATCAGCTGCGCCAGAAATGTGTTCTGCTTGTTGTCGGTGTAATCCGTGAACAAATAGATGTCGTTCGCGGCACCCTTGTAATTCGTCATGTCCAGCTGCAGGACGCCGACGACCTTGCTGTTGGCCTGCTTGAATGTCCGGGCGATATCCTGCGAACCGCGCAAACCCACTTCCTCCGCTGCATAAGCGACGATATGAATAGTGCGCTTCGGTTTGTACTGAAGTTCCAGCATCGCACGCAAAGCTTCGGTCAGGCTGGCGACGCCCGACGCATCGTCATCCGCGCCCGGCGCCTGCGCCGTATCGCTCATCCGCGACACCAGAATCGAATCCAGATGCGCGCCAAGGACGATGTTCTCGTCCGCCTGATCGCTGCCCGCAATGCTCAGCATGACCGATTGCTGGGGATAGCCGGCGTGCGTGATCTGTCTGACCGTGATGTCTGGCCGTCCGCGTGCCATCTCGCTCCAGGCCGCGAACAGCCAATTCGACGCGTCGACGCCCGACGGGCTCTTGTAATACCGGTTGGTAAAGCCTGACAGCTTGAGAATGGTCGCTTCGATCGGCTTGTCGCTCATTTGCGCAAGCACCGGCACGATCAGCTCGCGGTGCTCGATGGCATAGGAAGGCGAGGGACCGGTTGCCGGCATGGGCCGCAGGGCTGCCCGCGCTTCAGCTTCGGTCTGGTGGAATACGAATCCACCGCATTGCTGCAAGCGCTGATGAATGGCGCCGGCAATGGTCTCGAGTTCGTGTTCGCGCACGCTCACTGCGTGGATCGTTTGCCCGCCGTCGGCAAGCTGGCGCGATTCGACCGGCACGACACCGGGAAGCAGTTGGCGCACCTGGCGGAAAGCCGCGTCACCGATCGTGATCCAGGCTTTCCTGTCTGTCGCTGAAGAGGGGGAGACAGGCGCAGCGAGCGCCAGGACCGCCACAAGTCCCAACAGGCAATGACGGCTTTTCATTGGCTTTCCTCCAGGCATGAAAGGAGAAAAGCCTAGCACGCGTTGGATGACAGGCCACCCAACAAGCGCAAGCAATCACGCCGCCTGCGCGCCGTATCCGAATTCGAGCTTGTCCCACATGCGATCGTGCAGCGGCATCAGCACGACGTTGCAGATCGGTTCCAGCACCGCGGCCAGGCCGCCGAAAGCCACCGATCCGGTTGCGCAGTACAGCACGCCGAAAGCGACGCCCATGTGCACGACCGACAGGCTGATCTTCTCGAGCGTGAGCAGCAGATAGCGCTGCTGGCCAACCGCACCCTGCAGCTTGCGATGCCATGCCCGCTCATGGAAGGGAACCAGCAGCACATTCAGCAAGGGCTCGACCAGGACGGCCAGGCCGCCCAGGGCGATCGAACCCGTTACGGCGTAGGCAATCGCGAATCCGATTGCAAGGTGAGTAATGATCTGACTGCCTTTGCGTGCCACTGCCATGAAAAACTCCTGTCGTTCTCAACCATGGAGTAAATGATAGCGATTCGCATTTGATTAGTGAAATCGATTAATTCTAGCGATGCGATTGGCAGAGCCTATCGAGCAAGCTCGCACTGGCATCGGCGATGCGATTTAGACTCGCTTCGCGCAGTGCCGCGGTATCGACCGCGTGTTCGCTGTGCAGACCGGCCCAGCGCAGCAGTGCGGCGCAGGCGGCGGCATGGTCGAACATGCCGTGCAGGTAGCTGCCCAGGATCTGACCATCCTCCGAGCAGGCGCCCTCGGGCCGGCCATCGATCTCGAACGCGGGCCGGGCCAGTGCGGGGCCGTTCGACACGCCCATATGGATCTCGTATCCCTCGACCCCGGCATCCGGGGAAGACGACGCATCGAACACGCAGCGCCCACCAACCCGGGCCAGCCGCTTCTCGAGCGTCAGCGTGGTCGCCAGATCCAGCAGTCCGAGCGCCTCCGAGCTCCCCGCCGTACCTTCGACGCCATCCGGATCCTCGACCACCCGCCCCAGCATCTGGAAGCCGCCGCAGATGCCGATCACCTTGCCGCCATAGCGCAGGTGACGGTCGATGGCTTCCTTCCACCCCTGGCGCTGCAGCCAGGCCAGGTCGGCGCGGGTGTTCTTGCTGCCGGCGAGGATAATCAGGTCGGCACCTGGAATCGCCTCACCCTCGCGCACGAAGCGCAGGTCGACGTCGGGATGCGCACGCAGCGGATCGAAGTCGGTGTGATTGCTCATGCGCGGATAACTCGGCACCACCACGCGGAATTTGCCTTCGCGCCGCGTCACGCCCTGCACCGCATCTTCTGCGTCCAGATACAGCCCGTGCAGATAGGGCAGGACGGCCAGCACCGGCTTGCCGGTTTGCGCCTCCAGCCAGTCCAGGCCAGGTTCGAGCAGCTTGATGTCGCCGCGGAAGCGGTTGATCACGAAGCCGACGATGCGATTGCGCTCGCTCTCGGACAGGCAGGCGAGGGTGCCGACGAAGTGCGCGAACACGCCGCCGCGATCGATGTCCGCTACCAGCACGACCGGGCAATCGACCTCCTCGGCAAAGCCCATGTTGGCGATGTCGCGGTCGCGCAGGTTGATCTCCGCCGGGCTGCCCGCGCCTTCGACGATGACGGTCTCGTACTGCGCCAGCAGGCGCGCATGCGATTCCAGCACCGCCGCCATCGCCACCGTCTTGTACTGGTGGTAGTCGCGTGCGTTCATCTCCGCACGCACGCGGCCGTGGATGATGACCTGGGCGCCGATGTCGCTCGACGGTTTCAGCAGCACCGGGTTGAAATCGGTATGCGGCTCGACGCCCGCAGCAATCGCCTGCAGCGCCTGGGCGCGCCCGATCTCGCCTCCGTCGCGCGTGACCGCGCTGTTGAGCGCCATGTTCTGCGGTTTGAAGGGCGCCACCTTCACACCGGCGCGCCTCAAGAGGCGGCACAGTGCGGCGACCACCGTGCTCTTGCCGGCATCCGAGGTCGTCCCCTGGACCATCAAGGTCCGGTAGGGGAAGCCTCTCATTTCGTGCGATGCTGGCGCGCCAGCTCGAGCTTCTCGCACAGCGAGGCGGCGCCCTGGATCATGCGCGGACCGGAACGGTTGACCAGGGCGCCGTCGATGGTGAACAGGTTATCGTTGCGCACCGCCAGCAGCGTGGGGTAGGGCTTCCACATGCTGACGCCACCGTAGTTCTTCTCGGCCGTGGCGAAGATCGCTTCCGGATTCTCCTGCAGGACCCCTTCCACGCTGACGACCGGCGCCGTCACCGGCAGCTTCGCGAAGATGTTCTCGGCGCCGCACAGGCGCAGCGCATCGCTGACGATGTGCCTGCCGCTCAGGGTGTACAGCGGCTTGTCCCACACCTGGTAGAAAACCCGCACCAGCGGACGGTTCGCATAGCGGCCGCGCAGGCTGCCCAGCTGCTGGCGCAGCGCGTCGGCGGCCGGGTTGGCGGTCTTTTCGGTGCCCATCAGCTGGCCGAGCTTGGCCACGCTTTCCGGGATGTCGTCGAGCTTCTGCGGCTCGCTATGGAAGAGCGGGACCCCGAGTTTACGCACCATGTCGATCTGGCGCTCCGAGCTGCCGTGGCGCCAGACCACGATCAGGTCGGGCTTGAGCGCCATGATGCGTTCCAGATCGACCTCGCGGTTGGAGCCGATCTGCGGGATCTTCTTCGCCTCTTCCGGGAAGTCGCTGTAAGCCACCACCCCGACGACATGGCTGCCGCCCCCGGCCGCGAACAGCAGTTCGGTGACGTGCGGGGCCAGCGAGATCACGCGCTGGGCCGGCTTTTGCAGGGTCACGGTATTGCCGTCGTCGTCCTTGACCGTGACGGCGGCATGCGCCTGGGCTGCCGCCAGCGCGGCTGCGAGTGCAGCTGATCTCATCAATGCTGTCGATGTCTTCATCGCTTGTTCCATTCTTGAAGTGCGTGTTCGATGCGGCGCCAGTCGCTGTCCTGGGCCGGCAGGCCGAGACGGATGCCACGCGCGGCCTGGCGAAACAGGCGGACCCAGATCGCGTGGCGCGCCATGTGCTCGTGAAAATCTTCGGGTGCGGGTTCGGCCCACCAGTGCAACAGCGGCGTGCCGGTGGCCGCGATGCCGTAAGTGGCGAGCAGCTTGCGCAGCCGTGCGCCTTCGCGCGTCAGCCTCGCCTGTGCCGCTTGCTGCCATGCCGTGTCGCGCAGCGCCGCCAGCGCGACCTGCTGGGCCGGACCGCTGATGGTCCACGGTCCAAGCATGTCCGCCAGCGCCGCCAGCAGCGTGCTTTCTGCCGCCACGAAGCCCAGCCGCAGTCCGGCGAGGCCAAAGAATTTACCCACCGAGCGCAGCACCACCAGCCCCGGCTGGCCGGCGTGGGCCGCGACGCTGAGCTGGGGCGCCGTATCGCCGAAGGCTTCGTCGACCACCAGCCAGCCGCCGCGCGCGCCCAGTTCGGCCGCCCAGCGCAGCAGCACCGCGGGTGGGACTAACTCGCCGGTCGGGTTGTTCGGATTGCAGACCACGACCACGTCGCTGCTGCCCACCGCCGCCTCCAGCACGGGAAAGCCGATCTGGCGCAGCGAGTGGCCGTGCTGGCCCCAGTGATGCGCATGTTCCGCATACGAGGGCGCGGCCACCGTCACCCGCGATGGCGGGCGCAGGCGCGGCAAGGCCTGGATCGCGGCCTGGGTGCCTGCCACCGGCAGCAGCGCGCGGGCGCCGTAATAGGCGCAGGCGGCATCAAGCAGTGCCGGATCCGCTTCCGGCAGCCGGTGCCAGGCATCGGGCGGCAGCGGCGGCGCCAGATAACCGATCGGGTTGATGCCGGTCGAGAGGTCGATCCAGTCTTCGCCGCCGTAGTGCCGCTGCGCCTCGCGCAGATTGCCGCCGTGTTCAAGCATGCTGCGCTCCCGTCAGGTGCAGGATGGCGCCGAGGGTCAGCGCGCAGGCAGCCCACAGCAGGGCCGTGTGGAATACCAGGCGCCAGGCGCGCAGGATGTCGCCGGCGGCGGCAGCCGGGCCGGTGCCGAGCGCCGGCCGCATTTCGACTTCGCCTTCGTAGGTCGCGGCGCCGCCCAGGCTGATGCCGAGCGCACCCGCGCCGCTTGCCATCACCGGGCCGGCATTCGGGCTGCTCCACGCGGGCGCCTGCGCACGCCAGCAGCGCAGCGCGCGCAGGCGTCCGCCGGGCGCGAGCAGCGCGTACGACAGGGCGGTCAGGCGCGCCGGCACGTAGTTCAGCACGTCGTCGATGCGCGCGGCCACGCGGCCGAACAGATGGAAGCGGGCGTTCCGGTAACCCCACATCGCATCCAGCGTGTTCGCCAGGCGGAACAGCAGGGCGCCGGCGCCGCCGCCGACCAGGAACCAGAACAGGGTGCCGAACACGGCATCGTTGCCGTTCTCGAGCAGCGACTCGGCGCCGGCCTTGGCCAGGTCGGCTTCGCCTGCATGGGTCGTGTCGCGGCTGACGATGCGCGAGGTCAGCCAGCGTGCACGCGCCAGGTCGCCGCCCGTCAAGGCTTCATGAATCGGCAGAGTGTGATCGCGCAGGCTGCGCAGACCGAGGCACAGATAGAGCAGGCAGGCGTGGAATACCAGGCCGGCCGCACCGGCCACCCCGCACAGCCAGGCCGCGCCGGCCGTCAGCGGCAGCACGGTCAGCATCCAGCCCAGTGTACCGTGCACGATGCGCCATCTTCCGAGGTTCAGGCGCCGCTCCAGCCAATTCGCGAACCGGCCGAAGCCGACCAGCGGATGCCAGCGCCGCGCTTCGCCCAGCAGCAGGTCGAGCGCGATGCCGGCCGCCAGCAGCAGGCCGAGCGTCAGCGGCGGCAGCCCGCTCAGCATGCGGCGCCTTTCAAAGCCAGCGGCAGACCGGCGGCAACGAACAGCACCCGATCGCAGCGCGCCGCCACATCCTGGTTCAGGCGCCCGGCTTCGTCGACAAAGCTGCGCGAGACTGCGCCGACCGGCACAATGCCCATGCCGACTTCGTTCGAGACGAAGATCACTTCACCCAGAGGCGGCTCGTCCAGCCACGCCAGCAGGTCCGAGCGCTCCCAGGTGAACAGCGGCGGCAGCTCGACCGCGCCGACCTCCGGAAAATCGCGGCTGCTCGAAAAGATCAGATTGGTGAGCCACAAAGTCAGACAGTCGACCAGCACGACGCGTCCGGGCGCACACAAGCGGCGCAGCGTCGTGGCCAGCGCGGTCGCTTCTTCGACCGTCTGCCATTCGGCCGGGCGGCGTTCGCGATGGTGGGCGATGCGCGCCGCCATCTCGGCGTCGCCGGCATGCGAGGTCGCCAAATAGATGACTTCCTTGCCCGATTCGCGCGCCAGGCGCTCGGCCAGGCCGCTTTTTCCCGAACGGGCGCCGCCGAAGATCAGGGTGCGGCTCATGCGGCGCCTTTCGTGAACAGGCCGGCCGTGGCCAGCGGGTTCGAGGGGAAGAAGCTGTGGAAGTAGGTGGCCGTCAGTGAGCCAAGGCGGTACACGGCTTCGCCCCGTGCGCCGGACGGATGCTTGACCGTGTGCGCCACCGGTTCGACTGCGGTGTCGAGGTGCGAATAGTGGAAGGTATGGCCGCGCATTTCCCCGGCGGCGGTCGGCATGCCCTGCGAGCCGAGTCCCGCCAGGCGCTGCTGCATGAAGACCTGTCCCGGCAGCAGGGCGGGCATCGTAAAACTGTGGCCCTGCTTGTCGGTGATCGATTCCGCCACCGCCATCATGCCGCCGCACTCGGCCAGGATCGGCAGGCCGGCCGCATGCGCCGCGCGGATCGAGCCGTGCCAGCGGGATGCCTTCGACAGCGCTTCCATGTGCAGCTCTGGATAGCCGCCCGGCAGCCAGACGGCGTCGGCGCTTTCAGGCACCGCTTCGTCGGCCAGCGGCGAGAAGAAGGTCACTTGCGCACCGAGCTCCCGCAGCACATCCAAATTGGCTGGATAGATGAAGCAGAAGGCGGCATCGCGCGCGACCGCCACGGTTTTCCCGACGAGCAGCGGCGGAATCGGCTGGTCGGGCTCGATGTGCTCCGGCAGGCGCGGCGTGATCGCCTGCCAGGCGTCGGTATCCAGGTGCAGCTGGTCGGCCAGCGCGTCGAGGATGGCGTCGATGTCGTCGACCTCGCCCGGCAGCACCAGGCCGAGGTGGCGTTCCGGCAGCGGGCGCGCCTGCTTAGGCAGCGTCGCCAGCAGCGGAATGCCGCGCAGCGATGCCGCCACCATCTGGCGGTGGCCTTCGCTGGCTACGCGGTTGGCGACCACGCCGGCCATCTGCACCGGACCATAGTCGCGCAGTCCCTGCACCACGGCGCCGGCGGTCTGCGCCATGCTGCCGGCGTCGATCACCGCCAGCACCGGAATGTCGAAGGCGCGCGAGAGGTCGGCGGCGGACGGGTTGCCGTCGTACAGGCCCATCACGCCTTCGATCAGTACCACGTCGGCGTCGCACGCGGCGTCGAGCAGACGGCGCCGGCAGGCTTCCAGGCCGACCATCCACAGGTCGAGCGTGTGCACCGTCGAGCCGCAGGCGCGTTCGAGCAGCATCGGGTCGATGAAGTCGGGGCCGCATTTGAACACCCGCACGCGCTGGCCCTGGCGCGCCAGGCCGCGTGCGAGGGCGGCGGTGATCGTGGTCTTGCCCTGGCCGGAAGCGGTGGCCGCCACCAGCAGCATGCGTGCGCCGGCGTCCACGCTTACCACTCCGTGCCGGCTTGCGCCGCGATGCCCGCCTTGAAGGCGTGCTTGACCACGTTCATTTCGGTGACCGTATCCGCCACTTCGATCAGTTCGGGCGGCGCGGCGCGTCCGGTCACCACCACGTGCTGCATGGCCGGGCGATCGAGCAGGTCGGCGATCACCGTGTGCACGTCGAGGTAGCGGTATTTGAGGGCGATGTTCAGCTCATCGAGCACCACCAGGCCGTAGGCCGGATCGGTCAGGAAGCGTTTCGCCTGCTGCCAGGCTTCCTCGGCCTTGGCGATGTCGCGCTCGCGATTCTGGGTTTCCCAGGTATAGCCTTCGCCCATCGCATGGAAGCTGACTTCGTCGGGGAAGCGGCGCAGGAATTGCTCTTCGCCGGTCGACATCGCGCCCTTGATGAACTGGACCACGCCCACCTTCATGCCATGGCCCAGCGCGCGCACCGCCATGCCGAAGGCGCTCGAGCTCTTGCCCTTGCCGTTGCCGGTATTGACGATGATGATGCCGATTTTCTTGTCGGCCGCGGCGATCTTGGCGTCGATGACGGCCTTCTTGCGCTCCATGCGCTGGCGGTGGCGCTCGTTGAGAGCGGCGGTGTCTTCAGGCGTCATGTCGTTCATGGTGCTCCTCGAATGGGATGAAGATGCGGCGGCTACCGTGTTCGATCATCTCGATCGGGTGGCCGAGGTAGTCGCCCAGCAGGGCGGGCTGCATCACCTGCGCGACCGGGCCGGCGAGCCAGCCGCCGTCGCCGCGCAGCAGCAGCGCGTGGGTCGAGATACTGTGCGCCAAGTTGAGATCGTGGCCGATCATGACCACCGTCTTGCGCTCGCGCCGGCACAGGCGCGCCAGCAGGCCGGTCACGCTCACCTGGTGTGCCAGGTCGAGGGCGTTGGCCGGCTCGTCCAGCAGCAGCAGCGGCGTGTCCTGGGCCAGCAGGGCGGCAATCGCCACCCGCTGGCGCTCGCCGCCGGACAGGGTGCGCACGTCGCGCCTTGCGAGATGCTCGACTTCCATCGCGGCCAGCGCCTGCAGCGCTGCCTGGTGGTCGTCGCTGTCTTCCCAGTAGCGGTTGGCGTGGTAGGGATGGCGCGCCGAGAGCACGGTGTCGATCGCGCTGTAGGCGAAAGCATCAAGGCGCGACTGCGCCAGGTAGGCCCGCTTGCGCGCCAGTTCTTCCAGCGGCCAGTCGGGCAGCAGCTTGCCGTCGAGCCGGACCGCGCCCTGGTCGGCGCCGCGCAGACCGGCGAGGGTGCGCAGCAGGGTGCTTTTGCCGGCGCCATTGCGGCCGATGATGCTCCAGCATTCGCCCTCGGCGATCGTCAGGTCGAGGTCCCGCACCAGCGTGCGGCCGCCAAGCTGCAGCGTGAGTCCTTGCGTGGTAATCATCTTATTTCCGCAATTGGTGCAGTTGGTACAAAAAGACCGGTGCGCCGATCAGCGCGGTGATCGCACCCACCGGCAGCTGGGTCGGGGCGATCACGGTGCGCGCCAGGGTGTCGCACAAGACCAGGAAACTGCCGCCCAGCAGGACGGCCGAGGGAATCAGCACCCGGTGGTCCGGCCCGAAGGCGAAACGGCAGGCGTGCGGCACGATCAGGCCGACGAAGCCGATCGAGCCGGCATTCGTCACCGCGCTGGCGGTCAGCACGCCGGACACGAAGAACAGGCCCTTGCGCAGGCGTCCGACTTCGATGCCGAGCGTGCGTGCGCTGTCGGCATGCAGGGCCAGCACGTTCATCGCGCGGGCGCTGCGCAGGGCGTAGACCAGCCCGCCGGCGAGCACCAGCCAGGGCAGCACGCGCAGCGGCGTGCCGGCCAGGTCGCCGATCATCCAGAACACCATGTTGCGCAGGCTGCCTTCCGGCGCGATCGACAGCATCAGCGTGACCAGCGCCATGCAGGCCGACATCAGGATCACCCCGGTCAGCAGCAGGGTCGAGGTACCGCCTTCGGCCGCCACGCCGCCGCGGATGTCGCGCCGCGCCAATAGATACAGCAGCATCGACACCGCCACCGCCCCGGCCAGCGCGGCGCCGTCGACGACCACTGCCGCGCACATCATCAGCAGTGCGAACAGGGCGCCGACCGAGGCGCCGGCCGAGATCCCCAGCACGTAGGGGTCGGCCAGCGGATTGCGCAGCAGGGCCTGCATCATGACGCCGGCCAGCGCCAGGGCGCCGCCCGTGACGAAGGCGGTCAGCGCGCGGCCGCCGCGCAGCGCGAGCAGCGACGCCGCCAGGGTGTCCTGACGGCCGTGCAGCACCTGGTCCACGGCATCCGGCAGTTCCGCCAGCCCGACCGAGACCGAGCCGGTGACACCGGAAAACAGCAGGCAGGCAGTTGCGGCCAGCAGCAGGCTGCCGACGATCATGGTGGTGCGCTGGCGCGCGGCGTGGTGGAGTGGATGCATGCTGGCTCGATGAATGAATTAACGGATCCCGTAGCGCAGCGCGGCGAACCAGCTGCGTTCGGCCGTGCCGTAATTGCGCGCCAGGTCGTAGCGCTTGTCGAGCGCGTTATCGAGGCGCAGCAGCAGCGACCAGTCGGGCGTGAACCGCCATGTAGTGTACAGGTTCAGCAGGCCGTAGCCACCCAGGCGGTTGACGTTGGCGGCATCGTCGAAGCGGCTGGCGGATGCCTGCACCTCAGCGCCGAGCTCGAGCTGTTCGAACGCATGGCTTGCAGCCAGGCTGGCGTGGCGGCGCGTGCGGCGTGCCAGCTGCTTGCCGGTGGTCTCGTCGCGTGGATCCTGCAGGTCGACGCTGGCGCGGAGGTCGATGCCGCGCATGCGGGTCTCTGCCGACATCGTCAGGCCTTCGAGCAGGGCGTGGTTGACGTTATAAGCGCAGCTGCCGGTGCGGCTGGGGCAGGGATTGAGCGTCACGAGCATGTCGGTCAGGCGGTTGCGGTAGTAGTTCGCCTGCAGCTCGGCGCCGGCGACCTGCCAGCGCACGCCGACCTCCGCATTGCGGCCCTGTTCCGGCTTGTTGGTCGGCAGGCCGTAGCCCGGGAAGTAGAGCTCGTTGTAGGTCGGCGCACGGAAGCTGGTGCCGACGCTGGCGGTGGCGCGCAAGTCCTTGCTGAACTCGTAGCCGTAGCCGGCGGCGCCGGTGGTCTTGCCGCCGTAGACGGAATGGTCGCGGCGCAGGCTGAGGTCGAGCAGGTGGCTGCCGCGGCGCAGGTCGTAGGCGGCGGCGACCGAATTGGTGATGCGCGAACGGTTCAGCGCTACGCTGGAGCTGGACAGCACTTCTTCCTTGCGGTGGCCGAACAGGACTTGCAGCGTGTCGCCATTCAGATCGAGCGTGTGCTGCCAGGTGTACTCGTTCTGGCGCGTGTTGATCTGGCTGGCGCCGCTGGCCGTGGCGCTGGTAAAGCTGCCCAGCCTGTCGTTCGAGCGGGCGGCCTGCAGGCTGCTGCGCCAGTTCGGCATGATCCGGTCGTTCAGGAAGACCGCGTAGCTGTCGATGTCCTGTTCATTGTGGGTGTCGTAGCTGGAGGCGCCGCTGTCGTACTGTGCGCCCAGGCGGCTCTTCAGGAATTGCGCGCCCACTTCATGGCCCGGTGCGAACTGCAGGGCCAGGCGGCCGTTGACGCTGTTGCGGCCGTAGCCATCCTTGTCCTTGTTGTAGCTCGAGGACCCGGGGCGGGTGCTGGAAAAGCCTTCGGCCTCTTCGTGGGCGGCGCTCAGCGCATAGCTGACGCTGTGTTCGCCCCCGGTCGAGCCGTGCACGCCGGCGTCGTATTGACGGGCGCCGTAGGTGCCGGCGCCGGCGCTGGCGCTGAATACCGGCGTGCCTTCGCTGCGCTTCGTGAAGATCTGGACCACGCCGCCGATCGCATCCGCGCCGTACAGGGCGCTCAGCGGACCATAGACGATCTCGATATGGTCGATGCTGGACAGCGGGATCGCATTCCAGGCTGCCACACCGCTGGTCGAGGAGCCGATGCGCACGCCGTCGATGAGGACCACGACCTGGTTGCTGTTGGCGCCGCGCAGGAAGACGCTGGTGCTGGCGCCCGGACCGCCATTGCGGACGATCTCGATGCCGCGCTGGCGGCGCAGCACATCGGCCACCGAACCGGCGCCGGCGCGCGCGATCTCTTCACTGGAAATGACGGTGGTATCGGGGATCACTTCGTCGGCGCGCTGGGGCGTACGGTTGGCGGTGACGACAACGGTCTCGATGGCCGGATCGGCGAGGGCAGGGATGACAGGCGAAGCAAGGCTGAAGGCGAACAGGGGCGCGGCCACCTGCCGTGAAACGGAAAAGCGCATGATTGAGTTCTTTCGTGGACAACCGGCCGACGTCCCCGTAGGCCAGATTGAACAGAAGCGCCGGCAAGCCGACGCTTCCACCTTTTGGCCGGTATCCGGGCTGGCAAGTATGGCCGTCTGACCTTCCCATGCTTGCGCACAGTGGTTTGAAGAGACGGTTGCCGCGGCGACTTCAGTCGCGCAGCACTTGCTTACCGTTGCGGGGGCAGCACACCTTGGCTCCATCGAAGAGCTTCGTGTTTCCCGTTTAACTGCGCCTGAGAAGACAGGCGCGAGCACCAAAACGCCGCCATTATACGGCGTTTATGCGCGCGTGTTGTCAAAGCTCCAGCATCAGCAGCTCGCCATACCCGATGCGGTGGGGCTGGCGGGCGGCATCCAGCGCGGCCTGCTCGAGGGAGAGGCCAGCGCGCATGGCGCTCAGCAGGCGGATGGTGCCGGCGTGGCAGATCAGCAGCGCTTCGTCAGTACCGGCCCGGCGCAGGTCGTCGATGAAGGCCGCCACGCGCTGTGCGACATCGATCACGCATTCTGCGCCGCCGGGGCGGTAGTGCAGCAGGTCGGTGGCCCAGGCGTCGACTTCCGGGCGCGGGATATGGTCCCAGGCGCGCATCTCCCAGCTGCCGAAATCCATCTCGGCCAGGCGCGCATCGAAGACCAGACTGCGTGGCTGCAGCCGGTGCGCCAGCTTTGCGCAGCGCTGCAGCGGACTGGCGTAGACCGGAAGCGTGCCTGGCAGATCATGCGCGCGCAGGTGCGCATGTACGCGTGCGAGTTCGGCTTCCGCAACTGCGACGTCGCTGGCGCCGTAGCACACGCCGGGCGCCACATCGGGCTGGGGATGGCGGACCAGGTGCAGCTTCACCGCTCAGGCACCGTTCAAGTCCAGACGCCATGGCCGAGCGTGGCCAGCACGCCGACATAGATGAGGACTTCGGCCAGCTGCTGCACCGCGCCGAGGCCATCGCCGGTGTAGCCGCCAAGGCGGACCTGCAGCTTGCGGCCCAGCCAGACGGCGCCCAGCAGGGCTGCCAGTATCGCCACCAGCAGCGTGTTCAGCGAGATCCAGCCGGCCGCCAGCAGCACCGGCGCCGGCAGCAGCGCGGTGAGGGCGGCGATCGCCAGCTCGGCCCCCGTCATCTGCTGGGCAAGCGGCTTGGCCTTGCCTTCGCCGCGCACGTACTCCAGCTTCCAGATGAGCGATGCCGCGGCCAGGCGCGACAGCGGATGGGCCAGGAACAGCGCGCCGACGGCCAGGCGCGGCGGCAGCATCGCCAGCGCCGACAGCTTGGCTGCCAGCATGCAGACGATGCCGATCGCGCCGTAAGCGCCGACCCGCGAATCCTTCATGATCTCGAGCACGCGTTCACGCGTCATGCCGCCGCCCAGGCCATCGCAGGTATCGGCAAAGCCGTCTTCGTGGAAGGCGCCGGTCAGGTAGATCGAGGCCGCGGTCGACAGCACGGCCGCCACCGGAGAAGGCAGCACCATCGCCGCAGCGAAGTACACGCCGGCGGCGATGGCCGCGACCACACAGCCGACCAGCGGGAAGTAGCGCGAGGCGTGCTGCAGCCAGCTGGCTTCGAAGCCGACCCAGGCGGGAATCGGCAGGCGCGTGAAGAACTGCAGCGCGATGAAGAAGAGGCGGATCTGCTGCATCGTGGTTTGCTTATTCGTTCGCTGACTTTTCGCTGACGCTGGCGGAGGAGAAGGTCGCCATCTCGTTCAGGAAGTTGGCGGCGGCATGCAGGAGCGGCAGGGCCAGCGCGGCGCCGGTGCCTTCGCCCAGGCGCATGCCCAGCTGGAGCAGCGGACGCGCGCCAAGCTGCTCGAGCATGCGCCGGTGCCCCGCTTCATCCGAGCAGTGCGCGAACACGCAGTAGTCGAGGATGGCGGGCGCCATGCGGCTGGCGGCCAGCAGGGCGGAGGTGACGATGAAGCCGTCGATCAGCAGGGTCTTGCGCAGCGCCGCAGCCTGCAGCATGGCGCCGGTCATCATCGCGATCTCGAAACCGCCGAAGGTGGCCAGCACCTCGATCGCGTCCGTCGCGCCGGCATGGCGTTCGACAGCGGCTTCGATCACGCGCTGCTTGCGCAGCACGCCTTCCGGCGACAGGCCGGTGCCTGCACCGACGCAGTCCGCAACCGGGATGCCAGCCAGCTTGTGCATCAGCGCCGCGGCGGAGGTCGTGTTCCCGATGCCCATCTCACCAAAGCCGATGACATTGCCCGGCAGGTCGGCAACCAATGCGGCGCCATGTTCCATCGCTATGGCACACTGCTCGGCCGTCATCGCCGCTTCGAGCGCGAAGTTGCGCGTGCCGTGGGCCACCTTGCGGTCAACGAGGCCGGGGCGCGGGCCGAAATCATGGTTCACGCCGGCGTCTACTATATGAAGGGCGGCGCCGTTCTGGCGGGCGAACACGTTGATGGCGGCGCCCTTGCCCAGGAAGTTCTCGACCATCTGCCAGGTCACGTCTTGAGGGTAGGCGGAGATGCCTTCGGCGACGACGCCATGATCGCCGGCGAAAACGAGAATGGCCGGACGATCGATCGAGACGGCGACCGTCTGCTGGATCAGACCGAGCTGCTTTACCAAACCTTCCAGTGCGCCGAGGCTGCCGAGCGGCTTGGTCTTGTTATTGATTGCATCGTCGAGCTGGGCGGCGAGTTTGGCGTTCGCACTGGGGGCGATGGCGGGCAGTCGCATACTGATTCCGGAAGTGATAAAAGCGGCAAAGATAGCACACGGACAAGCGTTGCAGACTGCGGGCAGCTTTGCTATAGTTCGCCTCCGCTTCTGCAGCGCACAACGAAAATCACGAAAGTGAGTGTGTGTTGAAGAAAAAGGGAGGGGTTGACGAGTTAAGCGAATTACTGCATAATCTCACTTCTCTGCTGCTGACGAACAAAACGATTCGCCGGGCGCAGCAAGGCAGTGCCGAATACGATCTTTAACAATCAACAGTCGATAAGTGTGGGCGTTTGATGAGGTGCCAGCAGCTGCGTAAGTGGCTGCTGAATGCTTAAATTATCAAATGTTCACAAAAAGTATAACGTTGCTCAGAAATGAGTGACGGTCAGTATTTTGAGTGAGCGACCCTTGAGAAATCAAGGTGGCAGCAATGCCAACAAACAGAGATTGAACTGAAGAGTTTGATCCTGGCTCAGATTGAACGCTGGCGGCATGCTTTACACATGCA
>Ga0308166_1002737_pt1 | contig 15778 bp, 15 predicted proteins | sample PhyCR2_2_FD_202137 | JGI IMG/M metagenome (GOLD analysis project Ga0308166, IMG submission 202137) | Phyllosphere microbial communities from UC Gill Tract Community Farm, Albany, California, United States - DLSLCC.R2 | ecosystem: Host-associated > Plants > Phyllosphere > Unclassified | place... | reverse complement strand
TGCCGCCCGAGCTCCCCGCACCTGCGCCCCCGCCCCCGCCGGCCATCACGCCGGTCGTGCCGGAGCTGCCGAAGCTCGAGTTCAAGCCAGACGCCATCGTGGCCCCGCCCCCCGCACCGCCGGCGCCGGCCGTAGTGACCGCGCCTGCCGAGGGCGCGAATAACACGAAGGCCGGCCCGGTCCCGGCCCCCGTGCCGGCGGCGACGCCCGTGCCGGCGCCCGCGACCGCGTCCACCAAGCTGTTCGCGGAGTGCGCCGACACGCCGGATCGGCGTATGGTGGCCGACGTGTACCAGCTGCGCCGCGACACGCAGACGGTGAAGGCGATGGACAAGCGCAAACCGATCAAGCGTGTCTGCATGGCCCAGCTGGACGTCGAGCCACGCAACTTCAACGAGGGCTTTCCCGGACTGGACATGACCGAATGGTTCGGCCTGGATATCCGCTTCACCATCACCATCGCCAAGACCGGCAACTGGGACTTCATGATCCTGTCCGACGACGGCAGCCGGGTCAGCATCGATGGCGAGGAAATCATCAACAACGATGGCATCCATGCGCCGCAAGCGGTGATGGAGACGGTGACGCTGACCCAGGGCGTGCACAATGTCCGCGTCCGCTACTACCAGGGCCCCGGCCAGGGACTCGCGCTGATGCTGGGCTGGAAGAAGGAAGGCGCGAAAGACTGGGTGCTGATCCCGCAAAACGTCATCGGACGACCGCCGGCCGAGCTGTTGCCGCCACTGCCGGCGCCGGCGAACTGACGGCGCGCGGACGGGCGGATCGTGACGATTGGCATCTCGGCGAGCGCGCCTTCGGCTGGGCCGATGACTTCGACGCTGCGGTTCGTGAAACCGTGTGCAAGGAACCGATGAACCTGGCGCGGGTAGCCGCGCATCCGGCCTTCCGCCAGTCAGTGCCCACGCCCGAGCACTTCCTGCCCTTGGCTTATTTTGCCGGCTTGTGCGGTGTAGCCGGACAGCCGCCGGAGGTGCTGGTCGAGGGCGGTGCGCTGGGATCGCTGACCATGACCAGCTTCGTGCTGGGCTGCGAAAAGATGAAGCGCTTTTCGCCCGGCACGGCGGAGCAGGTTCCGTATCCGTCGGAGCTGCCGCCAGAGCAGACCAATATGTAGCATGGGCAGAAGGCGCGCCGCAGAATGCGTCTTCGCGGCATCTATGAAAATCTTATCGGGCCTGTCGAAGGTCCGAATCCCAATATGCTTGATCTCTGATACGGGCGGTTCGCCATGTTCGAAGTTCAGAACAGGTAAGGGCTGCCTCCCGCAATCGATCGATGCGGGAGACCTGTTCATCGCCGTTGGCCGGCAATGGGCATCATTTTGCGACTGTCACGGCGCTACCGTCGTAGACAACGTCGGTCGCCTTGCCGTCCTGTTCCGCGCCCCGGCCCGCTTCCGGGCCGACGACCACGACCTTGAACAGACGTTTTCGCTTCATCCCGGGGAAACTCCCTTGGCGTTTTCCGATGGTCAGCTTTCTCGATGCGTCGTTCCACCGCATCTTGATGAGCGCATAGTCGCCGCGCTCGTATCCCCAGCCTTCGCCCGCATCCTCGTAGTACGTGTAGTCGCCGTCGGCGCCGGGATAGATGCGCAGCTCGATCGGTGCGTCGGGCTGTTCCGACGCGTATTGCACGACCGGTCCCATCGGGAGGATGCTGCCGGCCCGGACGTGCAGCGGGATGCGCGAGATCGGCGCATCGACGGTGACCGTCCTGCCGCCGGACAGCTTCTCGCCGGTCCAGAAATCGATCCAGGTTCCTTTCGGCAGATAGACCTCGCGGTTCTTGGCGACGCCATCGATCGGCACCGACTTCGCCGCGTAGTACATCGGCGCGATCACCGGGCTGACCAGGATGCCGTCGCCGAACAGCATCTGTGTGTTCAGATCATGGGTGCGCGGGTCGTCCGGGTACGCGAAAGCGACAGGACGGATGAACGATGCGCCCCGCAGGTGCACCAGGCCAGCCTGCGAATAGATGGCCGGCAGCAGGCGGTAGCGCAACTGGATGGCCTGCAGGATCGCATCGTAGAACGGTGTGCCCGGCTCGCCGAACTGCCACGGCTCGCGCGGCGTATCGGTGCCGTGGCTGCGGAACATCGGCATGAACGCGCCGAGCTGCAGCCAGCGGGTGTACAGCTCGCGGTAGCCGAAATCGCCTGCGCCGCCTTCGTATTCGCCGCTCCAGAACCATGGTTTGCCGGGTCCGGAGAAGAAGGCACCGCTGTCGAACGTGATGTAAGGCGTGCCCGATGCGCTGAAGCGCTGGACGGCCGCGACCTGCTGCGCGAGCTCGGGCCACTTGGCCGCGATGTCGCCGGTCCAGAGCACCGCGCCCACTGCCTGGCTGCCTGCATAGCCGGAGCGCGTCAGGTTGACCAGGCGCTTGTCGGCCGTCTGCTTGCGCCAGTTGCGGTAGAAATTCTGCGAATCGACGAGCCCATAGGCGTTCAGGAATTGCGGGTCGATGACGCGGGCCAGGCCGGCGATGTTGACGTCATCGGCATTCTCCGCGCGCTTGGCATCCCAGGTCCAGTCCGCGACTTCCGGTTCCGTCGAGTCGCACCACCATGCATCGATGCCGTGCCGGCCAAGGTATGTCCACACATTGCGGAAGTAGATCTCCCCCGCCTTGGGCTGGAAGAAGTCGACGTTGGCCGAGCCTGCGCTCATGTACCCGCCATCCTTCAATTCCTTGCCGGGCGGGTCGAGCGGACTCGGATTCGGCCAGATCGAAATCATGACGTGCGCGTTCTGGTCATGCACGGCCTTCGTCATTGCCGCGAGGTCGGGATAGCGCGACGCGTCGGGAACGGGGCTGCCCCAATGGCCCGGGGTCCAGTAATTCCAGTCCTGGACGATGAGATCGAGCGGGATTTTACGCTTGCGGAACTCCTTCACCGTGTCGACGACTTCATCCTGGGTCTTGTAGCGTTCCTTCGATTGCACGTAGCCGTAGGCCCATTGCGGCAACATCGTCGCGGCGCCCGTCAGCTGGCGGAATCCGCCGATCGCGCCGTCCATCGACGGGCCAAGGATGAAGTAGTACCCGAGGTCGTCCACAACGTCGCTGGTGACCGACGTTCCCGCCTCGCCATCCGCGAACGTCATCGCGCTGTATGTATCGAACAACAGACCGTACCCATGGGTCGAGACGATGAACGGAATGACCTTGCGCAGATTGTGCTGATAGAGCCGCTTGGTCTTGCCGCGCAGGTTCAGGTCGGCGGTCTCGTCGAAGCCCAGTCCGTACAGCGCTTCGTCGTCCTGGAGGCGGAAATGCGCCGTCGCCTTCCACGCATCGCGGTCCTTCTTCTGGACATAGGCGTCCGCGACCTGCCGGTCGCCGTCGACGGTCTTGATGGTCTTGACCGTCGCGGGATCCGGCATCGACTTGACGACTGAAACTTTTTCGAACGCGCGCGGCGTCGCATCGTCCTCGCGCACGAGGAGACGGCCGCCCGCGTCCCGGAACGCGATCGCGCCGGTCGTCCGGTTCACTACTACCGTCACCTTCGACGAACGCAGCACGCGCGTGTGGCCCTCGTCGCGCGACGTGATCCTGCCCGGCTTGTCGGCGACCTCCTCCGCCTGCATCAGGCGCGCGGCCGTGGACCAGTTTCGGTTGCGCGTCGCCGTCACGCGCACGATGCGGTCCGTGATGAAGGTGATCTGCATGCGGGTATCGTCGAGCTTGTACTCGAGTCCGCGGTCCGTCGCGCGCACATCCTGGATCGCGGCCAACGCAACGTCCTGGTAAAAGACGAGCATCGACGCGACGAGCACGCCGAATATGGTGCTTCGCATCGTTGTTTTCCTCATTGTGTTTCGTTTGGTGGTATCCCGGGCGTCCGGTAGGTCTTGAGCGATTCCGCGTCCCCGCGGAACGGGCCGGGAACGGTGGTCATGTGGACGGGCGTATCCTCCACGGCGGCGGCGTGTGTCGGCAGATGCAAGGCAAGAAGCGGGGCAAGAACCGGGGCGGCAAGCGCGAACAGTGCGACGCGGCGGGCGGGCATGGGTTGTCTCCGGGCATTAGCAGAATATGAATGCCCTCGATTGTATTTTATAATTTAAATACAATCAACCATCGGGCATGCGTCTGCCGCCGGCAACGCGGGCATGGTCCTCCGCTTCCCACCCAGATCACTAAGCTGGCAAGGCGGAAATTGCATTTCCTATGTGCCGACTATGCGCGGTCACGGAATGTGTCTTTGCGAAGGTGCCAATAAACGGAATAGCGTTGATGGTGCAGGTCGAACAACGGCCGCACGACAATCCCGCTCGCCGGACCGGCGTCCTTGATCCTGAACGCGGACGGATCGCCGGGGATCGGAGCGAGCCAGTCGGCGGGATTGCCGGACGTGCTGACGATATCGGGAACCGGCACCGCCGCGGTCTTCAGGTAGGCATCCTTGTCGCCCACGTCGCGCACAGGCATATTGTCCTTGCCAAGTTCTCCAGCGAGCAATACCGGGCCATGGAAGATGGAGACCATCGAGGCGTCGTCCCTGGCTTGCTCCAGTCGCAGCCCGGCTGGCAGTGCCAGGTCGATCACGTCACCGGCTTTCCATTGCCGCCTTAACGAGAGATAGCTTGCGGGCTTGGCGTTCACACCTTGCGGCTTGTTATTGACTCTTACCGTAACCTGTTTGGCGACCCACGCGGGGATACGCAAGTTGAGCGTAACGCCGTGGGCTGCAGGTTTGACGACCGTCAGGCGCACCGGCTCACCTCGCGTGATATCCCCTTGCTGCCGCAACACCATCCCGGTTTCCCGCCAGCTGAGCTCGGATGGGATATACAGGTTCACCCAGAGCGCATCATTGCTGTGAAAATAGATGCCTTCGTTGTAGCGTGCGGTGTTTTCAAGACCGGTGCCCGAACAGCAAAAGCTGCTGTTCAGATAGGTGCGAAAGTCCCCGTGGAACGGCGTGAAGTAGGTCACGGCGCCCGTGTCGGGTGCCACCGACGCCAGCACGTGGTTGTACAACGCACGCTCGTAGTAGTCGGCAAGGTCCGCATGGCGGTTGCGCTCGAACAGCCTAGCCGTCAGCTTGAGCATATTGTGGGTGTTGCAGGTTTCGGCGGTGGTCGGGGGCAACATCTTCTGATCATGGATCGACGGGCCCGCCTCGACGCCGGGTTTGTCGAACCATTCGTTGAATGAGTTACCGCCGTTGGCGAACGAATGCCGGTGCACGACCAGTCTCCAGAAGTTCTCGGACGCGCGCAATTCCACCGGGTTGCCATCGACGTTCGCACTGTTCGCCAAGCCCACTGCTGGCGCGATGTGCGTATTGGCGTGCAAACCGCCCAGCTTGTCCTCGCCCTCGGCAAGTGGGCCGACAAACCAGGCGCGATGGAATATGCGAGCGGTGTCGAGGTGCCGGGGATTGTTATCGATCTTGTAGAGTTCCGTCAGCGCGTCACTCATCGCACCAAACTCGTTTTGAGGATTGCGGCTGCCGTCCGTGCGGAACATCTTGTCGATCTGCGCGGTATCCAGCGCCGCGAGTCGTTTCCCGAAGTAGTCGGCCATCCTCGTGACGACGTCGAGTGCCTGCTCGTTGCCGACATAGGTATAGGCGTCGATGAGGCCTGACATGATCTTCTGGATCGTGTAATAAGGCACGCCGATGCCCCCGGCATCGGCCCCGGGCTTACCCTCGAGTTGGTCAAAGGCCGCCGTGGAAAAGGCCGCCAGGTAACCATCCAGATCCAGAGCCCTCTGGCATGTGGCGAGCTCCCCCACGAGGTAGTTCACCCGGTCGCGAAACAGCAGGCTCCCGGTCGCCGCCGCCATGCGCGACGCGGCGGACAAATAATGGCCTGTCATGTGCCCACGGATAAATTCGCTATCCCAGCCGTCGTAGCCCTTCTCGATACCGCCTTTTTGGGGAAGCTTGGCCAAAGCGCGGTAGTGGTACAGCAATTTGTCCGGATCGTAAGACGCGAGCACCCCTTTGCGATGCAGCTCCTGCCGTGCGTAAAACGGACTTCCCGGCAGCAGGCGCACCTGATTTGCCAGGAAGGCCCGGGCCCCATCGACCGGCACCGTACCCGACACGGGAGGCACAAATTGGTCAAGGCCGCGGGCGCCACAGTGCGCCGGCAGCGCCACGAGCGTGGCTTTGAGCATCGAACGTCGGGTGAAGGACATCAGAAAGGCTTTCGTCAAATGAGATCGTTAAAGAGATAACCACAGTTCCGCCGTGCGAAAGTGGACGCCGAATATCGGCCGACTGTCCATGGATTGTCAAGTAGAAAAATCGATGTCGAGTGTCTACACGGTGCTGAGACGACGCTTACCGTTGCACCACCTGGACTATCTGCCCTGGTTGGCGACGTTCGTGCGCCTGAATGACGCTTTTCACAGAATCATCCCCGATGCCGCAGATAACGCCACCCTCACCGATGCATTGCGGCCAGCCACGTGTAAATCGTCCGCTCGGTCACGCCATAGGCTGTCGCCAGGCTGGCTGGCGTCGCCCCCTTCGCGGACCGCCTGGACCGCTTGCTGACGCATCGTTGAAGTTACTTTCTAAAACGTTAGTAACTAACCCGAAAATGTCGCCTTAAGGCATCAGGTCTCGCGCCGTACAAATGGCCGCAACCCGGACACCGGTAGGGCGTCGAGGACAGTCTGACGACCGAGGAATTCCTGCGCGAGTCTTCCTTTTCGAACATCAGCATTTTCCCGCCCCAGTAAGAAACTCCCTCCCCAAAGACGAGCTCTCTCGTCCTGACCCCTATCAACAACGTCCAGCCCGTTTGTCACGATAGTGGACGGCGCGGGAATGGCGCCTGCCCTCTGCCGGTTCCAACGCTGCGAGCTATTTCAATGGAAAGGAGTAATGTCGTGAAACATTCTGCTATCGAAATCGGGACTCAGCTGGAGGCCGCGGCGCCGCAACTGAGGACTGTGGAGACCATGCTGCAAGACATGGAAACCAATGTGGCGCCGAATGCGCGTGCGGTCGCGCAAGGAAAATCGAAGCCCTTCCTGCCGACGATGCCTGCGGCCGAGTACGAAGAGATCAAGTCGAAACTGCGGGCACAGGACCGGATGGCCGAGAAGCCGGTCGAGGCGGATATGGAAGCCGACGCGGAAGCCGAAGCCCTCCCCCGTGCGCCCATCGTCCTCGTCGGTCCGAATTTCGCGGGCGCGACCGACGTCGACGGCCTGATGCCGCCGGACACGCACGGCGCGGTGGGCCTCGATCATTTCGTCGAGGTGACGAACTCCCACATCGATATCTTCCTGCGGACCAATCCCAGCCAGCGCACCAGCATTTCGCTGGCGGCCTTCTTCGGCTATAGCGCCCGCGTGCTGTTCGACCCGCGCGCCGTGTACGACAGCGTGTGGAACCGCTGGGTCGTGACGGCGGACGCGTTCCAGGAGTCGAGCACGCGCCAGCTCTTCTTCGTCGCGATCTCCACGACGTCGAACCCGCTGGGCCCGTATTTCATCTATGCGCTGAACGTGACCTTCAACGCCGGCGATTTCTGGGATTACCCGCAGCTCGGCTACGACCAGGACTCGGTCATCATCACGGCCAACGTGTTCACGTCGTCCGGCGGATTCCGGGGTGCCGACATGTTCGCGGTGGCGAAAGCGCGCCTGTACAACGGGCTCGGCTTCTCGGTTCCCGTCTTCACGGGCCTGCGCGCCACGCTCGCGCCGCCGATCGTGCTCGACCAGAATGCCCGCACGTACCTGATCGCCGCATCGGGCGGCAGCAGTCTGAGCCTCTACACGCTCACCAATTCGAGCCGGCCGAACGCGATCCAGCTGACGGGGCCGGTGAGCGTGGCGGTGCCCGCCTACACTGCCCCGCCCGACGCGCCACAGCCGGGCACGACGTCCACGCTCGATACCCTCGACGGCCGCTTCGTCAACGCCAGCACGCAGACCGGCGATTTCCTGTGGCAGGTTCATACCGTCAACCTGGTGGGCTATGCGGCGCCCAAGTTCTACCAGATCAATACGGCCTCCAGTTCGCTCGTGCAGAGCGCGTTCTTCTTCGGGACGTCGACGTCGTTCGACTTCAACGCGTCGATCGCGGCCAACAGCGCGAACGACATCTACGTGACCTGGACGATGACCGACCCGCCGCGTGGTACCAATGCCCAGGTGCGGTTCTCTGGCTTCGATCACAACAACGGCACCACGTACTCGCTGAGCCCGGGCATCGCGGCCTTCACGAGTCCGACGTTCTTCACGGGCGGCCGCTGGGGCGATTATTCGGCGGTGACGGTGGATCCGCGCAACACGCGGCGCGCGTGGCTCGTCAATGAAGATGTCCTGACCAACCACGATTGGGGCAGCCGGATCGTCGGCATCGGTTTCGCGTCGTGATCAGCGGATGCCGCTGTCGTAAATGATGCGTACCGGCGTGAACTGGTCCTTCTCCACCGTGACCGTTTGCGCCGGCGCCTGCGGATAGATGGCCTCGGATTCCGGCTGCAGGACGTACGTGCCGGGTTCGAGGATGATGCGGAACCGGCCATCGGGGTCGCTGCGGACCTCCGCCACGTGGCGACCTGCCCCATCCGCCACGCCGATCAGCGCCTGGTACGGGCGCTGGTTGACCATGCCCGGCCATTCGACCGGGCTCACCGGGCGCAGGATGACCTCGCCGTCGATACCGCTGGTAGCGTGAGCTGGAAGCACCATGCATCCAGTATAGTCACGAACACGCGCAGCGTAAGGCGCTTACAGGATGCCGCGCCCGTTCACGGAAGCGATGATTTCGTCGTAGCGTTCGTTGTCGGTCTTGTGCAGATAAGCCGCCGTCGTCGCGATGTTCGCGTGGCCCGCCGTGTCCTGCAGCGTCTTCAGCTGGACGCCGTTGTTCGCATGGTTCGTCAGCATGCTGTGGCGCAGCCAGTGCGCGGATGCCTGGCGCAGCGTGGCGGCCGTGTCGGCGTCGCCGCGCCCGTCCGCAACGCCTGCCGCGTCGGCGAAGATCGCCTTGATGGCTTCCGAGGCTGCCTCGTCCGTGATGCGCGCCGGTTCGCGGCTGCGGCTGGACAGGACGAGCGGCGTGCGGTCGGTCCGGCCCGTCTGCGGCAACAGGCCGAACGCCTGGCGGTAGGTTCGAAACGCGTCCAGCATGTCCGGCGGCACCGGCAGGCGGCGCGGCTTGTTGCCCTTGCCGAGGACGTCGATCCACCAGCGGCCGTTCCCTTCCGTGTAAATAGCCCCCATCGATGCGCCCACGATCTCGTTCAGGCGCGCACCCGTATGGGCGAAAGCGACGAGCAGGAAGCGGTCGCGCGCGCGGCGCTTGAGCGCGGCCGGCGTGTCGGCAGCACGGTGTGCGACGGTCTCCAGCGCCAGCGCGATCGCGCCCTGCGTCAGGTAGCGCGTAATGCGGCTCGCGGACGGCGCCCGGACGTTGCGCACGAGCGCGCCCGGGTTGCGGCGCAAATAGCCCGTCTGCTCGGCAAAACCCAGCAGGCCCTTCACGGCGATCATTGCCTGGCGCCGGCTCGCGTCCGACAGCGGTCCCGTGAATGGCCGGTAGCGCGCATCGGTGCGCGGCCATTTCGTCGTGCAGACCCACTCGGGCGGCGGGTTCTTGAGGAATTCCTTGTACGCGTTGAGGTCGGCGACGTTCAGCTGGGCCAGCGTCTTTTTCGCTTCCTCGCGGCACCAGGTCAGGAAGCGGAACAATTCCTTCTGGGTGTTCTGGATCGATTTCGCGCTCAGTTCGCCGTGGGCGATGAATTCGCGCGCCAGTTCGATGTCGGTGGTCGCTTCCGTGATCGCGTCCTCGGCCTGGCGGTACATCTTGACGTGCAGGCGGCCGCTCGCGCCGGTCGTGATCGCTTCCGGTATCGTTGGACCAAGGTCGATGGGCGTGAAGTTCGGCATGGCGGTGCTGGGATAACTGTGTTTTTATACAGTATAACAGCTCGGCCGCCATCGGCCCAGCACCGCCGTTGATTCAGTCCAGAAGTCGCTGCCGCGTCGCCGCCAGGATCTCGTCGCCCAGCGCCGGATCGTCGACCGCCCGCGCGAGCGTCACCGCGCCCACCATCGCGGCCAGCGCCAGCATGGCGGCGGCGCGCGCATCCGCCTCGGCGCGTGGCCGGCTCCTTCGCGCTGTCGGCCGCGAGCGCCGTCATCAGGCAGCCCGCCCCGGCGCTGTCGACGTGGCGCCGGCTCAGGTACAGGTCGAGGTAGGCCGCGATTCCCTGCTCTGCCAGGATGCGGTCGAAATCGGCCTGCGTCCGCGACGACAGGTCGGACAATGCCTCGGCCATCAGCGCTTCCTTGGAAGCGAAGTGGTTGTAGAACGGCCCGTGCGTGAGACCGGTCGCCTTCATGATCTCGCCGACGCTGACGCCCGCGAAGCCGCGCTCGCGGAACAGCCGGGCCGCTTCCTCGAGGATGCGGCGGTGCTTGGCGGCGGTTTCTTCCGGTGGATAGCGCATCTCTATCGCCTCCATATAAATTGTGGGGTTGACTTCAAACATTATATCCATCATGCTTCATCCATCCAAACATGACGACCATCATGTTTGCGTTCAACCCCACATCGAGGAGCACATCATGAGCAAAGCACAGCAAGGCACGGCCATCGTCACCGGCGCATCGGCAGGCCTGGGCAGGATTTACGCAGACCGCCTGGCGCGGCGCGGCTACGACCTCGTCCTTGTCGCCCGCCGCGGCGACAAGCTCGCCGAACTGGCCGACACGCTGGCCAGGGAGTACGGCGTACAGGTCCGTCCCTTCGTTGCCGACCTCAGTCGCAGCGACGACGTGGAGCGCCTGGCCGACCTGATCCGTGACGATGCCAGCATCACCCTGCTCGTGAATAACGCGGGCGTGTCAGTGCCCGGTGCGACGACGACCCTGGACCCGGCCGACGTCGCCTGGCAGCAGGCGATCAACGTGGACGCGGTCAACCGCCTGAGCCTTGCCGCCCTGCCGCAATTCCTGGCGCGCAACCGCGGTACGCTCGTGAACATCGCCTCGATCCTCGGCTTCGGCTTCCTGCCGAGCAGCACCTTCTACAGCGCCGGCAAGGGCCACGTCGCGAACCTGACGCGCGCCCTGCAGAACGAGGTGCAAGGCACGAACGTCCGCGTGCAACTGGTGGCGCCGTCCGTGACCGCCACCGAGATCTGGGAAGAAGACCGGCTGAATGCGATGGACCCGCGCATCGTGATGACGGCCGAGGATTGCGTGGACGCGGCCCTGGCCGGCCTCGACCTGGGCGAACAGGTGACCTTCCCGTCCGTCGAGGATGCGCAACTGTGGAAGAATTTCGAGGAAGCCGCCGCCAGACTGATGCAGGGCGCGATGAGCGGCAAACCGGCCTCGCGCTACCTGGCGGCCGCGCACGCTTGAACCGCGTTTGCAGCCGGCGCGCGCCTACGGGACAATGACCGTGACGACCAGCACACCGAAAGGAGCATGCATGAGCATCACGGTAAAGAACACGACGCCCGACACGACGCGCGTCACCCTGTTCGGCGAATTGCGCGACGGCAGCTTCGACGCGAAGATCATGGCCGAGACCGACGTACCCTACACGCGCTGCTGGGAAGACGAGGTCGAGCAGCGCGTCGTCTACATCCAGCCCGATCCCGACCAGCTGAAGGCGATCCTGGCCGCGCTCAACGAGCGCCGGCTGACGATCGAGCAGTTGCAGGAATTCGGCGGCATGAGCGGCGGTACCTCCGAGATTCCGGTCTGATCCTACACGCGCACGCCGCGCCTGCCGACAGACGGGCGGCGTGCGCGCGGCGACAATCGCTCATCAATTCACTCCAGGAGGCGACATGAACGCGAAATCGACAACGATCGGCGTCGGCAACCCAACCAGCGGCGAAGAAGGCAGCACCCTTACCCACGAGACGATGGCCGAGACGGGCGGCAGCGGCACCCAGCCGCGTCCGGAAGAGGAAGCGCCGCTGGCGCGCGGCAGCAGCCAGTCCGGCGAGGCAGGCAACCGCCAGGGGCAGCCGGACGAACCGGCCGAAGGCGAAGGCACGGCCGCGACGGCCATCAACCGCGGCTACCAGGACACGCGCAGCCGCCAGGCCAGCCCCGGTTCGACGGGCCTCGGCGCGCCGGAAACGGGCGGCAACCAGAGCGAAGACGACCTGGCACCGCCCCGCCGCGACTGACCGCTCAGGCGGCGGCCATGCGCCGGCACGCGTCGGCGCAGGCGCGGCACGCCTGCGCGCACGCTTGGCAATGGTCCATCGGATGCTTGCCGCACTCATCGCCGCAAGCCGTACAGACGTCCGCGCACAGACGGCACAGGTCGCGCGCAACATCGCTGCCGCGCGCCATGAAGGCGGCGGCCGTGCGGCAGACCTGGGCGCAGTCCATGTCCAGTGCGATGCAGCGCGCCATCATCTTGACGTCGTCTTCCTGCAGGCACGCCGTCGAACAGTTGTCGCAGGCGGCGGCACACGCATAGCAGGCTTCGATACAAGCTTTAAAATTGTCGTTAGACATCACTTCTCCCGTTGGTCGTGGATAGGTGACGTCTATTTTTGCGCATCGCTCCGGATGACGGCGCCACCTTTCATGACGAAGTCCACGCGGGTCAGCGCAGCCGGATCCGCCAGCGGATCCCCACCGACCGCCACGATGTCCGCGTACTTGCCCGGGGTAATCGAGCCGACGCGGTCCTTCCAGCCCAGCAGGTCGGCGCCATTGATCGTCGCGGCCTGGAGCGCCTGCATCGGCGTCATGCCGTACTTGACCATGTAGAAGAACTGACGGGCATTGTCGCCGTGCGGGTAAACGCCGGCGTCGGTACCGAACGCCATCTTGTCGCCGGCCTTGAACGCCTTGCGGAAGTTATCGCGCTGCAGTTGGCCAACCATGCGCTCCTTCTCCAGCGACTCCGGCAGCATGCCGGCCTTGGCGCCTTCCTGCAGGATGAAGTCGTCGTTATAGATGTCCATGACGAGATACGTCCCCTTTTCACGCGCGAGGCGGATGCCCTCGTCGTCGATCAGGCTCGCATGCTCGACGGAGTCGACGCCGGCCAGGATCGCGTCGCGGATGCTGCTGGCGCCATGCGCATGCGCGGCCACGCGGCGGCCCAGTTTATGGGCTTCCTCGACGATCGCCTTCATCTCTTCCAGCGTCAGCTGCTGGGCGCCCGCCTCGTCGCCCTTCGACAGCACGCCGCCGGATGCGCAGATCTTGATGGTGTCGGCGCCGAACTTCGCCATCTCGCGCACCTTGGCGCGCGCCGCCCACGGCCCGTCGGCCACGCCGTTTTCCGTGAAATGGAAATCGTGCGGCAGCAGGTTGTTGTCGCAATGGCCGCCCTGGATGCCGATGGCGTAGCCGGCCACGCGCATGCGCGGACCCGGCAGTTCGCCGTCGTTGATGGCGTCGCGCAGCGCCACGTCGCCGAAGCCGCTCGCGCCCACGTTGCGTACCGTCGTGAAGCCGGCTTCCAGCGTGCGCCGCGCCGCGTATGCGCCGTACATGGCGGCGCGGATGTCGGACACGCCCAGCGACCGGTAGCCGTGCAGGTTCGGGTCGCCGGTCAGGTGAACGTGGGCGTCGATCAGGCCCGGCAGCACGGTTTCGCGCGACAGGTCGATCACCTGGGCGCCGGCCGGCACGGTCGTGCTCGCGGTGGGACCGACGGCCGTGATGCGTTCGCCGCTGACGAGGATGGTCTGGTCCTGCAATACCTTGCCGCCGACGACGTCGACCAGTTTGCCGGCGCGGATGGCGACGACCTGGTCGGCGGCCGTGGCCGACAGGGTGAAGGTGAGGATGGCCAGCGCGGCCGCGACCGGTGTCTTGTTCATGTGGTTGGGCTCTCGGATAAAAGAGGTTGCGCGGCCAGTCGATACCAGCTGCGCCAGGAAACGATGGCATTGATCCAGAAGCCGGCGTACAGCACGGCCGTCAGGACGAGGTCGCGGCTCAGGTACAACGGTGCGGCGATGGAGTTCACCAGCAGCCAGAACGCCCAGTTCTCGACGCGGCGCTGCATCATGAGCACCTGGCCGATGACGGAAAAGACGAGGACGGCGGAATCGAGGAAAGGCGCGTACGCGTTGGTCGTGAAGTGCAGCAACGCCCCATAGCCGGCCGTGGCGGCGATGCCCATGGGCACGGTCCACAACAGGTTCGCGGCGCCGGCGTGCGTGATCGGCAGCGGGTCGCCGTGGTCGCCGCGCGCCCATTTCCACCAGCCGACGACGCTGGTGGCCACGAAGAACGCCTGCAGGGCGACGTCGGCGTACAGGCGGTTCCGGGCGAACAGCGCGCCGAACAGCGTGCAGCCGACGATGCCCGTCCACCACGTATGGACGTTGTTGCGTCCGGCCAGCAGGATGGACACCGCGACGAATCCGTTTGCCGCCAGTTCGAGCGGCGCGATCATCGCGCCCGGCCCTGCCCGTCCCTGTCCATGCACGCTCCTCCAAAGAAGCGTGTACTGTACGCCAGCCTCTTCGCCTATTGCAAGAGAGGAATGTTATAGCTTCATTGTGCGGTGTTCGGCATCCATGTCCGGTCGCGTTCCCGTCACGGCGGCTTTTGCGATGGCGAACAGGCGCACCATCTTGCTGTCGTTCGAATCCCAGTACTCGGCGGAGTGCGGCTCGACGCGGATCAGCACGGCGTGCTCGTCGTCCGGGCCGGCCGGGAACCACGCCTGCACGCCCGCGTTCCACATCGCACGGATCCGTTCGCGGTCGACGACGCGCTCGGCCAGGCCGCTGACCGACACGAACAGGCTGTCTTCCGGCTTCGCGAACGACAGGTTCACTTGCGGCCGGTGCGCGATGCAATCCCACAGCGCGGTCTGCGTGGACGTGAAGAACCAGACGCCGCCGGCGTCGTCGACCTCTTCCTGCGTCATCGGCTGGCTCAGCAGGTGGCCGTGTTCGTCCTGCCACGTGAACATGGGAAAGCGGACTTCCTTGATCCGCGCTTTCAGGTCGGCGATGTCTTTGCTGTCGTGTGTGCTCATGGTCGTTCCTCGTTCGGATGGAGCTCCATCGTAGCGCGTGCCCACCTGTGGTTCGGTGCGGCGGCGAACCTTTGAGGCCGGTCAACAGTGCCCGCAAGCAGAAAAAATGCCACGTTGCAGCGCAATATAATCTGCCATCTCGTCTCATTTTCGGGTGATGCATGGGTTCCCTGTTCGAGCCGGACGAGCGGCCGCGTCTCGTCGTCCACGTGATCGACGCGCTCGATGCCGCCCTCACCGAGACCAGCCTGCTCAACCTGATCCGCCACCTGCCGCCCGAGCGCTATCGCCACGCCATCGTCTGCATGCACGACCGTTTCGGCCACCAGGGCGACGTTCGCGAGCACGGCGTCGAGGTCGTCAACCTGCACAAGCGGTCGGGGTCCGATCCCCTGCACTACGTGCGCATGTTCGGCGTATTGCGCGCGCTGCGGCCCGACCTCATCCACACCCGTGACGGCGCCGGGCTGCCCGCCCAGGTGGTCGCGGCGCTGGCCGGGGTCAAGCTGCGCGTGCACGCGGAGGACGGACGCCGCGCGGCGGATGCGCGAGGAGGCGTCGGCAAGCGCCTGCTGCGCCGGCTGCTGTGCCCGCTCATCGACCATTACATCGCGGCCAGCAGCGACCTCGAGGAATGGCTCGTCGAATCGATGGGCGCGGAACCGGCGCGCGTGTCGCAGATCGCGAGCGGCGTCGACAGCGTGCAATTCCATCCGCGGCTGGGGCCGTCCGCCGCCGTCGGCCCGCCCGGGTTCATGCACGACGGGGCATTCGTCG